>VFQO010000378.1_pt1 | contig 50124 bp, 58 predicted proteins | sample 3512331 | NCBI WGS metagenome assembly VFQO01 (sample SAMN10412371, study PRJNA504923) | tailings metagenome | isolation source: Replicate 3 from Balatoc abandoned mine | place: Philippines: Itogon, Benguet | collected 2017-08-28 | reverse complement strand
CCATCCGCGTTTGCGAGGTAGATGCGCTCTCCGACCACGGCCAAGGCAGTCGCGATCCCGGTGATCGCACCGCCTTGAGCCCAGGCGCCATCGGGAGACCGGACCCAGAGCATCCCGTCAACGTCCACGCCGACGACACTGGCACCGTCGCTGGCGATGGTGTACAGCACGGGTGCTGCCTCATCGACGGTGAAGCTCACACCGAGGTCGGAGCTGACGGCGAGACCGTCAGGCGTAGCGGCGAGCACGTCGGTGCCGCGCACCGCGAGGTCTGCGGCGAGGAGGGAGGAACCGCCCACCCAGCTCTGACCACCGTCGGTGCTTCTGAGGATCGACCCCGTTGACGAGTCGACGGCCAACACCACCGGACCCTGGTCCCCAGGAACCACCGCAAGACTGTGGAAATCCGGGGCATCGGGGAGCGAGGCTGTGGTCCAGGTGGTGCCCTGGTCTTCGCTGGTGATCAGGCCGAGATTCGGCGAGGCGAACGTGTCGGGCGTCTGAGGGCCCGGATGTCCCGAGGCGTAGGCGAGCCCGTCGGCGATGGTGAAGCCCATCGGGTCGAAGTCGAGCCCGCCCAGCGGTCCTTCGACTGAAGCCGATCCGTCGGCGGCGATGCGCAGACTGAGGATGCCGGTGTGCGTGGCGACGAGCAACTCGCCATCGCTGCCGGGGACGAGTTCATGAGTGTGCTGGAGCGCGGTAGCTCCTGCGGGGTCACCGGCTGGAGGAGGAGTCGCGCCGACGCATCCGGCGAGCGCGAGGACGAGCACCCCCGCGCCGAGGAAGGCAGCAATCGTGGTGCGAGTGAGCATGATCGAACCGTTTCTTTGAGGAACAGACGCGTCGCCGCAGCCGCTCGGTGTCGGGCGGCTGCGGCGCACGATCGGTGACTACTGCAGCGTTGCCAGCAACGCCTCCATCTCGGCGATCTCGGCCGTCTGGTCGTCGATCACCTTCTGGGCGAGGGCGACGGCGTCGGCGTTCTGACCGTTGTCGACCTGGGTCTGCGCCATGTCGATCGCGCTTTGGTGATGCACGATCATCTGCTGCAGAAACAGCGTCGATGCGGTGGGGCCGTCAGCGTCGGTGAGAGCCTGCATATCCTCCGCAGACATCATCGCTCCCTGGTCCATGCCCGGCATGCCCTCCATGCCGCCCATGTTGTCCACGCCCCAGTCGGCGAGCCACTGGTTCATGAGGTCGATCTCGGGGGCTTGAGCCGCCTTGATGCGCTCGGCAAGAGCGGCGACCTCTGGATTGACGCCATCCTTCGCCAGCAGGATGTCGGACATCTCGATCGCCTGTTGGTGGTGAACGATCATGTTCATCGCGAACATCGCGTCGGCGTTGTTGAAGTCTGCGGCTGCCGAGGATTCAGACGCCGGTGGAGTGTTCATACCCTCCATGCCGCCCATGCCGCCCATGTTCCCCATGGCGCAGCCTGCGAGGACCAGCGCTGTCGTGATGGCGCCGCCGACCACGCCGACCATACGTGTCTTCTTCATGTTCTTTCCTTCTGTGTCGTTGTCTACATCTCGTGAACTTGCTTCGATTCCGCGCGTTCGGACGCGCCGGTGTGTTCGACCGGGAATCAGGTTCGACTGATGGAGAGCGCGACCAGAGAGGGAGGTTTGGCTGCCGCCCTGATGGCGATTGAAACGAGGTACCGGAACGGATTTGCCGCGCCGACCAGCGTTGCCGCGACAGAAGGCAGGGTCAGCAGCAAGACCGTCACGAGAAGGATGAAGAAGCATGCCTCGGTCATCATGTCGTGCACGGGCGCCGACTCGCACTCCGCATCACACGACGGATTGGGCGCCATCGAGCCGGCGTGTTCGCCCGCGCTGGTGGGGGCGACACCCGCAGCCGGTTCAGACAGCGCGAAGTTCATGGAGTGCATGGCGAGCAATCCCACGACGATCGCTGCGACGGCCACAGCGCTCAGCAGCAGCGAACGCAACGTCATACGCTGCGATAAGGGCGTTGCGCCGACCGCCGATGGGCTCACCATTCCTCCTCGTTCACCCTATGGCGCGTAACCTGTGCGCAAGCAGGGGACCATGGATGCTCGCTGTCCCGGGCTCAATTCGCCGTTGCGTACCGTTCGGGCTCCGCATCCCACATCGGCGCGCAGTCGGCGCAGCAGAACCAGTACCGGCGACCGTTATAGTCACGGTAGAGCCCCTTGGCCTCGGCCCGCTCAGGGTTGACGCGGTTGTTCGGCATCACCGGGCAAGTAACGAGTTGCACTCCCTCGGTCACCTCGGGCTCGTGGTGGTGGGGCTTCTCGTCGTGCGAGTGGTGGTCGTGGTCGTGGTTGTGGTCAGACATGAGTTGGTCTCCTTCGGTTTAGGACGTGAGGGTCGGTCGGAAACGGCGCAGTCGCAGACTGTTGGTGACGACGAACACCGATGAAAATGCCATGGCAGCACCCGCCAGCAGCGGGTTGAGCAGCCCGAGCATCGCTATCGGAATGGCAGCGACGTTGTAGGCGAACGCCCAGAACAGGTTGCCCTTGATGATGCCCAGGGTGCTGCGAGCCAGACGGATTGCGTCGGCTACGACGACCAGGTCGCCGCTGGCGATCGTGATATCGCTCGCCGCGATCGCCGCGTCGGTGCCGCCGCCCATGGCCAGTCCCAGGTCGGCGGCGGCGAGTGCCGCTGCATCGTTGACGCCATCGCCGACCATTGCCACGACGTGACCTCGTTGCTGCAGCTCGCGGATGACGTCGAGCTTGCCCTGTGGCGTCACCCCGGAGTGCACCGCGTCGATGCCGACCTGCTTCGCGACACTTGCGGCAGCGCCGGCGTTGTCGCCGGTCAGCAACACCGGAGTCAAACCCATCTTCTTGAAGAGTCGTACCGCATCGGCGCTGGTGGCCTTCACCGTGTCGGCGACGGCGACGAGTCCCAGCAGTCGGCCGTCGGCGGCAACCGCGATGACCGTCGCGCCACTGCCTTCAAACGCCTCAGCATCGGCGAGCGTCGTGCCGCTGATGTCCACGGCCCACTGCTCGGTGAGCCATGAGGTGCGTCCGGCGACGACGAGGCGGTCGCCCACCATGGCCTGCACGCCCTGGCCGGCGTGCGAACTGAACTGCTCGACCGCCTCGATCTGGCCGCTGTATGCCGACACGATCGCCCGGGCCACCGGATGCTCGGAGCTATGCTCCACGCTCGCTGCGGCGCTCAGCAGGTCGGCTTCGGTGAAGCCTTCGGTCGCGCGCGTCGCGATGACCGCCATGATGCCGCTTGAGACCGTGCCCGTCTTGTCGAGCACGATGGTGTCGACTTTGCGGGTCTGCTCCAGCACCTGCGGACCCCGGATGAGGATGCCCAATTGCGATCCGCGCCCAGTGCCGACCAGCAAGGCGGTCGGCGTAGCAAGGCCCAGTGCACAGGGGCAGGCGATGATCAGTGTCGCGATAGCCGCAGTGAATGCCAGTTCCAAGGGACCGCCGAAGCTGAGCCAGGCGATGAACGTCCCGACGGCGAGCACGATGACGATGGGGACGAAGACCGCCGAGACCCGATCGGCGAGCCGCTGAATCCTGGCCTTGCCGGTCTGCGCCTCCACCATCAAGCGCCCGATGCGGGACAGCTCGGTGTCCGCGCCGATCCTCGTGATCTCCACGACCAGTCGACCGCCGGCGTTGACGGTAGCTCCGACCACACGGTCGCCGGGACCGACCTCGACCGGCACCGACTCTCCCGTGAGCATGCTTGCGTCGACCGCGGACGAGCCCTCGACGACCAAGCCATCGGACGGGATCTTCTCGCCGGGTCGCACCAGCACTCGGTCGCCGACGACGAGCCCGCTGACCGGTACCGCCTCTTCCCGGCCGTCGATCAACCGGGTGGCGTTTTTGGCGCCCAGTTCGAGCAGTGCCCTGAGTGCTTCGGACGACGATCGCTTCGCTCGCGCTTCGGCATAGCGTCCGGCGAGGATGAATACCGTCAGCGCGGCAGCGACCTCGAGATAGATTTCGTCGGCCCCGCCCTCGGGCGTGCCGAGCAACGAGAAGCTCATCCGCATGCCCGGCATGCCGGCCATTCCGAAGAACAGTGCGTACAGCGACCAGCCGAACGCTGCCAAGACACCGAGACTGATGAGCGTGTCCATCGTCGCAGCGCCGTGTCGTGCATTGATGGCCGCTGCCCGGTGGAATGGCCACGCCCCCCAGACTGCTACCGGTGCCGCGAGCGTGAGGGACAGCCACTGCCAGTTCGTGAACTGCAGTGCAGGGATCATCGAGAGGAGCGCAACCGGCAGCGCAAGAGCGGCACTGATGATCAATCGCCGGCGGAGACCGCCCAGCTCGTCGACCTCGCGAGGCTCGGCGGGCTCCTCCTGGGGTGGAGCGGGAAGCGTAGCGGAGTAGCCGGCGGCCTCGACCGTCGCGATGAGCTGCTGAACATCCACGGCATCCGCGCGCACCCGCGCCTTCTCGGTGGCATAGTTCACCGACGCCTCGACACCGGGCAGCTTGTTGAGCTTGCGCTCGATGCGGGTCGCGCACGAAGCACAGGTCATGCCGCCGATGTCGAACTCGACATCGGTCGCGGTCATGACGTGCTGCTGCTCAGCGAGTAGCCGGCCTCCTGCACAGCGGCACGGACTGCCGCCGCGTCGATCGGCGCCGAACTGGCGATCGTCACTTTCGACGCGCCCCCGACGTTGAGGTCGACGCTCACGTTCTCGACACCCTCGATGCTCGAGAGCTCTTCGGTCACGCTCATGACGCAGTGCGAGCAGGTCATCCCGTCGACGAATACGTCGGCTGTCGAAGCCGACGTTGCCACTACGGGTGCACTGTCGCTGGGCGCAGTCTGGCAGCACTGGCATCCAGCGTCGTTTGAGGCGCTGACGTCGGTGAGGCCAAGGTCGGTGCGGTCGGTGCTGGTCATGGTGATTCGCTTTCTGGTTTGGTTTGCGGACTGTCGAGTTCTTCGGGGTTGATTAGGAGCGCACAAGTCGCGCGACGGCGGCGCTGGCCTCGCGCACCTTCTCGTCGGCCACCGGACCGCCATGAGCAGTCGCCTCGGCAACGCAGTGGGCGAGATGGTCTTCCAGGAGCGATAGAGCGACGCCTTCGAGTGCCTTCGTCACGGCAGAGACTTGAGTGAGGATGTCGATGCAGTACGTGTCATCGTCGACCATCCTCTGGATGCCTCGCACCTGACCCTCCGCACGTCGCAGCCTCTTGAGCAGGTCGTCCTTGTTGTCCACGTAGCCGTTCAACGTCTCTCCATACCCCTAGGGGGTACTACCATACCTCGTGTTCCGGTCAGGGTCAAGTACCCCTAGGGGGTATATTGTCGGCCCGAGGCGGAGTGCCGACACTGAGCACCGCGTTCCTGCTCACCGCGCTCGTGGTGGTGGCCACTCCCGGCACAGGCGCGGTGCACTCCATCGCCGCTGAGCTGCGCGACGCGTACAAGCTGGAGAACGCGGGCTGACGAACGGCGCGGGCGACTCGTAGGCTCGGAAGGGTACCGACTACGCGAGAGGGTGCCGTGGCTGACCTGATCCCGATCCCGAACCCTGGCGCCCCGGAGTTGTTCGGAGATCCGGGCGACCCGGTCGTGGTGGTGCTGCACGACGAGTACGGGCGCACGCCCGGGCTCGTGCACTTCGCCGAGGCGCTCAGCGGTCGGGCCTTCCGAGTTGCGGTCCCCGACCTGTTCGGCGGCGTGTGCACGACGGATTCCGATTCGGCCGCGCACCTCATGGGCGCGCTCGATATCGGCGAGGCATTGGCATCCATCAACGACGCGATGCTCGAGGCGCAGGAGACGAGCGTCGAGCGGGTCGGGCTGGTCGGCTTCTCGTTCGGCGGATGGCTCGCGCTCCTGCACGCGCAGGCCGGTGCCGCGGACGCCGTCGTCGGCTACTACGCCAGCCTCGCGGCGGCCGACCACGGTGTCATCCCATGCCCTGCACTGCTGCACTGGGCGGAGTCGGACGAGTGGAGCTTCGACGACGACCCCGGGGCGTTCGTCGCGAGGCTGAGGGACCACGGCACCCCGGTGACCGAGCACCGCTACCTCGGCACCGGCCCGTTGTTCGCGAACGCCAGCCTGCCCGACCGGATCGATACACAGGCGGCCGCGCTGGCCTTCGCGCGGTCGGCGGTCTTTCTCGAACGCACGTTGCGCGACTGAGCGATAGCGTGACATCCGTGGCCACCTTTCCCGACGACGTTGTGCGCGGAGTGCTCGCCCACATGAACGACGACCACCGCGACGACAGCCTGCTGATCGTGCGCGCCTTCGCCGACCCGGATGCCTCGGCCGCCACGATGACCACGCTCGACACCCTCGGCGGCACGTGGGTCTACACCTCGGGTGGCGCGAACCACGAGCTCACCGTGCCCTGGAGTGCTGAGCTCACGCAGCGCCCCGAGATCCGTCGCGAGATCGTGCGGCTCTACGACGCCGCGTGCGAGCGGCTCGGGGTGCAGCCGCGGGCGCACGAGGGCGCCTCGTGATGCGCTCACCGAACCGGTTCCTCGGTGTGGCGCTCGGCATGGTCTTCGTGCTCATCGGCGTGGCCGGCATCTTACTGGCCGACGACGGGGTGCTGCTCGACGTGCTCCAGGTCAACGTGGTGAGCAGCATCCTGCACACCCTGGTCGGCGCCGCGCTGCTGCTCGCCGCGCTGTCGAACGTGTCGGCCGCACGCACCGTCAACAGCATCACCGGCGCCGCCTTGCTGGTGCTCGGCCTGGCCGGACTGTTCCTCGTCGGCTCGACCCTGAACATCCTCGCCCTGGATGCCATGGGCAACGCGCTGCACTTCGCAAGCGCCGTCCCGCTCCTCGCCGCCGGTCTCGGGGCTGATCGGGCCCAATCGACTCATCACTCCGACCGCGCATCCCACTACACTTAGGGTCACCTAACTCGAAGGAGTTTCCCGTGACCGTCGTCCCGTTCTCGCAGGCGCTGCGCGAGCGCACCTGGAGCGACCACGGCGACAGCGAGGGCGCCGAGTTCATGAACGATCTGATGACCGGCAAGGGCACCCGCGAGGACTACATCGCACTCGTCGCCCAGCACTACTTCATCTACGAGGCACTTGAGTGCGCGGCGGCGGCCTTCGAGTCGGATGCCACGGCCACCCCGTTCCTCGCCCCGCAACTGACCCGGCTCCCCGCGCTGCGCGCCGACCTCGAGTTTCTGCTCGGCACCCACTGGCACGACCAGATCGTGCCGCTTGCGACCACCGCCCGCTACGTTGCCCGTATCCTCGAGGTCGCCGATCAGGGTTGGGTCGGCGGCTTCATCGCCCACCACTACACCCGCTACCTCGGAGACCTCTCCGGCGGTCAGGTCATCCGTCGACTGATGCAGCGCCAGTTCGGCTTCGAAACGAACGGCGTCGGCTTCTACCTGTTCGATCAGATCGCGAACCCGCGCGAGTTCAAGGAGACCTACCGCGATCAACTCGACGCGGTGGACTGGGATGTCGCCGAGCGCGAGCGCGTCATCGCCGAAGTGCTCGCCGCCTACCGCTTCAACACCGAGTTGTTCGTCGACCTGAGCGCCGCGAAATCCGCCGCCTAGCGTTGGTCGAGTAGCGCAACGCGCATGGGCCCCCGCAGCCCGGTACCGGGGCGGCGCCCAGCGCCGTCTCGGCCGTGGCCACGCGGGGAGCGAGACCTACGCCCGGATCGCCGGGATCGCACTCGACCGCGACATGAACCGCACCACGTTCTCGTCGACGATGATGTCGCCCGGCCGCAGCGGTCGTGTCAGGTAGAGGCCCTCGAGCGACGTGATCCGGCTCAGCGCGACGTAGGTCTGCCCCGGCGCGAAGGACCGGTTGCCGAGGTCCACGATCGCCCGGTCGTACGTCTTGCCCTGCGACTTGTGGATGGTGACTGCCCACGCCAGCCGCAGCGGGAACTGGTGGAACTCCGCCACCACGTCCTTGCGCAGCGACTTCGTCAGCGGCGAGTAGGTGTAGCGGAACTTCTCCCACACCGCAGGCTTGACCTCGTGACGTTCGCCGTCGACATCCACCCACACCGTCGAGGCGATCCTGGTGACGGTGCCAACACTGCCGTTGACCCAGCGCAGCCCCTGGTCTGCGGTGTCGTTGCGCAAGAACATCACTCGCGCCCCGATCTTCAACTCCAGCGCCTCGTCTGCCGGGTAGGCCCGCCCGCCGAACTCGCCGTTGACCTCGGCTCGCGCCGTCAGCACCCGACCGGGCAGTCGCGCGAGCGCGGACGCGTTGATGCGGGTGACGGTGCCGTTCGTCGTCGCGAGCGTGATGATTCCGTCGGTCGGCGCGAGCCGGGCGCCGATCTCGTTGAGCCGGGCGGCGATCTCGGCGGTGACCATGTTGTGCCGCACCGCCTCCAGCATCCACGTGAAGTGGTCGTCGTGCTGGCGGTGGATCGTCGCCAACTCGTAGATTGTGAGGTCGGTCTGCTCCCACACTCGAGCGTCGAAGAACCACATCGAGGCGTAGCGGTCGTCGTAGTACGCGCGCTCGTCAGCCTCGCCCGGCACGGGGGCGAGCTGGTACGGGTCGCCGAACAGCACGACTTGCACCCCGCCGAACGGCTCATCCCTCTTCATCCGCGCCTGACGCAGCGATCGGTCGATGGCATCCATCAGGTCGGCGCTGACCATGGATACCTCGTCGATGACGAGCGTGTCGATGGTGCTCAGTAGTTTCTTGAGCTCGTTCGACTGCTCGAGGTCGGCATCGGCGATCACCCCGATCGGCAGCCGGAACAGCGAGTGGATCGTCTGCCCACCGACGTTCAGCGCAGCCACCCCGGTCGGCGCACAGACCACCAGTTGCTTGGAGGTCTGCTCCGCCAGGTGATTCAGCAGCGTCGACTTGCCGGTGCCGGCGCGCCCCGTGACGAAGATGTGGTCGAGCGTCGTCTCGATCCGGTCGAACACCGCCTGCTGCTCGGCAGACAGGGCGGGGTCAGGCATCCTGTCACTGTACCCGCGGCTGCCCGCGCGGCTCGTGCCCGCCGCTTAGGATGTGCTGAGTCCATTCGAGGGGGCCGCTGTGCGTCGGGAGTTGGTCAGGCTGGGCGTCGCGCTCGGCATCCTGATCGTCGGCTTCGTCGTCACCGTTGCAGCGCTCAACGCGACCCTGTTCAGCGCGAGCGGGTTCGTGCGCAGCTACCTCGATGCGCTCGCGCGGCAGGATGCGGAGGCCGCGCTCGAGCTGGCCGGCGAACTACCCGAGAGTGCCTCGGCCGAGCTGCTGACCGCCGACGCGATGGGCGAACTGGCAGACATCCGACTCGTGAGTTCTGTGCAAGGGCCCGGGGGCGTGAATACGGTCACGTTCTCGTACTCGGCCGGGGGCATCCAGGGGCAATCGAGCTTCGACGTGATCAGCACCGGCAGGGTGCTCGCGCTCTTCCCGACGTGGGAGTTCGCGTCGAGCCCGCTTGGGGTGCTGCAGGTGACACCGAGAAACGATGCCCGCTTCATCGCCAACGATCAGGATGTCACGGCTCCGGCTCAGAACGTCGCAACCCCGTACCTCGTCTTCGCCCCCACCACCGCGGTGCTGACGCATCGCTCGACGTTCCTCGAGGCGGCTGCCGTGACCGTCTCCGTCACCGAGCCGGCGGCCACCATCTCGGCCAGCGTGGACGTGCGGCCGAGCGCGACCTTCATCGCCGAGGTCCAGTCTCAACTCGACGACTACCTCGACGAGTGCACGACTCAGGAGGTGCTGCTGCCGACCGGGTGCCCGTTCGGGCAGGAGATCGCCAACCGCATCGTCTCGACGCCGGAGTGGTCGATTTCGCAGTACCCCAAGGTGACGATCGTGCCCGGCCCTGATGCCAGCAGCTGGCTGGTGCCGCGAACGCAAGGCGCCGCGCATCTGGTGGTCGACGTGCGCTCGCTCTTCGACGGCACGGTCAGCACCTTCGACGAGGACGTGCCGTTCTCGGCGAGCTACCTGATCACGTTCCTGCCCGGCAGCGAACTGCTCATCACCGCGCAGAACGGCTAGCGCGGTCGCGCAGCATCGCGTTGTACTCCTCGAGCTCGGTCTCGCCGTCGCGATCGGCGCGGCGGTCGTAGCGGGCGGACTCCCGCCGGTCGGACCGGTACCACAGCACCACGACCACGATGGCGAGCGTGACCGTCGGCAGCTCGCCGACGCTCCACGCGATGCCGCCGCCGGTGCGCTGGTCAGCCAGCGCATCCTCGCCCCAGCCCATCGCGCCGTACCAGTCGGCCAGCAGCAGGTTCTCGCCCATGATCAGCGACAGCCCGAAGAACGCGTGGAACGCCATCGCCGCCAGCAGGATCAACAATCGCACCGGGTACGACGGTCGCTGCGGCGACGGATCGATGCCGATCATCGCCGACGCGAACAGGTAGCCGGTGCCCACGAAGTGCACGATCATCCACTGGTGTCCGAGGGGCTCGGTGGTCGCCCAGCTGAACAGCGGCGTGTAGTAGAACAGCCATAGCGAGCCGACGAACAACCCGGCCGCCACCAGCGGGTTCGCGAGCACAGCGAACACGCGCGAGTGCACGATCAGCATGAGCCACTCGCGCGGCCCACGACTGCCGTCGGTGCGCTTGGCGATCGTGCGCAGCGCGAGCGTGATCGGGGCCCCCGGCACGAGCAGCACCGGCACCAGCATGCCGAGGGTCATGTGCGCGAGCATGTGCGCCGAGAAGAGGTAGGGCTCGTACACGGCGATGCCACCGTTGGTGGCGTAGACCAGCAACAGGATGCCCAGCACCCACAACACCGTGCGGTGGGCGGGCCAGCGATCGCCGCGGCGGCGCAACCTCAGCACTCCGGCGACGTAGAAGAAGATCGCGAAGCCGCCGACCAGCAGCCACAGCACGTCGATGTCGACAAGTGTGAGCAGGGTCTCGGGCGAGATGGGCGGAGGTAGTGGGGATCCGGTGAGCCGCTCGGCGGGAGTGGGGTCGGCGAACTGATCGGCGGGGATCTCGGGCACCGGACTCGGGGTACGGCCGAGCGCGGCGGCGACTCCTGAGGCGACGCCCATGAACGCGAGTTCCGCCGCGACCAGCCACCAGAACCAGGTGGTTCCCCGGGCATCGGGGCGGAGCATCCTCTCGATCGTGAAGCGTCGATGCACCGCCCCGACCAGACCCAGCGCCAGCAGCGAACCCGCCTTGACGAGCACCAGGATGCCGTACGGCGTCAGCAGGTTCGGTACCGTCTCGACGCTGAGCTGTGCGCTCACGAACCCGGATGCGGCGACCACGACGAAGCAGACCATGGCCAGCGTCGAGTAGCGCCTCAGGACGACGCCGAGCCTGTTCGCATCGAACGCAGACCTGGTCAGCACGATCGTCAGCAACCCACCGAGCCAGATCGAGGCGAACATCACGTGCAGAAACAGCGCGCTCATGGCGGCGCTGTGGCCCTCGGCCCCGCTGGCATGGCCCTGCGAGCTCATCGGGTACAGTCCGGCGACCGCGAGCACGGTGACCGCGGCCAGCACCGAGAGGTTGCGCACCGCGAAGCACAGCACCGTCACCGCGGCGGCGATCAACGTGGTCGTCACCCACGACTGGCCGAGCTCGGTCTCGGTGAGGAACACCCCCAGGTTGGTGCCGAAGGCGGGCTCCGCGCTGACGCCGCTCGTGAAGGAGCCGACGTAGATGCTGAACCCCGTCGCCGCAGCTGCAACCGTCCACACCGCGGATGCCGCGGCCGCGATGTCGAGCGCCCGGCCGAACTCGGGCTTGCGCGAGTTCAGCGCGAAACAGGTCAGCACCAGCGCACCCACCGTGACACCGGCGGCGAGATTCGTCAGCAGCTTTGCCAGCGGTATGCCCACGGTCGCGAACGGCAGCGCGTCGACGGCAGTCGCAGGGGGCGCAGCGCCTCCCCCGCCGTACGCGAGCGCTGCGAGAAGTGCCGCGAACGCAACGAGGGAGAGGATCGCGGGGCCGGTGATCCGGGTCAGGCGCGACACCGGGTCAGTCTATTCGGCGGGGTTGTGACGTTCCCCAAGAACGACGAAGGGCGGCATCCTCCCGGATACCGCCCTTCGTGGATGCAGTTGCGACCTACTTGGCCGCTGCCTTCAGCTTGCTGCCGGCGCTCAGCTTGACGCCGTAGCTGGCCTTGATCTGAATGGCCTCGCCGGTCTGCGGGTTGCGCCCAGCACGTGCCGCACGGTGGGTGCGCTCGACCGCGAGCCAGCCCGGGATGGACACCTTGGTGCCCTCACCGACCGACGTGGCGAGCACAGAGAACAGGGCGTCGACGACCCCGCTGACGACGGCCTGGCTCTGGCCGGACTCGGCCGCGACGGCCGCGACGAACTCGGTACGGTTTAGTGACTTGTCAGCCATGGGATGTCCTCCTCGGACCTGATGCAGTTATCGGTGGAGCGTGCAGCCCAGGGCGAGAACCCCCGGACTTCTCTGGAATCTACCAGGAAGACTTCGTGATTCCGGGCAATTCTCCGCGGTGCGCCATATCGCGGAACCGCACGCGCGAGATGCCGAACTGCTTGAGAAAGCCGCGGGGGCGACCGTCGATCGCGTCGCGACCGCGAACGCGGATCGGGCTGGCGTCGCGCGGCAGTTTCTGCAGCCCGAGGCGAGCGGCCTCGCGGGTCTCGTCGGTGCCGTTCGGGTCGACGAGGGCTCTCTTCAGCTCGAGGCGCTTGCTCGCGTAGCGTGCCACGACCACCTTGCGCTGCTCGTTCTTGGCGATCTTGCTCTTCTTGGCCATGGTTTAGCGCTCCTCGCGGAATTCGACGTGCTGACGGATCACCGGGTCGTACTTCTTGAGCACGAGGCGATCGGGGTTGTTGCGACGGTTCTTCTTCGTCACATAGGTGTAGCCCGTGCCGGCGGTGGACCGGAGCTTGATGATCGGGCGGATGTCCTGCTGCTTGGCCATTAGAGCTTGACCCCTCTCGCCAGCAGGTCCTTGACGACCGATTCGATGCCACGGGCGTCGATGACCTTGATGCCCTTCGCAGACAGCGTGAGCGTCACGTTCTTGCGAAGCGAGGGCACGAAGTAGGTCTTCTTCTGGATATTCGGATCGAACCGACGCTTCGTGCGACGGTGCGAGTGCGAGATGTTGTGTCCGAAGCCTGGAACGGCACCGGTCACCTGGCACACTGCGGCCATAGTGGTACTCCTGTTCTGATTACCGTAGCGACGGCTGTCACTACCCAAGATCACTTGTCGGCATGCCTTGATCCCGGACATTCATGGGAGACACACGGTGCGGGCGCAACTGCCCAACCTGGAAAGAGTACGCGAGTTGTGTGATCACGGCAAGGCAGGGAGGTTCACATCGAGTGTCCTTTGGATCCGGTTGGCGGCGAACTAGACGTCGGTGGCAGACGCCGACGCCCGCCCGCACGCCTGGCACAACCCGAACACGTCCACCACGTGGTGCGGCTCTGAGAAGCCGTGCTGGGTGGCGACGGTGCGCGCCCAGTCTTCGACGGCATCCGCCTCGATCTCGACGGTGAGCCCGCAATTGCGGCAGATCAGGTGATGGTGGTGGCTGCCCGGCGTGCACAGCCGGTAGAGGCTCTCGCCCTCGGCCTGGAGCGAGTCGGCGTCGCCCTCCGTCGCGAGGTCGGCGAGCGCCCGGTAGACGGTGGCAAGGCCGATGGATGTCCCGCCCTCACGCAGCGCGGAATGCAGCGACTGAGCGCTCACGAACCCCTCGGAGGTGCCGAGCGCCTCGCGCACCGCCTCGCGCTGCCAGGTGTTGCGCTTCTGGGTCACGCTCTCACCCTAACTCTGTGCACGATGCGTGCGCCGAGGTAGATCGCGAACGAGATCGACGTGATGTACGGGCTGATCGGCAGCGAGCCGCCGATGGCGATCAGGATGCCTCCGACCGCCGACACCAGCCCGAACACCATACTCAACACGGGCACCCACACCGGCGACGAGCTGACCCGCAGCGCAGCCGCAGCCGGAGTGACCAGCAGCGCGAGCACGAGCAGCGCACCGATGATCTGCACGCTCACGGCCACGGTGAGCCCGAGCAGCACCATGAACGCGAGTCCGAGGGTTCGGCTGGGGACGCCGCGCGCCGCCGCCACCTCGGGGTCGAGGCTGTCGAAGGTCAGCGGACGCCAGATGAGCAGCAGCACGCCCAGCACGACGACGCTGATGCCCAACAGCAGGCCGAGCTGGTCGAAATCGACCGAGATGATCTGACCGGTGAGCAGGCCGAACTTGTTGCCGCTGCGCCCGGGGTAGAGGGCGAGGAACAGGATGCCGAGACCGAGCCCGAACGGCATCAGCACCCCGATGATGGAGTTGCGGTCGCGGGCACGTGAGCCGAGCCATCCGATGATCGCAGCCGCTACCAGTGACCCGACGATCGAGCCGGCCACGACGTTCACCCCCAGCAGCAGCGCGGCTGCGGCGCCCGCGAACGAGAGCTCGCTGATGCCGTGCACCGCGAACGCCATGTCGCGCTGCATGACGAACACGCCGATCAGCCCGCCGACGACGCCCAGCACGGCTGCGGCCAGGATCGACGATTGCACCAGTTGCAGCAGTTCCCAGTACATCAGGCGTCCCCCTCGTGGTGAGCGGCGTCGGGCACGCCGGCCACGAAGATGCGCCCCGCGCTGCGGAACACCTCGACCGGGGTGCCGTAGAGCCCGGTGAGCACCTCGCTGCGCAGCACCTCGTCGGGCGTGCCGATCGTGTACCTGCCCTCGGCGAGATACAGGATGCGGTCGACGAAGCCCAGCACCGGGTTGATGTCGTGGGTGACGAAGACGACGGCGGTGCCCTTCTCGCGCCGGCGGGCGTCGACGAGTTCGGCGACTCCGCGCTGGTGCTGCAGGTCGAGGCTAGCCAGCGGCTCGTCGCAGAGCAGCAGCGTGGGATCGGCGGCGAGCGCCTGCGCCACCCGGAGCCGCTGCTGCTCGCCGCCGGAGAGCACACCGAGCGGGCGGTTCGCGTAGTCGGCGGCATCGACGGAGGCTATCAGGGCATCCACCGCCTGCCGCTCGACGCGGGAGGTCAGCGGCAGCCCGTACCGGGTTCCGTTCAGCCCGAGCATGACGAGGTCGCGGCCGCGCAATGGCGTGCCCGGCGGCACCAGCTTCTGCTGCGGCACGTACCCGACGGTGCCGGTCGCCGCGATCGTGCCGGCGTCGAGGCGCTGCACACCGAGCATGGCGCGCAGCAGGCTCGTCTTGCCCGACCCGTTCCCGCCGAGCACCGCGAGGAACTCGCCGGATGCGACTCCGAGCCTCAGGTCGCGCCACAGGGTGCGACCGCCCAGCGTGAGGGTCGCGCCGTCCGCGGTGAGGACGGCGGTCACGAGAGGGCTGTCTCGATCGCGTCGAGATTGCCCGCCATCCACGAGAGGTAGTCTTCCCCCTCGGGCAGCGTCTCCGTGAAATCGACGACCGGGATGCCTGCAGCCTCCGCTGCCTGCCGCACCCGCTCGGTCTCAGCGCTCGCGGTCTGCTGGTTGTATGCGAGCAGGGCGACATCACCGCTGCCGATCAGCTCGAGCGTCGCCTGGAGCGCGCTGGGCGGGACATCCGCCCCCTCTTCGATCGCCTCGGTGAACGGTTCAGGGGTGAGGTTGTTCAGGCCAACCGCTTCGAGAAGATACAGAGGCACGACCTCGGTGACCGCGATACCCTGCCCGCCGATGCGGCCTGCGAGGGTGGTCTCCCGGGTTTCGAGTTCCCCGACCGACGCGCCGAACCGCTCGGCGTTCTTCGTGTAAACGCTCGCGTTGGCGGTATCGAGTTCGGCGAGTCGGCTGGCGAGCTGCTCGGCGATCGCCGCTGCCGCGCGCAGGTCGTACCAGACGTGCTCGTTGGGCCCCCGACCGAACTCGACGGCGGTCAGCACGGGTACCTCGCCCCCGTTCGCGGCCAGCAGCGGCTGAACGAACGGGTCGTACCCGCCGCCGTTTTCGATGACCAGGTCGGCGGACGCCAACGCCAGCCGCACTCGCGCGGTCGCCTCGTAGCTGTGCGGATCCTGCGCCGCACTCTCGATGATGCTCGTCACCGAGACCAGGTCGCCGCCGACCGCTTCGGCGATCGAGCCGTACACGTCGGTGCTCGCGACAACGCTGAGGCGGCCGTCGTCAGCGGCGGGCGCGGTGGTCGCGCATCCCGCGAGGACGAGCAACGCGGGTGCCAGCAGTGCGATGTGGCGCATGGGAGGTCCGATCCGATATCCGTAATGAGATTCGTTATCAGTAACGTAGCCGAGCCGGTCGCGGGCGCGCAACTCAGGGGCGAAAGCCGCCGATTCGTGCCAAATGGTTCCGCGAGCGGCGGTGGAGCGCCATTCGGCACGAGCCGTCGGGGTGTGGAGCGCACGTCGCGACCACGGCCGCGTCCGAGCACGCGCGCCACAGGGGCTGCGCCCACAAGATCAGTCCAGCAGCAGGGCCGGCTCCTCGAGCACGCTGGCGATGTCCGCGGTGAACCGGCTCGCGACATCCCCGTCGACGACGCGGTGATCGAAGCTCGCGCCGACCGTGGTGACGAACGCGGGCCGCACCTCGCCGTCGATCACCCACGGCTTCTGTTTGATGGCACCGAGCGCGACGATCGCGACCTCGCCCGGGTTCAGGATCGGGGTGCCCGTGTCCATGCCGTACGACCCCAGGTTGGTGATGGTCACCGTGCCCTTGGCCATGTCGGCCGGCTGCGTCTTGCCGTCACGTGCGGTGATGGTCAGCTGCTCGAGCGCTTGCGCGAGTTGCAGCAGGCTGAGGTCTTGCGCGTCTTTGACGTTGGGCACGATGAGCCCGCGCGGGGTAGCGGCGGCGATCCCGAGGTTGACGTAGTGGTGCACGACGATCTCTTTGTCGGTCCAGCTCGAGTTCACGGTGGGGTTGCGCCGCACCGCCCAGATCACGGCTTTCGCCATCACCAGCAGCGGGCTGATGCGCACACCGGCGAACTCGGGCGAGTTCTTCAGGCGCTTGACGAACTCCATGGTGCGCGTCGCGTTCACGTCGCTGAACACGCTCACGTGCGGCGCGGTGAACGCGCTGTGCACCATCGCCGTCGCGATCGCCTTGCGCACCCCCTTCACCGGGATGCGCTCCTCGCGCTCGGTACCCCACTCCGGCGTCTGGATGTTGCGGAACACACTCGCCTGCGACGCCTGCCGGATCACGTCGTCGCGGGTGATCTCGCCGACCAGTCCCGTCGGCGTCACGGTCGCGAGGTCGACCCCGAGGTCCTTGGCGAGCTTGCGAATCGGCGGCTTGGCGATGACGGCGGATGCCGCGGCCGCGGGCACACTCGAAGGCGGCGCCGCCTTCGCCGGCGCAGTGGTGGCGGCAGAACCCAACGGGCTCACGCCGCGCTTGCGGCGGGACGCGACGTGGCCGGAGGTCCCGTACCCGACGAGCACCGCGCCCGGCTTCTCCTCGGGTGCCTCGAGGCCGGGCTCGGGCTGCTCGGCGGAAGCGGAGAGCACGCTCGCGACATCCCCGATCCCTGCTTCGTCCGCACCCGGCGCCGTCAGCTCGACGGTCCCGCCGCTGGAGTCGACCGTGATGATCGGCGTGCCCACCTCCACGGTCTGGCCCTCCTCGACGAGCAGCGCGGAGACGGTGCCGGCGAACGGCGACGGCAGCTCGACAAGCGACTTGGCGGTCTCGATCTCGACCAGCACCTGGTTCACTTCGACCGGGTCGCCGGGGGCGACCTTCCACGACACGATCTCGGCCTCGGTCAGACCCTCGCCGACGTCGGGGAGCCGGAAATCCGATGGCGCCATGCGAGCCTCCTTAGTAGGCCAGAGCCCGGTCGACGGCCTCGAGGATGCGGTCGGCGTCCGGCAGGTAGGCGGTTTCGAGTTTGGCGGGTGGGAAGGGCGTGTCGAATCCGGTGACCCGCAGCACCGGCGACTGCAGCGAGTAGAACGCCTGCTCGGTGACGGTAGCCGCGATCTCGGACGCGATCGAGACGAACCCCGGCGCCTCCTGCGCGACGACGAGCCGACCGGTCTTGCGCACCGAGTCGAGGATCGGGCCGTAGTCGAGCGGGGAGAGCGAGCGCAGGTCGACGACTTCGGCGCTGGTGCCCTCCTCCGCTGCGAGCTCTGCTGCCGCCAGCAGCACGGAGACCATCGCACCGTGACCGACGAGGGTCACCTCGGTGCCCTCGCGCACGACACGACTGGCGTGCAGCGGGATGCCGCTGGCCGAGGCATCCACCTCGCCTTTGGGCCAGTAGCGGCTCTTGGGCTCGAAGAACATCACGGGGTCGTTGCTGGCGATCGCCTCCTGGATCATCCAGTACGCGTCGTGCGGCGTGGCGGGGCTGACCGAACGCAGGCCGGCGGTGTGGGCGAAGTAGGCCTCGGGGCTCTCCTGGTGGTGCTCGACCGCGCCGATGTGCCCGCCGTACGGCACCCGGATCACGACCGGGAACGACATCGCGCCCTCGTGCCGGTAGGTGAGCTTGGCCAGCTGCGAGGTGATCTGGTCGAAGCCGGGGTAGATGAACCCGTCGAACTGGATCTCGCACACCGGACGGTAGCCGCGCATCGCGAGCCCGATCGCGGTGCCGATGATGCCCGACTCGGCCAGCGGGGTGTCGAGCACGCGGTTGCCCCCGAACTCGGCGTGCAGCCCCTCGGTCACGCGGAACACGCCGCCGAGCGGCCCGATGTCCTCGCCCATGAGCAGCACGCGCGGGTCGTCGTTCAGCGCTTTGCGCAGCCCGGCGTTGATCGCGCGCGCCATGCTCAGCGACTCGACGCCCTGCACCTGGGCGTTCGCGGGCCCGCTCATCGCTCCTCCTCGAACGAGGCTTCGTATCGCTCGAACCAGGCAGCCTGCGACTGCATGACCGGGTGCGGCTCGCTGTACACATGGGCGAACATCTTGGATGCCTGGGGCGCTTCCAGCGCCATGGTGCGGGCGCGCGTGTCGGCGGCCAGATCCTCCGCCTCCGTCGCGACGTCGGCGAAGAACGCGTCCCCTTCGCCTCGCGAGCGCAGGTAGGCCTCGAACCGGATGATGGGATCGTGGTGGGCCCAGTACTCGAGGTCTGCGGCATCCCGGTACTTGCTCGGGTCGTCGCTGGTGGTGTGGGCGCCCATGCGGTAGGTGAGCGCCTCGATGAACCGCGGCCCGCCGCCGCCGCGCGCGGCGTCGAGGCTGGCACGCGTCACCGCGTAGCTGGCGAGCACGTCGTTGCCGTCGATCTGCACGCTCGGGATGCCGAAACCGGCCGGGCGCAGATACAGCGGCGTGCGCGACTGGGTCGTCACCGGCACTGAGATCGCCCAGTGGTTGTTCTGCAGAAAGAACACCTGCGGGGTCTGGTAGCTGGCGGCGAAGACGAACGACTCGCTGACGTCGCCCTGACTGGTGGCGCCGTCGCCGAAGTAGACGATCACGGCGGTGTCGGTGTCTGGATCGCCGGTGCCGCTCGCCCCGTCGAACTTCACCCCCATCGCATACCCGGTGGCGTGCAGCGACTGCGACCCGATGACCAGCGTGTAGAGGTGCAGGTTGCTGTGCTGCGCCGGATCCCAGCCACCGTGACTGAGCCCTCGCAGCATCTCGATGATGCGCATCGGGTCGACACCGCGGATACGTGCGATCACGTGCTCGCGATAGGCCGGGAAGATGTGGTCCTGGCGGCGTGCGGCATAGCCCGACCCCACCTGAGCCCCCTCCTGGCCGAGGCTCGGGATCCAGAGCGCGAGCTGGCCCTGCCGCTGCAGGTTGCCGGCCTCGATGTCGAAGCGCCGGATCACCACCATCTGGCGATGGAAGTCCCGCAGCTGCTCGTCGGTCAGCGCCTCGACGAGGGGGAGGTACTCGGATGTCCGATCATTCCTGAGCAGTTTGCCGTCCGAATCGAGCAGCCGAATCGTGTCGGCGGTGATGGACATCGCAACTGATACTAACCCAGCCGTTTCGGCTTGCAGTTCAGAGGATCTCGACAACCTCCGCCGTCGCGGTCAGGAGCGTCTCGACAGATTCCGCCTCGCCGACGCTCACCCTCACGCCGTCGCCGAGCGGCCGGGCGACGATGCCGTGGGCCGCGAGCAGTTCTCCGGCGTGCGCGGTCCGCACGCCGGTCGGCAGCCAGACGAAGTTGCCCTGCGGTCGCGGGGTGCTCCACCCCTGCTCCTGCAGGCCTGCCCAGATCCGCTCGCGCGAGAGGTTGAGCTCGCGCACCCGGCCGAGCAGCTCGGGCTCGTGGTCGAGGGCGGCCAGCGCTGCGCGCTGCGCCTGCTCGGTCACCGAGAGCGGAATCGCGGTGACCCGCGCGGCATCCATCAGGTATTCGGCCCCGATCGCGTAGCCGACCCGCAGCCCGGCGAGTCCGTACGCCTTGGAGAAGGTGCGCAGCACGACGAGATTGGGATAGCGACCGAGCATGGATGCCCCATTCACCGCACCCTCGTCGGTGACGAACTCGGCATATGCCTCGTCGAGCAGCACGAGCACCGAGTCGGGCACCGCCGCCATGAAGGTCTCGAACTCGGCCGCGGTCACGATCGTGCTGGTCGGATTGTTCGGGCTGCAGACGATCGCCACCCGCGTGCGGTCGGTGATCGCCGCGGCCATGGCGGGCAGATCGTGTCGGTGGTCGGGCGTGTTCGGCACCCGCACCGAGGTCGCACCGACCGTTCCCACCAGCAACGGGTACGCCTCGAAGCTCCGCCACGAATACAGCACCTCATCGCCGGGAGCTGCTGCCGCCGCGATCAGCTGCGCCAGCACCGACACCGAACCGGCACCGACCTGCACCCGTTCCGGCGAGACACCCCACCTCGCACCGAGCCGTTCGCGAAGCGCTGCGGCCGATCCCTCGGGATAGCGGTTGACCGAACTGCTGGCGATCGCGTCGAGCACGGCGGGCAGCGGCGGGAAGGGATTCTCGTTGGACGAGAGCTTGAACGCGTCTTCGGCGGCGGTGCGCCCCTGCCGATACGGCACGATCGACTCGATCTCAGGACGGAGCTTGACCCTCGGCGCAGACATGAGGTCAGCTTATGAGCCGTTGCGTGGCGGTGACCGTCCCGCCATCATGGGCACATGAGACTCCTCGTGCGGCTTACGATCAACGCGATCGCCCTGTGGCTGACCACCCTCATCGTCGCGGGGGTGGATGTCGTGCCGTTCGCGCCCGGTGGCACGCTCGAGATCGTGTTGACCTACCTGCTGGCGGCCGCGATCTTCGGCATCGTCAACGGGGTCATCGGCAACCTGATCCGCATCGTCGCCTTCCCGATCTACGTGCTCACCCTCGGTCTGGTCTCGTTCCTAGTCAACGGCCTCCTGCTGCTCATCGTGCACTGGATCTCGGGCCTGATCGGCTTCGGCCTGGTGGTGCAGGGCTTCTGGTGGGGCGTGCTCGGAGCCCTGGTGCTCGGTCTGATCAGCTGGCTCATCGGCCTGATCGTGCGTCCTCTGGTGGGACGGGACCGGGGTCGCTGACCCGCTCGAACCGGTAGGCCGTGCTCGTCACCGACGTCGCACCCGAGCCGAAGCCGTCGAGCCGTGCCGCAGCGTCGGCAAGTCGAGTGGTGCCGTCGTCGTCCATGAGGGCGGCGGTCTGCGCGTAGTACTCGGCAGCGTGTGCGGGCACGGCGACGTCATCGGGCACCTCCTTGCCACCGAACACCTCGCGCTCGACGAACACCGCGGCTTCGTTGCGTTGATACCCGCCGAGCGCCGGAACGATGTCCTCCCGATGCTCGACGAGCACCGCCGGGATCGATGTCGGGATCGGGATGCTACCCGTGGGCCCGCCGAAGCTGATCAGCCCCTGCGTGTTCCACTCCCCCGATGCGGCCAGCCGTGCGACGGTGCCGCCGCCCTGCGAGTAGCCGGTGAACTGCACCGGGCTCTCGGGCGTGACCCCCGCTGCGGCCATCGCCTGGCGCACCGCAGCGACCGACCCGCCATCGTCCCCGACAGCGTTGGCGATGTTGCTCGTCATGTCCCACGGCTCGTCGGTCGCCGTCGGTGAGAACGTGACCGTGCCCGCCACGTACACCTCGAAGCGGTCGGGCTGCCCGGGCATCTCGTAACGCTCGATGATCACCTGGGCGCCGTCGGTGAGGTCGGTGTCGGGGATGCGCTCGAATCGTTCGGAGAAACCGACGGGCGAGGCATCCACCGGCACCGGCGTCATGTCGGCCAGGCGCACCGGAGTCTCGCTGAACATGCCGAGGCTGCGGCCCGCCAGCATCACCCCGTTGGCGGCGGGTGCAGTGCCCACGCCGGTCGGACCGAGGGTCGCGGCCAGCGCCGTCGGCATCATGGTCGACAGGGTTGCGGCCCCCAGCCCGGTCGTCAGGTTGCGCACCAGCCCGGCGGTGGTCTGATTGTTCAACACGGCGTTGTTCTCGCGCACGAGGCTGCTGGAAGAGGGAATGCCCGATCCCATCGCCCGGTCGATGACGCCGCCGAGCCCGCCGGGAACCGCGCGGGATCCGAGGACCAGCCCGCCCGCGGCGCCCATCGCCAGCACACCGGGGCCGGTCGCCAACAGTCCGGGCAGCAGCTTTCCGGCCAGCGCGCCGATGCCCCCCACCAGCTGGCGCCCGAGGTCGCCCGCGGTGCGCTCCACCCAGGTGTAGCCGTCGGCGACGGTGTTCAGCGCCCAGGAGAGGGTGCGCGCGGCGACCTCGACCTGCACCATCACCAGCACGGCCTGGTCGATGTCGGACTCGGCGCGAGCGCTCTGCGGTGGCGCCCCGGATGCCCCGAGCCAGGTGCGGCTGACGATGCTGTCGATCGTGATCAGTCGCGCCCTCAACGCCACCGCTTCCCGCGCCAGTTCTTGCAGCAGCGTTGCTGCCTCGTAGAGCTCCTCGGTCGCGACGGACACTCCGTCGACGATCAGCCCGTCAGCCACGGTTCAGCATCGCGATCGCCAGGCCGGTCTGCTGGTAGGCCGAGCGGCAGGCGGCGATGCCTGCGTCGAGGGTGCCCAGCAGCGCGTCGAGGGCCGCCGCGTATGCGTGGCGGGCGGCACCGACCCACGAGGCTGGCGGTGGTGGTGCGTAGCGCTCCCGCGCCGACTCGAGCCTCGCGAGCACGATGCCGAGCTCGCGGTACTGCAGTTGGAGCGCGTTGAGTGTGAAGGCATCGTCTGGGCTCATGCGTTCAGGATGGCGAGAGCCGGGGCATCCAAGCTCCTTCACAGGCTGGACGGGGATGCGGGGTCGCAATCTCTCCATGTGAGCGAGCGGAATCTGCGCGACAATGAACCGTGAGCTTCGAGCGGGTGATCGACGAGTCGGCGCTCTTTCGGATCTGCTTCGTGTGCACGGGGAACATCTGCCGCTCCCCGATGGCCGAGACCGTGTTCGGCGCGCTGGTGAGGAACGCGGGTCTCGAGGGGGCGATCTTCGTCACCTCGGCGGGCACCGGCGACTGGCACGTGGGCGAGCCGTCGGATGACCGCACCCTCGCCGCGCTGGCCGCGAGGGGCTACAACGGCAGCGGCCACCGCGGTCGGCAGTTCGATCCCAGCTGGTTCTCGAGCCTCGATCTCGTCGTGGTCTTCGATCGCAGCCAGGAGCGCATCCTGCGCGCGTGGGCGTCGATCGAGTCGGATCGCGCGAAGGTTCAGCCGCTGCTGTCGTTCGACCCGACGCAGGCGCCGCTGACCGACGTGCCCGACCCGTACTATTCGGATTCGGCGATGTTCGATCAGGTGCTCGGCATGATCGAGAAGGCGTGCGCCGCGCTGTTCCGCCAGGTCACGCCGGGGATCCGACAGGGAGTTTCATGAGTGCGTTGTCCGACCAGCCCGTCAGCCCGCTCGACGGGCGGTACCGGCCCGCCGTCGCGCCGCTTGCGGACCACCTCTCCGAGGCGGGGCTCAACCGGGCGCGGGTGCGCGTCGAGGTGGAGTGGCTGCTGTATCTCACCGACCGCGAGCTGTTCGGCTCCGCCCGGCTGAGTTCGGAACAGTCCCGCGCGCTGCGCCAGTTCGCCGCCGAGTTCGGGCAGCCCGAGATCGACGAACTCGCGCGCCTCGAAGCCACCACCCGCCACGACGTCAAGGCCGTCGAGTACCTGGTGCGCCGCAAGCTGGCCGACCTCGGTCTCACCGCCGTGGCCGAGCTCACCCACTTCGCCTGCACCAGCGAGGACATCAACAACCTCTCGTACGCCCTGACCATCGGCGCGGCGGTGCGCGAGGTGTGGCTGCCGAGGTACCGCGAGGTGATCGAGGCGCTGCGCGTCCTCGCGGTCGAGCATCGGGATGCCTCGATGCTGGCCCACACGCACGGCCAGCCGGCGACGCCCACGACGATGGGCAAGGAGTTCGCCGTCGTCGTCGCCCGGCTGCAGCGGATGGCGACCCGGATCGAGGCCACCGAGTACCTCGGCAAGTTCAACGGCGCCAGCGGCACCTTCGCGGCCCACGCGGTCGCCGGTCCCGAGCTCGACTGGCCGTCGATGTCGCGCGAGTTCGTGACATCCCTCGGGCTTGACTGGAACCCGCTGACCACCCAGATCGAACCGCACGACTGGCAGGCCGACCTCTACCTGGCGATCAGTCACGCGAATCGCATCCTGCACAACCTCTGCACGGATGTCTGGACCTACATCTCGATCGGCTACTTCCGCCAGGTGCCCCAGGCCGGCGCCACCGGGTCGTCGACGATGCCGCACAAGATCAACCCGATCCGGTTCGAGAACGCCGAAGCGAACCTCGAACTCTCCAGCGCCCTGCTCGAGTCGCTGGCGCAGACCCTGGTGACGAGCAGGCTGCAGCGCGACCTCACCGACTCGACCACGCAGCGCAACATCGGCGTCGCGCTCGGGCACTCGCTCGTCGCGCTCGACAACCTGGTGCGCGGGCTCGGCGAGATCGACCTCGACCGCGAGGCGCTGAACGCCGACCTCGACCGCAACTGGGAGGTGCTCGGCGAGGCCATCCAGACCGTGATCCGGGCCGAGGTCACCGCCGGTCGCAGCTCGATCGCGGACCCGTACGCCATTCTCAAGGAACTCACCCGCGGGCGCCGCGTCGGGCAGGCCGAACTCGTTGCGTTCATCGACGGGCTCGACATCGGCGATAACGCGAAAGCGCGGCTGCGGGTGCTGACGCCGCGAACCTACACCGGCATCGCGAGCGGTCTCGTCGACTACCTCTAGTGGCCCTTCGGCCCCTGGTCCTCGTCCTGCTCCCGCAGGTCGAGCTGCTCGTCCCGGTTGGGCCGCATCGCGAGCTCGAGCATCGCGAACACGACCAGCGACACGATGAACGCGACCCCGCCGAAGATCAGCCCGAGCACGACATCGCGCGTCCCCATGACGACGACGATGCCGGTGAAGGCGGCGAGCACCGCTGCGATCACCAGCAGTTCGAGCGGACGAGTACGGTCCCTGCGGCTCGGCGCACTCACGCTGCGCCCTGAGTCGGGGCGGAAGCCGAGGCATCCGGCGCCCACTTGATCGAAAGTCCCGCGATGACCAGATAGACGCCCAGGATCGCCCAGTATGCGCCCAGCAAACCGACGACGACGACGGATGCCGTGAGCACGCCGTCGACCGCCTCGATACCGCCGAGCGGCTGCTCCAATCCAGGCGGAACCAGCAGCAGGCCGGTGGCGAGCAGCACGGTGAGCGCTCCGACGAAAATGCGGTCGCGGGATAGTCCCGCGCGGAGCCCGAGCACCAGCTCGAGGAACCCGGTGATGACGGCCCAGCCGGTCACGAGCGAGATGAGGAAGGGCAGTCCGCCGGAGGTCACCGCGAGTGCCACGATGCCCGCGACCAGGGTCACCCCGCCCTGTGCGAGCCCGAAGCCGCGATCGACCCCGCGCACTGCTGCGGCGATGAGCACGGCCCCCGTCACCACGCCGTACAGGCCGAAGGTGACGTAGCCGATCGGCGGCGAGTGATCGGTCGTAAAGGTCACCACGCCCGCGAGCACGAGCGCGGGGACGGCGCGTGCGACTGGCAGATACCACGGCAGGTGGGATGTCACGGGCGCGAGCACCGCCTTAGTCTACGAGTGCGTGCTGGTCGGTGCCTGCGACGACCGCAGCACCGTCATCGCGACGCCCGCCAGCACGCCGCCGACCCCACCCGCGGCCATGTCGGTGATCGTGTCGTCGTAGGTGACATAGATGCTCGGGTCGAGCACGGCCTGCCCGAACCACTCGATCATCTCCCATACCGCGGCAGCGGCGAGTGCGAGCACCGTGGTGAGCACGAGCGCGGACCGGCGGTGGTCCGCCACCAGCCGCGCACGATCGAGCATCAGGTAGAGCAGCCCGGCGATCAGCCCCGTGCACACCAGGTGCACGAGCAGGTCCCACCCCGGCACGAGGGTGTACAGGTCCAGCAGGTTGCTCCACGCCGCCACCAGCAGCGCCAGCCCGAACGCCAGGTCGAAGGGCGTCGGTGCGGCGAGAAAGCGCGGCAGCAGGATCACCGGCAGGGTGAGAGCGAGGATGCCGGCGTCGGTGACCCTGAACCAGATCGCGGCGATCAGCACGCTCACTGCGGCGAGCGCCCGCACCCCGTCCGCGGCGAACTCGACCGGGCCGCTCGGGCGCCGCAGAAAGTCGTCGATCACGACGGGATCCTGACCACGGCCTGCACCGGGAAGTGATCCGATGCCCATCCCCCATTGACGGCGGCCCCGTGCACTCCGATGCGGTCGACCGTCACGGTCGGGGTGACCGCGATCCAGTCGATGCGCGGCCGGTCAAGTCGCGGCGGCCGGTACCGCCCGTACGAGCCCCACTCGGGTGTGAGCCGGTGGTGCGCCGTGCGCCACCCGTCGGCGAGCGTTGCGCCGCTGAGCAGTTCGCGAATGGCGGGCGCGCCGGACCCGGCGTTGAGGTCGCCGGTCACGATCGCCGGGAGCGACTGGTGATAGACGAGGTCGCGGATGACCCGCGCCGCCGCAACCCGGGACCGTGCCGAGAAGGGATCGAGGTGCGTGTTCACCGCGAGGAACTCGGTGGTCGTGGCCCGATCGCGAAACGTCGCACTCACGACGATGCGGGGCGCCGGGCTGCGCGGCAGCGGTCGCTGCTCCCAGCCGAGCAGCTCGAGCCGGTCGTCGTCGAAGATGAGCTGGCACCCCTCGCCGCCTCCGTCCCGCCCGCGGCCGGCACCGAGCAGCTCGTACCCCAGCGTGTCCCGCACGAACGCCGCCTGGTACGGCACAGCTTCCTGCACACCCAGCAGGGTGGGTCCCTCGGCTCGCAGCAGGGCGGCTAGCCTCGACGCCCTCCGCTCCCATCGGTCCGGGTGATCCCGGCGCAGGTGAGGAACCGGGCGACGGATGTTGTAACTCATCACATGCAGGTCGGAAGCCGGTACCGGTCCGATCAGCGCCGCGCCCGTCACATCCTCACCGTATGGTCGGGGATGCGGATTGGCAGGGGCTTCCGTTCGGTGCGCGGATGTGCTCGGGGGCCGTGCGGTTGCTCGACGCCGTGCGTGACGGGCTGGGTGCAAGCTTCGAGACCATCGGTTCCCGCTATCGCTCCGGTCGGTAGACCTCTCGACGATGTGCGACACGAACGATGAGCACGATCAACGTGTCCCCGTCAACGAAGTAGACGACCCGGTAGTCACCGACGCGAATGCGCCAGAGCCGATCGTAGCCGACCAGCTGTCGGCAACCAGGAGGGTGCGGGTTCTGACGAAGATCGTTGATTGAACGGATGATGCGGCGTGCTGTCTGCTTGTCGAGTTTGGAGAGCTCCTTGGCCGCCGCGCGCTCGTAGCTGATCGCGTAGTAGGACTCATCGGCGCCCTGTGCTGTCACAGACTGAGTTCCTGCTCAATCCGCTCAGCGGGTATCGCAACACTTTGTCCAGCCTCAAGCTTACGAAGGCGTTCGGTAGCGACAGCACCGTCCTCACGGTCGATCATCGCCTCGTATGCCTCCACCAAATCGGCCGGAACGATTGCAGCAGCTCGCTCCCGTTTGCGGCCACGCGTTACGTACGTGACCTCTCCGCCGAAGGCCGCGCGGTTGACAGCATCTGAGAAGTTGTCGCGTGCCTGGGACACTGACCACTCTGCATGCGTACTCATGTGAGGAGCATAACGCCAACTTAGCCAACTTCGCCAACCAAGTGTGTCATGCTGACCGAATCAGGTCTCACGCCTTGCGCGCTTCCGCCGTCACGCCCCCGGCGGCAGGTCCACGAAGCGGGAATAGTGCCCGTGGAACCCGACCGTGATCGTGCGCGTCGGACCGTTGCGGTGCTTGGCGACGATGAAGTCGGCCTCGCCTGCGCGGGGGTTGTCGGCCTCGTACGCGCTCTCGCGGTGCAGCAGGATGACCATGTCGGCATCCTGCTCGATGGCACCGGACTCACGCAGATCTGACAGCGCAGGCCGCTTGTCGGCGCGCTGCTCGGGACCACGATTCAGTTGCGAGATGGCGATCACGGGTACCTCGAGTTCCTTGGCGAGCAGCTTCAGCGCCCGCGAGAACTCGCTGACCTCCTGCTGACGCGACTCCACCTTCTTGCCGCTGGTCATCAGCTGCAGGTAGTCGATGATCACCATCTTCAGGCCCACGCGCTGCTTGAGCCGTCGGGCCTTGGCCCGGATCTCGACGAGCGTCATGTTGGGGCTGTCGTCGATGTACAGCGGCGCGTCGTTGATGCGGCCACGAGTCTGGGCGATCGTCTTCCAGTCGTTCGCGTGCACCGTGCCCTTGCGCATGTGCTGCAGCGGCACCGCCGCCTCGGCGGACAGCAGCCGCATGGCGATCTCGCTGCGGCCCATCTCGAGCGAGAACACGATTGTCGGCAGGCCGTGCTTGATCGCCGCCGCCCGCGCGATGTCCAGGCCGAGTGTCGACTTGCCGATCGCCGGTCGCGCGGCGAGCACGATCAGCTGACCTGGATGCAGACCGTTGGTGAGCTCATCGAGCTCGGCGAAGCCGGTGGGCACCCCGATCATCTGACCGTCGCGACCGCGAGCGGCTTCGATCTCGTCGATCGCCGTGGTGACCGCTTCGGTAAGCGGCACGAAGTCCTCGCTCTCGACACCGCCGGTCACCGCGTAGATCTCAGCCTGCGCGTTGTTGACGAGGTCGACGACCTCGCCCTCGCTCGCGTACCCCATCTGCACGATGCGGGTGCCGGCCTCGACCAGTCGCCGCAACACCGCCTTCTCGGCGACGATGGATGCGTAATAGCCGGCATTCGCCGCGGTCGGCACCAGCGCGGTGAGCGTGTGCAAGTACTCCGCGCCGCCGGCGCGACCGAGTGCGCCGGTCTTGATGAGCTCGTCGGTGACCGCGATGACATCCGTCGGCTCGCCGTGGGCGTACAGCGTCAAGACGGCGTCGAAGATCACCTCGTGCTTGGGGATGTAGAAGTCGACGGCGCGCACCGTCTCCATCACGTCGGCGACGGCATCTTTGCTCAGGAGCATGCCGCCGATCGCGCTCTGCTCCGCGAGCAGATCGTGTGGTGGCGTGCGCTCACCCCTGGCGTCGCCGCGGCCGTCCTGCCGCTGGTCGCTTGCCAGTCCGAGATGCGCGATCGACACCTGCTGTTCCCTCCCCGATGGATGAAGCTACGCCTCAAGTTGTAGCCTCGTGCGCCGACACTGCGACCCCACCGTGGCACCTCCGATCGATGGGAAGCGCCCGTCGCGTCGGGGCTGCCCCACACTACGGAGCGAGAACGACACCACTCAATCGGGCCTGTTGATGACGGTGTGGGAAACGTGGGCGAAACGCCGTGCACGATGTTGGCAAATTGTGCACTCACCTGTGGAGATCGAGCTGAATCTCCGCTGCAGTCGCCTGTTGACCAGGCTTTTTCTCGCTCACACCGTGTGTGTAGAAACTTGTTTGGACTGTTGCTTGAGGGTTGCGGTGACGCGCCGGGCTCCTGTGCACAAACGACGACGGCGGCAGGCTTCCGCCTGCCGCCGTCTACCCCCAGTGAGGGGGAGGATGCTTGTACTACTTCGCCGCCACGACCTGCAGCGTGATGGTCGCGACGATGTCGTCGCGGAGTCGCACGGTCGCCTCGTGCTCACCGATCGCCTTGATGGGCGCGGTGATCTCGATCTTGCGCTTGTCGAGTCCGCTGAACCCGGCAGCCGCTGCCGCCTCGGCGACATCGGCCGGACGGATCGAGCCGAACAGTCGTCCGCCCTGGCCCGCCTTGACGGTGAGCTTCACGGGGTTGGCCTGCAGCCGCGAACGCAGATCCTGCGCCTCTTCGAGGGTGGCGTGCTCGCGAGCCGAACGCGCGGCTTTGATCGACTCGATCTGCTTCTCGCCGCCGCGAGTCCACGCCACGGCGAAGTTCTGCGGGATGAGGTAGTTGCGCGCGTAGCCGTTCTTGACGTCGACGACGTCACCGGGAGCGCCGAGGCCGGAGACCTCGTGCGTGAGGATGAGCTTGGTCATGATGCTCCTTACCGGCCCGAGCCCGCGTACGGCAGCAGAGCCATCTCGCGGGCGTTCTTGACGGCCGTCGCGATGAGGCGCTGCTCCTGCACGGAGACACCGGTGATGCGCCGAGCGCGGATCTTGCCGCGCTCGGAGATGAACTTGCGGAGCGTCGCGACATCCTTGTAGTCGATGACGCCGACGCGGATCGCCTTGGCCGGGGCGGCGTTCTTGCCGTCCTTGCCCTTGCGGATCGGCTTGCGGCGGTCGCCGCTGCTCTTTCCTGCCATGTGTTTTCTGTTCCTTGAGTCATGTGACGGGCCCCCGCTGAGCAGTCCGCCCCGTTGCAATGCAACGTGGAGGCGGCTCAGCAGGGGATTAGAAGGGCGTCTCGTCTGAGTAGTTGCTGCCGGGGGTGTTCCACACATCGCCACCGGCCGGGGCGCTGGCCGCCCACGGCTCGTCGGCGACCTGGCCGCGGGATCCGCCGCCGCCGGAGTTGCCGCCGGAGGAGGCGCGCGTGACCTGAGCCGTGGCGTAGCGCAGCGACGGGCCGATCTCGTCGATGTCGAGCTCGATGCTGGTGCGCTTCTCGCCTTCCTTCGTCTCGTACGAGCGCTGCTTGAGGCGACCGGTCGCGATGACCCGGCTGCCCTTGGTCAGCGAACCGGCGACGTGCTCGGCGAACTCGCGCCAGCACGACGCGCGCAGGAACAGCGCTTCGCCGTCCTTCCACTCGTTGCTCTGGCGGTCGAGGGTGCGCGGCGTTGACGCGATGGTGAAGTTCGCAACCGCGAGCCCGCCCTGCGTGTACCGCAGTTCAGGGTCGCTGGTCAGGTTGCCCACCACGGTGATGACGGTCTCGCCGGCCACGGGTTACTCCGCAGCCTTCGGGGCGGCCTTCGCCGCGGGCTGGCGCGCCGGCTTGGCGGGAGCCGAGGCATCCGTCGCCTTGTCGGTTGGGACGGGCGCTTCGGGAGCGGTCGCCTTCGGAGCGGCGGTGCCCTTGCGGGCCGCCTTCTCGTCGGCGAGCTTCTTGGCGGCGGCCACCTGGGCGATGCTGGCCTCGGCCCGCAGCACCTTGGTGCGCATGACCGCCTCGGAGAGCTTCAGCTGACGGTCGAGCTCGACGCTCGCGTCGGAGGTCGCGGTGAAGTTGACGACGGCGTAGATGCCCTCGGTCTTCTTGTTGATCTCGTAGGACAGGCGACGACGGCCCCAGATGTCCACCTTGTCGATGGAACCACCATCGTTGCGGATCACGTTGAGGAACTTGTCGAGGCTGGGTGCCACGGTGCGCTCGTCGATCTCGGGATCGAGGATCACCATGAGTTCGTACTGATGCGTCACAAACCCACCTCCTTCGGACTAGAACGGTTGCAGCCGATCTGACTGCAACAGGAGGGTGTTGACGGTCGCCCGCGGGCGGGCAACCTGTAAAGGTTACGCGATCAGCGCTGCTTCCACCAGTCCAGCAGCCGCTGCTGCGCGACCTCGGCGCCGAGCGGTCCCTCGTCGAGCCGCAACTCGAGCAGGTACCGGTACGCCTGTCCCACCTCCCGGCCCGGAGGCAGTTCGAGGATGCGCATGATGTCCTCCCCGTCGAGGTCGGGGCGGATCGCGTCGAGCTGCTCCTGGGCCTGCAGCGCGACCACGCGCTCCTCCAGGTCGTCGTACGCGAACGAGAGCCGGTCGGCCTTGCGCACGTTGCGCGTGGTCACGTCTGCACGGGTCAGGATGTGCAGCCGCTCGAGCTGCGGCCCGGCGTCGCGCACGTAGCGCCGCACCGCCGAGTCGGTCCACGCCCCGTCGGTGTATCCGAAGAACCGCAGGTGCAGCTCGATGAGCCGCGACACCGCAGCGATGGTCTCATTGTCGAAGCGCAGCGCCCGCAGTCGCTTCGCGGCGAGCTTGGCGCCCACGACATCGTGGTGGTGGAAGGTGACCACTCCCCCGGCCTCGATCCTGCGGGTCGCCGGCTTGCCGATGTCGTGCAGCAGTGCCGCCAGGCGCAGGGTGAGGTCGACCTCGTGCCCGCGCGAAACCTCGAGCTCGATCGCCTGCCGCAGCACGGTGAGGCTGTGCTCGTAGACATCCTTGTGGTGAGCGTGCTCGTCGCGCTCGAGCCGAAGGGCCGGCACCTCGGGCAGCACGAGCTGCGCGATCCCGGCGTCCACGAGCAGTCGGATGCCTGGCACCGGGTCGGCCGTGCGCAGCAGCTTCGACAGCTCATCCCGAATCCGCTCGGCGCTCACGATCTCCAGCCGGGGGGCGAGTTCGTGCATCGCGTGGACCGTCGGCTCATCGACGACGAAACCGAGTTGCGATACGAAACGGGCCGCACGGAGCATCCGCAGTGGATCGTCGCCGAACGAGACCTCGGGTGCTCCGGGAGTGGTGAGGCGCCCGGCCAGCAGGTCGGCGAGCCCGTCGGCCGGATCGACCAGGGTGCGCTGCGGGAGTTGCAGCGCCATAGCGTTGACGGTGAAGTCGCGGCGAGCCAGGTCGCCCTCGAGCGAATCGCCGAAGGCGACGAGCGGCTTGCGCGTGACACCGTCGTACGCGTCGGCGCGGTACGTGGTGACCTCGACGGTCTCGCCCGCGACACGCGCGGCGATGGTGCCGAATTCGCGGCCCACGTCCCACTGCGCACTCGAGATCGGGGTGAGGATGGTCAATATCTCGTCGGGTTCGGCATCGGTGGCGAAGTCGAAGTCGGTGACCTCGCGGCCGAGGAACGCATCGCGTACCGGCCCGCCGACCAGCGCCAATTCGCGGCCAGCAGCATGGAAGGCCGTCGCGAGGGTCGCGACCGGGGGTGCGTCCGCGAGGGCGTTCAGTCGCCGCACGCCGTCAGCCATGCTCACCATGATGATCCAGCATGTCACGTGGGCGGCGGGGTCAGACGAGCCCCACGTCCGCACTGCCCGCGAAGCGTCAAGTTCAAGGTGCATAGACTGCTGCCATGCTGGCCGACCGAACCGGACGGCGTCGATCCTTGGTTCCGAGGTCCGCCCGCGCGGCCGTCGCCGCCGGACTGGGTCTCGCCGCCGCGGTATCTCTCACGGCGGCACCGGCGACCGCTGCCGATCAGGCCGCGCAGCTCGCAATCGCCGTCCCGCTGGTGGTCCCGGCGGGCGAGACCGGCCTCATCGAGGCTCCAGCGCTGGCGCAGTACACCCGCGAAGGCGGGCTGCTCGACCGTCAGCTCGACGCCGTGCTCGGGCGCGAGGTCGCACTCGGGATCGACCCGATGATCATCGTCTCGATCCGCATCCTCGGCACCGCCGCGCCGCCGACCGCGACGGCGTGGCTGGACCGGCTCGAGAACGCCGACAACGAGACGTTCGCACTCGCCTACGCCGACACCGACATCACGCTCGCAACCCAGGGTGGCGCGTCAGTGGTTCCGCAGCCGGAGGGCTTCCAGTTCGCCGTCGACCCCGCACTGTTCGCGCCGGTCGACCAACCCGAGGCGACTCCTGCCCCGACTCCCGACCCCGACGTCCCCGTGCTCCCGCCGCTGCCCAACGATGAGGATCTCGTCGCCTGGCCGTACACGCTCCCGGGCATCGCCTGGCCCCGCGAGAACACCATGATCGGCACCGACCTGAACGCCATCGTCACCGCCGGCTATCGCACGACCATCGTCTCGAGCGACAACCTCGACCGAAATGGGCGGCGAGCGGCCGCCTCGGTGACGGGAACGTCGGTCGCGGTCTCCGACAGCACGGTGTCCAGCGCGCTGCGGGAAGCGGCAACGGCGGGTGCGCTCGACGTGACTGCGCTGACGGCAGCGATCACCTCTGCCGGCCGGGACGGTGCCATCCTCGCGACGATGGATCGAGGCATCCCGATCAGTGGCAGACAGCTCGGTGAGGTGCTCGATGCGCTCAGCGCGAACCCCGCGATCGAGCTCGTCCCGCTGTCGCGAGCGCTCGGCCAGGCACCCGATGAGGCCAGCATCGTCGACCGGCCCCAGCCAGCAGATCGGGTACAGCGAGCCGCCGACCTGATCGATTCGGATGCCGCTACCCGCCGTTTCGCAGTCGCCGCCGAGAATCCCGCGCTGATCATCGCGGCCGAACGCCTCACGATGCTTGCGCTTCTGTCGAACGCCTGGGCGGACAACCCGGACGGATGGGCCACAGCCAGCGACGCGGCACGCGCCGCAGCGAGCGCGCTGCGCGAGTCGGTGCAGGTGGTCGATACTTCTTCGTTCCTGCTGGTCGCGGACAACAACCAGTACCTGCCGGTAACGGTGAGCAACGCGCTGGACCAACCGGTGACGGTGTTCGTCAACCTCAGGCCGACCACGGGTCGACTGGTCGTACTCGAACAGTCTGTGCAACTCGTGGTCGCCCCGCAGTCGCAGTCGCGCGTGGAGATCCCGGTGCAGTCGATCGCCAACGGTGAAACCGCGTACGTGGTCACCCTCAGCGACAGTCTCGGCGGCCCGGTCGGCAATCAGACCTTCGGCCGGGTGAACGTGCAGGCTGGCTGGGAGACCCCGATCGTCCTCGTGCTTGCCGGGGTGGTGGTGCTCGTCTTCGCCGCGGGCGTCGTGCGCACGGTGCTGCGCAGGCGACGGGACCGAGCCGCAGAGGGGGCGCCGTGAGCGACCCGAACGCCGGTGACACCGACGCCACCGCCGCGACCACGGCGGCGATGCCCTCCGGTGGCAGCGTCGGCAGGGCCAGCGCACTGCTGGCCTCGGGCACGCTCGTCTCGCGCATCCTCGGGTTCATCAGCGGCGCTGTGCTGATCTACGCGATCGGCGCCAGAGGGAACGGTGCCGACGCGTTCGCGCTGGCCAATCAGCTGCCCAACAACGTGTACTCCCTGGTGGCCGGCGGGCTGCTCAGCGCGGTGATCGTGCCGCAGATCGTCAAGGCAGCCGTGCACTCCGATGGCGGCCAGGCGTTCATCAACAAGCTGGTGACGCTGGGTCTGGCCGTGTTCCTCCCGCTGACGGTGATCGCCGTGCTGAGCGCGCCGCTGCTGGCCGCACTGTACGCAGGCACCGCCGCCCCGCCGGTGCTCTCCCTCACCACCGCGTTCGCGTTCTGGAGCCTGCCGCAGATCTTCTTCTACGCGCTGTACAGCCTGATCGGCGAGACGTTGAACGCGCGCGGCCTGTTCGGCCCGTTCACCTGGACACCGGTGCTCAACAACCTGATCGTCATCGGCGGCCTCGTGGTGTTCGTCGCCATGTTCGGTCGTGAGGGCCACGGCGACGCCGCGAACTGGACGACCGCCGAGATCGGCGTGCTGGCGGGCAGCGCGACGCTCGGCATCGCGGCGCAGGCACTCGGGCTGCTGCTGTTCTGGCGCCGGGCCGGGCTGACCTTCCGCCTCGACTTCCGCTGGCGCAACGCCGGACTCAGCGGGGCCGGTCGGTCGGCCGCGTGGGTGTTCGGGATGTTCCTGGTCAGCCAGGCGTCCGGCATCGTCGAGGCGCGCGTCGGCATCACCGCCTCCGGTGGAGCGGCCTCGCTGGCGGCGCTGAAGTACGCCTGGCTGCTGTTCATGCTGCCGCACTCGATCGTGACCGTCTCGATCGTCACCGCCTACTTCACCCGGATGAGTGCGCACGTCCGCGACGGCGCGACGGCGCTGGTCCGCGCAGACCTGGTGGCATCGCTCAAGTCCATCCTGCTGTTCATGGTGTTCTCGGCGGTCGGACTTGCCGTGCTCGCCTACCCGTTCGCGGCCGTGCTCGGCGACGCCGACGCGATCGCCCCGGTCTACCTGGGCTACCTGGTGGGCCTGGTGCCGTGGACGGTCTTCTTCGTGCTGCTGAGGGTCTACTACGCGATGGATGCCACGCGCACCGCGTTCCTCATCCAGGTCGTGCAAACCGCGGTGTATTGCGCGGGTGCACTGGCGATCGGCGCTGTCGTGCCGACCGGCTCGATCGCGGTCGGGCTCGCGCTGTGGACCTCGGTGTCGCTCGCGGTGCAGGCCGGACTGTCCGCGGTCTTCCTGCGGCGTCGGCTCGGCGGACTCGGAACCCTCGAGGTGACCCGCCACGGGCTGTGGTACCTCGGTGCGACACTTCCCGCCGCGGCCGTCGGCGTCGGGCTGCTGTGGCTGCTCGGGGGGGTGACGCGGGGCTCGTTCCCGGTGAGCGGCGCCGGCGGAGGCATCCTGACCATGCTTCTCGTCGGTGGCGCGATGGCCGTGGTCTACGCGGTCGTGCTGTGGGTCACCCGGAACCCTGAGCTGCGGGCCACGCTGGCCCCGGTCCTCGCTCGGCTGCGTGGAATAGGGCCGAACTAGAATGTGTTGCATCCCCCGTGCAGAACAAGGAGCGTGACGTGCGCCAGCTGATCATCGTCGGGTCCGGGCCCGCGGGCTACACCGCGGGGATCTACGCCGCTCGGGCAAGCCTGTCGCCGCTGCTGATCGCATCCTCGGTCGAGGCGGGCGGCGAGTTGATGAAGACGACCGAGGTGGAGAACTACCCGGGCTTCGCCGAGGGCATCCAGGGCCCTGAACTGATGGTCGCGATGCAGGCCCAGGCCGAGCGATTCGGCACCGAGGTCGTGCTCGATGACGTGGTCAAACTCGAGCTCGAGGGCGACGTCAAGCGCGTGCATCTCGGCAACGGCGACGTGCACGAAGCCCTCGCGGTGATCTTCGCCACCGGCTCGGCGTACCGCAAGCTGGGTCTGCCCGACGAGGAGCGCCTCAGCGGCCACGGCGTCTCGTGGTGCGCGACCTGCGACGGGTTCTTCTTCCGCCAGAAGACGATCGCGGTCGTCGGTGGCGGCGACTCCGCGATGGAAGAGGCCACCTTCCTCACCCGGTTCGCCGACAAGGTGTATCTCATCCACCGCGGCGACACTCTGCGTGCCTCGAAGGCGATGCAGGAGCGCGCGTTCAGCGACCCCAAGATCGAGTTCGTCTTCAACTCCGAGGTCAAGCACATCTACGGCGACGAGCTGGTCACCGGCATCGGCATCGTCAACACGCTGGATGCCTCGGAGACCACGATCGACCTCTCGGGGCTGTTCATCGCCATCGGGGCCGACCCGCGCACGCACCTCGTGCACGGTCAGCTCGACCTCAACCCGGACGGCACCATCGCCGTCGACGGTCGCAGTTCGCGCACGAACCTCCCCGGGGTGTTCGCGGCCGGCGACGTGATCGACCCGACGTACCGCCAGGCGGTCACCGCGGCCGGGTCGGGAACGGTCGCCGCCCTCGACGCCGAGCACTACCTGGCGGCACTCCCGAAAGCAGCCCTGGCCAGCAATCAGCCCGCCGCCGTCTAGACGAGAGAAGGAATCCACACCATGTCTGCAGCAAAAGATGTCACCGACGCCACGTTCGCCGATGAGGTGCTCAACTCGAGCGACACCATCATGGTCGACTTCTGGGCCGAGTGGTGCGGTCCGTGCCGCGCCGTCTCGCCGATCCTGGATGCCATCGCCAGCGAGCACGCCGACAAGATCAAGGTCGTCAAGCTCAACGTCGACGACAACCCGCAGATGGCGATGAAGTACCAGATCACCTCCATCCCGGCCATGAAGGTGTTCCGCGGCGGAGAAGTCGTCAAGACCGTCATCGGAGCCAAGCCGAAGCCGGCGCTCGAGGCCGATCTGGCCGAGTTCCTGCGCTGATCCGCCTATCCTGGTGCGATGACCAGCCAGGGCAACAACCTCGATCCGTGGTACGGGCACTACGCCGATCGCACCGCGGGCCTGGCCGCCTCGGAGGTGCGCGCACTGTTCGCCGTGGCATCCCGCCCGGAGGTTGTCTCGCTCGCCGGCGGCATGCCGTTCGTTTCCGCCCTACCGAAAGACCTGGTCAGGGCCGCTTTTGAGCGGGTGATGCACGAGTCCGGTCCGGCCGCGATGCAGTACGGGTCAGGACAGGGGATGCCTGCGCTGCGCGAGCACATCCTCGAGGTGATGGCGCTCGAGGGTATTCGAGCCAGCGTCGACGACATCGTGGTGACCACCGGTTCGCAGCACGCGCTCGAGCTCGTCACCAAACTGTTCGTCAATCCAGGCGACGTCGTGCTGGCTGAGGGGCCGAGCTACGTCACCGCGGTCACGGTGTTCACGTCGTTCCAGGCAGATGTACACCACGTGCCCATGGACGAGTTCGGGTTGATCCCGCAGGCGCTGCGCGATGAGATCGCCCGGGTGAAAGCAGTCGGCGGCACGATCAAGTTCTTGTACACGGTGCCCACGTTCAACAATCCCGCAGGCGTGACCCTCACCTGGGAGCGGCGTCTCGACATCCTCGAGATCTGTCGCAGCGAGGGCATTCTCGTGCTCGAAGACAACCCGTACGGCCTGCTGTACTTCGACGGCCAGCCACCGCACGCGATGCGCTCTGTCGAGGAGGACGGGGTCGTCTACCTCGGCACGTTCTCGAAGACCCTGGCACCTGGGTTCCGCGTCGGCTGGGCGCTCGCCCCGCACGCCATCCGCGAGAAGCTGATCCTCGCCAACGAGGCGGCCGTGCTGTCGCCGAGCTCGTTCACGCAGCACATCATCGCCGAGTACCTGTCGGCGGCGGACTGGCGCGCGCAGATCGAGATGTTCCGCGGCGTCTACCGCGAACGGCGCGACGCCATGCTCCTCGCGCTCGACGACTATCTGCCCGACCTGAGCTGGACGACCCCGACCGGCGGGTTCTACGTCTGGGTCACCCTGCCAGACAACCTCGACGCGAAGTCGATGCTGCCTCGTGCCGTGAAGGAACTCGTCGCCTACACCCCCGGTACCGCGTTCTACGCAGACGGCAGCGGGCGCAACCGTATCCGCCTGTCGTTCTGCTACCCGACACCGGAGTTCATCCGCGAGGGCGTCAAGCGGCTGTCGACGGTGATCAACGGCGAACTGGAGCTGCTGAACACGTTCTCGCAGACCTCTCCGCTTCCCATCGTCGCCCCCGCTCCGTCGTACAGCAGCCCGCCCGCGAATCTGCTCTGATGGCGGGCAAGGTACTCGTTCTCGCCGGCGGCATCTCGCACGAGCGCGACGTGTCGCTGCGCTCGGGTCGTCGCGTGGCGGACAGCCTGCTCCAGCACGGCATCGAAGTCGAACTGCGCGATCCCGACGCCACCCTGCTGCACTACGTGCGCCAGAGCCGACCGGATGTGATCTGGCCGGCTCTGCACGGAGCCAGCGGCGAGGATGGCGCCCTCCGCGGACTGCTCGACTTCATCGGGATCCCGTACGTTGGCTCCCGGTCCGACTCGGCACGCCTGGCCTGGGACAAGCCGACCGGCAAGACCATCGTCAGCCGGGCTGGGGTCCGCACCCCGACATCCATCACCCTGCCTCGAGACGCGTTCCGCGAACTCGGCGCAAACGGCATCCTCGAAGAGATCTCAGACGAGTTCTCCGGGCCGCTGGTCGTCAAACCCGCTCAGGGCGGATCGGCTCAGGGCGTCACGATCGTCGAAGACCGCTCTCTGCTCCCCCGCGCGATGGTCGACGCCTACACCTACTGGGATGTCGCCCTCATCGAACAACGGATCACCGGTACCGAGATCGCAGTCAGCATCATCGACAGCGGCGACGGCCCGGTCGCGCTTCCCGCGGTCGAGATCGAACCGCTGTCGGGCGTCTACAGTTTCGAAGCCCGGTACAACGCCGGTGAGACACGGTTCTACGTGCCCGCACGCATCGCCGAGGATGTTGCGGCTCGCGCCGCCGAGGTCGCACTGCGGGCGCATTCCGCGCTCGGACTCAGGCACCTATGCCGCGTCGACCTGATCATCGACGGCGCTGGTACCCCGTGGTTTCTCGAGGCGAACGTGCTGCCCGGTCTCACCGAGACCTCCATCCTGCCGCAGGCGCTGGAGGCCGCCGGACATGACCTCGGCTGGGTGTACTCGGCGCTGGCCGACGCGGCCATCGCGGAGTCGCTGCGCTGAACCATTACTCACAGGTTGTTGTGAGCAGTGTTTGTCCTGATCAGCGGCGCTTTTTACCGATTCGCGTCCCGGTTATCCACCGAACTACACACATGGAGTTCGAGCCGGTTCAGCGGCTTTCAACAGGTCCATCCACAACCTGGGGATTCTCGCGCCGCTCACGGTGACGATTCGCCGAGCTCCTCCAGGATGCGTCGCAGGTCACCGACGGTCGCGAACTCGATGACGATCTGACCTTTGCTGGCACCGAGGGTAACCTTCACGCGTGTGTGGAGCCGGTCGCCCAGACGCTCGGCGACCTCGTCGAGCTGCCCCTGGCGACCACCGGCCCTGGGTTTCGCCGGTCGCTTCGGCCTGCTCGCAACCGCTCCTGCGGCAGCCTCGGCGGCGCGCACCGAGAGGTCCTCGTTGATGATCTTGTCGGCCAGTCGCTCCATGCCCGACTCGTCGCTCAGCGACAGGATGGCGCGAGCGTGTCCGGCACTGAGCACTCCCGCCGCGACGCGGGACTGCACGGTCGCGGGAAGGCGCAGCAATCTCAGGGTGTTCGTGATCTGCGGCCGCGAACGTCCGATCCGAGCGCCGAGCTGCTCCTGGGTGATCCCGAAGTCAGCCAGCAGCTGCTGGTACGCCGACGCTTCTTCGAGCGGATTGAGGTTCGCTCGGTGCAGGTTCTCGAGTAGCGCATCGCGCAGCATGTCCTCGTCTGCGGTGCTCTTGATCACGGCGGGGATGCTGGTGAGACCGGCGAGCTTCGATGCCCGGAGTCTGCGCTCCCCCATGATGAGCTCGTACCGGGGACGACCATCGAGGGATGCAGCCGTCGGTCGCACCACGATCGGCTGCAGAACACCCACCTCGCGCACAGAGGCTACGAGTTCGTCGAGATCCTCCTGCCGGAAGTCCGTGCGCGGCTGTTTGGGGTTCGGCACGATGTCGTCGGGCGAGAGATGGGCCAGCCGGGCACCGGGCACCGCGAGCAACGCATCCCGGTCCGCGCTGTTCGGAAAGAAGACGTCGACCGGACTCTTCGTGCTCTCGTCGGAGCCGGGGATCAGCGCGCCGATGCCACGGCCGAGTCCGGTGCGCTTCGGGGTGGCCATCAGCTCGACGCTCCGCGACGGGCGATCTCGGCGGCCGCCTCTAGGTACGACAGCGACCCGGGCGATCCCTCGTCGTAACTGATCACGCTCTGTCCGTAGCTCGGCGCTTCCGAGATGCGCACCGATCGGGGGATGAGCGCATCGAGCGTCTCGGCCGGGAAGTGCTCGCGCACATCAGCGGCAACCTGATTGGCCAGATTGGTGCGTCCGTCGTACATGGTCAGCAGGATCGTGGAAACCGTCAACTCCGGATTCAGATGCCGTTCGATCAACTGGATGTTGTTGAGCAATTGACTCAGGCCCTCCAGTGCGTAGTACTCGCACTGGATGGGGATCAGCACTTCGCGAGCAGCCACGAACGCGTTGATCGTGAGCAGGCCGAGGGAGGGTGGGCAGTCGATGAACACGTAGTGGAACTCGTCGCTGGAGTCCGCCAGAAACCGATCCAGTGCGGTGCGGAGGCGCTGCTCTCTGGCAACCAGCGAGACCAGCTCGATCTCGGCGCCTGCGAGATGGATGGTCGCAGGCGCGCAGTACAGGGCGTTGAACTCGGGGCTCTTCTGCACGACGCTCGCCATGGGCTCGTCGTTGATGATCACGTCGTAGACGCTGATCGTCTCGGACCGGTGCTCGACGCCGAGCGCCGTCGACGCGTTGCCCTGGGGATCGAGATCGATGACCAGCACTCGCGCGCCCGCGCGAGCCAATGCTGCTGCCAGATTGACCGTGGTCGTGGTCTTCCCGACACCGCCCTTCTGGTTCGCGACGGTGAAGACGCGCGTGCGTGAGGGAAGCGGCAGATCCTCGGCTGCGAGCAGCTGTCGGCGGCGGGTGATCTCGGCGAGCTCGCGTGCCAGCGGCGTCGAATCGTCGAACTGCGTGCTCGCGTCAGCGATGCCGCCCTCGGGATGTTTCACGTGAAACCTTCTGAATCGGATGCCGGTGGGCAGAGCAATCGGGGGGCCTGCCTGGTCGTCACCCCACTGTAGCCCGAAACACCCGCGTGACCTCCGGCGCTATCCCCTGCCCCAGCACGAGTACTTCGGCGTTCATCAGGCGCGCCTTGCTGATGACTTTCACAGCTGCGGCTACCTCATCCGCTGCCCGCTCGCCCTTCATGAGAACGAGCTCTCCTCCGGGTCGCACCAGCGGCGCGGTGATCGGGATGAGCTTGCTCAACGCACTGACGGCGCGAGCGGTGACCTGGTCGAGCTGCCCACGAAGTGGCGCTTCCTCCGCCCTGGCGCGAATCACCTCGACGTTGTCGAGCCCCAGTTCTGCGACCTCTGACCGCAGCCAATCGACGCGGCGTTCCATCGGCTCGATGAGCACCAGGCGCGAGTCGGGGCGAGCGATCGCGAGCACGAGGCCGGGGAGTCCCGCGCCACTACCGACGTCGCCCACGATGCCCGACCGCAGGAGCGGGGCGAGCAGGGCACAGTTGAGCACGTGGCGCGACCACAACCGCGGTAGCTCGAGTGGGCCAAGGAGACCGAGTTGCTCTCCGCGTCGGGCCAGGTCAGCCGTGAATCGTCGGGCGAGCTCGATGCGCGAATCGAAGAGCCGCTCGGCGGCGGCTGGTTCGGGCTCAAGCATGTTTCACGTGAAACATCAGACGCGACGCACCACCGTGTGGCGGTCCCGGCCCTCACCCTCGGACTCCGAGGTGAACCCGCGCTCCGCGACGAGGTCGTGCACGAGCTTGCGCTCATAGGAGGACATCGGAGGCAGCGCCGCAGATGTTGCGCCACCCTCGAGCCGGGCGACCGCGGCGTCGACCAGCGCGGCCAGTTCGCCGGCGCGAGCTTCGCGGGAACCGCCGATGTCGAGAACGAGTCGTGAGAATGATCCGGTCTTCGCCTGCACGGCGATCCGTGTGAGCTCCTGCAGCGCGGCAACAGTGTCCGGCTTGGAGAGTACGCGGAGGTTCGTGTCGTCCGTCGAGGTCACCGAAAGGTACGCCCGGCCTGCACGAGCGTCGATCTCGATGTCCCCGTCGAGGTCCGCGATATCGAGCAACTCCTCGATGTAGTCGGCTGCGATATCGCCTTCTTCTTCGAGCTGACCCGGAGCCGGGACATCCGTCGCCGTCTGCTCGGTCTCGGTCACATCGGTCACTTCTTCTTCCCTGTCTGCTTCTTGGCGCGGTTCTTGTTCACGGGCTGCTGCCGTTGTGTGGTCTTCGGGGGCTCGGCGACGGCGACGCCCCCTCCCTGGCTCTGCTCGTCCTCAGCCGGGAGGCCACGGCGCTGGCGCCGCTTCGCCAGACGTGCCTCGCGCGCCAGGGCGGCCTCCGACCCCGGGGTCGGCATGTTGCGGATCACGATGAACTGCTGCCCCATCGTCCAGAAGTTCGAGACCAGCCAGTAGAACATCACGCCCAGCGGGAACGTGAAACCCGAGAACGCGAACACCAGCGGGAGCAGGTAGAGCAGGATGCGCTGCTGCCGGTACATCGGCGACGCTTTCATCTCAGCCGACTGGTTCTTCGACATGATCTGCAGTTGGGTGATGAACTGCGAACCCGTCATGAGGATCACCATGATCACCGCGATGATCTGCACGACCGGGGTCGACGCGGTCGAGAACGCCTCGTGCAGCGGTGCGACGCCGAACAGCGATGCTGATCCGAACTGTTCGGCGAGCTGGGTGTTGAGCAGCCCCACGCCTGCCTTCGAGTTCTGGGCCTCGTTGAGCACGGAGAACAGGCCGAAGAAGATCGGCATCTGCACCAGCAGCGGCAGGCACGAGCTGAGCGGGTTGGTGCCGGTCTTGCTGTACAGGGCCATCGTCTCGCGGGACATCGCCTCCCGGGAGAACTGGTCCTTCTTGCCCCGGTACTTGTCCTGAATCTTCTTGAGCTGTGGAGCGACCTCGAGCATGCGGCGCTGGCTCTTGATCTGCCGCACGAATAGCGGGATGAGCGCCGCGCGTACGACGAGCACCAGACCGACGATCGAGAGCACCCAGGTGAGGCCCGCAGCGGCGTCGAGCCCGGCCGCGGTCAGCAGCCAGTGCCACCCGACCAGCAGTGCTTCGATGACCCACCTGATCGGCCACAGCAGCGTGTTGAAGAAGGCGAAGATGTCCATGGTGTTCCGGTCAGCCCTTTCCCTGACTCACTGCAGCGCGCGCGGCCGGCACCGCGAAGCCGAACCGCGAAATGACGAAATGCTCGTGGAGGACCTCGGGGATGTCATCGACCCCACCCCTCGCCCACGGGTGGCATCGAGCGATTCGCCGGGCCCCCAACCACGTTCCGCGCACCGCTCCGTGATGCTGGACGGCCTGCAGCGTGTAGTGCGAGCACGACGGGTAGTAGCGGCAGACGTCGCCGTACAGGGGTGAGATTGCGGCGCGGTAGCCTTTCAGTAGCACCACGATGATGTTGCGCGGCAGGAGAATGACGGCGCCGAGCACCCTGTTCACGTCGCGCCTCCGCGCTGAAGACCGTCGGCGATCTCCGTCTGAAGGGTAACCCAATCCACCTTGTCGCAGCCTGGTAGGGCCCGGATGACGACATCGGTTCCGAGGGCGATCGAGGGCAGCAACTCGTGGCTCACGGCTCGCAACCGACGGCGGACGCGGTTACGAACGACCGCACCGCCCACGGCCTTCGGCACGATGAACCCGAACCGGCTCGGGCAAGGCTCGCGTCGATCGAGCACGTGAATGACCGTGTGCAGCATGCCGACCCGACGACCACGGCGCGTGGCCGCTCGGAAGTCGCGGGATCGGGTCACTCGGTTGGCCCTGGCGAGCAAGGACAGGTCAGGCGGAGAGCTCGTTGCGACCCTTGCGACGCCGAGCCGAGAGGATGGCGCGGCCTGCGCGGGTGCGCATACGAAGGCGGAAGCCGTGCACCTTGGCGCGGCGACGGTTGTTCGGCTGGAAGGTTCGCTTGCTCATAGTGGTCTCTCCAAAGCCCAGCTTCGAAGGCCGGTAGAAGGATGGCCGCAAGGCGGCCCTGATTCGATCGCACTGGGTGCGGCGTCAACTGGTTAAAGTTACGGGGTTAATCACGCTCGGTCAAACGCCCGGCGTTCGCACGACCGCGTCTTTCCACACTCTGCAAACTCGGGTTGGTAACGACAGCCTGTGGAGAACTAAGGTGAACCGAGCCGCTTTGGGGGGATCCGATGGCGGGAACCTGGGCCGAGCGGTCGCTCAGCCCGGTGGATAACTCTGTGAACAGCGCACACTCGAGGACGAACAACCATGGCTGAGGCACCAGACGCTACCCGCGAAATCTGGAGATCGGTACTCGACCGACTCAGTGCCGACGATCGCATCACGCCACAGCTACTCGGCTTCGTGAATCTGGTGGAACCGAAGGGTGTGATGGCTGGAACCCTCTACCTCGAGGTGCCCAACGAACTCACCCGAGGCATGCTCGAGCAGCGGATCCGGCTGCCTCTGCTCAACGCGATCGCCGACCTCGGTGACGACGAGTCGGTCGTGAACTTCGCGATCGTCGTCAACCCCGATATCCAGCAGGACTATCTCTCGCCCGGGCCGGTCTCCGAACCGTCGTACATCGAGCCGACGGGTTCCGTCAGCCAGGACACACCACCCGCCCGCCGTTCTGACTCCCGACTGAATCCCAAGTACAGCTTCGACAACTTCGTGATCGGCGGCTCGAATCGCTTTGCGCACGCGGCGGCCGTCGCGGTCGCCGAGGCCCCGGCGAAGGCCTACAACCCGCTGTTCATCTACGGGGAGTCGGGCCTGGGCAAGACGCACCTGCTGCACGCCATCGGCCACTATGCCGAGAGTCTGTATCCCGGCATCCGTGTTCGCTATGTCAGTTCCGAGGAGTTCACCAACGACTTCATCAACTCGATCGCGAACAACCGTGCTTCGGCGTTCCAGTCGCGGTACCGCGAGATCGACATCCTCCTGATCGACGACATCCAGTTCCTACAAGGCAAGGACTCGACGCAGGAGGCGTTCTTCCATACTTTCAACACCCTGCACGACCATAACAAGCAGGTGGTCATCACGAGTGATCTGCCGCCGAAGCATCTGACCGGCTTCGAGGATCGGATGCGCTCGCGGTTCGAGTGGGGGCTGATCACGGACGTGCAAGCGCCCGACTTAGAAACCCGCATCGCCATTCTGAGAAAGAAGGCCCAGAGCGAGAAGCTCCAGGTGGATGCCGAGATCCTCGAGTACATGGCGTCGAAGGTGTCCAGCAACATCCGGGAACTCGAGGGCACCCTCATCCGCGTGACGGCGTTCGCCAACCTCAATCGCCAGCAGGTAGACCTCGCACTCGTGCAGACGGTCCTGAAGGATCTCATCACGCTCGACGAGGACAACGTGATCGCGCCGGTCGACATCATCAATCACACCGCGGACTACTTCAAGCTCACCGTCGACGATCTGTACGGGTCATCCAGATCCCAGGCTGTCGCCACCGCTCGACAGATCGCCATGTATCTGTGTCGCGAGATGACCAACCTCTCGTTGCCTAAGATCGGGCAGCTCTTCGGGAATCGCGACCACACAACGGTGATGTACGCCAACAAGAAGATCACCGAACTCATGAAGGAACGCCGGTCGATCTACAACCAGGTCACCGAACTCACCAGTCGTATCAAGCAGAATCACCGATTCGGCAAGATCTGATCGGGATGATCAACCTTTCGCACATTGTGGAAAGGGTGTGGATAACTGTCACGACGCGCCGAGACGGGCTGTGCACAGGTTGTGGAGGCGAAGTCGCCGTGAGGTTCGACATCGCGCAGGATCGTGGCTGAACATCACAGCTCGTCCACAACTCACAGAGTTGTAGTTCGCGGCCCGGACTGGTGCTGTGGGTAGTTGTCCACACTTCCCACAGCCGTTATGAATGTTTCCTCTGGATTGGATCAAAGCAAACCCGGCAACCTTCCCGCTCGCACGATCAAGGCGCTGTGCCAGTATTAACCGGCCAGCAGCACTACCGGTGAGGGGTGATTCGTGAAGTTCCAGGTCAATCGAGACGTGTTCAGTGAGGCGGTCTCGTTCGCGGTCAAACTCCTGCCGCAGCGCACCACCCTTCCGATCCTCAGTGGGGTGCTGATCGACGCCGATGGCGACGGGCTGACGCTGTCCTCGTTCGACTACGAAGTGTCCGCGCGCACTGAGATCCCCGCCGCTGTCGAGGAGGCCGGCCGAGTACTCGTGTCAGGTCGTCTGCTCGCCGAGATCGCGAGCCGACTTCCGAACGCGCCCGTGTCGTTCTCCACCGACGAGGGTCGAATTGCGGTGGCGTGTGGCGCGAGCCGCTTCACGTTGCTGAGTATGCCGGTCGAGGAGTACCCGACGCTGCCCTCTATCTCCCCCGACGCAGCACTCGTCCAAGGGGATGCCTTCGCCGCCGCAATCGGTCAGGTCGCCGTGGCAGCCTCCCGCGATGACGTGACCCCGGTCATCACCGGTGTGCAGCTGGAGGTGTCCGAGAATGCGCTGTCACTGGTTGCCACGGACCGATATCGAGTCGCCGTGCGCGAGATCGCGTGGGACGCGGGCACATCGGGAGTCGAGGCGGCTACTGCGCTGGTGCCCGCTCGAACGCTCACCGAGATCGGCAAGACGTTCGGTCATTCAGGCACCGTCTCAGTCGCGATCACGACCACAGACGACCGTGAACTGATCGCCTTCTCGGCCGACAACAAGACCGTGACATCCCTGCTGATCAAGGGCAACTTCCCCCCGGTCAAGCGTCTCTTCCCGGAAAGCGTGGAGAACTACGTCGTGATGAACACCGGCGAGCTCATCGAGGCGGTGCGGCGGGTCTCGCTCGTGCTGGAGCGCGAGGCCGCGCTTCGATTCACATTCAGCGCCGACGGCGTCACGCTCGAGGCGATCGGTTCGGAGCAGGCGCAGGCCTCCGAGTCCATCGACGCGTTCCTCACCGGCAGCGACACGGTGGTCTCGCTCAAGCCGCAGTTCCTTCTCGATGGCCTCGCGTCTGTGCATTCGGAGTTCGTGCGCATCTCCTTCACGACAACGGAGAACCCCAACAAACCCGGCCCCGTGCTGATCACCAGCCAGTCGTCGAAAGACCAGGCCGGCGCCGACAACTACAGATACCTGCTGCAGCCCAATCTGCTGCTTCGCTAGGAGCTCGCCATGCACCTCGGTCTCATCGGTCTCGGCAAGATGGGCAACAACATGCGCGCCCGCCTTCGCGAGAAGGGCGTCGAAGTCACCGGGTACGACCCGAACCCGGATGTCTCGGATGTCGCAGACCTGACGTCCCTCGCGGCCGCGCTGCCCACACCCCGCGTGGTCTGGCTGATGGTTCCCTCCGGCAAGATCACCGACGACGTGATCCGGGACGTCGCCGACGTGCTCGAGCCCGGCGACCTCGTCATCGACGGCGGCAACTCGCGCTTCACCGATGACGCCGCGCACGCACAGTTCCTTGCCACCAAACAGCTGCGGTTTCTCGACGTGGGTGTCTCCGGTGGGGTCTGGGGGCTGACCAACGGCTACGGACTGATGGCTGGCGGCGACCCAGCCGACGTCGCCGAGGTGATGCCCGTCTTCGACGCACTTCGGCCCGACGGTCCGCGCGAGGAAGGTTTCGTCCACGCCGGCGCGACCGGTGCAGGGCATTACGTGAAGATGGTTCACAATGGGATCGAGTACGCCCTGATGCAAGCTTGGGCCGAGGGCTACGAGCTCCTTGACAATCGCAGCGACCTGGTGCACGACGTCACTGGCACGTTCAAGGCCTGGCAGCGTGGCACGGTCGTTCGATCCTGGCTGCTCGAGCTGCTGGTGAAGGCTCTCGAGGAAGATCCGGAGTTCACCGACATCGAGGGTTACGTCGAGGACTCGGGCGAGGGGCGGTGGACGGTGCACGACGCGCTCGATCGTGCTGTCCCGGTACCCACCATCAGCGCCGCGATCTTCGCGCGGTTCGTGTCGCGGCAGAAGGACTCGCCATCGATGAAGGCGGTGGCCGCGTTGCGCAACCAGTTCGGTGGGCACGCGGTTCGCAAGAGCTGACGTGTTCGTCACGGCACTCTCGCTCACCGATTTCAGGAATTACGAATCCCTCGAACTCGGTCTGCAACCCGGTGCGACCCTGTTCGTCGGTAGCAACGGCCAGGGCAAGACGAACCTCGTCGAGGCGCTCGGTTACCTCAGCACCCTCGGATCTCACCGGGTGTCCGTCGAACACGCGATGATCCGGCAGGGACAGGCTGCGGCGATCGTCCGTGCGCGTCTGCGCCACGGCGAGCGCGAACTCCTTGCCGAGGTGCAGCTCAACCGCGGCGGCGCCAACCGCGCCCAGATCAACCGGTCGGCCATCAAGACCCGCGAGCTTCCGCGCTATTTCTCCAGCGTGCTCTTCGCACCGGAGGATCTCGCACTGGTTCGAGGCGAGCCCTCCGGACGGCGCCGGTTCCTCGACGAACTGCTCGTGCTGCGCAACCCGCGCCTGTCCGCGGTGCTGAGCGACTACGAGCGGGTGCTGCGCCAGCGCAACACCCTGCTCAAGTCGGCCCGGGGATCGCGCGACGGGCAGTTGAGCACGCTCGACCTCTGGGATGACCGGCTCGTAGCCCTGGGCTCCGAGCTGATCGAGGCCCGCACCAGCCTGGTGTCCGAGCTGTCCCCCGAGGCATCCCGGGCCTACTCGGCGATCGCTGGTGCCGAGCACGACGCGAAGCTCGCCAACCGCTTGAGCGTCTTCGGGGACACCACCGACGATGACCAGTCGGGAGAGCCCATGGCCGGGGTTGTGAGGATGGATG
>VFQO010000377.1_pt1 | contig 50151 bp, 50 predicted proteins | sample 3512331 | NCBI WGS metagenome assembly VFQO01 (sample SAMN10412371, study PRJNA504923) | tailings metagenome | isolation source: Replicate 3 from Balatoc abandoned mine | place: Philippines: Itogon, Benguet | collected 2017-08-28 | reverse complement strand
ACGGGCGCCAACGTCTTTCAGACGTCCTGCCACCAGGGGTAAACCGGCGGCATGGCGCTGGCCTTGCCGGCATACTGCGGATCACGTTTCTCGAGGAAGGAGCGCACGCCCTCCTTGCCGTCCTCCAGACTGGTGTAGAACATGGCCAGGGAGTCGATGCGGTGCGCCTCCAGCGGATGCGGCTGAGCCGCATTGCGGTAGAGCATCTGGCGAGCGAAGGCGACCGCCACCGGAGACTTGTTGACGCTGAACTTGCGTGCCAGCTCGTATGCGGCCGGCAGCAGCTCGTCCGGCGCATGCACCGAGCGCACCAGCTTGCCCGCCAGCGCCTGTTCGGCGGTCAGGATGTCACCGCTGTAGACCCACTCCAGCGCCTGCTGGATGCCGACGATGCGCGGCAGGAACCAGCTCGAGCAGGCCTCGGGCACCACGCCGATCTTGCCGAAGACAAACCCGATGCGCGCCTTCTCGGAGGCCAGACGAATATCCATCGCCAGCGTCATGGTCGCGCCTATGCCCACGGCGGGGCCGTTGATGGCACCGATCACCGGCTTCTTGCAGTCGTAGATGGCCAGCGTCACGCGCCCGCCGGTGTCACGCACGCCACGCGCGATGGCCTCGTCATGCAGGCGCTCGTGCATGTCGGCCACGGTCGGCCGCTGCGTCTCGTCGAGACCGAACACGTTGCCCGGCACCGACAGGTCCATGCCGGCGCAAAAGGCGCGCCCGCTGCCGGTGACCACGATGGCGCGCACGTCATCGTCCTCGCTGGCACGTCGAAAGGCATGTTCGAGCTCGTCGGCCATCTCGACCGTGAAGGCATTGAGCTGATCGGGACGGTTCAGGGTCAGCGTGAGGATGTGGTCATCGACACGCCAGTCGAGCGTGGTGTATGTCATGGTCGCGGCTCATCGGACGGGAGTCAGGTTTGTAGCGGGTTGAAGACCGGACGACAAGTGTCAGAAAAGCGGGCGGCGTCTGTCATAATGCTGCCACTTCTCTGTCATGTGAGTCTCGGCGTGGAACACAAGCACATCAAGAACATGGAAAAGGCCATGGAAAAAAGCCGCATCGAGCAGGTGCGCCTCGGTCTTGGCCTTCTCTTCATTCTCGGCGTCATGCTCTACACCGCCAGCCAGTCCGGTGGCGAGGTCAGCATCACGCTGGTGATTGCCGCCATGGTCGGCGGTTACATGGCCATGAACATCGGCGCCAACGATGTCGCCAACAACGTCGGCCCGGCGGTCGGCTCGCGCGCCCTCACGCTGGGCAGCGCCCTGGTCATCGCTGCCATCTTCGAGGCAGCCGGCGCCATCATCGCCGGTGGCGAGGTGGTCGGCACCATCCGCAGCGGCATCATCAACCCGGCCCTGATTCCCGACACCGACACCTTCGTCTGGATCATGATGGCCGCCCTGATGGCGGGTGCGCTCTGGCTCAACATCGCCACCGCCACCGGCGCCCCGGTATCGACAACACACTCCATCGTCGGCGCCGTGCTGGGTGCCGGCATCGCCGCCAGCGGCACGGAGATCGTGAACTGGGGCAAGATGGGCGAGATCGCCATGAGCTGGGTCATTTCCCCGGTCATGGGCGGCATCGTCGCCGCCGGCTTTCTCTACCTGATCAAGCGCAGCATCACCTACCAGACCGACATGATTGGCGCCGCCCGCCGCGTGGTGCCCTGGCTGGTCGCGCTGATGGCCTGGACCTTCACCACCTACCTGCTGCTCAAGGGCCTCGGCAAGATCATGAAGGTGTCGGTCATGGACGCCTCGCTCTATGGCCTGGCCATGGCTGTCGCGGTGTTCTTCTTCCTGCGCTGGCGCCTGGCCCAGCCGGATCGCGTCCTCGCGGAAGGCAAGCAGGGCGTGAACAGCCTGTTCACCATCCCGCTGATCTTCGCGGCCGCCCTGCTCAGCTTTGCCCATGGCTCCAATGACGTGGCCAACGCCATCGGCCCGCTGGCGGCCATCGTCGATGTCTACACCACCGGCGCCGGCAGCGTGCATGCCGATGCGCCGATTCCGCTCTGGGTCATGGTCATCGGCGCCCTCGGCATCGCCCTCGGTCTCGCGCTTTACGGCCCCAAGGTGATCAGGACCATCGGCACCGAAATCACCGAGCTCGACCAGATGCGCGCCTACTGCATCGCGATGTCGGCCACCATCACGGTCATCATCGCCAGCCAGCTGGGCATGCCGGTCAGCTCCACGCACATCGCCGTGGGTGGCGTGTTCGGTGTCGGTTTCCTGCGCGAGTACCTGAAAAAGAATTACGACCGCATGATGGCTGAGATCAAGGCGCACCACCCCGAGGGCGACCAGGAGGCCATCGAGGCGTTCATCTCGCGCTTTGCCCGCGCCGACATCGCCACCAAGGACGCCATGCTGCGCGACCTCAAGGCCCGCGCCAAGATCGACCAGGACCCTGCGCACTTCTCCAAGCTGGAGCGCAAGGGCCTGCGCAAGGTCTACCGTCATGAGCTGGTCAAGCGCTCGCAGCTGATGCGCATCGCCGCCGCCTGGGTCATCACGGTGCCGGCAACGGCCGTGATGGCCGCCCTGATCTTTTTCATGATCCGTGGCATGGTAGCCTGACCAGCTGCCGCCTGCCCGTGCCGGCACATGCTGGCACGGGCCTTGCTTCGTGGACGGGTACGCTCTGTACAGAGGTCCTGCATCGTGTCGATCCATGTCGCGCTGAATCACGTCACGCACTACCGCTACGACCGCCCTGTCCAGCTCGGTCCGCAGACCATACGCCTGCGCCCGGCGCCGCATTGCCGCACCCGCATCCTCTCCTACAGCCTGCGCGTGACACCGGCCGAGCACTTCATCAACTGGCAGCAGGACCCGCAGGCCAACTACCTGGCGCGCCTGGTGTTCCCGGAAAAGACCCGGGAGTTTCGCGTCGAGGTCGATGTGGTGGCGGAAATGACCGTCATCAATCCCTTCGACTTCTTTCTCGAACCGCAGGCCCAGCAATGGCCCTTCGACTATGACGACGCGGCGCTGCAGCGTGAGCTGGCGCCCTATTGCGTGGCACAGCCGCTGACACCTGCACTGTCGCGCTACATCCTGGCCGTGCCGGAGACACCGCGCAGCACCATCGACTTTCTGGTCGAGATCAACCAGCGCATCTATCAGGATGTGAAATACCTGATCCGGATGGAGCCGGGCGTGCAGACGCCGGAGGAAACCCTGACCTCCGGCTCCGGCTCCTGCCGCGACTCGGCCTGGCTGATGGTGCAGGTGCTGCGTCACCTTGGCCTCGCGGCACGCTTCGTGTCCGGCTACCTGATCCAGCTCACGGCAGACGTCAAGGCACTGGACGGCCCCTCCGGTCCGACTGCCGACTTCACCGATCTGCATGCCTGGTGCGAGGTCTACCTGCCGGGTGCGGGCTGGGTCGGCCTCGACCCGACCTCGGGCCTGTTTGCCGGTGAAGGCCACCTGCCGCTGGCCTGCAGCCCCGAGCCATCGTCTGCCGCCCCCATCAGCGGCGGCCTCGATGCCTGCGAATGCGTGTTCGAGCATGAGATGTCGGTGAGCCGGCTGCAGCAGGCACCGCGCGTCACCCGCCCGTGCACGCCCGAGCAATGGCAGGCGATCGAGGCACTGGGCAACGCCATCGACACCGATCTGCAGGGCATGGACGTGCGTCTGACCATGGGCGGCGAGCCCACCTTCGTGGCCGTCGATGACCCCGATGGCGAGGAATGGAACACCGCCGCCCTGGGCCCGACCAAGCGTCTGCGTGCCGCCGAGCTGTTTCACCGCCTGCGCCGGCATTACGCCCCGCAGGGCCTGGTGCACTTCGGCCAGGGCAAGTGGTATCCCGGTGAGCAGCTGCCACGCTGGGCGCTGAACTGCTACTGGCGCAAGGATGGCCAGCCGATCTGGCTGGATGCCTCGCTGCAGGCCGACGAGCACAGCCAGTACGGCGCCGATGCCGGACTCGCCGCCGAGTTCCTGCATGAGGTCAGCCGGCGCCTGGGACTGAGCGGCGACAGCATATTCCCGGCCTACGAAGACACCCTCTACCACCTCTGGCGCGAGCGTCGTCTGCCTGCCAACGTGGACCCGACAGATGCACGCCTCGACGACCCGCTGGAGCGTGACCGGCTGGCGCGCGTGTTCAGCCAGGGCCTCGGGCACGTGGTCGGCCATGTGCTGCCGCTGGCACGCACCCCGGACGGCCGCGCCTGGCAGACCGGATCGTGGTTCCTGCGCAGCGAACACTGCCATCTGGTGCCTGGCGACTCACCCCTGGGCTACCGTCTGCCGCTGGACTCGCTGCCCTGGGTCAGCCGCAGTGACTACCCCTACATCCATCAGCCCGACCCGAGTCGGCAGGGACCGGCCCTGGCGGATGCCGACGATCTACGTCGCCGGATCAGCGAGCCGCTGCGACAGACCGCCAGCGCCTACCGCACGCGTCAGGTCAGCATGGCCGGACACGAGGCACACCCACCGGCCCGTGGCACATCGGCCCCGGGGATCACCCGCACCAGCCTCTGTGCCGAGCCGCGCGACGGGCGCCTGTACCTGTTCATGCCGCCGCTGGCCGAGCTTGATGACTATCTGGAACTGGTGGCCGCCATCGAGGCCACGGCCGCCCTGCTGCAGCACCCGGTCATCCTGGAGGGCTACGAGCCGCCACGTGATGCACGCCTGGAAAAGTTCAGCGTGACTCCCGATCCGGGCGTGATCGAGGTCAACATTCACCCGGCAGGGTCATGGCAGGAGCTGGTCGAACGCACCACGCATCTGTACGAGTCGGCACGCGAGACGCGCCTGAGCACGGAGAAGTTCATGGTCGACGGACGTCACACCGGCACCGGCGGCGGCAACCACTTCGTGCTCGGCGGCGCCACGCCGGCCGACTCGCCCTTCCTGCGCCGTCCCGATCTGCTGCGCAGCCTGATCAGCTACTGGCACAACCATCCGTCCCTGTCCTATCTGTTCTCGGGCCTGTTCATCGGCCCGACCTCGCAGGCACCACGCGTGGACGAGGCGCGCAACGATGCGCTCTACGAGCTGGAGACCGCATTCCGGCAATTCCCGGCTGCCGGCGAGAGCTGCCCGCCCTGGCTGGTCGATCGCCTGCTGCGCAACCTGCTGGTGGATGTCACCGGCAACACCCATCGCGCCGAGTTCTGCATCGACAAGCTGTATTCGCCGGATGGCCCCGGCGGCCGCCTCGGCCTGCTCGAACTGCGCGCCTTCGAGATGCCACCGCACGCGCAGATGTCGCTGGCGCAGCAGCTGCTGCTGCGCGGACTGGTCGCGCGCTTCTGGCAGAAACCCTATGCCCCGGCACGACTGACGCGCTGGGGCAGCGAACTGCATGACCGCTTCATGCTGCCGCACTTCGTGCAGCAGGACTTCAATGACGTCATCCGCGACATGCAGGAAAGCGGTTACGACTTCCAGGCTGACTGGTTCGATGCTCACCTCGAATTCCGCTTTCCGCGCCTCGGCGACCTTGCCGTGCAGGGCATGACGGTGGAGCTGCGCCATGCCCTGGAGCCCTGGCATGTCATGGGCGAGGAAAGCGCCGGCGGCGGCAGCGTGCGTTACGTCGACTCGTCCGTCGAACGTTTGCAGGTGAAAGCCACCGGCATGGCCCCGGATCGCTACGTGCTGACCTGCAACGGCGTGCCCGTGCCACTGCAACCGACCGGGCAGGTCGGCGAGTTTGTTGCTGGCGTGCGCTACCGGGCCTGGCAACCGCCGTCCTGCCTGCACCCGACCATCGGCGTGCATGCCCCGCTCATCTTCGACCTTGTCGACACCTGGTCGCAGCGTGCGCTGGGCGGCTTCCAGCACCATGTCATGCACCCCGGCGGCCGCAGCTTCGACAGCCATCCGGTGAACGCGTCGGAGGCCGAGAGCCGGCGCCGCGCACGCTTCTTCCGCATGGGCCACAGCCCGGGACGGATGCAGCCGTCACCGGCACCGGTCAACCTGGAGCATCCCTTCGTGCTAGATTTGCGCAGAGTCTGATGCCTACCCATGCCGGTTCGGCCAAACCAGCCCCTAGGATGTCATGACCGATCTGCTAGCCAGCCTGCGACCGCGTGCGGATCGCTATCACGAGATCTTCACGGCGGACGGCACGGTGAGGCCGCACTGGCAGGCCTTTGCCGCCACGCTGGGCAGCCTGGGCCGGGAGCAGATGCAGCTGCGCGCTGACCTGGTCAGTCGCCAGGTGCGCGAAAACGGCATCACCTACAACATCTACGGTGACAGCCAGGGCCCCGATCGCAGCTGGCGCGTCGGTGCCGTGCCCAACATCGTGCCCGCCGCCGAATGGCAGCAGATCGCTGCCGGCGTGGCGCAACGCGCGCGCCTGCTGGATCGCGTGCTGGCCGACCTCTATGGCGAGCAACGCCTGCTGCACGAGGGCCTGCTGCCCGCCGAGCTGGTCTATGGACACAACAACTTTCTCTGGCCCTGCGTCGGCACCAAGCCCGCCGGCGGACGCTGGCTGCAGGTCTATGGCGTCGACCTGGCGCGCGCCGCGGACGGCCGCTGGTGGGTGATGACCGACCGTACCCAGGCGCCATCCGGAGCCGGCTACGCCCTGGAAAACCGCCAGGTGGTGGCGCGCGCGTTTCCCGCGCTGTTCCGCGAGCTGGGCGTGCAGTCACTGACCGGCACCTTCCAGACCCTGCTCGAGACCCTGCGCCGGGATGCCCCCAGTGACGGCGATACGCCACTGATCGTGCTGCTCACGCCGGGCCGCTACAACGAGACCTATTTCGAGCACGTCTATCTGGCGCGCCATCTCGGCATCCCGCTGGTCGAGGGCCATGACCTCAGCGTGCGCCAGCCTCACGTCTACCTGAAGACCTTGCAGGGCCTGAAACGGGTGCATGCCATCCTGCGCCGCCTCGACGATGACTATTGCGACCCGCTGGAGTTGCGCAGCGACTCGGCCCTGGGGGTGCCCGGCCTGCTCTCGGTGGTGCGCGCCGGCAAGGTGCTGGTCGCCAACGCGCTCGGCAGCGGCGTGCTGGAATCACCGGGGCTGCTCGGCTTCCTCCCGCGCGCCTGCGAACGGCTGCTCGACGAACCGCTGCAGCTGCCCTCGCTGGCGACCTGGTGGTGCGGCGAGCCGCCCGTGATGGAGGCCGCCCTCAAGCGTCTGTCCGAGCTGGTGATCAAGCCCGCGTTTCCGTCCCAGCGTTTCGAGCCGGTCTTCGGACCCGATCTTTCCGCCGCCGAACTGGAGCGCCTGCGCGAACGCATCCGCCAGCGCCCCTATGCCTATCTGGCCCAGGAGCGCATGCAGCTGGCCGATACGCCGGTCTGGCATCCGGACCAGGGACGCTTCATCAACCACGCCACCGGCATGCGCGTCTATGCCGTCGCCAGCGAGCAGGGCTACGTCGTCATGCCGGGCGGCCTGACCCGCGTCGCCGGCAGCCCGGACGATCGCGTGGTGTCCATGCAGCGTGGTGGTACCAGCAAGGACACCTGGGTCTGCTTCAGCCACAGCCAGCGCAGCGACATCCCGCGCAGCCACTCGCTCGGCGTGCGCGACCTCCTGCGTCACGATCCCTTCCTGCCGTCCCGGGTGGCCGAGAACATGTTCTGGCTGGGTCGCTATGCCGTACGTGCCGATAACCAGGCGCGCCTGATACGCTCTGCGCTCGATCGCCATCTCGAGGCCGATCCGGACCGCGCCACCGGCTTGCTACTGGCCCTGCAGCATGGTCGTCGGCAAGGCCTTTTCGACGCGGACCGCGAATTGCAGCACAGCCTGCTGGGCGGCCTGCATGGCGACGGCCTGACCTTGTCGATGACGCTGAGCGGACTCACCGGCGCCGCCTCGGAAGTGCGCAGCCGCCTGTCGCAGGAGAACTGGAGCGCCATCGTCGAGCTCGAGCGCGAAGGCGCCAGCCTGCTGCCGGACAGTCTGGAGCCCGGCGAGGCGCTGGCCTTCCTCGACCGCCTGCTGATGAGCCTGACCGCCCTCGCCGGCTTCGCGCTGGACGACATGACCCAGGACCAGAGCTGGCGCTTTCTCATGCTGGGTCGCGGCATCGAGCGCCTGCAGCATCTGAGCGCCCTGCACGCCGGCGCCCTTGCCAGTCCGGGCTGCATCAACCAGGCCGGACTGGAGTGGCTGCTCGAAGTCGCCGACAGCAACATCACCTACCGCAGTCGCTACCTGTCGACGCCACAGCTGATTCCGGTGCTGGACCTTCTGCTGCTCGACCCCGGCAATCCGCACTCGGTGTGCTTCCAGCTGCGCCAGCTGCTGCGCATGCTGGAAAGCACCGGCAGCCGTGATCGCCAGCCGCTGGAGCGGCTCAGCGCCCAGCTGCACTCGCTGGATCTGGGCGTGATCGAAAGCGACCTCGGCGACCCGGCCCGTCTGCAGCACTCGCTGACGCGCACCGCCGCGCTGCTGCAGGACATCCAGCAGGCCGGCTGGCAGCTGGCAGACGGCATCGCCCTGCAGTATTTCGCCCACGTCACCCGTCTCACGCGCAGTCTGGTGTCAACCTGAATGGCCGAATACCGCATCACCCACCAGACCCGCTACGCATACAGCCAGATGGTCTCGCTGTCGCAGCAGCTGCTGCATGTGGAGCCGCGCGCGCTGCCCTGGCAGCGCCTGCTCGGCGGCAGTCTGTACATCCAGCCGCACCCGCAGCTGCAAAGCGAGCAGCAGGATCACTTCGGCAACCCCTGCACCCTGCTCGAGCTGTCACAGCCGCATCAGCAGCTCATCATCACCACCGAGCTGCATGTCGAGGTGCTGCCACGCGCCCGGATCGATCCGGACAGCAGCCTGCCCTGGCAGGAAGTGGTGGCTGCCTGCCGCTACCATCGTGGCACCCAGGCGCATCTTGAGGTGCTGGCGTTTCGTCATGAATCGCCGCATGTGCACATCAAGCATGACTTCGCCGGCTACGCGCGCGACTGCTTCCCCGCCGACACGCCGGTGCTGGCCGGGGCGCAGGCCTTGATGGCAAAGATTCACCGTGACTTCAGCTTCGACCCGGATGCCACCCACATCGGCACCCCTCTGCAGGAGGTGCTGGAGCGGCGTCGCGGTGTCTGCCAGGATTTCGCCCACCTGATGATCGCCTGCCTGCGCTCGCTGGGCTTGCCGGCGCGCTATGTCAGCGGCTACCTGCTGACCAGCCCGCCCCCCGGTCAGCCACGCCTGATCGGTGCTGACGCCTCGCATGCCTGGGTATCGGTCTGGTGCCCGCGCAATGGCTGGGCCGACTTCGATCCCACCAACGGCGTGCTTCCTGACTGCCAGCACATCACCCTGGGCTGGGGCCGGGACTTCAGTGACGTGACGCCGCTGCGCGGAGTCATCGTCGGCGGCGGCGCCCATACCCTGGAGGTGGAGGTCACCGTGCTGCCGCTGGATGACGCCGGCAGCTGACCCGCCGGCCTGCGCAGTGCCTCAGCCTGCCAGCCCGAGCTCGACCGTGAGCTGGAGATTGGCCAGCAGACCGGCATGGCGCGGAAACGGATGATCAAGATTCGGCGTGGTCAGACGCAGCTTGCGCGGGAATGGCGGATAGGCGATGTCCCAGTGATGTCCGTGCAAGGTCGCGAGATGGCTGGCCATGGGCAGGTCCAGTCGCGACTGCTGCTGCGTCACCTGCATGTCGTTGTCGGGATCGACCTTGGCCAGGGCCAGATAATCCGCCATCTGGAACGTCGGCACCTCGAACAGGCTGGTAGCGCCGGTGACGTTGAAGAACGGGATGGCCAGCGCGTCCAACGCGGCACCGTGGCGCTGCAGAAAGGCCTCGCGCTCATGCGTGGTGAGGCTGGCCACGGCCTCGCTGATGGCGTATTCGTCGAGTCGCCGCAGCGTGCCCTTGCGCGTGATGCCAGGCAGCAGCAGGCTGAGGAAATCGTGCAGATGCTGCGTCACCGCATCCAGTGGCAGACCACGGATCAGGTCATGGATCTTGTTGGCGGTGAACGAGCCGCCGATCGCGCCCGCCCAGGTGAACACCGCCTTCACCTGTGACCGCAGCTCGGGATGCGCCGCCAGCAGGCAGAGAATGTCCGGGCTGCCCTTGCTGTAGCCCATCAGCACCATGTCGCCCGGTGGCGGACCGCTGACCAGCTCGACATCAGCCCCCTGCCCCGGCACCGGCAGGAAACCCCGGCCCTCGCGTACCGCCGCCAGCAAGTCGCTGACATTGGCCTCGCAACCGCGCACCGGATGCGCATCGGCACACAGCACCGGCCAGCCGGCATCCTGCAGGTCGCGCAGCTCCGGCTCGAAGGCATGCACAGGCAGCAGGCCATTGAGGAAACCCGGGCAGAACACCAGCGTGGGCCGCGGGCCGGCTGGCAGCTGCGCCGGCGGCAGGTGGCTGTCCCAGTCCGCTGCCGTGGCCTGCAGCAGGAAACGCTCACCCAGCTGCTGCATGACCGGACGGCGCTTGCCCACCAGGCCACGCAGGCCATGGGCGACCCTGACCGCACGCCGGTCAGCAGTGGCTGCCTGCAGGAACAGGTTGCGCCAGCGCCGCCCGAGCCAGGGCTTGATGGCAGGATCCGCCAGCACGCGACGGTCCTGCTGCACGGCCGTGCGCAGCGCCGCGATGGCCTGCGCATAGCGTGCCTGTGCCAGCAGATCCAGCACCGCCTGCACGGCAACGGAAGACGATGACGACGGGGCTGATGCGGACATGGGCGACTCCGAGGCGGCAAAGCCTCAGCCTACGGCAAACCCGGCCAGCGTGGTAGCGGTCACGACGACCGGGCGGTCGGCGGCCGGAACGAGGCTCGCGCCTGCGTCACGCGCGCTCGCACATGGCAGCCGTCGAGGTGGTCGTTGATGAGACCCATGGACTGCATGAAGGCATGAACGGTGGTGGGTCCGAGAAAGCGCCAGCCGCGCCTGCGCAATTCGCGCGCCATGGCCTCCGAGGCCGGACTGGTGGTGTTGGCACAGAGCCAGGGCACGGTGACGGCGGCCGGACGGCTGGCGGGATCCGGCTCGAAGGACCAGACAAAGGCCGCCAGCGAGCCTTCACGCGCGAGCAGCTCCTGCATGCAGCGCGCATTGTGCAGAACCGCCTCGATCTTGCCACGATGGCGGATGATGCCGGGGTCCTGCAGCAGGCGAAGCACATCGGCGTCGCCCATGCGCGCCATCTCGATCCAGTCGAAATCATGAAAGGCAGCACGGAAGCCGTCGCGCCGGCCGAGGATGGTGCGCCAGCTCAGCCCGGCCTGGAACGACTCCAGGCAGAGCTTCTCGAACAGGCGACGGTCATCGTCGACCGGCATGCCCCACTCGTGATCGTGATAGGCCTGGTACAGGGCATCGCTGCCGCACCAGCCACAGCGTGGCTGCCCGTCGGCGCCATGAAGAAGTTCCAGTGCCATGACACTCCCCTGTCCATTCCGCATCACGGACATTGAAGCATGACGCGCAGGGAATCGTCATGGCAGCCGCCGCGACGCGCGTGCGGCGGCGCCAGCCGGCAAGGCGCCGGCTCGGCGGCTCAGCGACTGAACCACCAGTCGGCAAGCGCGTCCCAGACACGGACATCGCCGAGTATCGCCATGTGATCGACATTGGCCAGGTCGACACGGGCCAGCGAGGGCGCATCCAGCAGCAGACGCGGATCGTCATGCAGACCCAGCGCGCTCTCCAGCGGCACCAGACCGTCACCGATCCAGTTGCGGGCAGCGGCCATGTCGAGTGCGCCCGCGATGAACAGGTGATGCACATGGTCCGGCAGAGGCTGCGCCAGTTCGCGCGGATCCTCGTGCGCACTGTCATCGATGAGCGCCGACTCGGCGGCCGTGATGAGACCGAAGCGCAGATCCTTGATGGCGGCGCTGCGAATGTTGCCGAGACGCATGAAGGGACGCGTGTAGGGCGAGATCGCCAGCAGCACGTTGGCACGGTTGCCGAGACGCTCCAGCGGCGCACCCTGGTGCGGCGTGGCCACGTAGGCGGCATGACTGACGCGCTCGGGCCAGCGTTGCCCGTTGGCTTCGGCATGGGCAAAGGCACTGCGAATCAGCAGACCGCCCTGGCTGTGTCCGACCAGCACCAGCTCGCGCACCGGGTGGGCGGCCAGCGCCACCTCCAGCCAATCCGCGAGATCAGCGCCGTTGCGCCAGATGGCGCGACCGCTGTTGTAGCGCAGGTAGCCGGTGCACCAGCCCTTCTGCTGCAGCACCACCTGGAAGTCACGCTGGGCCGGGGTCTGCCACTCGCGCTCGCTCAGGCACAGGCCATGCACGAACAGCGCCACGCGTGCCTTGGGCGACTGCGCCAGCTGCGACCAGGCCAGGGCCTCGCTGTCAGCGGCGCGCAAGGTCATGCCCAGCGCCAGCGGACTTTGCCAGGCCTCCAGCTTGTCGCCGAAGACGCCGTTGGCGGCACTCAGCATGGGCAAGGCCAGCGGATTGGACTGCTTGAGGTCGGCCTGCAGAGGCAGACGCACCAGCAGGCCGGCAGCGGTACGGAAGATGCGCGACACCAGCCGGTAGGGCCAGGGCGCCGACAGACGCGGCGCCGGCGGCGGCGCACCGATGGGCAGCGGCACCTGGTTGATGGTGCCATGCATCTCGGTGACCAGATCGGTGATCTCGGCAGCGGCATGCAGGGCGAGATGGGTCACGCCCTGCCCGCCCCAGAGCCAGGTTTTCCAGTCCGGCTGGCGTGCCGCCATCGGCGGCACCACGATGGATTGAATCTGCATGACGATCCGGCCTCCGTCGCGTTGGCCGTCAGGCGGCCTGTGCCAGACCGGCCGTGTCGTTCTTGGCCAGCAGCACCGGTGCCGCCTTCGGCGTGCTCGGCAGGCTGTGGCGCAGGATGCGACCGACCACGGTGCCGAACTGCTTCCACAGCGGCGCCTTGTTGTAGTTCTGGCCGTACTTTTTGGCGATCACCTGCATCTCTTCCGACATCGCGGCGTAGCGCCAGCCCGGCACTTCCGGGAACAGGTGGTGCTCGATCTGGTGGCTGAGGTTGCCGCTCATGATGTGGAACAGCTTGCCGCCGGTGAGGTTGGCGGAGCCGCGCATCTGACGCAGGTACCACTGGCCGCGGGTCTCGTTTTCCAGCGTCTCGATGGCGAACACTTCCGAATCCTCGGTGAAGTGGCCGCAGAAGATGATGGTGAAGGTCCACAGGTTGCGCATGATGTTGGCGGTGAAGTTGCCCGCCAGCACCGGCAGGAACATCGGACCGGCGAGCAGCGGGAAGAACACGTAGTCCTTGCCCATCTGGCGTCCGGCCTTGCGGAAGGTCGGACGACCCTGCTTGAACCACTCCTTCCAGGTCTTCTCGCCGGCGAAGACCTTTTCGGTCTCCAGCGTCTGCAGCGCCAGCAGGTTCTCGAAGAACACCGCCAGCACGGTGGCCATCAGCGGGTTGGCGAGGAAGCGCGGCTCCCACTTCTGTTCCGGGAAGATGCGCAGCACGCCGTAACCGATGTCATGGTCCTTGCCGAGCACGTTGGTGTAGGTGTGGTGCATGTAGTTGTGGCTGTAACGCCAGTTGTCGGCCGTGCACCAGGTATCCCACTCGAAGGTCTGGCCCTCGAAGCGCGGGTCCTGCATGAAGTCGTACTGACCGTGCATGACGTTGTGGCCCAGCTCCATGTTGTCGAGGATCTTGGACACGCCGAGCAGGGTCGCGCCGGCCACGAAGGCAGGCGGGAAAATGCCGGCCATGAGCAGACCGCGACCGGCGATCTCGGTGTAGCGCACAGCCTTCTCGATGTTGCGGATGTACTGCGCGTCCTTCTCGCCAACATCGGCCAGATGCTTCTGCTTGAGGGCCTCGACTTCGGCGCCGAAGGCTTCGATCTCGGCGGCGGTCAGGGTACGGCTCTTGCTTGCGGTGAAGTGTGTCATGACAGGTCTCCGGACTCGTCTGGCGTTACAGGTCGAGGGTGAGGTCGCCGACGGCGACACTCACGCAGATGCGCAGGCTGGCGGTGTCGTCAACCGACACGCTGTTGTCCAGCAGATTGCGCGTGACGCCACCGGACTTGCCGCAGGCGCAGGTATTGCAGATGCCCATGCGGCAGCCCGAACGCGGCTTGATGCCCTGGGCTTCGAGGGCGTCCAGCAGCGGCATGCCGCCGGGCACGGTGATTTCGCGGCGCGACTTGCTCAGGGTCAGCTTGACCATGGCAGCCGTTTCGGTCGGCACGAACACCGGCGGCGTGAACGCTTCGGCGTGGAAGGCCGCGGCCTTCTCCTCGCAGATCGCCGCCACCGCCTTCATGAAGCCGGTCGGACCGCAGACAAAGACCGCACGCTCGGACAGATCCGCGACGGTAGCCGCGAACTGCTCCTGGCTCGGGCGCCCCATCAGCTCGCCAGCCGGTTCGGCCGGAGCCTGCTCCACCACCGGCTGCACACGCAGGCGGGGATGGCGGGCAGCCAGTTCCTGCAGCTCCTTGCCGAAGATCAGGTCTTCGCGGCTGCGGGCCCAGTACATCAGGACCACATCGGCCGGCATGCCCTGCTTGGCGAGCTCGCGGATCATGCTCATCAGCGGAGTGATGCCGCTGCCGGCCGCGAGAAAGAGGAACTTCTCATCGCCCTTGAGCGCCGGCAGCACCATGTCGCCAAAGGGACTGGCCAGCTCAAGACGGTCACCGACCTGCACCGAATCGACCAGGTGGTTGCTGACACGGCCGCCCGGAACGCGCTTGACGGTGATGGCGATCAGGCCGGCACTGCTCGGCGCTTCGCTGAAGCTGTAGGAACGGGTGTGGCGAACGCCATCGACCTCGACCGTGAGATTGATGTGCTGACCGGCCTGGAAGCCCGGGAAGTTGCTGTTCGGCTGCAGCACCAGGGTGACGGTGTCAGCGGTTTCCATCCAGCGTGCGACGACGCGGGCAATGGTGCGCTCGACGCGCTGGTCGGATCCGAGCTCGGCGGCCCAGAAATCCACGAATGAGGCGCCCAGGACCGACTTGACGGTGCGGTTGAACAAGGGCTTGAGTACAAATTGCGACGACATGATGCGTCTCCAAGTGAACGACTACACACTCAGAGTACATACGTACATCACAACAGTCAACACATGTTCACTAAATTATTATGTGTTCACCCGGATCCGTTGCACGCCGGCACCGGATCCGGGCGACAGCATCAGTCCAGAACCGGCAGCCGCAACGGACGCAACGCCTCCTGCAATTGCGGAAGCACCACTTCGGCCTGCTGCCAGCCCCACTGGAAGGCCTTGTCGAAGACCTCGTCGGAGGGCAGCAGGTTGACCGGAGACGGGGTCGGCTCGAAGCGCTGCAGCCAGTCGTAGTAGCGACGCTGGGCGGTCAGCTGGGACTGGATCATCTGCGTGACCGGGAACAGCCAGGTATGGCCGGCGCCCCACTGCGGGTGGAAGCAGTCGAGGGCGACATAGTAGGCATTGCGGGTGCCGATGCGTCCGGACTCGACGCCTTCCCAGGCCGCGCGCGCCGGCACGTTGGCCACGGTGCCGCCATCCATGAAGGCGAACAGGCCGTGCTCCTCGCGCAGCGTCTTGAGGATGGCCATGCTCTGGGGGTCCTCGCGCCAGGGCGCATACTGCAGCACGCCCGGGATGGCGGAAGACAGGCCGATGGCATCCACGACACGCAGCTCGCGCGTGAGCTCGTCGCGTCCCAGCACCAGCTCCTTGGTCACCTGCGGATTGAAGTAGCTGATCAGCTGCACCATGCGCTCGGCAATCTGCAACGGCATGCCGAGCAGGTGCGAACGACGCTGCGGCAACTGCGGCATGTCGGCATAGGCCGACATGCGCACGCCAGCGATCATGGCGTCATAGGGCACCGCCAGATCCTTGATGCGCAACGGCGACCCGTCAGGGTGGCGCAGCATCTTGTCCATGCCGCGCAGATGCAGACGCACCAGTCCCGGCAGGCTGAGCGCACTGCCCACCTTGGGCTGGGCAAAGATGTGCCGCACCTTGAGGCCCTTGGCCCAGGCCATCAGCGCCTCGACATCCGGCTCGCGGTCACGCGCCATCAGGCCGCCCAGCAAGGCACCGATGGAAGCCCCCACGATGTAGGACGGTGCCAGCCCGGCCTCGCGCAGTCGTGCCACGAAGCCGATGTAGACATAGCCCGAGCCGCCACCACCACCCGGTGCCAGCACCAGCACCTTGTGGCAGACCTCGGCATCGAGCTCGGCGGCCGAGAAATCGTTGACATGCGCCGCCAGCAGGGCGTGACGCGCGCTCTTCAGCGCCACGCGCACGCTGTCGATCTGCTGGCGCACCTGGGCCAGGCGCAGAATCACGTTGCGCTGTTCGCGCAACGGCCCGTAGAGCTGATCCAGCAGCACCTGGCGCAGCACGTCCAGCGGCTCGCCATGCAGCTCGACTTCCTGCCGGCCGGCGTCCTTGCGCCCCTGGGGACCGGCAGCGCCGGGCAGGAAGCGCTCCAGACGCGCCAGCACCAGGGCATAGCGCAAGAGCTCGTAATCAGCTGCCGGCAGCACGTCCGGACGCGCAAGGTGGCTGCGGATCAGTGCCGCCTCCATGCGCTTGATACGCAGGCGTGCAGTCTCGGTCGGCAGGATGCTCATGAGGCTCAGCCGGCGTTCTGCTTGCGCAGCAGGTCACGGATCTCAGTGAGCAGCTTTTCCTCGGCCGTGGGCTCCGGAGCAGCGGCCGGGGCAGGCTCGGGCGCCGGCTCGGCACGCTTCAGCGCATTGACGCCCTTGACCGCCATCATGATGGTAAAGGCAATGATGATGAAGTCGAACACGGCCTGGATGAACTTGCCATAGGCCAGCAGCACCGCCGGGGCATCGCCTTCGGCAGCCTTCAGGGTGATGGCCAGATCGCTGAAGTTGACACCGCCAACCAGCAAGCCGATCGGCGGCATGACCAGGTCACCGACAAACGACGACACGATCTTGCCGAACGCGGCACCGATGATGACAGCAACCGCCAGATCAATGACGTTGCCACGTACCGCAAACTCGCGGAACTCTTTTGCCAGACTCATTATTCGCTCCTCGCCAGGGTTTCGTTGCGACAGCCGGCCCGGAGTGGCCGGCGGGTCACCGCATTGTTCCGTGCCGGCAGCAGCCTGTCTAGGCGTTGTTCGGCAGGGCGCCGGCCGGAGACCGCCGCTGCTATACTGCCTCCCAGTCCGACTACGCCCCCGCGCCCCGCGCGCTCGACCTGGAGTCTTTTCATGTCCGGCATCACCCTCGCCGCCTACCTGCGTGACGCACAGCGTGCCCATGGCCGTCTGCCCGACGACCTGATCCAGACCCTGGAAATCACCGCGACCACCTGCGAACGCATCAGTGCCGCCCTGCAGCGCGGCGCCCTCGCGGGCATCCTGGGCATGGCCGGCAGCGAGAACGTGCAGGGCGAGGATCAGAAGAAGCTGGATGTCATCGCCAACGATATGCTGCTCGATGCCCATGCCAGCGGCGGCCACCTGGCCGGCATGGCGTCCGAGGAAATGGATGACCCCTTCCCCATTCCCGACGGGGTCAGCCGCGGTCGCTACCTGCTGCTCTTCGACCCGCTCGACGGCTCCTCCAACATCGACATCAATGCCTTGGTCGGCACCATCTTCTCGGTGCTGGTCACCGACCCGGCAGCAGATACCACCCAGGTGACGCCATTCCTGCAGCCGGGCACGGCACAGGTCGCCGCCGGCTATGCGGTCTACGGCCCGGCCACGCAGCTGGTGCTGACCCTGGGCCACGGGGTCGACGCCTTCACCCTGGATCCCGAGCAAGGCGCCTTCATCCTGACCAGCGAGGGCATGCGCATTCCCGAGGCCACCCAGGAATTCGCCATCAACATGTCGAACCAGCGCCACTGGGAGGCACCGGTGCAGCGCTATGTCGCCGAGCTGCTCGCGGGCAAGACCGGCGTGCGTGGCAAGGACTTCAACATGCGCTGGGTCGCGGCCATGGTCGCCGACATTCACCGCATCCTCACGCGTGGCGGCATCTTCCTCTATCCGCTGGACAGCAAGACTGCCGCCAAGGGTGGCAAGCTGCGCCTGATGTACGAGGCCAACCCCATGGCCTGGCTGATCGAGCAGGCCGGCGGTGCCGCCAGCACCGGGCGTGAACGCATCCTCGACCTCGCTCCGAGCGGGTTGCACCAGCGTGTCGCGGTGATTCTCGGCGCCCGTGAGGAAGTCGAGCGCGTCGCCGGCTATCACGCCAGCTGACGCCATGTCCTTCGCCCGCCTGCTCTGGCGCATCACCCTGCTGTGTGCCGGCCTGCTGCTGGCACTGCAGCTGTGGTACCTCGCCCATGTGCTGTGGTGGATCAAGTTCGACCCGGTCGAGACCGCCTTCATGGCGGCGCGTCTGGACGTGCTGCAGGAGGAAGACCCCGACGCCACGCTGAAGCAGCGCTGGGTGCCTTACGAGAAGATCTCGCGGCATCTGAAACGCAGCGTGATGGCGGCCGAGGACAGCCTGTTCATGCAACACAACGGGTTTGACTGGGAAGGCATCCAGTATGCCTTCGAGCGCAACCTGAAGAAGGGACGACTGGTCGCGGGTGGCTCGACCATCAGTCAGCAGCTGGCCAAGAACCTGTTCCTGAACGGGCGTCGCACGCCCTGGCGCAAGGCCCAGGAGGCGGCGATCACGGTCATGCTGGAGCAGACCATGAGCAAGCGGCGCATCTTCGAGATCTATCTCAACGTGATCGAATGGGGCGATGGCGTGTATGGCGCCGAGGCTGCCGCACGCCACCATTTCGGCGTGTCAGCGGCCAGCCTGTCACCTCGGCAGGCGGCACGGCTGGCAGCGATGATTCCGCGTCCGCGCTTCTACGACGAGCGCGGCAGCACCCGCTACCTGGAGCGCCGCACTGGCACCATCCTCAAGCGCATGCGTCTGGTGCAACCGCCACGCTAGACAGGTAGCGCAAGGTGCCGACGAAGACCGCGTGGACATTGGCGGTCATGCCGTCGAGGTCGGCCTCGAAGTCGGTCAGCACCCAGCGTGACGCGGTGGCGATGATGGAGCCGATGAGGGCATTCGCGAGCAGATCCGGCTGCAGGGGTGACGGCAGCTGCTGCAGCGCCAGCGGATGCGCCACCTGGATCAGCAGGGCGGCAAAGTTCTCGATGGTGACCCGGTACAGCATGTCGACGCGCTCGCTGATGCCCAGCACCTCGATGAACAGGATGCGGGCAATGCGCGGGTCCTCGCGCATGGCGGCAAAAAAGGCCTTGAGCGCAGTCAGCGCCATTGTCTCGACATCGCCACCGGCTCCCACCAGCAGCGACGACAGCACGCGCTCGCGCAGACGCTGGACGCAGAACTCGTAGACGCTGCACAGCAGGTCTTCGCTGTTCTCGAAGGACTCGTAGAAATAGCGTTCAGTGAGCCCGGCCGAGGCGCAGATGCTGCGCACGGTGGCATTGTGATAGCCACGCACCCCGAACACGTCGAGGCCGGCATCGATGAAGCGCTGCCGGCGTTCGGCCCGGCGCACTTCCTCGCTGACGCCACGGTAGCGGCGGCCGCTTTCGGTGGCGGCGGCGCGCGGTGCGCGAGGAGAACGGGTGGAAGTCGTGGTCACGGCCTGGCTCCTGTGCAGATGGCGGGTCAGCGGCGAGGCTGCAGGCCGCGCGCAGCCGCCGCCACTTCGTAGCAATCGTCGACATGACGCATGGCAAGCTGGCGCATGACCCAGTAGCCCATGGCGCCGGCAATGATCTGTCCGCCCAGCGGAATGAACTTGGCCACCTGACGGGTGACGATGCGGATCCAGAACGACTGCAGGCTGCGCTGGATCAGGGTCCGCGTGATGACCATGCCGATGAGGACGCTGCCGCGCTCGGCACGGCGCTTCCAGACCTGCAGACGGCTGGGCTCGGACATGGCATCGATCTGCTCGGGGGCGAGACCGAAACGCTCGTTGATCTCGGGGATCAGCGTGTAAAGCACGCCGACATCGACCACGAGGTCGAGCAGCGGAACCGGCATCGCGGCTGCGCCGGCCGAGACCCAGGACATGCGCTTGACGCGCTGCAGGCACTGGTCGCGAATCGCATCAAGCTCGGCATCGCCATAACGCTGCACGGACACACTGCACCTCATCGCTGTGACATGAGCCGGCATCATAACGCGAGATGGCAGGCAACGCCGGCAATAGTGTTATATTATAACAATGCCGACCTGATGAACTGCCGGATACTGCCATGCCCTTGTCGCGACCGCTCACCCTGACACCCCTCTCGCTGGGACTGCTGCTGGCCTCCCTGCCCGCCCGCGCCGAGCTGCCCGCCCCGACCCCCGAGGCGCGCGAGCTGCTGGAGATCACCGTCTCCGCCAGCCCGCTGGGACGCACGGCGGACGATCTGGTGCAACCCGTGACCGTATTGGCCAATGAGTCGCTGGCCAGCAAGCGCCGCGGCACCATCGGCGCCACCCTGGAGCAGGAGCTCGGCGTCAGCAGCACCGACTTCGGCACCGGCGCCGGTCGCCCGGTCATCCGCGGCCAGTCTGGACCGCGCGTGGAGCTGCTCAGCAACAGCCTGGGCACCATGGACGTGTCCAACCTCAGCCCTGACCATGCCGTCGCCAGCAATCCGCTGATCGCGCGCCAGATCGAGATCCTGCGCGGCCCGGCCACCCTGCTTTACGGCAACAGCGCCATCGGCGGCGCCGTCAATGTCATCGACAACCGGCTGCCGTCCTTCGTCACGCCCGGCCTGAACGGGCAACTGGAGGCCTTCACCGGCACCGTGGCCAATGAGCGCGGCGTGTTCGGCGACATCAATCTGGGCAGCGGTCGTCATCAGCTGCATGCCGACTTCACGCGCACCCGCGCCGATGACTACGACATTCCCGGCCTCGCCGACCGCGACGGCGATGACGGCGCCGGCAATGGCAGCCTGCGCAACAGCTTCACCCGCAGCGACGAGACCGCGCTCTCGTACAGTCTGGCGAGCGAGGACGGCAACTCGGCCGGGATCGCCCTGACCCGGCTCGAGAGCCGTTACGGCCTGCCCGGACATGGCGGCCATGATCATGGCGGCATGCCGGGCGCTGCGGAAGGTTCACCCTTCATTGACCTGGAGCAGACCCGTATCGACACCCAGCTGACCCGGCGCAACCCCTGGCAGGGCATCGAGTCGCTGCGCTTCCGGCTCGGCCAGGCACGCTATCGCCACACTGAATTCGAGGCGCCGGGCGAGGCCGGCACGCGCTTTCGCAACCACGAAACCCAGGGACGCGCCGAACTGGTTCACGCGCCGCGCAAAGGCTGGCGTGGCGTGCTCGGCCTGCAGGCCGGCCAGCGCCGTTTCCAGTCCAGTGGCGAGGAAGCCTACGTGAATGCCGGCGAACAGGTGGCGACCGACAGCCTCGGCGTTTTTGTCATCGAGGAGCGCCAGACCGGGCTCGGCAAGGTCGAGCTGGGCCTGCGCCTGGACCAGGTCAGCCATGATCCCTCGGGAGACAATCCGGCACGCCGCTTCACGGCGACCAGCGCCTCGGCCGGCCTAATCCACGATCTCGCCAGCGACACCCACCTCAAGGTCTCGCTCAGCCACGCCGAACGCGCACCGGCCCTGGAAGAGCTCTATGCCGACGGTCCGCACCTGGCCACCGAAACCTTCGAGCGCGGCAACACGCGCCTGCGCAGGGAGCAGGCGCAGACCCTGGACATCGGCATCGATCACCATGCCGGCCGTGTCGACATCGAAGCCAACGTCTTCTACAAGCAGGCGCGTGACTACATCTTCCTGGATGTCGACACCGATGCCGCCGGCAACGCCGTGCGCGTCGACGAGGACGGCGTTGTCGAGGCGGATGGCGAGTTCCTGTCCACCCGCTACGCCCAGACTCCCGCCACCTTCATCGGCTACGAGGCGGCCGTGGACATTGCTCTGCTGCGCCAGCCTGCCGGTCAGCTGGGCGTTCGCCTGTTCACCGATGCCGTGCGCGGACGCTTCGATGACCGCGCCAACGCGCCACGCCAGACCCCGACACGGGTGGGCATCACCCTGCATGGCCACTACCGCGACCTGGCTGGCAACCTGGGCTACACCCGCTACAACCGGCAGGATCGTGTCAGCCTGGGCGAGTCGGAGGCCGCCGGCTACGACCTGCTGGATGCCGACCTGACCTGGCGCCTGCCGGTGTCGGGACGTCATCTCGGCCGCCCCGAACTCTATGTGCGCGGCAACAACCTGCTCAACGCCGAGGTCCGTCGCGCCACCTCCTTCATCAAGGATGTGGCGCCGGCTCCGGGTCGTGGTGCGGTGGTCGGCATCCGCCTGCCGTTCTGAGCCGACGGCGGGCGCTCCGGCCTGCGTTGACCGCAGCGCAGGCAATCGCTACCGTTCGCGCATCGACCACGGAGTGATGTCATGAGCAGCAGCCCGACCGCCCCCGACTTTGAGCAGGCCATCAGCGCCCTGGAGCAGCAGGTGCGCCTGCTCGAAGGCGGCGAACTGAGTCTGGAGGATGCGCTCAAGGCCTTCGAGGCCGGCGTGCAGCTGACCCGGCAGTGCCAGCAGGCACTGGACCAGGCTGAGCAGAAGGTGCAGCTGCTGATGGCGCGCGCCGACGGGCGCGTCGACACCGCCGACTTCACGCCCGCCAGTGACGATGCCTGAGCTGCCCTCCCTGCTGCAGCACAGCCGCGAGCGCTTCGAGCCGCTCTGCGCGCAGGCGCTGGCAACCCGCAACAGCCTGGACCCGCGCCTGATCGCGGCGATGCGTCATGCCATGCAGAACGGCGGCAAGCGCGTGCGCCCAGCACTGGCCTGGGGCGCCTGCCTGGCGGTCGGTGGCGACTGGTCACAGGCCGATGCCGCCGCCCTCGCCGTGGAGTGCATACACGGCTACTCGCTGGTCCACGATGACCTGCCCTGCATGGACGACGACGACCTGCGTCGCGGCCAGCCCACCTGCCATCGCCAGTTCGACGAAGCCACCGCCCTGCTCGCCGGCGATGCCCTGCAGGCCATGGCATTCCAGCTGCTGGGTGAAAGCGTCGTGCCGGCCGAGGTGCGCGGCGCCCAGCTCACGACACTGGCACAGGCCGCCTTCGACATGGTGGTGGGCCAGCGCCTGGATCTGTCCGCCGAAGGCCGCCAGATTGATCGTGACGCGCTGGAGCAGATCCATGCCCACAAGACCGGCGCCCTGATCCGCGCCGCGGTCGCGCTGGGCGCGCTGGCCGGCGGTGCCGACGCCAGCCAGCGCAAGGCCCTGGATGACTATGCCCGCCATCTCGGCCTGGCCTTCCAGGTCCGTGACGACATTCTCGACGTGATCGGCGATACCGCCGTGCTCGGCAAGCAGGCCGGGGCCGACCAGGCACTGGAGAAGTCGACCTATCCCGCCCTGCTCGGGCTGGAGGCAGCGCAGGCACTGGCTGGCTCGCTGCACGAGCAGGCCGTGGCAGCGCTCGCCGGACTGGGCAGCGCCGCCGCACCGCTGCATGAGCTGGCGCATTTCCTGCTGCAGCGCGACCACTGACGCCACTGCCGTCGTTGCCGCTATAATCTCCCACACTCCGCATCAGGATGATGACCCCGATGTTCCACGAAATTCCGCTCAGTCGTCCGCACACGCCGCTGCTGGACCAGGTGCCGACGCCGGACAAGCTGCGCGAATTGCCGGAGGAAGCCCTGCCCGAGCTGGCACGCGAACTGCGCGAATACCTGCTCTGGTGCACCGGGCAGACCGGCGGACACTTCGGGGCGGGCCTCGGCGTCATCGAGCTCACCATCGCCCTGCACTACGTCTACAACACCCCGAGCGATCGCCTGGTCTGGGATGTCGGCCACCAGGCCTATCCGCACAAGATCCTCACCGGTCGCAAGGACGCCATGCTGGGCATACGCCAGAAGGACGGCCTCGCCGCCTTCCCGCGTCGCGAGGAATCGCCCTACGACACCTTTGGCGTCGGCCACTCCTCGACCTCGATCTCGGCCGCACTGGGCATGGCGCGTGCCGCCCAGCTCACCGGCAGCGACCGCAAGGTGGTCGCGGTGATCGGTGATGGCGCCATGACCGCCGGCATGGCTTTCGAAGCGCTCAATGACGCCGCGCACCAGAAGGCCGACATGCTGGTCATCCTCAACGACAACCAGATGTCGATCTCCAAGGCGGTGGGCGGCCTGTCCAACTACTTCTCGCACATCTGGGCGAGCAAGAGCTACATCGCGCTGCGTGAGGGCGGCAAGCGCGTGCTGCAGTCGATGCCGGCCGCGATGAACTTCGCCCGCCGCAGCGAGGAAAGCCTGAAGACCCTGGTCACCGACTCGCCCGGCGCATTGTTCGAATCCATAGGTTTCAACTACGTGGGTCCGGTCGACGGCCACAACCTCGACGAGCTGGTGCGCACCATCGAAAATCTGCGCGAGGCGCGCGGTCCGCAGCTGCTGCATGTGTTCACCACCAAGGGCAAGGGCTTTGCACCGGCCGAGGCCGACCCCATCGGCTACCACGCCATCACCAAGATCGCGCCCGCCAGCCAGCGCCAGCAGGCCGCTCCTGCGCGCCCGGCCGGGCGCAAGTATTCGGATGTCTTCGGTGACTGGCTGTGCGACACCGCCGCCAGCGACCTGCGCGTGGTGGGCATTACCCCGGCCATGTGCGAAGGCTCGGGCATGGTGCGTTTCGCCGCCGAGCACCCGGACCGCTACCATGACGTGGCCATTGCCGAGCAGCATGCCGTGACCTTTGCCGCCGGCCTCGCCTGCGAAGGCCTGAAGCCGGTGGTGGCGATCTACTCGACCTTCCTGCAGCGTGGCTACGACCAGCTCGTGCATGACGTGGCCCTGCAGAACCTCGACGTGACCTTCGGCATAGACCGTGCCGGTCTCGTCGGCGAGGATGGCCCCACGCATGCCGGCGCCTACGACATCGCCTACCTGCGCTGCATCCCCAACATGGTCATCGCCACCCCCAGTGACGAACTCGAATGCCGCCTGCTGCTGAATACCGCCTGGCAGCATCCCGGCCCCGCCGCCGTGCGCTATCCGCGCGGCACCGGCCCGGGTGCCGAGGCCGGCAGCTCGCTGGAGAGCGTGCCGCTGGGTCGTGGCAGGCTGCTGCAGCGCGGCAGCGAGGTCGCCATCCTGAACTTCGGCGCCCGCCTGCAGGCCGTTCAGGAAGCCGCCGCGACGCTGGTTGCCGACGGCCTGCCCATGCCCAGCGTGGCTGACATGCGCTTCGTGAAGCCGCTGGACGAGGCCATGGTGCGCGAGCTGGCAGCCAGCCACCGCCTGCTGGTCACGGTCGAGGAACATGCCATCGCCGGTGGCGCCGGCAGCGCCGTCAGCGAATTCCTGGCCACCGCCGGCATCGCCTTGCCGGTGCTTCATGTGGGCATTCGTGACGCCTTCATCGAGCACGGCACACCGGCGCAGATGCTGGCCGACTGCGGTCTCGACAGCGCCAGCATTGCCGACGCCATCCGTCAGCGCCTGTCCGGGCTCTGACGGCAATTCGCTGCCGACGCATCGGCTGCCCTCGCCATCCGTCCGGGCTACCGCTTGGCGGCACCTGCTTGACCGCGCACGGCAACGCGCTAAGGTGGAAGAACGGCTGATCGCAGCCATCCGCCAGGAGCGTGCTCATGCTGCATTCGATACGTGTCGGTGACTACATGGCTACCCAGCTGGTCTGCGTGACGCCGGGCATGACCATAGACCAGGCCATCAAGGTATTGCTCAACCACCGCATCTCCGGTGCGCCGGTGATCGAGAATGGCGAGCTGCTGGGCATGTTCTCGGAATCGGACTGCCTGGCCGAGATCATCCAGGCCGGCTACTACGAGAGCAACGCCGGCCTGGTGAGCGACGTCATGCGCGCTCCGGTCGACACCATTCATGTCGACGAGAGCATTCTCCGCGCGGCGGAAGTGTTCCAGCGCGAACATCGCCGACGTCTGCCGGTGGTCAATGATCTGGGTGTGGTGATCGGACAGATCAGTCGTCGCGACATCCTGCGCGCCATGGACGACCTCACCCACCAGTCGCTGGCCGCCCACCACGCCGTGACGCACATGGGCGAACTCGGCAGCTGACGGACGCTCAGACCTCGCCGTCAGGCAGCATGTGCCCCATCTTGTCGGTCTTGGTCTGCATGTAACCCTGGTTGTGCGGGTTCAGTCCGGTGATCAGCGGCACGCGCTCGACCACCGTGATGCCATGAGCCTCCAGCGCCGCCACCTTGAGCGGGTTGTTGGTCATCAGGCGCACGCAGCTCACGCCCAGGTGGCGCAGCATGTCCTCGCACATCGCGTACTCACGCAGATCGGCATCAAAGCCCAGCTGTTCGTTGGCTTCGACCGTGTCGGCACCGGCATCCTGCAGGGCATAGGCACGGATCTTGTTGACCAGGCCGATGCCGCGCCCTTCCTGGCGCAGATACAGGATGACGCCGCGCTGTGCCGCCGCCACCTGCGTCATGGCCGCTTCCAGCTGCGGGCCGCAGTCGCAGCGCAGGCTGCCGAAGCCGTCGCCGGTCAGGCACTCGGAATGCACGCGCGCCAGCACGGGCTGGCCATCCGCCAGGTCACCCATGCTCAGGGCGATGTGCTCCTTGCCGGTTTCCGTGTCCTGGAAGGCATGGATGCTGAACTCGCCATGGCGGGTGGGCAGACGCGAGGCCGCTACGAAATCGAATGACACCGGGCGCACTCCGGGAAGACAGGAGGCGGGATTGTAGCAAACCCCCGGGGCTTAGCGGACTATGCCAAACCAGCCGGTCTCGGGGGCCGGCAGCCAGGGCAGCACGGCCCAGAGCACGATGGCAGCCATGACCCCGGCAATCAGGTCGTCGAGCATGATGCCGAGGCCGCCATGCACGCGGCGATCGGCCCAGCGCACCGGCCACGGCTTCCAGATGTCGAAGACACGGAACAGCACGAAGCCGAGCAGCACCGCGAGCACATGATGCAGGTCCCAGTGATAGAACGGCACCAGCGGCATCAGCGCGATCCACTGACCGACAAACTCGTCCCAGACGATGCCGGGATGGTCATGCACGCCCATGGCCTTGGCGGCCTCGCCGCAGATGACGATGCCGAGCAGCGCCGCCACCACGACCCAGCCGGCGTAGAAGGCCAGCGGCATGCTCGCCAGGGCCGCGAACCAGAGTACCGCCAGCGCGGAGCCGGCAGTGCCCGGCGCCTTCGGGCTGCGCCCGGTGCCGAAGCCGAAGGCCAGCAGATCAAGGGCGCGAGGCAGGCGGGGAATCGGTGGGTGCTTGGTCATCGGAGGATCCGGAAAAGTGGAGATAGCCGGTCGGCAGCTCATGCTCCCAAGGTCGACCTGCAGCGGTCAAGCGCAGGCCGGCTGACGACAGGATGTCGCCGATGCAGGTCAGCGGCAGCGCCAGACTGGCCGACAGGGCCATGATCTCGTCATGGCGATGTGCCGGCGCCGTGAACAGCAGCTCGTAATCGTCACCGGCGGCCAGCGCCCAGCGCGTTGCCTGCAGCGGGTCCTGGCTGGCGCACCAGGCCTGCAGGGCCGGCGACAGCGGCAGTGCGTCGACCTGCAGCTCGGCCCCCACCCCGGATGCCGCCAGCAGATGCCCGAGATCCTGCAGCAGGCCATCGGATACATCGAGGGCGGCACTGGCCAGTCCGCGCAGGGCCAGGCCCAGCGCCAGCCGGGGGGTCGGCCGCGCCAGCCTTGCCAGGGCCAGGCTGCGGGCCTCGGCAGGCAGGCTGGCCCGCACCGGCTCCGGCAGCGTGGACAGGCTCAGTGCCAGCCCGAGACCGGCATCACCGGGATGGCCGCTGACGTAGAGTCGATCACCCGCGCTGGCACCCGTCCGGCGCAAGGCATCCGTGACCGCTACGGCACCGAGCGCCGTCACCGTGATCGACAGCGGTCCGCGCGTGGTGTCACCACCAATCAGTGGCACACCGGCCTGTTGCGCGAGCGCGAAGAAGCCGGCGCTGAACGCGCCGAGCCAGGCCTCGTCAGCTTCGGGCAGGGTCAGCGCGAGGGTCACCCCGAGCGGACGCGCCGCCATTGCGGCGAGATCCGACAGGTTCACCGCCAGCGCCTTCCAGCCGATGTCGAAGGCGTCGGCATGGTGCGGAAAATGGCGCCCGGCAACCAGGGTATCGGTGGTTACCGCCAGGCTCTCGCCCGGCGGCAGCTGCAGCAGGGCGGCATCATCGCCGATGCCCAGCTGCAGCCAGGGTGCCGCCCCGGTGTCACGACGGAAGAAGTGACCGATCAGGTCGAACTCGTCACGCGCCATGGCTGTCCGCAGCGGTCATGCCACCATGCTCAGTCGCGCTCATGCGGACGCAGCATCGGCGCCAGCGTATCGAGCACGCCGTTGATGTACTTGTGCGACTCGGCCGCCCCGAAGGTCTTGGCGAGCTCGATGCCCTCGTTGATGACCACGCGATACGGCACGTCGACACGGTACTTGAGCTCGTAGGTGCCGATGCGCAGGGTGGCCAGCTCGACCGGATCCAGCGAGCCGAAGGCACGATCCAGATGCGGCGTGAACAGGGCATCCAGCTCCTCGGCATGGCGAGGCACTTCGTGCAGCAGGGCATGGAAGTAGTCGAGATCGACCTTGTGCATGGCGTTCTCGACGCGATAACGCGCCTCGATCTCCCAGGACGGATTGCCCGAGAGCTGCCATTCGTAGAGGCCCTGCAGCGCAAAGCGGCGAGCCTTGCGGCGCGCCGAGGGCGTGGGACCGGCAGACTGGGTCATGACTCAGCCCACCGCCTTCAGCACCGAGATCATCTCGATGGCGACCATGGCGGCATCCGCACCCTTGTTGCCGGCCTTGGTGCCGGAGCGCTCGATGGCCTGCTCGATGGAGTCGACCGTGAGCACGCCGAAGCTGACCGGCAGGCCGGAATCCAGCGACACCACACCCAGGCCCTTGGCGCATTCGCCGGCAACATAGTCGAAGTGCGGCGTGCCACCACGGATCACGGCACCGAGCGCGATGATGGCGTCGTACTTGCCCGAACCGGCCAGCTTCTTGGCGATCAGCGGCAGCTCCCAGGCACCCGGCACGCGAATGATGGTGATGTTGCCGTCACTGACGCCATGACGCTTGAGGGCGTCCAGGGCGCCATCGAGCAGGGACTCGACGACAAAGCTGTTGAAGCGGCCAACGGCAATCGCGTAGCGGGCGTCGGCATTCTGGAAGGTGCCTTCCAGGGTCTTGATCTGACTCATGATGATTCCTCGTTGCAGGGAGTGGTAACTGGCGACGACGGTTATTCCGTGGCCACGTATTCGACAATCTCCAGACCGAAGCCGGAGAGTGCGTTGAACTTCAGGGGCGAACTGAGCAGGCGCATCCTGCGCACGCCCAGATCACGCAGGATCTGCGAGCCGACACCGATGTTGCGGTACATGCCTGCCGACTCCGCGGTACGGATGCGATTGGCGAAGAAGTCCTCGATCTGGTCATGCATGTCGCGCGAGGCAAAGTCCTGACCGAGCAGCACGACAACACCCGCCTCGGCCTCGGCAACGGCCGCCAGGCTCTTGTTCAGGCTCCAGCCGACACGCCCGTTGAACGAGGCCTGCAGCAGGTCACGCATGGGATTGAAGGCGTGCACACGGACCGTCGGCAAGGCACAGGTGGCGAGCTCGCCACGCACCAGGGCGACATGGGTGGCGTCATTTCCGGCCTCGCGATAGACACGCATGCGGAAGTCGCCGAAGGCGGTGGTGAGCGGCTTGTCGAGCGCACAGGTCACCGTCTTCTCGTTGACCATGCGGTAATGGATGAGGTCGGCAATGGTGCCGATCTTGAGGCCATGCTGCTCGGCGAACTGCTCCAGGTCGGGACGCCGTGCCATGGTGCCGTCATCGTTCATGATCTCGCAGATCACCCCGGCCGGCTCGAGGCCGGCCAGACGCGGCAGATCGCAGGCCGCCTCGGTGTGACCGGCGCGATGCAGCACGCCGCCCGGCTCCGCCATGAGCGGGAAGATGTGACCCGGCTGGACAATGTCGGAGGCCTTGGCATCACGGGCAGCGGCGACCTGCACGGTGCGGGCACGGTCGGCCGCGGAAATGCCGGTGGTGACCCCCGTGGCGGCCTCGATGGACACCGTGAACTTGGTGCCATAGCCGGAACCGTTGTTCTGCACCATGAGACCGAGATCGAGCTGCTGGCAGCGCTCACGCGTCATCGGCATGCAGATCAGGCCGCGCGCGAAACGCGCCATGAAGTTGATGTCCTCGGCGCGGCAGAACTGCGCCGCCATGACGATGTCACCCTCGTTCTCGCGATCCTCGTCATCCATGAGCACGACCATGCGGCCCTGGCGGATGTCCTCGATCAACTCTTCCACGGTATTCAGTTTCATGCGCGTTCAGTCTCGCAGATCATGGGGTAATGACTCGGGATGGCGCAGGCGCATCCAGAGCACGCAAACAGGCGTGGCGCACACGCCGGACTTCCAGCCCGAGGGCATCTCGCGGCAGGCGCCGATCCGGCGCCTCCCAGTCACGCACATCCAGGGCCAGCACGTCGGTCAGGCCGAAGCTGGTCTGGCCGCCATAGGCAAAGGCATCGCGGATGCAGCTGCACAGGGCCTGGCGCTGACCGGCCGCCACCGTGGCATCACTCAGGCAGGCCTGCATGAAACGCTCCTCACGGGCCTGGGCAAAGTCTGCCGCCATCGCCGGCGTCGCCAGCAGCAGTGCCAGCAGTGCCGGCAGCAACGCTTTCTCAGCGCCGGCCATAGCCGTTTTCCTGCAGCATGGCGAGGGTGATGCCGCCACTGCCCGCGGCAGACGACGGCTGCGCCGCACGCTCGCCGAGCAGCAGGCGCTCCAGATAGCGCGCGAGAATATCGACTTCCAGATTCAGACGCACGCCCGGCGCCCAGCCGCTGATGTTGGTTTCCTGCACCGTGTGCGGCACGATGTTGAGATCGAAGATGGCACCATCAATGGCGTTGATGGTCAGGCTGATGCCGTCGGTGGTGATGGAGCCCTTCTCCGCCATGTACTTCGCCAGCTCGTCCGGCGCCTTCACGCGGTAGCGGATGGAGCGCGCATCCGGCTGCACCGACAGCACTTCGCCGACGCCGTCGACATGACCGCTGACCAGGTGACCACCGAGACGGGTGGTCGGCGTCAGCGCCTTTTCCAGGTTGACGCGCTGACCCACCGTGAACGATGCCAGCGTGGAGCGCTGCACGGTCTCGCGCGACACGTCGGCGACATACCAGTCACTGCCACGCTCGACCACGGTCAGGCAGACGCCGTTGGTGGCGATCGAGTCGCCCAGCTTGACGTCGCTCATGTCGAGCTTGCCGACCGCCACGGTCAGACGCAGGTCGCCATTGCGCGGCTCCATGCGCCGCACCGTGCCGACAGCCTCGATGATGCCTGTGAACATTCCCGTCTCCTTATTCGACTGGCTGCGGACGCAGCAGCCAGCGCACATCGCTGCCGACAAAGCGCTGGTCCGCAACCCGGAAGCGCAGGCTCTCGGCCATGCGCTGCAGCGGCAGGCTGGCCAGCGGCCGCGCCTCGGAACCGAGCAGCATCGGCGCCTGGTAAAGCACCACCTCATCCACCACGGCAGCCTGCAGGAAGGCGCCGACCAGGGTCGGACCGGCCTCCAGCAGCACCTCGGAGTGGCCGCGGGCAGCAAGCTCCTGCAGCACGGCCACCGGATCAGGCCTGCCGGCGGCATCCGCCGGTACCGCCAGCAGCTGCGCACCAGCCGCCGCCAGCGCGCGAGCACGCTCGGCGCGCACCGGATCCGTGCCGGACAGGGCAGCAATCAGGTCGTCGCCACTGCGCAGCAGCTCGCCGCAGGTCACCACCAGCGTATCACCCGGCAGGTGCAGCACGCGCGCGGTCAAGGGCAGACGCAACTCGGTGTCAAGAATCACCCGCAGCGGCTGGCGCACGTCAGCTGGCGACCAGCTCGCCGGCGCGTCGTACCGGTCCGGGCACAGGGGGCGTGCATCCAGCCAGTCACCCGGGCGCACGATGAGCCCCGGATCGTCCGCAAGAATGGTGCCGATGCCGGTGATCAGGGCGCTGCTGGCGGCACGCCAGCGCTGCACGTCACGACGCGCCTCTGCGCCGGTGATCCACTGCGACTCGCCGGAAGCCATCGCGGTGCGTCCGTCCAGGCTGCTGGCCACCTTGGCACGCAGCCAGGGCAGTCCGCCGCGCATGCGGCGCAGAAAGCCGGCATTGAGCGCTTCGGCCTGATCACGCAGCAGCCCGGCATCCACCGTGATGCCGGCAGCCTGCAGGCGCGCCACGCCCTGCCCGGCCACCAGCGGATTGGCATCCAGGCAGGCCACCACCACGCGCGTCACGCCAGCCCGCACCAGGGCATCGGCACAGGGCGGCGTGCGACCGTGATGGGCGCAGGGCTCGAGCGTGACATAGGCCGTGGCGCCACGCGCCGCCTCGCCAGCCTCGCGCAGGGCATGCACCTCGGCATGCGGCTCGCCGGCCCGGACATGGAAGCCCTGCCCGAGCACACGGTCGCCCCGGGCGATGACACAGCCCACGCGCGGATTCGGATGCGTGGTGAACAGGCCGCGCCCGGCCAGGCGCATGGCTGCTGCCATGTGCTGATGATCCTGCGCGGAAAACACCCCGGACGGCGTCACGCGTCCCCCATGCCCTGGCCGGCATCACGCAGGTTGTCGATCTCGGCCCGGAAGGCATCGACATCCTGGAAATCGCGATACACCGAGGCGAAGCGCACGTAGGCCACGGAGTCGAGCTGCTTGAGCTCGGCCATGACCAGCTCGCCGATCAGGCGCGACTTGACCTCGCGCTCGCCGGTGGCGCGCAGCTTGTGCAGGATGTGATTGAGGGCAGCGTCGATGCGATCCATGCTGACCGGGCGCTTCTGCAGCGCATGCAGCATGCCGTGACGCAGCTTGTTCTCGTCAAAGGGCTGGCGCGTGCCATCGGACTTGATGACGCGCGGGATGACCAGTTCGGCGGTCTCGAAGGTGGTGAAACGCTCGCCGCAGGACACGCATTCGCGGCGGCGGCGGATCTGGTCACCCTCAGCGACCAGACGCGAGTCGATCACCTTGGTGTCTTCCGCCTGGCAGAAAGGACAATGCATCGTAAAGAACCATCCTGTGTTTCATCAATCACAGTGAATAGACGGGCTCACCCGTCAACGCAAGCCCGATGACCGACTCTCCGTCGGGTGATCATGGACTGTCGCACTCGGCGGGGAGGGACATCGGGACTGAAAACGATAGCGCAAGCGTGTTTTCAGCCCCATGCCCCTCCCTGACGAGTGCGGCTTCCCCGGTCTCAGCCGGCGTACACCGGGTACTTCGCGCAGATGGCCTTGACCTTGGCGGCAACGGCGGCTTCGACGGCGGCATCGCCGGCCGGGTTGCCCTTGAGACCGTCCAGGATGTCGCAGATCCAGCCGGCCAGTTCGCGGCAGTCGGCTTCGCCGAAACCGCGGGTGGTCACTGCCGGGGTGCCGATGCGGATGCCCGAGGTCACGAACGGCGAGCGCGGATCGTTGGGCACGGCGTTCTTGTTGACGGTGATGCCGGCGCGGCCGAGGGCGGCGTCAGCATCCTTGCCGGTGACGTCCTGCTTGATCAGCGAGAGCAGGAACAGGTGGTTCTGCGTGCCACCGGAGACGACGTCATAGCCACGCGACATGACGACCTCGGCCATGGCCTGGGCATTGGTCACGACCTGCTGCTGGTAGGCCTTGAATTCCGGCGACATGGCTTCCTTGAAGCACACGGCCTTGGCGGCGATGGCGTGCATCAGCGGGCCGCCCTGGTTGCCCGGGAACACGGCCGAGTTCAGCTTCTTCTCGATGTCGGCATTGGCACGCGCCAGGATCAGACCGGAGCGCGGGCCGCGCAGCGTCTTGTGCGTGGTGGTGGTGACCACGTCTGCGAACGGCACCGGGTTCGGGTAGAGACCGGCAGCGACCAGACCGGCGACATGCGCCATGTCCACGAACAGGTAGGCGCCCACCTTGTCGGCGATGGCGCGGAAGCGCGGGAAGTCCAGCACCTGCGAGTAGGCGGAGAAGCCGGCGATGATCATCTTGGGCTGGTGCTCGACGGCCAGACGCTCGACTTCGTCGTAGTCGATCAGGCCAGTGGCGGTGTCGAGACCGTACTGCACGGCCTTGTAGTTCTTGCCCGAGAAGTTGACCGAGGCGCCGTGGGTCAGGTGACCGCCATGGGCCAGCGACATGCCTAGCACGGTGTCGCCGGCGCTGAGCAAGGCCAGGAACACGGCGCTGTTGGCCTGCGAGCCGGCATGCGGCTGCACGTTGGCATAGTCGGCGCCAAACAGGGCCTTGGCGCGGTCAATGGCGAGCTGCTCGATGACGTCGACATATTCGCAACCGCCGTAATAGCGCTTGCCCGGATAGCCTTCGGCGTACTTGTTGGTCAGCTTGGAGCCCTGCGCTTCCATCACTGCCGGCGAGCAGTAGTTTTCCGAGGCGATGAGCTCGATATGGGCTTCCTGGCGGGCGTCTTCCCGGGCCATGGCCTGGGCCAATTCGGGGTCAAAGCGCTCGATAGTCAGGTCTTTGCTGAACATGGGGGACTCCGTAGGGCCGGGCATGCGGCCGGGCGATCAAAATTCGGTCGCATAGTGTAGCGGCAAAGTCGACGAAATGACATTTGGGCACGACGAGATCTTCACCCGGGCACCCTTACAGGACGCATCGAAAGCCTCGAACACTTGAAATGTGCCATTCTTCAATGTAAAGATTGGAACTTAACAGTGATAACCGACGCCGCAGCGGCCCGGAGGAATGCCACGATGACCCCTTCACGACACCCTGTCACCAGCACGGACGGCCTGCAGCTGGCCGCCTATGCCTGGGGCAACCCGGCGGCCACGCCCCTGGTGCTGGTGCATGGCTATCCGGACAACCACCAGGTCTGGGCACCGGTCGCGGAGCGCCTCGCTGACCGCTTCTACGTGATCGCCTATGACGTGCGCGGAGCCGGTGCCTCGGAACCGGGCAAGCGCATTCGCGACTACCGTCTGGACCAGCTCAGCCAGGACCTGAAGTCGGTGGTCGACGCCCTGATTCCGGGTCGCTGCTTCCATCTTGCCGCACATGACTGGGGCTCCATCCAGAGCTGGGAGTCGGTGACCACGGATCGCCTGCGCGGACGCATCCTGAGCTACTCGACACTGTCCGGCCCCTGCCTGGACCATGCCGCGCACTGGATGCGCAAGCGCCTGCTCAGCACCAACCCGGCCCTGCTCACTCAGGGCATCAAGCAGCTCGGCAGCTCCTGGTACATCGTCATGTTCCAGCTGCCCCTGCTCGCACCGACGCTGTGGAAGCGCGGCTTCGGCAAGCTCTGGCCGGTCTATCTGGAAAAGCGCGAGGGCGTTCGCGAAAGCCGTCCCAACCCGACCCAGACCGAGGACGGCGTGCGTGGCGTCCAGCTCTATCGTGCCAACTTCATACCCAAGATGCTGAAGCCGGAGATCCGCCATGCCCACTGCCCGGTCCAGCTCATCGCGCTGACCGGTGACAACTACGTGAACATGGACCTGCACGAGGACCTCGGACAGTGGGTCAGCGAACTCTACCGCCGAGATCTGGCTGCCACGCACTGGGCGCCTCTGAGCCAGCCCGACCTGATCGCCGGCTGGATTGCCGAATTCGCCGATGCCATGGAGCACGGCAACATCCCTGCCGCCCTGCAGGCGGCACGTGTGCAGGCGAACTGAGGAGATCATCATGACCGCATCCCAGACCCGTCACATCCTGGACACGACCCGAAGCGCCAGCACCGCCGTCGAGCAGGAACGCCACATCCTGCAGGCACGCCGCGTGCAGTTCGATCTCAGCCAGACGCCGCTGCACTGGATCCCGGACGATGCCTTCTCGACGCACCTGATCAACGGCATCCACATGCTGCTGCCGGCCGGGGAATTCTGGTTCTGCCGCGTCTACAACAAGGCCCTGCCCTATGTCACCGACCCAGTGCTGCGCGCCGATGTCGAGGGCTTCATCCGCCAGGAGGCCATCCATGCCCGCGTGCACCAGGGCGGCCAGGCCTATCTTCAGGCTCATGGACTGGATACCGAGGCCTACATTGCGCGCGCCAACTGGCTGTTCGGCAAGTTCCTCGGCGATGCCCCGCTGGGCCTGAAGGTGCTGCAGCGCAAGCAGCTCGAGAAACGCTGGCTGATCACCCGCGTGGGCGTGATCGCCGCCATCGAGCACTTCACCGGCATGCTCGGCCAGTGGTGCATGGACAACACCAGCTGGGACAAGGCCGATCCGGTCATGGCCGACCTGTTCCGCTGGCACCTTGCCGAGGAAGTCGAGCACCGCAACGTCGCCTTCGACCTGTTCCACCACCTGTGTGAAACCGAGCTGGGCTTCTATGCCGGCCGTCAGGCCCTGATGGCCATCATCTTCCCGCTGTTCATTCACTTCCTGACCGAGGGCATGCGGGCACTGGCCAGCCAGGACCGCAGCAACGCCGAGATTCGCGCCATGGCACACCGTTCCCTGCCGCGCCTGCTGTGGGAAGTCGAGCGCATCGGCAGGGCCAGCGACAACATCCCGACCTTCAGCTTCCTGGTGAAGGGAACGCTGCGCTGGCTGTCGCCGCGCTTCCACCCGGAGCCGGAAGGCAACACCCAGCAGGCCTTGGACTACATCGCACGCTCGCCGGCCGCCCGTGCGGCAGCTGCAGCCGCCGCAGAGCAGGGCCAGACGCTGCACTGACCTGCCGAGACAACGCACGAAACGAAAGACCCGCCTGCAGAAATCAGCATCCTGCAGGCGGGCCTTGCTGTTTGCGGGTCTGCCCTGGCATCAGCCCTGTGCAGCGCTCTCCCGCTGACGCGACAGCAGCCAGTAGCCGAACACCGCCGACAGCAGCGAGGCCAGCAGCACCGCCAGCCGGTCAACCAGCTGCACGCTCTGGCCCGAGTGCTGGAAGGCCAGCGAACTGATGAACAGACTCATGGTGAAGCCGATGCCGCAGAGCACCGCCGCGCCGTAGAGCTGACGCCAGTTGGTCGCATTCGGCAGCGCCGCCCAGCCCAGGCGGACGCAGAGCCAGGAAAACACGAAGATGCCCAGCTGCTTGCCCACGAACAGCCCCAGCACGATGCCCTGGAACACGCTGTCGGAAAGCACCTCCCGCCCCAGCCCCTGCAGCGACACGCCGGCATTGGCGAAGGCGAAGATCGGCACGATGGCAAATGCCACCAGCGGATGCAGATCCTTCTCCATGGCCTCGGCAGGCGAGGCGCCGTTCTCGTCGCGACGCACCGGAATGGCCATGGCAATGACCACCCCGGCCAGCGTGGCATGAACCCCGGACTTCAGCACGCTGATCCAGAGCAGGGTGCCGACCAGCGCGTAGGGACCGATGCTGCGCACCCCGGACCGGTTGAGCAGAAACAGCACCAGGGTGAGCCCGCCAGCCGCCAGCAGGGACGCCAGGGAAAGCTGGCTGGTGTAGAACAGCGCGATGATGATGACGGCTCCGAGGTCGTCCATCACCGCCAGCGCCATCACGAACGCCTTCAGTCCGGGCGGCACCCGTGAGCCCAGCAGGGCCAGCACACCCAGGGCGAAGGCGATGTCGGTGGCCGAGGGGATGGCCCAGCCCTGCAGACGCACCGGATCGTGGTGATTGAGCGCGACATAGATCAAGGCCGGCACCAGCATCCCGCCGAGCGCGGCAAAGCCGGGCAGCGCCAGCTGGCGCAGGGTGCTGAGGTGGCCATGCACCACTTCACGCTTGATCTCCAGGCCGACCACCAGGAAGAAGATCGCCATCAGGCCGTCGTTGATCCACAGCAGCAGGGGCTTGTCGATGTCCAGCGCACCAATGCGGAACTGCACCGGAATCGACAGCAGCCACTGGTAGAACTCGACCGCCGCCGAGTTGGCAAGGATCAGGGCCAGCGCCGTGGCCAGCAGCAGCAACACGCCCGCCTGCACATCCGCCGACCAGGTGCGCCAGAAGGCGGCACCGGTGACATTTCCTGTCGACATCCACTTTCCTCCCGTTGTAACTGCTGCGTCCGCTATAATCGCGCACTTTCCATCCAGGCTCAGCAGGATTGCTTCATGGCTCAGTACATCTACACGATGAATCGTGTATCGAAATTGGTTCCGCCCAAGCGCGAGATTCTCAAGGATATCTCCCTGTCGTTCTTTCCGGGCGCCAAGATCGGCGTGCTCGGCCTGAACGGCTCCGGCAAGTCTACCCTGCTCAAGATCATGGCGGGTGTGGACAAGGACTTCAGCGGTGAAGCCCGTGCCGCCACCGGCACCAAGATCGGCTACCTGGAGCAGGAGCCGCAGCTGGATCCGGCCAAGGACGTGCGCGGCAACGTCGAGGACGGCGTGCGTGAGTGCCTGGACGCCATGGCCCGCCTGGACGAGGTCTTTGCCGAATACGCCATGGAAGATGCCGACTTCGACAAGCTCGCCGCCGAGCAGGAAAAGCTCGAGTCCATCATCCAGGCCTGGGATGGTCACAACCTCAACAACCAGCTCGAGCAGGCCGCCGACGCCCTGCGTCTGCCGCCATGGGATGCCGACGTGACCACGCTGTCGGGTGGCGAGCGCCGCCGTGTCGCGCTGTGCCGCCTGCTGCTGTCGAAGCCGGACATGCTGCTGCTCGACGAACCGACCAACCACCTCGACGCCGAGTCGGTGGGCTGGCTGGAACAGTTCCTGAAGAACTTCCCGGGCACCATCGTCGCCATCACCCACGACCGCTACTTCCTCGAGAACGTGGCCGAGTGGATCCTCGAGCTCGACCGCGGTCGCGGCATTCCCTACCAGGGCAACTACACGGGCTGGCTGGAACAGAAGACCGCCCGCCTGGAAATGGAAGAGCGCCAGGAAGAGGCCCACACCAAGGCCCTCAAGCGCGAGCTGGAGTGGGTGCGCAGCAACCCCAAGGCACGTCAGGCCAAGTCCAAGTCCCGCATGCAGGCCTTCGAGGAGCTGTCGAGCAAGGAGTTCCAGAAGCGCGCCGAAACCCAGGAAATCTACATTCCGCCCGGAGAGCGCATGGGCGACCAGGTCATCGAGGTCAAGGGCATCGCCAAGTCCTTCGGCGATCGCCTGCTCTACGAGAACCTGAGCTTCACCGTGCCCAAGGCCGCCATCGTCGGCATCGTCGGCCCCAACGGCGCCGGTAAGACCACGCTGTTCCGCATGATCACCGGTGAACAGAAGCCGGATGCCGGTGAAGTCATCGTCGGCCAGAGCGTCAAGGTCGCCTACATCGGCCAGATCCGCGACTCGCTGGATGACAGCAAGACCGTGTGGGAGGAAGTCTCCGGCGGCCTCGACATCATGAAGGTCGGCGACTACGAGATCCCGTCACGCGCCTACATCGGCCGCTTCAACTTCAAGGGCCAGGACCAGCAGAAGCGCGTCGGCGAACTCTCCGGTGGTGAGCGCAACCGTCTCCAGCTGGCCAAGATCCTGCAGGTCGGCGCCAACGTGCTGCTGCTCGACGAACCCTCCAACGACCTTGACGTGGAAACCCTCCGTGCCGTCGAGGAAGCGCTGCTGACCTTCCCCGGCGTGTCCATGGTGGTCTCGCACGATCGCTGGTTCCTCGACCGCATCGCCACCCACATCCTCGCCTTCGAAGGTGACGAGGTGGAGTGGTACGACGGCAACTACACCGAGTACGAGGAGTATCGCCGCAAGAAGCTCGGCAATGCTGCTGGCCCGCACCGGGTGAAGTACAAGAAGATGAGCTGACGCGTCCGTCCGGACAGTCCCGCCCGGCAGGAAAGGCCACCGTAAACCGGTGGTCTTTTTGCTCGTTGAGCGGAGTATCTGCTCAGGAGCTCATCATGCGCACATCCACGCGTCCACGTCAGGCGGCCCTTGCGGCCGGTCTGGCCTTTGCCTGTGCCACCCCGGCGTGGGCAGCCGTTTCCGCCTCCACCCAGATCGGCACGACAAGCGTGCCGTCGGCCGGCAGCACCCTGCACAGCACGCAGAGCCTGTATCCCGCGGACCCGGTCGATGCCCTGCCGGCGACCAGTCGCAGCCTGCGCCAGGACAAGGTGGTCACCGTGGTGCCGGCGATCTGCCTGCAATGCGGCCAGGTCATCGATGTGCAGCCCGTGGATGTCACGCCGACCCAGACCGGTGTCGGCATCGGCGTCGGGGCCGTGCTTGGCGGCGTGCTCGGCAGCCGCATCGGGGGCGGCAGCGGTCGCACGGTGGCTGCCGTTGCCGGCGCCCTGGGCGGCGCCTATGCCGGCAGCATGATCGAGGGACGTCAGCGCCAGCAGCAAGCCTGGCAGGTACGCGTGCGCTTCGACGACGGCCGTGAAAACACGTTCGGCTACAGCCAGCAGCCGCAATGGGCGGTGGGCGATCGCCTGGTCATCGAAGGCAACTCGCTGCGCCGCGCCGATGCCCTCACGCCACCGGCGCCCGGGGCAGTGCCACGCCCCTGATGACCGTGCCGGGGAGACCCGGACCAGCAAGGTCCTGAAACAGCGAGGCCGGGCATTGCCCGGCCTCCTGCCATCCCCGCTAAACCAAGGCGCTCAGCGCTCCGGCAGCGTGATGTTCAGCTCCAGCACCGAGCAGTTGCCATGGCTGTCGAGATCAACCTGCACCTGGTCGTCACTGATCGAGACGTACTTGCGAATCACTTCGAGGATGTCACGCTGCAGCTGCGGCAGATAGTCCGGCTTGCTGCGCTGACCGCGCTCGTGGGCGACGATGATCTGCAAGCGTTCCTTGGCGAGATTGGCCGTGGTCGGCTTCTTCTGGCTGCGGAAAAAATCCATGAAACTCATAATCAGCCTCCGAACAGTCTGGCCAGCAGGCCTTTCTTCTGCACTTCCAAGAAACGCTGCGGCACGTTCGAGCCGAGCAGACGCTCAACGGCATCGCTGTAGGCCTGGCCGGCATCGCTCTCGGCATCGAAGATCACCGGCACGCCCTGGTTGGAGGCCTTGAGCACGGCCTGCGATTCGGGAATCACGCCGAGCAGCTTGATCGACAGGATTTCCTCGACGTCGGCCACCGACAGCATCTCGCCGCTCTCGACGCGCACCGGGTTGTAGCGGGTCAGCAGCAGGTATTCCTTGATCGGGTCCAGACCCTTCTCGGCACGACGCGACTTGCTGGACAGCAGGCCGAGCATGCGGTCGGAGTCACGCACCGACGACACTTCTGGGTTGGTCACGACAATCGCCTCGTCAGCGAAGTACATGGCCATGTGGGCACCCTTCTCGATGCCGGCCGGCGAGTCGCAGATCACGAAGTCGAACTGCTCGGACAGCTCGTTGATGACACGCTCGACCCCTTCCTGGCTGAGGGCATCCTTGTCACGGGTCTGGCTGGCCGCCAGCACGTACAGGTTGTCCAGGCGCTTGTCCTTGATCAGGGCCTGGTTGAGGCTGGCATCGCCCTGGATCACGTTGATGAAGTCATAGACCACGCGGCGTTCGCAGCCCATGATCAGGTCGAGGTTGCGCAGGCCGACGTCGAAATCGACCAGCACGGTACGGTGTCCGCGCATGGCCAGGCCGGTACCGATGGCTGCGCTGGTGGTGGTCTTGCCCACGCCACCCTTGCCGGAAGTCACCACAATGATTTTTGCCACGAAACATCCTCACGCAGAGCCACCGGGCTGCATGCCCGGCTTGAAACAGACAGGAGTCGGAACCCGGCAGAGGCTGCCGATTCCGGAAATCATCCGGCCAGTATTGTTCAAAGAGCCAGCAGGTTCAACACATCTTCCTGCAGAATGACCTGGATCGGGCGCCCCCATTCCGGCGCCTTGCGCAGCTCTTCCGCGACCCGGTAGCGACCGGCGATGGAGATCAGTTCGGCCTCCAGCGACTGGCAGAAAATGCGTGCCGAGGCATCGCCCTTGACGCCTGCCAGGGCACGTCCGCGCAGGGGCGCATAGATGTGGATATGACCGTCCGCCAGCACTTCGGCGCCGGCGCTGACCGGGGCCAGCACGATCAGGTCTCCCTCGGCATAGATCTGCTGACCACCGCGCACCGGCGCGGTGATGATGCGGGTCTCCGGGCGTCCCGCTGCGGCCGCAGGTGCAGCAGCTGGTGCCGCGGCCGCAACGGCAGCGGTCTCGACCGGCTGGGCTGCGTCACTGTCGCCGCCCTTGCGACGCAGGCTGCCCAGTAGTGGCACGCCGACGCCCTGCAAGGCCGGCTGCAAGGCCTTGGGCGCGCGCATGCCCACCACTGCCACGCCATGCTCGCGGCACAGCGCCACCAGACCCGCCCAATCGGCCTCCTGGTCAGCGACCTTGTCGAGATTGAGAATGACAGGGGATTGCTGCAGCCAGGCGGCGGCATCCAGGGTACGTGCCGCGAGTTGGGCCTTGATCAGCTCGTGGCTCACGCTGGCAAGCTCGAGCACGGTGGCCGTGAACGAGCCACCCTTGATGTGAAAGGCAGGACTGCCGTCCTGCAGGGCATCGGATGAGGTCATGTGTCTGTGGCAACGTCAGGAAATACGGAAAGGCATGACGGCCGGAACCGGTCCGGCCGGAACCGCAGAAACTTACTTGTGGGTCTTGAGGAGCTCGGCGACCTTGCTGACATAGGCCTGTTCGGCCTGCTCGCGGGTCATGCCCTTGAGCCCTGCCCAGGCGTCGTACTTGGCGCGATTGATCATGTCGAACATGCCCGGACGGCTGCCGGAGACATCGCCGGCACTGGCCTGCTTGAAGTGGGCATACAGGGCCAGCATGTCGTCGTTGGACGGCCGCTTGGTCAGGGTCTTCACATCCAGCTGGGCTTGTTCAAACGCGCTCATTGTTGTTCTCCGCAATTGAAGTGGTCGGCCTCAAGCCGCCGGCAGCAGCACCGGCAGGCCAAGGCGCCTACAGTAGCAGTCCTGACTGCAAAACCGTAGTGCCGCACCGGCACGGCAACGACTTTTGCCGCGCCCGCGAAGCAGGCAAACTGCTTGCCCCGGACACGAAAGGAAGATGGCATGCGTATTGGTTTTGCCGGCATAGGCCTGATGGGCCTGCCCCTGTGTCGTCGCCTGCTGGCGGCGGGACACACGCTGACCATCTGGAACCGCAGCCCTGCCGCCTGCGCCCCGCTGCTGGCCGAAGGCGCCCGCCAGGCCGAGTCACCGGCCACCCTGGCTGCCGGCAGCGACATCCTGATGCTCTGCGTCTCCGATGCCAGCGCCGTGCGCGCGGTCTGTGACGGCCCGCACGGCGTGCTTGCCGGCTGCCATGACGGTCTCGTGGTGGTCGATCACTCCTCGATAGACCCGGCCACCACGCGCGAGCTGGCAGCCGCACTGGCACAGCGGGGCGGGCACTGGGTGGATGCCCCGGTATCAGGCGGTGTCGCTGGCGCCGAGCAAGGCCGGCTGGTGATCATGGCCGGAGGCAGCGCCGCTGACATCGACCGCATCAGTCCGGTGCTGCAGGCCTATGCCCTGCGCATCACGCACATGGGCGACACGGGCGCCGGCCAGGTCACCAAGATCTGCAACCAGCTGGTGGTTGCCGCCAACAGTCTGCTGATTGCCGAGACCGTGGCTCTGGCCGAACAGGCCGGTGTCGATGCCCGGCTGCTGGCCCCGGCACTGGCCGGCGGCTTCGCCGACTCGCTGCCGTTCCAGATCCTGGCGCCACGCATGGCCGAGCGCCGCTTCGAGCCGGTGCAATGGCGGGTGCAGACCCTGCTCAAGGATCTCGACAACGCGCTGGCCCTGGCGCAGGCCGACGGACAACCCGTGCCGCTGGCAGCGCACGCCGCAGCGCTCATGCGACAGCATGCCGAATGCGGGCATGCACGCGCCGATCTCAGCAGCGTGATCCTGCTGCATCGCCCGCAAAACGACTGAACCGAGAACACGCCATGCCCCGCTTCACCGCCAACCTGTCCCTGCTGTTCACCGAACGGCCCCTGCGCGAACGCTTTGCGGCGGCACGCGCGGCCGGCTTCGACGCCGTCGAGATCCAGTTTCCCTACGAGCTGGCGATCAGCGAGATCGCCCGCGAATTGCAGGAACATGCGCTGGAGCTGGTGCTGATCAACGTCCCGGCCGGCGACCTCATGCAGGGTGGTGACGGGCTCGCCGGCATCCCTGGTCGGGAGCAGAGCTTTCGCCATGCCGTGATGCAGGCGCTGCCCTATGCCGAGGCGCTGGGCGTGCGCTGCGTCAACGTGCTGGCCGGCCGCCAGCCCGCCGATGGCGACCTGCTGCACTGCCTGCACACGCTGACCGCCAATGCCCGCTATGCCGCCGAGACCTTCCAGTCCATCGGCGTGACCACCACGCTGGAGGCCATCAACACCGTCGACATGCCCCGCTTCCTGGTGCACAACGTGGCGCAGATGCAGGAGATCCTGGAGGCGGCCGACCATCCCACGCTGAAGATGCAGTTCGACTGCTACCACCTGGCGATGATGAGCGAGGATCTGGAGCAGGCACTGCAGGACACCATTCTCGACATCGGCCACATCCAGTTCGCCGACCTGCCGGGACGCGGCGCGCCGGGCACCGGCACGCTGGACTATCCGGCGCTGTTCCGCCTCATCGACGAACTGCCCTACAGCGGCTGGTGTGGCGCCGAGTACCGGCCCGGCGACGCCGGCACCGAGGCCAGTCTGGACTGGTTCCGGGCACGCCGCTGAAGCGGCCCGGGGCGCCGTTGCCTAGAGCGCGTCCAAGGCTTCCGCTAGGCGCCCGACCGCGATCACCTGCATGCCCTCGATGGCCTGCTTGGGGGCATTGCTGCGTGGCACGATGGCACGCTTGAAGCCGTGCTTGGCGGCCTCGCGCAGACGCTCCTGGCCATTCGGCACCGGACGGATCTCGCCGGACAGGCCGACCTCCCCGAACACCACCAGATCGGCATCGAGGGCCTGGCCACGCAGGCTGGAGGTGACCGCCAGCAGCACCGCGAGATCGGAACCGGTTTCCAGCACCTTGACGCCGCCGACCACGTTGACGAAGACGTCCTGACCCAGGCTGGAAATGCCGCCGTGGCGGTGCAGTACCGCCAGCAGCATGGCGAGACGGTTCTGGTCGAGACCGACGGCGACCCGGCGCGGGTTGCTGAAGGCGTCGTCGACCAGGGCCTGGACCTCGACCAGCAGCGGGCGCGTGCCCTCGCGGGTGACCATGACCACGGAGCCGGGAATGGGCTGGTCATAGCGCGACAGAAAGATCGCCGAGGGATTGGAGACCTCACGCAGGCCGCGATCGGTCATGGCGAACACGCCGAGCTCGTTGACCGCGCCAAAGCGGTTCTTCACGGCGCGAATCAGGCGGAAACGGGAATCGGCCTCGCCCTCGAAATAGAGCACGCAGTCGACCATGTGCTCGAGCACGCGCGGCCCCGCCAGCGCGCCTTCCTTGGTGACATGACCGACCAGGAACAGGGCGCAGCCGCTCTGCTTGGCATAGCGCGTGAGCAAGGCCGCCGACTCGCGGATCTGCGACACGCCACCCGGGGCCGAGGTCAGGGCCTCGGTATACAGGGTCTGGATGGAGTCGATGACCATGATGCGCGGCAGCTCGGCCTGTGCCGTGGCGAGAATGCGCTCGACGCAGGTCTCGGCCATCAGGCTGAGGCCATCCACCGGCAGCTCCAGCCGGCGCGCGCGCAACGCGACCTGGGTCAGCGACTCCTCGCCCGTGACATAGAGCGCGCGCTGGCTGGCCGCGAGATGGGTCAGGGTCTGCAGCAGGATGGTCGACTTGCCGATGCCGGGGTCGCCGCCGATGAGCACCACCGAGCCATCGACCAGGCCACCGCCGAGCACCCGGTCCAGCTCTGACAGGCCGGTGGCGATGCGCCGCTCCTGCACATCGATGCGGACGTCCTTGAGCGCCGTGACCGTGGCGGCCTGGCCGGCATAGCCGCCGGCACGCGGCCCCTTCGGCAGCGGCTCGCGCACGACCTCGGTCAGGGTGTTCCAGGCGCCACAGTCGCCGCACTGCCCCGACCACTTGCTGGCCTCGGCACCACAGGCCGAGCAGACATGCACGACACGCGCCTTAGCCATTGAGAATCTCGTCAGCCAGCAGGTGGCGCTGCACGCGCGGCGTGAGACGGCAGAACAGCTCGTAGCTGATGGTGCCGGCTGCGCTGGCGACCTCGTCGGCAGGCAGGCCGTCACCCCAGAGCACCACCGGATCACCGGGACGCGCCGTGACCTGGCCGAGATCGACGGTGATCATGTCCATGGAGACGCGTCCGGCAAGCTGGCAGCGCTGGCCATTGATCAGCACCGGCGTGCCGGAAGGTGCATGGCGCGGGTAGCCGTCACCGTAGCCGATGGCCACCACGGCAATGCGGGTGTCGCGTGCAGCCACCCAGCTCGCGCCATAGCCCACGGCCTCGCCGGCCGGCACCGTGTGCACGGCAATCACCCGCGAGCGCAGCGTCATCACCGGACGCAGACCCAGCGACTCCGCACTGCGGTGGGCAAACGGCGAGCTGCCGTACAGTGCAATGCCGGGGCGCATCCAGGCGCCCGCGGCGGCGGCATGCGCGAAAATGGCGGCGGAATTGGCCAGGCTGTCGCTCACCGGCACGCCGTCTGCCTCTGCCAGGGCCTGCTGCAAGGCGCGGAAACGACCGAGCTGCTGCACGGTCTGGCGGCTGTCGAGCTCGTCGGCGGTGGCGAAATGGGTCAGCAGCCCCCGTGTCTTCACGGCTGGCGACTGCGCCAGCACGCGCCAGGCCTTGAGCGCCTCGACCGGGCGCAGACCAAGACGGTTCATGCCGCTGTTGACCTTGAGCCAGACCGCTATCTGCGCGCCGGCCGGAGCCTGCTCGAACAGGGCCAGCTGCTCGGGCGAGTGCACCGCCAGCTGCAGGTCATGCTGACGCGCCAGGGCCAGCTCCTGCGTCGTGAACACGCCCTCAAGCACGGCGATGGGCGAACGCACGCCCTGCTCGCGCAAGGCCAGCGCCTCGTCGATGAAGGCCGTGCCAAGGGCGTCGGCCTGCTCCGCCAGCAGTGGCGCCAGCATGGCGGCACCATGACCGTAGGCATCCGCCTTGACCATGGCCAGCAGCCTTGCCTGCGGCATCTGGCGGCGAATCACCGCCACGTTGTGACGCAGCGCGGCCGTATCCAGCGTCAGCCAGGTCTCGCGCATGGTCAGTATTGCTCCATGTCGCGATAGTGTTCGGGCGCGAGATCCTCGAAGCGCGTGTACTTGCCGAGGAAGGCCAGACGGATGCTGCCGATGGGGCCGTTGCGCTGCTTGCCGATGATGATCTCCGAGGTGCCCTTGTCCGGCGACTCCGGGTTGTAGACCTCGTCACGGTAGATGAACATGATGACGTCGGCGTCCTGCTCGATGGCCCCGGATTCACGCAGGTCGGACATCACCGGACGCTTGTTCGGGCGCTGCTCGAGCGAGCGGTTGAGCTGCGACAGCGCGATCACCGGACACTCCATCTCCTTGGCCAGTGCCTTCAGCGAGCGCGAGATTTCCGAGATTTCGTTGACACGGTTGCTTTCAAGACCGGGCACGCGCATCAGCTGGAGGTAGTCGACCATGATCAGGCCGAGCGGCCCCTGCTCGCGCGCGACACGGCGGGCACGCGTGCGCACGTCGTTGGGGCTCAGCGATGGCGTGTCGTCAATGAGCAGCTTCTGGTCGGCGAGCAGGGTCATGGTCGAGGTCAGGCGCGGCCAGTCCTCTTCCTCGAGCTTGCCGGAGCGGATGCGGGTCTGGTCGATGCGACCCAGTGACGACAGCATACGCATGACGATGGACTCGGCCGGCATTTCCATGGAGAACACCAGCGTCGGCATGCCCGAGCGCATGAGGGCGTTTTCCACCAGATTCATGGCGAAGGTGGTCTTGCCCATGGAGGGACGCGCCGCGACGATGATCAGGTCGCCCTTCTGCATGCCCGACGTGCGCTCGTCGAGATCCGTGAAGCCGGTGCTGAGACCGGTGATGGCCTCGTCGGACTGGAACAGCTTGTCGATGCGGTCAAGCGCCTTGCCCAGCAGCGGCTTGAGCAGCTGCGGTCCGCCGCCCTTCTGCTGCTGCTCGGCGATGGCGAAGATCTTGCGCTCGGCCTCGTCGAGAATCATCTGCGCGGTCGCGCCCTGGGGCTGGAACGCGGTGTCGGAGACCTCGTTGGTGATGCGGATGAGCTGACGCAGCACCGAACGCTCGCGCACGATGTCGCCGTAGGCGGCGATGTTCACCGCCGAGGGCGTGTTGCGCACCAGCTCGCCCAGGTAGGCCAGGCCGCCGGCATCCTCCAGCTCGCCCAGACACATCAGGGTTTCCGACACGGTCAGGGCATCGCGCGGCTTGCCCTCGTCGACCAGCAGGCGGATGGCGCGGAAGATCTGGCGATGGTCACGGCGATAGAAATCGTCTTCGCTGATGCGGTCGGACACGCGGTCCCAGGACTGCTCGTCCAGCATCAGGCCGCCAAGCACGGCCTGTTCGGCCTCGAGGGAATGCGGGGGCAGTTTCAGGGCCGCCAGGGCGTTGTCGGCGGCAGAGGCAGTGGCGGTGGTATTCATGGCATCACGACAGGACAAAGTGGGCCTAGCATAAGCGGAAACGGCAGCGTCTCCCACCGGCAAGTGCCCCGTCCGGACTCACCCGCCCTGAAAAACGAACAGGGCGCCGGAGTTGCCCCCGGCGCCCTGTCGATACCGCGATGTCGTCCGCTTATTCGGCGGCGACAACCACCTTGACGGTGGCCAGGATGTCGCTGTGCACCTGGATGGCGATGTCGTACTCGCCAGTGTGACGCAGCGGACCGGTCGGCAGGCGAACTTCGCTCTTGTCGACGGCCACGCCAGCGGCGGTAGCGGCGTCGGCGATGTCGCGGTTGCCCACGGAACCGAACAGCTTGCCTTCGTCACCAGCCTTCGAGGTCACGGTCACGACCAGCTCGGCGAGCTGGGCGGCACGGGCTTCGGCGGCAGCCAGAACAGCGGCTTCCTGACGCTCCAGCTCGGCGCGACGAACTTCGAAGTCAGCCAGGTTGCGAGCCGTTGCCGGCAGCGCCTTGCCTTGCGGAATCAGGAAGTTGCGGCCAAAGCCGGGCTTCACGTCAACCTTGGCACCGAGAGCGCCCAGGCCTTTGATCTTTTCCAGAAGAATAACTTGCATCACGCACCCCAGCTCAGACGTGGTTATCGGTGTACGGCATCAGAGCCAGGTAACGAGCCTGCTTGATTGCCAGGGTCAGCTGACGCTGGTAGCGAGCCTTGGTACCGGTGATGCGGCTCGGAACGATCTTGCCGTTCTCGGTGATGAACTGCTTCAGGGTCTCCACATCCTTGTAATCGATGTAGGTGACCTTGTCGGCCGTGAAACGGCAGAACTTGCGACGACGGTAGAAACGCGCCATGGTTTCCTCTCCTTAATCTTGTCTGTCTAGCGTCTGCGCGTGCAGAACCAGCTTGTCACTGTCGCGGTAGCTGGCCGGAGCCAGGAAACCGCTGATCACGATCCGGTCGCCGGGCACCAGGTGCCTGGCCTGTTCGACCAACGCGCCGGCCAGATGCACGGTCAGCGTCACTCGAACTTCTCGCGAAGCGCCTGCTTCCAACTGCCTGGAACGGTGCGCCACCAGCACATCCTGATGGGCAACCCCGGCGGGGCTGCGTCGCGACGGAAACTGCTTCTCCAGTATTCCGCTCAACCGGAGCGTGTTCTGCTCCACGCGGACGATGTCCGTGAATTATTCAGCGGAAGCCGGAGCGTCCTGACCTTCTTCAGCGCGGGCGGCCTTGCGGGCACGCTTTTCTTCCGCACCCTTGGCAAGGATGGACTCTTCGACGATCGCTTCATCGCGACGGATGATCAGACTGCGGATCACGGCGTCGTTGTAGCGGAATGCTTCTTCCAGCTCGGCGCGCACGCTGTCTGCGCACTCGACGTTGAGCAGGACGTAGTGGGCCTTGTGGACCTTGTTGATCGGGTAGGCCAGCTGACGGCGGCCCCAGTCTTCCAGACGGTGAATGGCACCGCCGGATTCCTTGATCATCCCGGTGTAACGCTCGACCATGGCGGGCACTTGCTCGCTCTGATCGGGGTGCACCAGGAACACGACTTCATAATGACGCATCGGATTGTGCTCCTTACGGATTGAACAGCCCCACCGAGTGCCGGTGGAGCAAGGAGTACGAGCCTTCAGCGGGTCGTTGCCGACCGGCAC
>VFQO010000375.1_pt1 | contig 50247 bp, 47 predicted proteins | sample 3512331 | NCBI WGS metagenome assembly VFQO01 (sample SAMN10412371, study PRJNA504923) | tailings metagenome | isolation source: Replicate 3 from Balatoc abandoned mine | place: Philippines: Itogon, Benguet | collected 2017-08-28 | reverse complement strand
TAAAAGTGGCCTGCCCAGCAGGAGTCGAACCTGCGACCTACTGCTTAGAAGGCAGTTGCTCTATCCAGCTGAGCTATGGGCAGTGATTGAATCGGCTGCGGCGCCGTAGGCAAAAAAAACGGGTTGTCGCTGACAACCCGTTCGATGACTGGTCGGAGTACAAGGATTCGAACCTTGGACCCCCTGCTCCCAAAGCAGGTGCGCTACCGGGCTGCGCCACACTCCGAAGTGCGGGATTATACCCGATCGAAGCCTGACCAACTGAGAAATTGTTGCAATTTCTGTCAGGAGGGAATGCAGGAAGCGACCCTTTCAGCCAGCGCGCGCGCCAGATTGGCGTCTCGCGCCTCAACCATCACGCGTAGCAGCGGTTCTGTGCCCGACGCGCGGATCAATATGCGCCCGGTGCTGCCAAGTTGCGCCTCGGCCTGCTCGCGCGCAGCCAGCAGGTCCCGACTGGCCTGCCAGTCGAAGCCGGATTGCAGCCTGACATTGAGCAGGGTCTGGGGCCACAGCTGCAGGCCGCCGGTCGCTTCGGCCAGCGTACTGCCGCTTCGGCGCAGCGCAGACAGCACCTGCAGCGCGGAGACGATGCCGTCACCAGTGGTGTGCTTGTCCAGGAACAGCATGTGGCCCGAGCCTTCGGCCCCTACCTGCCAGCCGCGCTCCTGAAGCAGTTCAAGTACATAGCGATCTCCCACCTTCGCGCGCGCAAAGCCGACGCCCATGTCCCGCAGGGCCGCTTCGACCGCCATGTTCGTCATCAGGGTGCCAACTGCACCGTCGATGCCGCCGTTGTCGAAACGGTCGCGGACGATCAGGAAGAGCAGTTCGTCGCCGTTGTAGACCCGACCGCCGGCATCCACCATCAGCAGGCGGTCAGCGTCACCGTCGAGGGCGATGCCAAGGTCGGCGCGATGCTCGACAACGGCCGCGACGAGCGCATCGGTGTGGGTGGCGCCCACGCCGTCGTTGATATTCAGGCCATTCGGCTGGTTACCGATGGCGACCACCTCTGCGCCAAGCTCGTGGAATACATCGGGCGCGATGTGGTATGCGGCACCATGCGCGCAATCGACCACCAGCTTCAGTCCGCGCAGGTCGAGTTCGCCGGGGAAGGTGCTCTTGCAGAATTCAATGTAGCGCCCTCGCGCATCCTCGAGCCGTCGCGCCTTGCCAAGCTTCTCGGAACTCACGCAATCCATCGCATGCTCCAGCGCAGCCTCGATCGCGGACTCGACCTCATCGGGTAATTTGTTTCCGGACGCGGAGAAGAACTTGATGCCATTGTCCCGGTAAGGGTTGTGCGAAGCCGAGATCACCACGCCTGCCGACAGCCGCAGCGCACGGGTGAGATAGGCAATCGCCGGCGTCGGCATCGGGCCGGCGAGCATCACGTCGACCCCGGCAGCGGAGAAGCCGGCCTCGAGCGCGGCCTCGAGCATGTAGCCTGAGATGCGGGTGTCCTTGCCGATCAGGACAGTGGGGCGACCGCTGCCAGTCGCTGCATGGGCGAGTACCTTGCCAGCGGCATGCCCGAGGCGCATCACGAAATCCGGTGTGATCGGCGCCTCCCCAACCTGTCCGCGTATGCCATCCGTACCGAAATACTTGCGTCCCATGATTCCCCGTTCCGTTTTTGTTGTGCCGATCTCAGCGCGCCCGCCGAGCCGCTTCCCATACTTTCAACGCATCGACCGTTTCAGCCACATCGTGCACGCGAATGATGCGGGCACCATTCATGGCCGCCACCAGCGCTGCGCCCAGGCTACCGGCAAGACGCTGCTCGACCGGCTTGCCGGTAAGATGGCCGATGGTGCTCTTGCGCGATAGCCCGGCCAGCAGAGGCAGCCCGACTGCCTGCTGCAGTTCAGATTGCCAGGCGAGCAGTTTCAGGTTGTGTCCGAGGTTCTTGCCGAATCCGTAGCCCGGATCGATACACAAGCGCGAACGCGCAATACCAGCTCGCTCAGCGGCAGACACGCGCTCTCGCAGAAAGTCACGCACCTCAGACACCACATCGTCATAGTGCGGCGCCTGCTGCATGCTCTGCGGCTCGCCTTGCATGTGCATGATACACAGCGCGCAATCGCTGTCGCTGACCGCTGCCAAGCTGTCGGGATGCCGGAATCCCTCGATGTCATTGATCATGTCGGCGCCGGCCATCAGTGCCTCGCGCATTACCAGCGGGCGCCGCGTATCGACCGACAGCGGCTTGCCGCAGTCCCGCAGTGCATAAACGACGGGCATCACTCGGTCCAACTCTTCCGCCACCGAAACCGGCGGAGCACCCGGTCGTGTCGACTCGCCGCCGATGTCGATGATGTCGACACCGTCAGCGATCATGCGCTCCGCATGCGAGAGTGCACCGTCGAGTGCGGCGAATTGTCCGCCGTCGGAAAACGAGTCGGGAGTCACGTTCAGGATGCCCATGACGAGCGGCCGGAAGCCATCGCCGGCAATCGGGAGTCGGTAGCGTCCGCAATGAAGTCGGGCGTCAGGAAAAGCGGGCATCAATGGGTATTCAGGCATTCAAATGGGTGGATCCAGGCTAGAACACGCAGCGATCAGAACCTTCGGCTGGAGGATAAGAAAGCCCGCCGGCAATCGAGCCCGGCTATCCATAAACAAACGGGGCGGGGATTCCTCCCCGCCCCGCTCCAGCAATGGCCTGTCAAATGACGGTTACGCAAATGGCTTGTTGCAATTGCGTTAGGCCGGTGCTGCGGCGGGCTCGACCCCGCCGTCGGTAGAACCTCCACTAGGACGCGACGTCGGCGTCACTTTCGGCGGGCGCGGCTCGCGACCTGCCATGATGTCGTTCACCTGGTCCGCATCAATGGTTTCCCATTCGAGCAAAGCCTTGGCCATCATCTCCACTTTCTCGCGGTTTTCCTCGAGCAGGCGGCGCGAAAGCGAATATTGCTCATCCAGAATCTTCCGGATTTCGCCGTCTACCTTCTGCTGCGTTGCCTCCGACACCGTTTTGGACGACATGCGGCCAAAGTAGGAATCCTGATCGGTGTCCTCGTACACCATGGTGCCCAGCGTCTCGGACATGCCGAACCGGGTCACCATGGCACGCGCCATTTTGGTCGCGCGCTCGAAATCATTCGATGCGCCCGTTGACATCTGGTTCATGAAGATTTCTTCCGCGATACGGCCGCCGAACAGGATGGCGATGTCTTCCAGCATCTTGTCTTTGTACATATTCACGCGATCATGCTCGGGCAGCTGCCACGTCAGGCCAAGTGCCATACCGCGCGGCATGATGGTGACCTTGTGAACCGGATCCGCCTTCGGCAGCAACTTGGCGACCACCGCATGGCCGGACTCGTGATATGCAGTATTCCGGCGCTCTTCCTCGCGCATCACAGCCGACTTGCGCTCCGGACCCATCACGATCTTGTCCTTCGCGTCCTCGAAGTCCTGCATCTCGACCAGACGCTTGCTGCGACGGGCGGCAAACAGCGCAGCCTCGTTCACCAGGTTCGCAAGGTCGGCGCCCGAGAAGCCCGGCGTGCCGCGTGCCAGCACGTCGGCACGTACGTCCGGCGCGATCGGTACCTTGCGCATGTGGACGTTCAGGATCTGTTCGCGACCGCGGATATCAGGCAAGCCGACGATCACCTGACGATCGAAGCGGCCCGGACGCAGCAACGCCTTGTCCAGTACGTCGGAACGGTTGGTGGCGGCGATCACTATCACGCCGGCATTCGCCTCGAAACCGTCCATCTCGACCAGCAGCTGGTTCAGCGTCTGCTCGCGCTCGTCGTTGCCGCCGCCCATCCCCGCACCGCGATGACGGCCAACCGCATCGATCTCGTCGATGAATATGATGCAGGGCGCATGCTTCTTCGCATTCTCGAACATGTCGCGCACGCGGGATGCGCCCACACCGACGAACATTTCCACAAAGTCGGAACCCGAAATCGTGAAGAACGGAACCTTGGCTTCACCCGCGATGGCACGCGCGAGCAGCGTCTTGCCGGTGCCCGGCGGGCCGACCATCAGCACGCCGCGCGGGATGCGGCCGCCGAGTTTTTGGAACTTGGTAGGGTCGCGCAGGAAGTCCACCAGTTCGCCCACCTCTTCCTTCGCCTCGTCGCAGCCGGCGACGTCGGCGAAGGTAACGGCATTCTGGCTCTCATCCAGCATGCGGGCCTTCGATTTGCCGAACGAAAACGCACCGCCCTTGCCGCCGCCCTGCATCTGGCGCATGAAGAAAATCCAGACGCCGATCAGCAGCAGCATCGGGAACCAGGAAATGAACACCTGCGAGAGGAACGAGGGCGGTTCGGGCTGGCGAACGTCAAATTTCACGCCGTTGTTCACCAGATCGCCGATCAGGCCGCGATCGAGCTGCGTCGTGGTGGCGCGGATCTTCTTGCCGTCATTGGTAATCGCCGTGATCGTTCGGTCCTCAATAGTCGCTTCGCGGATACGCTGCGCCTTGACCTCGTCCAGGAAGTCCGAATAGGCAATCGGCGTGGCGCCGCTTGCGATGCCGCGCTCGTCGAACTGCTTGAAGACGGTAAACAGCACCAGGGCGATCACGACCCAGATGGCGGCTTTGGAAAACATATTGTTCACGCGGAATGCTCCTTGGTGGCGGCCGAACGGCGGCGGCTTGTACTAGAAATAAATTCTACTCCCATTGCCGCGCCCTTGCTATCGACCAAATCAGGCTAAATACCTGATTTTTCAAGACCGTTTGACGGGAATTTGCAGGTTTCAGGCCGGATTTTTCAATCCTCGACCCAGCAGGAAGACTTCCGAGGATTTGTCCCTGCTCGCCTTCGGCTTTTTGGGCGTAACCACCCTGAACTCTTGCCGGAATTTCTCGACGATCTGGGTGTAGCCGCTGGCGTTGAAGCATTTGACGAGCAGGCATCCCGATGGTTTCAGGTGATGGCGCGCAAAGTCGATAGCCAGATCGATGATGTCCTCGACCCGGGCGGCATCCGTGGCCGCGATGCCGGACAAATTAGGGGCCATGTCGGAGAGCACCAGATCGAGCTTTTGCCCGTTGAGTGCCTGTTCCAGTTGCTCCAGCACCTCCTGCTCCCGGAAATCCCCCTGGATGAATTGGACATCGGCGACCGGTTCCATTGGCAATATGTCAAGGCCGACGATCAATCCATGGATGCCGCCTCCCTCCTTGCCGGCCAGCTTGCGGCGCGCATACTGGGACCAGCTGCCCGGCGTGCATCCGAGGTCGACAATATTCTGGCCGGAGCGGATCAGCTTTTCCTCCTCGTCGATCTCCTTCAGCTTGTAGGCCGCCCGCGCTCGGTAGCCCTCCTTCTGGGCGAGCTTTACATACGGGTCGTTGATGTGCTCGTGCAACCAGTTCTTGTTGACTTTGTTCTTTGCCATTCACGTAGAATACTGCGTTTTCAAAGGGATTTATGCTCGATTTGACTCCAGCCGAGCGCAGCGAACTGCGCTCCCAGGCCCATGCACTGAACCCGGTCGTGATGATCGGTGAATCAGGACTCACGCCTGCAATCATCAAGGAGGCTGACGCCGCACTGAAAGCGCACGGCCTGATCAAGGTGCGCGTGCTCGGCGATGACCGCGACGCGCGCCTTTCCTATTACGAGACGCTGTGCAACGAGCTCGATGCCGCGCCGGTGCAGCACATCGGCAAGCTGCTGGTGCTGTACCGCCCGAAGAAAGACAAGTCCAAAGAGCCGAAACCCACGCGCGGCAAGGGCCTGCGCGAAGTCGTCATCGTAAAAACCCACCCGACCAAGCGGCCGACCGTTAAGAAGATCATGGTCAAAGGCAACGAGCGGGTAACTGCCGGCGGCAACATCCGCAAGGCGAAGACTCGCCAGAAAAGCCAGAAGAAAAGCGCACTTGGGAAATAAGTTGCGAGCCGGGCGGCCGGCTCGCACCGCATTCCGGCTGAGGCATCCGCCCGGCTAGCGCGCTTTCAGCACCAGCGCCACTGCCAGCAGGCTCTCCGCCAGGTAAATCAGGCTGGCAACGCCGTGCAGCATGCCAAAGCGAGCCCTGCCAGCCTCATCCATTACGCCGCCGCTTGCTGCAGCCGCGGCCCGCAACTCGGCCATGAACGGTTGCAGCCCAAAATAGCCGACGGACACACAGACCAGCATCAGAACCACCAGCACGATGCAGACCTGCCGTCGCGCGAAGCCCCGGTCGAGAAGCAGCAACAACAGCAACAGCAGGCCACAGGCGACCGACAGCCACGCCTCGACCCGGAACAGGCTGCCGGCGATGGTGCCGGCCAGCATGCGGTCCGGCAGGGTCGCGAACAGGGTCGGTGCCGCCAGATAGCCCACCGTCCAGAGGCTGCCCGCCCACAGGGTCACCAGCAGGGCTCTCAGCGCAGGAATGAGACTGCCGCCTCCCATCAGAGGTATTTCACCTCGAGGATTTCGTACTCGCGCACGCCGCCCGGCGTCTGCACTTCGGCGGTGTCGCCCGCGTACTTGCCGATCAGTGCGCGCGCGATAGGCGAGCTGATTGACACCTTCTTCAGCTTCAGGTCGGCCTCATCGTCACCGACGATCTTGTAGGTCACGGTATCTCCGGAGTCGAGATCTTCCAGCGTGACGGTCGACGCGAACACCACTCTTCCGTCTGCGTCGATCAGCTTCGGGTCGATGATCTGCGCGGCTGACAGCTTGCCCTCGAGTTCGGCGATGCGGCCCTCGATGAAGCTCTGGCGTTCCTTGGCCGCGTCATATTCCGCGTTCTCCGACAGGTCACCCTGGGCCCGCGCCTCGGAGATTGCATTAATCACCGCGGGACGTTCCTTGGTCTTCAGGCGGTGAAGTTCTTCTTTCAGCAGCTCCGCGCCTTCCACGGTAAGGGGGACAGTACTCATGGCTTCCGATTTTCAAAAGATAAAAGAACAGAGGCTGCGGAAAACGCAGCCTCTGTGGGTCGACGCTGAATTATAGGCTTACTGCAGCGAAGCGTGCATCCCCTGCAAGTCGTACACATGCAACTCGTTGAGATGGCCCATGCCCTCGACCGCCGCCTCGGCGCCGGCGATCGTGGTGTAGGTCGTCACGCGTGCGCCGAGTGCCGACGTACGGATCGTGCGCGAGTCGTTGATCGCGTTGCGCTTTTCCTCGACGGTGTTGACGACCAGCGCGATCTCGTCGTTCTTGATCATGTCGACGATATGCGGACGCCCCTCGGCCACCTTATTGGCGACCGCTACCGGAATGCCGGCCGCCGCGATCGCCGCCGCCGTGCCCTTGGTCGCGACCACCGAGAAGCCGATCTGCACCAGCGCGCGGGCGATCTCGACCGCGCGCGGCTTGTCGCTGTTCTTCACTGACAGGAACACCTTGCCCGACTTCGGCAGGCGCACGCCGGCGCCGAGCTGCGACTTCACGAACGCTTCGCCGAAGGTGCGGCCCACGCCCATCACTTCGCCGGTCGACTTCATCTCGGGTCCGAGGATGGTGTCGACGCCCGGGAATTTCACGAACGGGAACACGGCCTCCTTCACGCTGAAGTAAGGCGGCGTCACTTCAGCCGTGATGCCCTGCGAGTCGAGGCTCTGGCCGACCATGCAGCGCGCGGCGATCTTCGCCAGCTGCAGGCCGGTCGCCTTCGACACATACGGCACGGTGCGCGACGCACGCGGGTTCACTTCCAGCACGAAGACGATGTCCTGCAGCTTGCCGTCGATCTCCTGCTGCTGGATCGCGAACTGCACGTTCATCAGGCCGACCACGTTCAGGCCCTTGGCCATCAGCGCGGTCTGGCGCTTGAGCTCGTCGATCGTCTCTTTCGCCAGCGAATACGGCGGCAGCGAGCACGCGGAATCGCCCGAGTGCACGCCGGCCTGCTCGATGTGTTCCATCACGCCGCCGATGAAGGTGCGCTGGCCGTCGGACAGGCAGTCGACGTCGACTTCGATCGCGTCGTTCAGGAAGCGGTCCAGCAGCACCGGCGAATCATTCGACACCTTGACCGCCTCGCGCATGTAGCGCTCGAGGTCGCGCTGCTCGTGAACGATCTCCATCGCACGGCCGCCCAGCACGTACGACGGACGCACCACCAGCGGGTAGCCGATTTCCTGCGCCAGCTTCAGCGCCTCTTCCTCGGTGCGCGCGGTGCGGTTCGGCGGCTGGCGCAGGCCGAGCTCCTGCAGCAGCTTCTGGAAGCGCTCGCGGTCTTCGGCGGCGTCGATCATGTCCGGCGAAGTGCCGATGATGGGCACGCCGTTCGCCTCGAGGTCCAGCGCCAGCTTCAGCGGCGTCTGGCCGCCGTACTGCACGATCACGCCGACCGGACGCTCCTTGTCGACGATTTCGAGCACGTCTTCCAGCGTCAGCGGCTCGAAGTACAGGCGATCCGAGGTGTCATAGTCGGTCGACACGGTTTCCGGATTGCAGTTGACCATGATGGTCTCGTAGCCGTCCTCGCGCATCGCGAACGCCGCATGCACGCAGCAGTAATCGAACTCGATGCCCTGGCCGATGCGGTTCGGACCGCCGCCCAGCACCATGATCTTCTTGTTCGCGGTCGGGTTCGACTCGCACTCTTCCTCGTAGGTCGAGTACATGTAGGCCGTGCCGGTCGCGAATTCGCCGGCGCAGGTATCGACGCGCTTGTACACCGGACGAATGTTGTTCATCCGGCGCAGCTTGCGGATCTCGCGGTCTTCGACCTTCAGCAGCTTGGCGAGGCGGCGATCCGAGAAGCCTTTCTTCTTCAGCGCCAGCAGCGTGTCCTTGTCGAGCGCGGCGATGGTCTGCTGCTCAAGCCACAGCTCGATATCGACGATCTCCTTGATCTGCGCCAGGAACCACGGATCAATCTTGGTCAGCTGCTGTACTTCTTCAAACGTGAAGCCCTGCGCGAATGCGTCGCCGACGTACCAGATGCGCTCCGGCCCCGGCGCGCCGAGCTCTTCCTCGAGCACTTCACGGTCGGTGGTCTTTTCGTTCATGCCGTCGACGCCGACCTCGAGCCCGCGCAGCGCCTTCTGGAACGATTCCTGGAAGGTGCGGCCGATCGCCATCACCTCGCCGACCGACTTCATCTGCGTGGTCAGGTGGCTGTCCGCCTGCGGGAATTTCTCGAATGCGAAACGCGGGATCTTGGTGACCACGTAGTCGATCGACGGCTCGAACGAGGCCGGCGTTGCGCCGCCGGTGATCTCGTTGCGCAGCTCGTCCAGCGTGTAGCCGACCGCCAGCTTCGCGGCGACCTTCGCGATCGGGAAGCCGGTCGCCTTCGACGCCAGCGCCGACGAGCGCGACACGCGCGGGTTCATCTCGATGACGATCATGCGGCCGTCCTTCGGGTTGACCGCGAACTGCACGTTCGAGCCGCCGGTGTCGACGCCGATCTCGCGCAGCACCGCGAGCGACGCGTTGCGCATGATCTGGTATTCCTTGTCCGTCAGCGTCTGCGCCGGCGCGACCGTGATCGAGTCACCGGTGTGCACGCCCATCGGATCAAGGTTCTCGATCGAGCAGACGATGATGCAGTTGTCGTTGCGGTCGCGCACGACTTCCATCTCGAACTCTTTCCAGCCGAGCAGCGACTCTTCGATCAGCAGCTCGTTGGTCGGCGACGCTTCGAGGCCGCGCTTGCAGATGGTTTCGAATTCTTCCGCGTTGTACGCGATGCCGCCGCCGGACCCGCCCATCGTGAACGACGGACGGATGATGGTCGGGAAGCCGACGCTCTTCTGCACCGCCCACGCCTCTTCCATCGAGTGCGCGATGCCGGAACGTGCGGAGCCGAGACCGATCTTGGTCATCGCGTCCTTGAACTTCTGGCGGTCTTCCGCCTTGTCGATCGCCTCGGGCGTGGCGCCGATCAGCTCGACCTTGTACTTGGCGAGCACGCCGTTGCGCCACAGGTCGAGCGCGCAGTTCAGCGCGGTCTGGCCGCCCATGGTCGGCAGGATCGCGTCCGGGCGCTCCTTGTCGATGATGCGCTCCACCACTTGCCAGGTGATCGGCTCGATGTAGGTGACATCGGCCATCTCCGGGTCGGTCATGATGGTCGCCGGGTTGCTGTTGACGAGGATGACCTTGTAGCCCTCTTCGCGCAGCGCCTTGCAGGCCTGCGCGCCGGAGTAGTCGAACTCGCAGGCCTGACCGATGATGATCGGTCCGGCGCCGATGATGAGAATGCTCTTGATGTCGGTGCGCTTAGCCATGCTTGTGTTTCTCCATCATCGCCACGAAGCGATCGAACAGGGGGGCGATGTCGTGTGGTCCGGGCGACGCCTCGGGGTGGCCCTGGAAGCAGAACGCAGGTTTGTCGGTGCGCTCGAAGCCCTGCAGCGAGCCATCGAACAGCGACACATGCGTGACGCGGCAGTTGGCAGGCAGCGTCTCCGGGTCGACTGCAAAACCGTGGTTCTGCGAGGTGATCATCACCCTCTTCGTGTCGAGGTCCTGCACCGGATGGTTCGCGCCGTGGTGGCCGAACTTCATCTTGATGGTCTTCGCACCCGAGGCCAGCGCCATGATCTGGTGGCCGAGGCAGATGCCGAAGGTCGGGAGTCCCTTTTCGATCAGCTCGCGGGACGCGGCGATCGCATAATCGCAGGGCTGCGGGTCTCCGGGGCCGTTCGACAGAAAGATGCCGTCCGGATTCAGCGCCAGCGCATCGGCCGCCGTTGCCTGCGCCGGCAGCACGGTCACTTTGCAGCCGCGCTGCGCCAGCATGCGAAGGATGTTGTACTTGACGCCATAGTCGAACGCGACCACGTGGAATTTCGGGTTGGCCAGCGCGCCGTAGCCGCTGCCGAGCGACCATTCAGTCTGCGTCCATTCATAGGACTCGGTGGTCGACACGACTTTGGCGAGATCCATTCCGTTGAGGCCCGGGAAAGCGCGTGCGTGCTCGAGCGCGGTCGCCTCATTGGCCTTGTCGCCCGCGACGATGGCGCCATTCTGCGCCCCCTTCTCGCGCAGGATGCGCGTCAGCTTGCGGGTGTCGATGCCGGCGATCGCCACAATCCCTTCGGCCTTCAGGTAGTCCGACAGGCTCTGCGTGGCGCGGAAATTGGACATTTGCAGCGGCAGGTCACGGATGATCAGGCCGGCCGCGTGGACCTTGTCCGACTCCACGTCTTCCGGGTTGACGCCGGTATTGCCGATGTGCGGATAGGTCAGCGTGACGATCTGGCGGCTGTAGCTCGGGTCCGTCAGGATTTCCTGATAGCCCGTCATTGCGGTATTGAAAACGACTTCCCCGCTGGTGTAGCCAGCGGTGCCGATCGACAATCCCTTGAAGATCGTGCCATCTGCGAGCGCGAGGATGGCCGGTGTCTTGTTGGCCGTGAAAAATGGCGGCAAAGGTAACTCCTGGGTTGTTACCGCCGCGGCTGGGCGCCTGCATCATGGCGCGCACGATCTTGCAGGCGTGCGAAACCCGGGTGATGCGGGACGAAAGGAAGGTGGCTTGCGCGGGCGGCGGGGTAATTGGTCAAACCGGCGAATTATAGCGCGAAGCACCATAACCCGGCAACCGCTACCCGCATCTCCGCCCGCATCGTTTCCGGTGCTGCCCGCCCGATCAGATGCCCAGCGCGGCAATGCCGGCCTTGGCGATCTGGGCGTCCTCGTTCGACTTCACGCCGGACACGCCGACAGCGCCGACGCAGTCGCCATTGACCATGATCGGCACGCCGCCTTCCAGCAGGCCATCGATATTCGGGGCGGACAGGAAAGAGAAGCGGCCGTTGTTGATCACGTCCTCGTAAATCTTGGTTTCGCGCTGGCCGAGCGCGGCAGTGCGGGCCTTGGACGGGGCGATCGATGCCGACACCGGCGGTGCGCCGTCGAGCCGCTGCAGCCACAGCGGGTTGCCGCCGTCATCGACGATCGCGATCGTCACTGCCCACTTGTTGGCGAGCGCTTCGGCCTCGGCCGCCGCAGCGATTTTCTTCACGTCGTCGAGCGTGAGGGCCTGTTTGGAACGCATGGGTTCACTCCTGTTTTTTCTTGAAGGGGGCGTGATTGTACGTCAAGTTTTTTGTGCTCGAATTGCAGGGGATCGCTTGCTGCTGTACTTCACTGGGGTTTTGACAACGGCTCACGGGATCGCGTACATTGCGGGCTTCCGTATTGCAAGAGGTGAAACTTTGCCGGCCGAAACCCATCGCCAGCGATGCCTGCTGCTCTGCAAAATCGCGCTTTCGCTGGCGCTGGCTGGTGCCGCCTGGATGCCGTCCGCCGGCGCAGCCGAAGCCGCTCCGCCGACCGACACCACCTTGCTGGGCCGCATCCACGGCTTCACCGACCGTGCGGCCAGCCTTGCGATCGAGGCAATGTCCCTGATGGGCATCCACTACCGGCGCGGCGGCACTTCGCCCGAACAGGGCCTCGATTGCAGCGGTCTGGTGCGCTACGTATTCCGGCAGGCGCACGGCACCGAGCTGCCGCGCACGTCGGCCGAAATCAGCCAGGTCGGCGACCATGTCGACAAAAATGATCTTCAGCCCGGCGACCTGGTGTTCTTCAACACCCTGAAACGGGCGTTCTCGCACGTAGGCATCTATCTGGGCGACAACAAATTCATTCACGCCCCGTCATCCGGCGGCGCGGTCCGCATCGAGAGCATGGATCTGTCTTACTGGAAGGCGCGCTTCAACGGCGCACGCCGGATTAACGACGCACAGCAGGCGGAGACGCCCGCCAAGCGCTGAACGGCGCGCTCACGGCTGGTCGCGCCTCGCCTTCAATTTTCGGCGAATTTCGGGCAGTGCCGCCGTCGCCGCCTTTTCCCCTGCAATAATTGCCACGCTGCGGTTCTGGAAATCGGCACCTTTCATGCTACCCAGCTCCGGCCGGATCACGATGTCCGCCTGCCGGAGCTCGTACTGGTTCAAGCTCTGGCCCATGATCGCGAAGGTCTGCAGCAGTACGTCGAAGGTCGTCGATGCCGGCTGCACATCCGGTTGGGCAGAGATGTTCACCGCAATCACGAAATCAGCGCCCATACGGCGCGCGTGGCTGGCCGGCACAGGCGACACCAGGCCACCGTCGACATAATCGATCTGGCCGATCCGCACCGGCTGGAATACGCCCGGCACCGCCGATGACGCTCTTACTGCAGCGCCGGTATTGCCGCGCCTGAAAAGAATGGGTTGCCCGGTGCGCAGGTCCGTCGCGACTGCACCGAAGGGCATACGCAGCTTCTCGATCGGGCGGCCGTGAACCGCGCGGTTCACGTAGTTCTGGATCGCCTCGCCCTTGAGCACGCCGGTCGACATCGAAAAGAAGGGCACTGACCAGTCCGAGATCGCCGCTTCATCCATGTCGATCGCCATCTTCTGCAATGCGAAGCCATTGTTGCCGGCTGCGTACAGCGCGCCGACCAGGCTGCCGGCACTGGTGCCGACCACCAGGTCAGGCACGATGCCTTGCGCTTCGAGCACCTTGATCACGCCGATGTGCGCAAAACCACGCGCCGCGCCGCCGCCCAGCGCCAGGCCGATCCGGATCGGGCGCGGCGCCACGCGAGCCGCCGCCGGCGGAACGGCCGGCGGGGAGACGGGCTCGGGCGGTTCGACCGCAGGCTCGGCCACCGGCGGCGCGACTTCTCCCTGCGGCAGGGGCTCGCTCGGTGCGGGCGCCGGCTCAGCAGGGAGGGCAGGCTGCGCAACGGATTCCCGCACCGGTCCGGCAGGCCTGTCCGATGTGGGCGCCGTTGGCGCGACCGGCGCAGTCTGGCACGCGCAAACCAGGACGACTGCCAGTAAAGAAAGGAGACGAGCACGCATGGATAAAGGCTTGAGGCAAGGAAAAGCTGGCCATTTTAGCGGAGCAGCCAACTGCCTAACGCTCGCCCTGCCGCCGCGTTAGCTGCCACAGTACCAGCGAAGTGACGCTGGCAATCAGCCCGACCACCATCCAGAAGCCATGCGCATGCTCGGCCAACGGAATGCCGGCCACATTCATGCCAAACAGGCCGGCGATCAGGTTGATCGGCAACGCGGCGACGGTGAATACCGTCAGCGTGTACAGGCTGCGGCTGTTGCGCTCATTGATCATTGCTGCAATCTCCTCCTGCAACAGCTTGATGCGTTCCTGCAGCGAGGCCATGTCGGTCAGCACGGCCGAGAACTCTTCGCTCGACTGACGCAACTCCTGCAAGTCGGACTCCGCAATCCAGCGTGGCGGCCGCTGAAGCAGCCGGAAAAGTGCAGCCGGCTCCGGCGCCATCAGCCGCTGCAGTCGAACCAGAACGCGGCGCAAGTTGCCGAGATTGCCGCGCTTCGCGTCCAGCCGTCCGGCCAGCAAGTCATCCTCGATCTTGTCCACCTTCGCGACCGTGTCACGCACGATACTGATCAGCACATCGGCCTGGTCGCGCAGCAGGTGGGTCAGGAGCTCGACCGATGTCTGGATAGGGAATCCGTGCAGCACCGATTGCCGCAGCCGGTCGACCGACTTCAGCGGCTTGCGGCGTGCGCTGATCACCAGCGTTGGCCTCACTGCCATCCACAGCGTCGATATTTCGGACGGATCGAAAGAAAAGCCGTGCAGCACATCATTGACGACCGCAATCAGCGCGTCATCCACCTGCTCGATCCGCGTCGAGCGCGTCCCTTGCTGCAAGGCTTCAAAGAACTCGGGCGGCAGCGGCAAGTGATCGCGCAACCATTTCTCGGTAGACGCCTGGCTGAGGTTGAAATGCAACCAGTACACTGCACCGTCATTCGGTGCAGCGATCGCCTGAGGCAAATATTCTGTCCCAACAGCCTGCGCCGCGTGCCCCGCCCGCAAGCAATAGGCCCAGACGAGGCCAGCGGCGTCGACGCGGAGTTCCTGGATCAGGCGGTCTTTCATGAGAAACATAACGAATGGTCAGACAGCATAAGACCGCGGTGTTCGCTGCTCCCGCGAGCGATGGCCGAGCAAATGAAAACGCCCCCGTCCGGGGGCGTCTCCACTCAATCGGGCGAAACCCTGATCAGAAGTTAAACTGCGAGCGGATCATGAACGCATGTGAGGTGTCGCCGCGGCGAGCCGGGGTCGACGGCGTGCCGATGTCCACGGGGGCGAATGAATAGTCGAATTTCGACATCGCGTAGTTGAACATGATGCGTGCGTTCGGGTTCAGGATCCAGTTCAGGCCGACAGTCGTGGTGTTGCCTTTCGGGCTGCCCTCGATTTGATATTGTGCGTTGCCCGTCGTCGGGTAGTTGGTCGACGTGCCCGACGTGCTGACGTTCGCGCCGAAGCTGCTTGCGTCATACGCCGAGTAGCGCAGGCCCAGCTGCCACGCACCGGTGCCACTCATCGTGGTCAGGTTGAAGGGGTTGTTCGGACGGATCGAACCGACCACACCCGAGCGGTAGGTCGGTGCCCACGGCTCGCCCGTCAGGTTGTACATGAATTCCACGTAGTAGGTCTGCACGTCACCAGTGCTGCGGGTGGCGTAGCGTGCACCGGCGCTGGTCACTGCCTGGCTGCGAGCTGTGAAATCGCCAGTGGTGTATTCACCCTGCAGCTTCGCAGCGCCCTTGGCCAGCGCGAATTCGAAGCCGGTCAGCTGACGGTCGACCGACGCGGCATCAGCCGCAGCAAGGCTATAGCCGCCGATCGCGCACTGGCCCGTGGTCGTACTCGGCGACTGGCAAGGCGGGGTACCGAGGATTCGGTTGCGGTACACGTTGCGCAGGCCGCCGAATTCATCGTTGAAGGCCACGAATGCGCCGCGGGTTACCCGGGTATCGCCGCTCTGGCTCGAGGTGGTCGGGACAACATCGAACGTGCCCTTGGTTGCGGCGATACCCACGTGCAGCAGCACATCGTCACCGACGCTCTGGAGGGCTTTCGCGAGGTTGAAGGTAACGCGCGCTGCGGCTTCCGGACCGAGGTTGTTGTCGCCCGACTGCGGATCAAAGCCGGCCTGGTAAGCAGATGCCGCATAGGTCAGGCTGTTCGGCTGCTCACCGTGGAACATCACACCAAGCTGCTTTCCCGGTGAAATCTGGTCCTGATAGGAACGCTCCATAAAACTGATGTTATTCGAGCTCATCAGTGTCTCGAGGCCGAACGGCTGTTTGAAGCGACCGACACGGATCTGAGCTTCCGGCCGGATGGTGTAATTTGCCCAGGCAGTGTCCAGCAGGTTGGCATTCGAGCCGACCAGGTTGGTCACCACTTCATAGTTGATGCTCTTATTGAACACGCCAGTCACGCCAAGGCGCGCACGGCGCACGCCGAAACGGTCGCTCAGTGCGCCGGAATCGCGGTCCGAGTATTCGCCGAAATCACCGCCGATCGAGCGCGCATCGTAGTGCAGGCGACCGGTCAGGTTGATTTCGCTGTTGCCGTCCGCCGAACGGAAGCCGATACCGTTTTCCTTGACCGCGCCGTCTTTGTCGCGCTTCTGCATGAACTTGACCGCCTTGGAAACGTCCTGGTCGACGCGCTGCTCCTTGAACGCCTTGTTTTCGGCCGCATCCCTGGTCGCCTCGACGAATTCGTCATAGTCCTTCTGGGTGATCACGCCCTTCTTGAGCATCAGGTCCAGCAGCGCCTTGCTGTCGTTGGCCATGGCCGGCAGCGACAGCGAAGCACACACCGCCGCAACGGCAACCGCGACGCGCTTGGCTGCGACGAGCTTGTTCGATTGGTTCATTTAAACTCTCTCCGTGGTTAGTCTGAATTGCAATCAAGAAGCGTTGGCAACGACGCTTGTCCCGCTGTTCTTAATTACCGAGGCCGATTTTGTGATGGAAATTTTTCAGCTTGATGACAAGACAAGCGCGAACGGATGACAACGCAAACCACGATCGAAAAGCGCTTGATCAAAGCTTTCATGTCATCAAGCGGTCATATTCCCTTCCCAGCATTTCGGCCCTGTCTCTGATTCCAAGGAGTGAGCTCCATGTTTGCCGCCGTCGATCTCGGATCCAACAGCTTTCGCCTCCATGTGGGGATGTATGACGGCGAGCGAATCCGGGTCGTGAATTCAGCACGCGAACCGGTGCGCCTTGGTGCAGGCCTCGACCGTGACGGCAACCTGACGCCACAGGCAATGAAGGCTGCGCTCGACTGCCTCGCCCGGTTTGCCGAGGTGCTGCATGCGACGCAGCTGACCGCAGTCAGGGTAGTTGCCACCAACACGCTGCGCGTAGCGAAAAATGCGCAGGACTTCATCCCCCTTGCCGAAAAGGCGATCGGCCATCCGATCGAGGTCATCTCGGGCGAAGAAGAAGGTCGGCTCATCTACATGGGCGTCGCATCCGCAGTCGATGACGCGTCCGAGCGGCGACTGGTGATCGATATCGGCGGTGGCTCGACCGAACTGGTGCTGGGCCACGGACATGACATCGAGGAGGTGGAGTCGTTCAGCATTGGCACTGTGCCGGTCGCCAACCGTTTCTTCGAAGGGGATCGCATCACCGGGACCGCCTTCAAGGCGGCCGTGCTGTACGCACGCAGCATTTTCGAGGATGGCCTGTCGGCGTTCCAGCCGAAGTACTGGGACGTGGGCTACGGTTCATCGGGCACCATGCGCACGCTGGCCGACGTCATCGAAAAGAATGGCCTCGGTGACGGCCAGTTGTCTGTGAAAGGTCTGGAGGCCATGCGCGACCGGCTGATCGCTGCCGGCAGGACCGGCAAGATCGACCTGGTCGGCCTAAAGGCAGAGCGCGTGCCGGTAATCCTGGGCGGACTGCCGGTGCTGCTCGGCGTTGCGCAGGAACTCGGCTTCAAATCGCTGCACTCGATCGAGGCAGGACTGCGGATGGGCGTGCTGTGGGACTTGTATATGCGGCAGCGCAAGCGAGACCGCCGGCAGGACTCGATACGCCGCTTCATGAGGCGCTTCGGCGTCGATGACCTGCGCGCGTCGAGGGCCGCTGCCAACACCGCCACCTTCTATGGTCTGCTGTGCGACGGCAGCGGCCCGATGGAGCGCATGCTTGGGTGGGCGGCACAGGCGCATGAAGTCGGCATGATGGTGTCGCATACCGGCTTTCACAAGCACAGCGCCTATCTGGCGCTGCACGCCGACCTGCCCGGCTTCACCACGCATGAGCAGCACCTGCTGTCGGTGCTGGTGCTCGCGCAAAAAGGCAACCTGCGCAAGGTGACAGATGCAATCGCCGAACCCGCGGTGGCGAAGGCCATCCTTGCGCTGCGGCTGGGCATCCTGTTCATGCATGCGCGGATCGATCCTGCAGTCGAGGCCGTATCCATTCGCATGGATCGCCGCATAGAACTCGATATGGCCCGACATCTGACGACCGCTCATCCGACGCTGACCTACTGGCTGGCGAAAGAGCGCGCCGCCTGGGAGGAGGTCGGCGTGCAATTTATTGTCAAAACCGTCAGTTAATCCCTTCGCTGCCGGTCAATTGCTCTCGCCGCGGACGGAAGCAGCCTGCGGTTCCACGGACACGCGCCCTTCACAAGCCGGCCCTTTCCTGCGGCTGACCGTCCTCGCCGGCGACGAGCGTCCTCGTTGACGCCTTCCCATTAATTATATAAATTGTTTATACTATTAAACGGGAACCAGCCCGGCACAACTTACGGAGAATACCAATGACGAAGCCCGCAGCAAAGACAGCAGCGACGAAAAAGACGACGCCAGCAAAAAAAACTGTCGCCAGCAAAGCGGCCGCTGGCCGCAAGTCGGCCGCCACGCAGGCTCCGGCGAAAAAGCCGGCCGCCAAGGCACCGGACGCCAGCAAGGCAAAGAGCGCGCCCGCCCGCGCTGAGAAACCGAAGAAGCCAAAGCTTGTACGCGACAGCTTCACGATGCCCGAGGACGAGTACGCACTGCTGGCAAGACTCAAGAAGAGCTGCGTCGCTGCCGGCTTCGAGATCAAGAAGAGTGAACTGCTCCGCATCGGTGTCAGCCTGCTTTCGGGCATGGATCCGAAGAAGCTGCAGGCCGCGCAGCAATCGTTGCCGCAGTTGAAGGCCGGCCGCCCGAAAAAAAATCAAAAATGAGCTTGAGGGCTTCGCCACACTGCAGCCTGACGACAGCGGTTATTCAGCTACCGTCACCCGCGGCAGTGCGCGCTGCCTGTTCTCGGCCGAACTGGCAAGGCTGGTTGGCGGCCACGAAATGCAGGTCCGCAAACCCGGCGCGCACCCGCTCGCCGGTATTGTCCGAATCTGCCGCCACTGCAATGAATTTCAGTGCAGCACGCTCAACGCCGAAGGTCTTGGCAAGATCGGTTCGGACGTTGACCCTTTCCTCGACCCATCCTCCGGCCTCGCCGTTCCCGCTTCGCTGTACAACCATCCGCGCTCGATCCGTGTAGGCATTTGGTTTCACCGTGCCGATGGAATGACGGTTGTCCCAGACATAGTTAATCGCCGCCTCCGGCACCCTGCTGCCATAAATAGTGCGCGCGAGCGCCAGCGCAGTCCTGTCGGCCAGACCGAGGGAGCCTGGCGGCAGATCAAACGCCAGGTATACCCGGGCAGCATAGTCATCGCCGCTGCGGCGCGTCATGTCGGCCGTGCGCACGACGCCGTCGATCCGCCAGCGCCAGCACAGCACCGGATGCCATTCCAGGTCCACCGCCACCGGGCGACCGAGCAGCGCCATGCTGGCATCGGCACGCGCCTCGATCGCGGCAATGCCGTCCCACCAAAGGCTGCGAAACTCAGTCGGGGGCACATGCTTCTCCAGGCGCACCAGTTGCCAGGGGGCGGTTGCCGCCGGCACGGACGGATCGAAGCGTCCCACTGATACTTCGGCCAGCACGGCTCCGTTCAACAGTAAGCCCGGCAACAGGGCGGAATGGGGCAAAAAGGAACGCACAGGTTTCCCGGTCCGGCCGGGCCAGAGAAAAAACACCTAGCGATGCTAGGAAGAAGGTGTTTCAGCTTGATGACGGAGGCGGGTCATGTCATGAAAACTTCACCAAAAAATGCGAACCTAACCGCATCGGCCTTTGCAATCCCCTCCTTACTCCTCAGACCAACGGCAATCAAAGTAATGAGCAATACCGAGAACGCCTCGAACAACCCGGAATTCTCCGCCCTTATCGACGCGCGCCTGTCGCGGCGGAGCCTGCTGAAAGGCTCGCTCGCGGCTGCTGCCGCAAGCTACCTCGGCAGTACCGGCCTGCTGCTGTCGGCCACTGGCGATGCGCAGGCAGCAAGGCACAGGCTGAAGCTCGCATTCAGCGCAGTGCCCAAGAGCCTCACGGATGCGGTACAGCTCCCGCCTGGCTACTCGTACTCGCTGCTGCTGGCCACCGGCGACCCGATTGCGGCAGGCCTGCCTGACTACGCAAACGACGGCAGCGACGATGCCGGCAGCTTTGCACAGCGCGCGGGCGACCATCACGACGGCATGCATTTCTTCGGGCTTGGCGGCGATGGCCGCTGGGACCGGCGCGCCGCTTCGCGCGGCCTGCTGTGCATCAATCATGAAGCAGTCACCGCGGCTTTCCTCCATCCGAACGGACAGACCATTGTCGATGGCCGCCGCACCCGGGATCGGGAAGTGATGAAAGAGATGCTGGCACACGGCGTAAGCATCGTCGAGGTAGTGCGTGAAGGAGCGAATTGGCGTGTCCGGCGCGATTCCCTTTTCAATCGCCGCATCACCAGCTTTACTGACATGGAGATCAGCGGCCCGGCGGCACGCAGCCGGCTGATGGTCACCAAATACTCGCAGACCGGCACCCGCACCCGCGGCACGCTCGCCAATTGCGCGAACGGCCACACGCCCTGGGGTACGTACCTCACTTGCGAGGAGAACTGGGCCGGCTTTTTCCGTCGGCTGCCGGCCGATGATGAGCAGCGCACGATCAAGGAACTGGCGGCGTTCCGGCGTTACGGAGTGGGCGGCAAGGGCAAGGGACTGTGGGCCACCATGCTGCCGGATACCGCAGACAACCGCTACGGCCGCTGGGATGCGAGCGTGCGCGGAACCAGCCGTGATGGCAGCGATGATTACCGCAATGCCGCCAACACCTACGGCTGGGTCGTGGAAATCGACCCGTTCAGTCCTGACTCGACACCGAAAAAACGTACCGCGCTCGGCCGCTTCGCGCACGAAGGCGCATGGCCGGGGCCGGTGGTACCGGGCGAGCCATTGGTCTGGTACATGGGCTGCGATTCGCGCGGCGAATACATCTACAAGTACGTATCCCGTGCGCGCTGGGACCCGGCCGATGCGGGCAAGGGCATGGCGGCGGGCGACAAGTATCTCGACGACGGCAAGCTGTATGCAGCGCGCTTCAATGCCGACGGCAGCGGCGACTGGCTGGAACTGGCTCCGGGCAGGAACGGCATATCCGGCGATTACCCACCCTACCCGTTCAGCGACCAGGCCGACGTGCTGATCCATGCGCGGCTGGCCGCAGATGCGGCCGGCGCGACAAAAATGGATCGCCCGGAGTGGGGAGCAGTCAATCCGCGCAACGGCGAGGTCTACATGACGCTGACCCACAACCCGGACCGGACACCGGACCAGGTCGATGCCGCCAACCCGCGCAGCTATACCGATGCGCGTGCCGGCAAGCAGGGCAAGGGCAATGTGAATGGCCACATCATCCGCTGGGCCGAGCAGGACGGCAAAGTGGGCGCCACCCGCTTCCGATGGGACGTGTTCCTTTTTGCCGCTCGCGAATCGGCCGACCGCGAGCGCGTGAACCTGTCGGGCCTCGGCGCCGACAACGATTTTTCATCGCCGGACGGCTTGTGGTTCTCGCAGTCCGGGCTGCTGTGGATCCAGACCGATGACAGCGCGTATACCGACACCAGCAATTGCATGCTGCTGGCCGCAATCCCGGGTACGGTCGGAGACGGCGGCGAACGTACAGTGGCCAGCCGTGATAGCGAGCATCGGGTAAGCACGCAAGTCGGTGCCGCAGCCACCGACGCCACGCTGCGGCGCTTCCTGGTCGGCCCGGTCGATTGCGAGATCACCGGCCTGACGGAATCGCCCGACGGCCGCGCGCTGTTCATCAACATCCAGCACCCGGGCGAGACCACGAACGGCAAGGATTTCGACATCGGCAATCCGGCGAGCTACCTGAGCCACTGGCCGGCCGGCGGCGATTCGCGTCCGCGGTCGGCGACAATCGTGATCACGCGCGATGACGGCGGCATGATCGGCGCAGACGTCGCCTGACGTCACACAACCGACATCCTGCTGTCACGCTCCCGAAGCATTCGCGCCCTAAGCTTCCTCGGAAACACAACCACGAGGAGGAACGATGCGGCTAATGACCGTCGGTGCGGATGCAACCCCGAATTTCGCAAAACTTGCTCTGAGCCTCGCGACCACCGCGGAAGAAGTGCGCGAGGTCCAGCGCCTGCGCTACAAGGTATTCGTCGAGGCGATGGGCATCGACGCACTGCGTAACAGCGAGGGCCTCGAGCGGGACGAATTCGACGACATCTGCGATCACCTGATCGTGCGTGACACGCGCACGCTGCAAGTGGTCGGCACCTACCGGGTAATGGGCGCACGCGGCGTGACAAAAACCGGCCGCTTCTACTCGGAAAGCGAGTTTGACCTGTCACGGCTTCAGCACTTGCGCCCGCGCATCCTCGAGGCGGGCCGTGCGTGCATCCACCCGGACTATCGCAGCGGCGGCGTGATCATGCTGCTGTGGGCTGGCCTCGCCGCCTGCATGCGCCGGGAGCGGGCGGAATACCTGATCGGCTGCGCGAGCGTCAGCCTGGCGGATGGTGGCGCGACCATCAACAGCATCTACCGCAAGCTGGCGGAGGAGCACATGGCGCCGCCCGAATACCGGGTCTCGCCGAAGCTGCCTTTTCCCCTGTCAGATGAAACGCCGAACGCATGTGCGCTGCCGCCGCTGATCAAGGGCTACCTTCGCAGCGGCGCATGGATCGGCGGCGAGCCCGCGTGGGATCCCGACTTCCACAGCGCCGACCTGTTCATGATGCTGCCGCTGTCGCGACTGGAAGGGCGCTACGCACGGCACTATCTGAAAGAGCCGGTGGCCGCATGAATTCACGCGATCCCTTGAGCAGTGGCGGGGGTCCGCGCAAATCCCGCCTGCACAAACACACTCCGCAGCGCTTCCGCACGATCTGGATCTCCGACGTGCACCTTGGGACCAGCGGGTGCCAGGCCAAGCGGCTCCTCGAATTCCTGAAGGCGACCGATTCCGACAAGCTCTACCTGGTCGGCGACATCGTCGACGGCTGGCAGCTCAAGCGCCGCTGGTACTGGCACCAGACACACAACGATGTCGTTCAACTGGTGCTGAAGAAGGCAAAGAAAGGCACCAGGGTCATCTTCGTGCCGGGCAACCACGATGAGGCAGTGCGGCAGTTCATCGGCCTCGATTTCGGCGGCATCAAGATCCGCGACGAACATGTGCACACCACGGCCAGCGGCAAGCGCATGCTGGTGCTGCACGGCGACCGCTTCGACGGCGTGATTGCCTGTGCGAAGTGGCTGGCCTATGTCGGCGACTCGCTGTACACGATGATCCTGAAGTTCAATCAGGTCTACAACGCATGGCGCGCACGTGCCGGCCTGCCCTACTGGTCGCTGTCGCAGTACCTGAAGCTCAAGGTGAAGAATGCGGTCAGCTACATCAGCTCGTTCGAACACGCGCTTGCTGCCGAGGCGCGCAAGCAGGGCGTCGACGGCGTGATCTGCGGGCATATTCACAAGCCGGAGATCCGCGATATCGACGGCATTCTGTACTGCAATGACGGCGACTGGGTGGAGAGCCTGTCGGCACTGGTCGAGGACCAGAGCGGCGAACTCAGGCTGATCGACTGGCATGAGGTCATGCTGCGCTGGGAGCAGAGCCAGTACATACCGGAGGCCGACGCATGCGCAGTGCCGGCCTGAACCGGCTGGTCCGGCATTGGGAGAGCGCCCTGTTCGACAGGTTCGAGCTGACGCCGGTCAGCGATACGCCGCGCGGCATGCGCAAGCAGCGTCGCGTACTGGTGCTGTCGGTGTCCGCCGGCAACGGCCATGTACGTGCCGCTGAGGCCATCGTTGCGCAGGGGCGGGCCACCTTCCCGCAGCTGGCGATGCGCCATCGCGACCTGATGCAGCTGGCGCCATCGCTGTTCCGTCAACTGTACAGCGATCTATACCTGCAGCTCGCCAGCCGCATGCCCGAGGCCTGGGGCTGGCTCTACCGCAAAACTGACCATGTCGCAGACGACCGGCTGATCGAGCGAGTGCGTCGCCGTGTGCAGACACTGTGCTGCTCGCGGCTACTTGACGAGGTCAAGGAATTTACACCCGATGCGATTGTCTGCACGCATTTCCTGCCAGCCGAAATCCTTGGCGCGGCCGCTGTGCGCGGCAAGTTTCACTGCCCGATATGGGTACAGGTAACCGACTTTGACCTGCACGGCATGTGGATACAGGAGGGTGTGGCGGGCTATGCGGTCGCCAATACGGAAATGGCATTTCGCCTCAGGCAGCGCGGCGTGCCCGAATCCCGCATCCTGGTCAGCGGCATACCGGTCATGCCCGGCTTTGCCGCGCCGCCCGATCGCGCTGCCGCGGCTGCACGGCTCGGGCTGGATCCGGCGAAGCTCACACTGCTGATGATGGGCGGCGGCGCCGGCATCGGCCTGGAGGCGACACGCATACAGGCACTACTGGCGCAGCATCCGCAACTACAGCTGATCGTCATGGCCGGCCGCAACGCCAACCTGCTGCAGTCGCTGAAGGCGATCGAGCTGTTCTGGCCGCAGCAGTTGCGCGCAGTCGGCTTCACCGAGGACGTGCCTGCGCTGATGGCTTGCGCGGATCTCGCCATCACCAAGCCCGGCGGGCTCTCGACTTCCGAGTGCCTGGTCATGGGCCTGCCGATGCTGCTTGTGAATCCGATCCCCGGACAGGAGGAGCGCAACGCGGCGCTGCTGCTGCAGGAAGGCGTGGCGCTGCGCGCCGATGATCCTGACACGCTGCAGTTCCGGCTGAACCAGTTGCTGTCATCGCCCGAGACACTCGCACGGATGCGCAGCCGCGCGCTGGCGCTCGGGCGGCCGGCGGCGGCGCATGCACTGCTGGAGCGACTGTTCTGATGGCTGTGCACCTGCCTTTCCTGACCACACTGGCCGCGGTGCTGCTGCTGGGCTTCTTCTTCGCGAAGCTTGAGATTGCGATTGAAGGCGATTCCGGCTGGGCGGCCAATCTGCCGACCTGGCGCATTGAGCACCACTGGCTGCTCGATTTGCTGTGGGGCGGCCGCGCAATGACGGGCTACCATGCATGGGCGTTCTCGCTGGTGGCGCTGTTCTTCCACTTCCCGCTGGTCTTCAGCGGCGATTACTCCTGGACCGCCGTGCAGCGTGCACTGGCCTCGATCATGCTGTTCTGGGTCTGCGAGGATTTCCTGTGGTTCGTGCTGAACCCGGCCTATGGCTTGCGTCGTTTCGAAAAAACCCATGCGGGCTGGCACAGGCACTGGGTCGCGGGCGCACCCCTCGAATACTGGATCTTCACGCCGCTGGGCTTGTGGTGGCTGTGGGCATCGTACCGCTGAGCCAGCGGCTTCGCGGCCTGCTCACTCGCTGAAAAACTCCGGCGCGAGCACGGCCTTCAGGTAAACCTCGTTGCCGTCCTCGCGATCGCGCTGCGCGATCCACCACGCATTCGATTTCTTCACGGTCCAGTACTGTTCTTTGCCGGTCAGCAGCAGCGAAGCCACCTGGCCGAGCCACGGCTGGTGGCCGACCATCAGCACCGGGCCGCGCGCATCAGGCCAGCCAGCCGCCTTGAGCACATCAGCGGCGGTCGCTTGCGGCCCGATCTCGTCGACCATCCTGAACTTGCGGCCCAGCGCCTCGACCGTCTGACGAGTGCGGACAGTGGGGCTGCACAAGATCCTGCACCCGCTCGGCAGGGAGCGATCGAGCCACGCTCCCATGCGCACCGCCTGCTTGCGCCCCTGCGGGGTCAGCTGGCGCGCATGGTCGGGCGTGCCCTCTTCTGCTTGCGCGTGCCGCCACAGGATCAGGTCCATCAGGCGCCCAGCTCCTTCATCAGGTGCGACTGCGCAGCGAACGGCTGCTGGCGTGCGCTCGGCTTCTTGCGGTGGTAGCGACCGTCGCTATCGAGCTCCCACGCATTCAGGTTGTCCTTCAGGTAGGGCTTCAGGCCCTCGTCGATCACGCGCTTCTTCAGTGCCTTGTCCAGCACCGGGAACGCGACCTCGATGCGGCGGAACAGGTTGCGGTTCATCCAGTCGGCGCTGGCGAGATAAACGTCATTCGCGCCGTCATTGCGGAAGAAGAAGATGCGGCTGTGCTCGAGGAAGCGACCCACGATCGAGCGTACACGGATGTGCTCCGACAATCCGGGCACCCCGGGACGCAGCACGCAGGCGCCGCGCACGACCAGGTCGATCTTCACGCCGGCCTGCGATGCTTCGTAGAGCGCGTCGATCACCGATTCATCCTGCAGCGCATTCATCTTTGCCGTGATCTGCGCCGGCCGTCCCTCGGCTGCGATGCGCGTCTCGTTGCGGATCGCCTTCACAATTTCCTTTTGCAAGTCGAACGGCGCTACCCACAGATGACTAAGCTTTTTCGGGCGCGTCAGGCTGGTCAGGTTGATGAACACTTCGTTGACGTCGCGCGCCAGCGCCTGGTTGGCGGTCAGCAGGCCGAAGTCGGTGTAGAACTTGGTGGTGGTCGGATGGTAATTGCCGGTACCGAGGTGCGCATACAGCTTCAGCTTGCCGGACTCGCGCCGGATCACCAGCGCCATCTTTGCGTGCGTCTTCAGGCCGACCACGCCGTATACCACTTGCGCGCCGACGCGCTCGAGCTTGTCCGCCCAGTTGATATTGGCCTCTTCGTCGAAACGCGCCATCAGCTCGACCACGACGGTCACTTCCTTGCCGTTCTGGGCGGCGGCGATCAGCGCTTCCATCAGCGCGGAGTTCATGCCGGTACGGTAGATGGTCTGCTTGATGGCGACCACCGACGGATCGCGCGATGCGGTGCGAATGAAATCGACCACCGGATCGAACGACTGGAACGGATGGTGCAGCAGGATGTCCTGCCGCGAGATCATCGGGAACAGGTCCCCGTTGGTTGCAGGCACGGAAAGGCGCGGCGCAAAGGACGGAAAACGGAACTCCGGCTTGGATGCGTAATCAATCAGCTCGTTCAGCCGGACCATGTTGACCGGGCCGTCGACCGGATACAGGAATTCGGGCGCGATGCCGAACTGGTCCAGCAGGAACTGGGCAAGGTGCGGCGGGCAATTCTGCGCAACCTCGAGCCGCACCGCGAAGCCGAAATGCCGGGTCTGCAATTCGCCCTTCAGCGCCTGGCGCAGGTTCTTCACCTCTTCCTCGTCCACCCACAGATCGCTGTCGCGGGTCACGCGGAACTGCGAATAGCCGAGCACGTCCCGGCCGGGGAACAGGTCGGCAATATGCGCATGGATGATCGACGACAGCAGGCAGTAGGCAGCCCCGTCGCCGGCCAGGCCGTCGGGCAGCCGGATGATGCGCGGCAGTACGCGCGGCGCCTTCATCACCGCAATCGTCGTGCCGCGGCCGAATGCGTCCTTGCCGGCCAGCTCGACGATGAAATTCAGGCTTTTGTTGACGACCTGCGGGAACGGATGCGCAGGGTCGAGCACGACCGGCGTCAGCAGCGGGCGCACCTCGCGTTCGAAAAATTCTTTTACCCACGCGCGCTGTGCATCGCTGCGGTCCTGGTGCCGCAGCAGGTGGATGCCGTTCTCCGCCAATGCCGGCAGGATCTGCTCGTTCAGTACCGCATACTGCTGGCGCACCAGCTCGTGCGCGACTTTGCTCACGCGGTCAAAACCCGGCAGCGACACCGGCTGGAGCGTTTCCCGGTCTTCCCGGCTGCTTGCCATCAGGCTGGCCACCCGTACCTCGAAAAACTCGTCGAGATTGCTGCTGACGATGCACAGGTACTTCAGGCGCTCGAGCAAAGGAATGCGCAGGTCCTCGGCCTGCGCCAGTACCCGGCGGTTGAATTCCAGCAGCGACAGCTCGCGATTCAGCAGACGCGGAACTGCGGGAGCGGCCACCGGCGAAATCCGGGCGGCTGTTCTCGGGCGGGCAGGGGCGTTGGTTTTTTTCAAGGCAGTCATTCCCGAGAGACTAGTTACGCCAGATGACAAGAAAATGACATCTTATAAAATGTTGCAAGCTTTGCCCCTGCCCCGGCTGCGCGAGATCAGCCGCCCTGCCAATCACCCGTCAGATTGATTGCACGGAGCTGTCATAAAGCTGACACAAAATCCGCCTATAGTCCGCTCGTCTTATGACTGTCAGACAACCCTAGAGGAGTAACCATGCGTACCAAGCAGCTTATTCAAGGCGCTGCAGCAGCAGCAACCGGCCTTCTGATGTCCCTGTCCGTGCACGCCGCCGACATCACGGGCGCCGGCGCGACCTTCCCGTTCCCGATTTATTCCAAGTGGGCGGAGGCCTATAAGGCACAGACCGGCATCGGCCTGAACTACCAGTCGATCGGCTCGGGCGGCGGCATTCGCCAGATCAAGGCCAAGACGGTGGATTTCGGTGCGTCGGACAAGCCGCTTGACAAGGCAGAGCTGGACAAGGACGGCCTGATGCAATTCCCGGCCATCATCGGCGGCGTCGTGCCGGTCGTCAACCTCGAGGGCATCGCTCCGGGCCAGCTGAAGCTGACCGGCGAAGTCATCGCCAACATCCACCTCGGCAAGATCACCAAGTGGAATGACCCGGCCATCGCCGGCCTGAACGCAGGCGTGAACCTGCCCGCGACCAACATCACTGTCGTGCACCGTGCCGATTCGTCGGGCACCACCTTCCTGTGGACCGATTACCTGTCGAAAGTGAGCCCGGACTTCCAGAAGACCGTCGGCGCCAACACCGCCGTCAAGTGGCCGGTCGGCGTAGGCGGCAAGGGCAACGAAGGCGTCGCCGCCAATGTGCAGCGCGTGAAGGGTGCATTCGGCTATGTCGAGTACTCGTACGCGAAGAAGAACAAGATCACCCACACCCAGCTGAAGAACCGCGATGGCGAGTTCGTTCAGCCGGACGACGAGACCTTCAAGGCGGCCGCAGCCAACGCCGACTGGGCCAAGACCCCTGGCATGGCCGTCGTGCTGACCAACCAGCCGGGCAAGACAGCGTGGCCGGCGACCGGCGCCTCGTTCATCCTGATGAACAAGGAGCAGCCGGATGCCCTTACCGGCCGCGCCGTGCTGAAGTTCTTCGACTGGGCATTCAAGAACGGCGGCCAGATGGCGACCGAACTGGACTATGTGCCGATGCCTGCTGCCACGATCAAGCTGATCCAGGACGCATGGAAGGCCGAACTGAAGGACTCGAGCGGCAAGTCGGTCTGGTAAGCGTACGGAAAAACGGCACGCTTCATCCTCGAATCTCCATCTCAGGCCCGCTTCGGCGGGCTTTTTTTATTTGATTGGCAGGCATTGGCTGTCATCCGGTCGTCATGACGTGTGCGCGATAATGCGGGAATGCGCCGACCCGCACTCATTGCCCTCGCCCTCCTGCCGCTGGCACCCGCTGCCTGGGCCGCGCGACCTTTCGTCACCGACGATGCGCGGCTGACGACCGCGGGCAGCTGCCAGCTCGAAAGCTGGACCCGCAACTACCGCGGCAGTACCGAGCTCTGGGCCCTGCCCGCCTGCAACCCGACAGGCAACTTCGAGCTGACGGTCGGCGGCGGCACCGCAAAGCTCAACTCGGGCGGCACCGGCTGGACGGAGGACTATGTGTTCCAGGCCAAGACCCTGTTCAGGCGGCTGGGCCCGAACGACTGGGGTGCCGGCCTGGCGGTCGGCACCATCCGGCACCCGCAGGTGAACCCCGGACCCAACCTGCTAGGCAATACCTATGCCTACCTGCCGGTGTCGATGTCGTTTGCCGATGACCGCCTGGTGATGCACCTGAACGTCGGCTGGCTGCGCGACAAGGCAACGCGCGACAGTCAGGGAACCTGGGGCGTCGGCGGCGAATTCAACCTGAACCCGCGCTGGACCCTGATTGCCGAGAGCTTCGGCAACACCGCCGACACGCCGTACTGGCAGGCCGGCGCGCGATACAACGTCATTCCCGGATTGTTCCAGCTCGACGCCACCGCCGGCCGCCGCTTCGGTGGCGATCGCGATGCGCAGTGGCTGTCGTTCGGGCTGCGGTTCACGCCCGACAGGCTGTTTTGATCCGATCGCTTGCCGCGTGTTACGCGGCAGGCGACTGGACGGGCTCGCGATGCGCGGGCAAGGCCAAAGTGATCAGCCAGCAGATTCCCAGCATGGCCGCCGACCCGGCCAACGCGTAGACCAACCCGCCCCACTGGTACAGCAAGCCTGACAGCAGCGTACCGAAGAAGCGACCGAGCGCATTCGCGGCATAGTAGAAGCCGACGTCTTCGGCCGCCTTTTCCGAGCCGGCATACGCGAGGATCAGATAAGAATGGACAGAGGAGTTCACCGCGAACGCCGCACCGAACAGACCAAGCCCGCCCACGACGATCCACTCCAGCGGTTCGGCCGACACGACCACTGCCGCCGCCAGTACTACCGGCACCAGGGTCAGCAACAAGGACCAGTGTCTTGCGGCCGGCACTTCGTTCGCAAGGCCATCTTCACTGCGGCGCACCAGGCGGGGCGCGGAGGCTTGCACCAGCCCGTAGCCGATGGTCCAGCAGGCCATGAAGCTGCCCACCATCGTAAAGTTCCAACCCTGACTGTAAAGGAACACGGGCACACCGACGACAAACCAGACGTCACGCGCACCGAACAAGAATACGCGAGCCGCCGCCAGCAGGTTGACTGCCCTGTCCTTCCCGAGCAGTTCCCGAAAAGATTTTGACGCCTTGGCCCTGCCCATCATCGTCGGCAGGGATATCAGCACCGCCAGCAGCACCAGCGCCAGCAGGCCCGCCATCAGCCACAGCGCACCGGCAAAACCGAGGCGGTCGAGCAGCAGCCCGCCGAGGAAGAAGCCGACGCCCTTCATCGCATTTTTGCTGCCAGTGAACCATGCGACCCAGCGGAACAACTGGCCCGACACATCGCCGGCGGTTGCCTTGATCGCCGACTTGGATGCCGTCTTGGTCAGGTCCTTGGCCACGCCACACACGCCTTGCGCGATCACTACCCACGCAACCGACAGTGCCGCAGTCCAATCCGGCGATACCGCGGACAGCAGCAGGAAGCCGGCAATCTGGGTCGACAGTCCGACCGCCAGCATGCGAGCGATGCCGAAGCGGGTTGCCAGCCAGCCGCCGATCAGGTTCGCGCCGACGCCGGCAGCCTCGTATAGCAGGAACAGCAGCGCGAGGGTAAACGGCGAATAGCCGAGCCGGAAGAAATGCATCAGCACCAGCATGCGCAGCGCACCGTCGGTCAGCGTGAAGCTCCAGTAGGCCGACGTGACGATCAGGTAATTGCGCAGGCCTGAGGTGTTGGAGGTCATCGCCGTCAGATCCCGATCCGGCTCATGTGGCATGCCAGGTCCACCATCCGGCATGCATAGCCCATTTCATTGTCGTACCACGCATAGACCTTCAGCAGCGTCCCATCGGTCACCATGGTTGACGGTGCATCGACGATCGAGCTGCGGGTGTCGCGCGCATAGTCGGCACTGACCAGCGGCCGGGTTTCGTAACCGAGGATGCCGGCGAGGCTGCCTCGCGCCGCATTCTCGAACAGCTGGTTCACCTCTTCTGCGCTGGTCTCCCGCCGCAGTTCGAACACGCAATCCGTCAGCGACGCATTCAGTACCGGGGCACGCACCGCATGGCCGTTCAGCTTCCCTTTCAGCTCCGGGTAGATCAATGCGATGGCAGTCGCACTGCCCGTCGTCGTCGGCTGCAGGCTAAGCATCGCACTGCGAGCGCGGCGCAGGTCCTTGTGCGGCGCATCCGTGACGACATTCGTATTGGTCGGATCATGAATAGTGGTGATCTGGCCGTGGCGGATACCGATCGCTTCATGAATCACTTTCACTACCGGCGCCAGGCAGTTAGTCGTGCAGGAGGCGGCGGTGACGATTGGATGCCGCGCGGGATCGTACAGGTGATGGTTCACGCCGTAGACCACGTTAAGCACTGAATCCACCTTGACCGGGGCGGCGACAATCACCCGCTTCGCCCCTCGATCGAGATGGCCCTGCAAGGTCTCCGGGGTGAGGAATTTGCCAGTGCACTCGAGCACGACGTCGACGCCGAGATCCCCCCAGGAGACGTCGGCCGGATTGGCATGGCCGGAGAAAGACAAGCGTTTGTCGCCAATGCGGATTGCATCGTCGCCAGTGGCCTCGATGCCGGCGCGCCAGCGCCCCTGCACCGAATCGAATTCGAGCAGATGGGCGGTAGCGGCTGCCCCACCCTTGATTTCATTCAGGTGCACCACCTCGAGCCGGTTGCCGGCCTGCGGATCGTCCGCCTGTCTGTCTGCAGCGCCCATTGCCGCGCGCAAGGCCAGACGGCCGATGCGCCCCATTCCATTGATTCCGACCCGCACCTGATCCTCCTGTCATGGCATCACCCTGCCCGGGGCGGGCAGCGGCCGCATATTATCACAACAGTTGAATAAATTTTGAAATATTGAGACAATTTGGGCGCTTATGCGGCCCTTGGTCGCACAGGACCGCTGCAAAATGCGGCGCACGCACATTCAACAGACGGGGGGCTCATGGACGAAAAACAACTCAACGTACTCTTTCTCTGCACCGGCAATTCGGCACGGAGCATTTTCGCGGAGGCCGTGCTGAACAAGCTCGGTGCTGGCAAGTTCCGGGCGTTCAGTGCCGGCAGCCATCCGCGGGGCGACGTGCATCCACTGACCCTGCAGTGCCTGGACAAGGCGAGATTCCCGACCGAGGGACTGCACAGCAAGAGCTGGGATGTATTCGGCGGGGCGGATGCGCCCCACATGCATTTCGTGATCACCGTCTGTGACCAGGCCGCCGGAGAGGTTTGCCCGATGTGGCCGGGGCAGCCCATGACTGCTCACTGGGGCTTCGAGGATCCGGTCGGGGTAGAGGGAAACGATGCCGCCAGACTCAAGGCCTTCCAGAAATCTCTGTTCCAGATCTCGAACCGCATATCGATCTTCCTCAGCCTGCCGATGGAAAAGCTGGATCGCCTCGCATTGCAGGAACAAGTGCGGGACATCGGCAAAACAGCCCTGACCGATCCACCCCCGGATTTTCTGGCGTAAAGTCACCCCATGGAATCTACCCAGGCAGTGAAATCCCTGGCCGCTCTGGCCCAGGAATCGCGGCTCGCGATATTCAGGATGCTGGTCCAGGCAGGCCCGGCCGGCATGACCGCCGGTCTCTTGTCGGAGCGGGTCGGGCTCTCGCCATCCGCCCTTTCTTTTCATCTGAAAGAATTGACGCATGCGGGTCTCGTCAGCTCCCGCCATCAGGGGCGCTTCGTCATTTATTCTGCGCAGATCGGCGCGATGAATGAACTGCTTGGCTACCTGACCGACAACTGCTGCGGCGGTAATCCCTGCAGCCCGGTGCGTCCGCTTGAGTTCCGCCCGCCCGTCGTCGCCGGGAAGCCGGTTGCGCAACGTAGAAGCGCCTCGAAAGCAAAGACCGAATGAACCGGTTCGAACGCTACCTCAGCCTCTGGGTTTTCCTGTGCATCGTGGCAGGCATCGCGCTCGGCCAGGCCTTGCCCGCCCCGGTCCGGTGGATAGGCTCGCTCGAGATCGCGCGGGTCAACCTGCCGGTCGGGCTGCTGATCTGGATCATGATCATCCCGATGCTGGTGAAGGTCGATTTCGGCGCTTTGCACGAAGTGCGCCGGCATGTACGCGGCATCGGCGTGACGCTGTTCGTGAACTGGCTGGTCAAGCCGTTCTCGATGGCGCTGCTTGGCTGGCTCTTCATCCGCCACTGGTTCGCGCCGCTGCTGCCGGCCGGGCAGATCGACAGCTACATCGCCGGCCTGATACTGCTGGCGGCGGCGCCGTGTACCGCGATGGTGTTCGTGTGGAGCCGCCTGACGAACGGCGACCCGCTGTTCACGCTGTCGCAAGTGGCGCTGAATGACACCATCATGGTGTTCGCATTCGCTCCGATCGTTGCGCTGCTGCTCGGCATGTCCTCGATCATCGTTCCGTGGGATACGCTGCTGACCTCGGTGGTTCTGTACATCGTGATACCGGTGATCATCGCGCAACTGTGGCGGCGCCGGCTGCTCGCGCGCGGACGGCCGGCATTCGATGCAGCGATGCAGCGCGTCGGCTCCTGGTCGGTGTCGGCGCTGCTGGTGACCCTGGTGCTGCTATTTGCATTCCAGGGCGAGGCCATCCTGCACCAGCCGCTGGTGATTGCACTGCTCGCGGTGCCCATCCTGATCCAGGTGCTGTTCAACGCCGCGCTCGCCTACTGGCTCAACCGCAAGCTGGGCGAGTCGCACAGTGTGGCTTGTCCATCGGCGCTGATCGGCGCATCGAATTTCTTTGAGCTGGCCGTGGCAGCAGCGATCAGCCTGTTCGGTTTCGAGTCGGGCGCGGCACTGGCCACCGTGGTCGGGGTGCTGGTCGAAGTGCCGGTGATGCTGCTGGTGGTGCGGGTCGTGAACCGCAGCCGCGACTGGTATGAATGCGCACCGAAGCGGGAGGCTGCCAGCCATGCATGACCAGCGTCTGCCCAACGTCGACCGGGATTGCCTGCTGCCCATTGAGGAAGCAAAGCTGTTTCCGACCGCGCACTCGACGCACCCGCCGCGCATCCTGCTGCTGTATGGCTCGCTGCGCGGGCGCTCGTTCAGCCGCTTGCTCGCAGAGGAAGCCGCCCGCCTGCTGCAGCATTTCGGCGCCGAGACCCGGTTCTTCAATCCCAGCGGCCTGCCGCTGCCCGATGATGCGGCTGACACCCATCCCAAGGTGGTCGAGCTGCGCGAGGCCTGCCAGTGGGCCGAGGGCATGGTCTGGTCGTCGCCCGAACGGCATGGTGCCATGACCGGCATCATGAAGGCACAAATCGACTGGATACCGCTGGCGCTCGGCGCGGTCCGCCCGACGCAGGGCAAGACGCTGGCGCTGCTGCAGGTATGCGGCGGCTCGCAGTCCTTTAATGCAGTGAACCAGATGCGGGTGCTGGGCCGCTGGATGCGGATGCTGACGATTCCGAATCAGTCATCGGTCGCAAAAGCCTACCAAGAGTTCGACGAAGCCGGGCGTATGCGGCCTTCGGCGTACTACGACCGGCTGGTCGACGTCATGGAGGAACTGATGAAGTTCACCTTGCTGACGCGCGATGTCTCGCCTTATCTGGTCGATCGTTACAGCGAGCGGCGCGAGGCGCGGGCCGCGCTATCGGAGCGCGTCGCGCAAGACAAACTCTGAGCGGTGGCGAAAGATCAGGAATCGCTTGGCGCAACCGCGCTGCGCGGGAAACGGATGATGAAGCGGCTGCCCTTGCCGACCTCGGACTCGATCTCGAGCTGCGCATGGTGCCGCATCAGCACGTGCTTGACGATCGCCAGCCCCAGCCCGGTGCCCTGGGTTTCGCGCGAGCGGCTCTTGTCTACCCGGTAGAAGCGCTCGGTCAGCCGCGCGATGTGCTCGGGCCGGATGCCGATGCCGCTATCGGACACCACGCAGCGCGGGCCGGCATCGGTATCGACCCATTCCCATTCGATGGTGATCTTCCCGCCCGCCGGTGTGTAGCGCACCGCATTCGACACCAGGTTGCCGATCGCGCTGCGCAGTTCTTCGGTGCTGCCCTTGAGGTTCGGCCCGTCGATGCGTGAACTGATCTGGTGCCTGCCGGATGACAGTGCCGCGCCCTCCGCCTCGACCTGATCGATCAGCCAGTGCATGTCGATCACCTCCTCGCGCAGCGGGAAATCGATCGACTCCAGCCGGGTCAGCACCAGCATGTCCTCGACCAGGTTCTGCATGCGCCGCCCCTGCTCGGTCATCAGCTTCAGGTGCTGGGTCCGCGTCTCCGGATCGAGGTCAGGTTCGGTCGCCGCAATCTCGAGAAAGCCATTGATCACGGTCAGCGGCGTGCGCAGCTCATGCGATGCATTGGCGATGAAGTCGCGCCGCATTTCGTCGAGCCGACCGAACTCGGTCACATCATGCGATACCAGGATTTGCCTGCGGTCCTCGAACGGGATCAGCCGCACCACCAGGCGGCGGTCGCCGGTATCCAGCGTGAGCGGTTCGTCGTAGCGGCCGAGGATGATGTAGTCGATGAAATCGGGGCTGCGGATCAGGTTGGTTACCCGCATGCCCTTGTCCTTGTCCAGCGAGAGGCCGAGGTGCTGTTCCGCCACCGGATTGCACCATTCGAGGAACAGCACGTCGTCCATGATGACCACGCCGTCGGGCAGCTGGCTCATCGCATGGCGGAAGCGCGACAGCCAGTCGGCCAGCTCATTACGGTTCCTCTGCTCTTCGCGGCGCAGCTTGTACAGCTTGGCGAAGATCTCGGTCCACGAGCCCCAGCCATCGCCCAGCCTGACCTCATCCGGGTCGTCCAGCCACAGCGACAGCTGGTACATATAGCCGAGCTGGACGAGCACCATGACGGTGAGCACCAGCAGCGCGACCAGTGCACCGGCCGTCGCCCCCCATAACATCCAGCCGGCGATGCCGGCGGCGGCGATCAGGGCAAACCGGACAGCGACCGGTATCCAGAACAGGGCTTTGGGGGACATGGTTCAGCAATCAGAGTGACCGGCCTCTGCCGGTACGAGGTTTTCTTTTGCCGGCGGCCATTGGCGGCCGCCACCCCGGCGCATGCCGGGCAGGAAGGCCGCCCGCATGGGCGGCATCCCGCAACCCCGTGATTGTAAGTCAGGCGGCTACTTCTCCGACAGCATGTAGCCAACACTGCGCACGGTCTTGATCAGGCCATCGGCGGAGCCCAGCGCCTTGCGCAGCCGGAGCACATGCACGTCGACCGTACGCTCCTCGAGCACCGCATGATCGCCCCAGACCTTGTCCAGCAGCTGGCCGCGGGTGAACACGCGCTCCGGATGGGCGATCAGGAAGCGCAGCAGCTTGAATTCCGCGTGGCCCATCTCAACAGGCTGCCCGTCCAGGCTGACGCGGCAGCTGACCGGATCGACCGTCAGCGGGCCGGCTTTCATCTCCAGCTCGGAGTGCTCAGGCGCCTTGCGACGAATCAGCGCCTTGATGCGCGCATTCAGTTCGCGCGGCGAGAAGGGTTTGGTGATGTAGTCGTCCGCGCCCTGCTCGAGTCCGGCCACCTTGTCCTCTTCCATGCTCTTGGCAGTGAGCATGATGATCGGCAGGCTGCTGAAGTTGCGGTCGCTGCGAATGCGCGACAGCAGGCGCAAGCCGGTCTGGTCCGGGAGCATCCAGTCCAGCAATATCAGTTGCGGACGCTTTTGCTGCAGATATTGCCACGCGCTTGCAGTGTCGTGCACCGCGTCCACCGACCAGCCGGCGCCCTTCAGGGAAAACGATACGAGCTCGACGATCGCAAGTTCGTCTTCAACGATCAGGATCGTGGGTTGTACGGTGGCCATCTGCAAAGATCAATCAGAGGCGGAGGCACCCTGCTGGGACGCGTAATCGGTGTGGCGAATGTCCTTGCCCTCGACGATGTAGATGACGTACTCCGCGATGTTCTTCGAATGGTCGCCGATGCGCTCGATCGCCTTGGCGACCCACAGCGTGTCCAGCGACGCCGAGATCGTGCGCGGATCTTCCATCATGTAGGTGATCAGGTTGCGCATCACCGTACGGAATTCATTGTCGATTTTCTCGTCCTCGATGATCAGCCGGGTCGCCTGCTTCTTGTCCTGGCGCGCAAACGCGTCCAACGCTCCGTGCAGCATCTGGCCTGCGGAAACCCCCATGACCCGCACGATGTCTTCATGGGCGATCGGCGTCATGCCGCGCTGCTGTATCGCGAGCGCTGCACGGGCGATCTTGGTCGCTTCGTCACCGATACGCTCGAGGTCGGTGATCACCTTGATGGTGGCCATGACCGTACGCAGGTCATTGGCTGCCGGCTGGCGTTTCACGATCAGGTGGCTGCAGGCATCATCCAGCGCGACTTCCATCTGGTTCACTTCGAGGTCGGCCGCGATGATGCGCGACGCCTCGCGGGCATCCAGCGTGCGGAAGCAGGCCATCGCATCGAAAAACTGCTTCTCCACCAGGCCGCCCATCTGCAGCACTCGCGAGCGGATGGCCTCGAGATCCTGTTCGTACTGGCGGGAGGAATGTTCTGTCGGGGGCATGAAGTGCTCCTGTTATGTGGGTGCCGCGGACCGGATCAGCCGAACCGGCCGGTAATGTAGTCCTGGGTTTCCTTCTTCACCGGGTTCAGGAAAATCTTGTCGGTCTCGCCGAATTCAACCAGCTCGCCCAGGTACATGTACGCAGTGTAATCCGAGCAGCGCGCTGCCTGCTGCATGTTGTGGGTGACGATCGCGATCGTGTACTCGTCCTTCAGCTCGCTGATCAGTTCCTCGATCTTGACGGTCGAGATCGGATCCAGCGCCGACGTCGGCTCGTCGAGCAGCAGCACGTCGGGCTTCACAGCCACGCCGCGCGCGATGCACAGGCGCTGCTGCTGGCCGCCTGACAGCGACAGGCCGCTCTTGTTCAGCTTGTCTTTTACCTCGCCCCACAGCGCGGCCTTGTTCAGCGCCCATTCGACACGCTCGTCCATTTCGCCGCGGGACAGGTTCTCGTACAGGCGCACGCCGAACGCGATGTTCTCGTAGATGGACATCGGGAACGGCGTCGGCTTCTGGAATACCATGCCGACCTTCGCGCGCAGCACGTTGACGTCCACGCCCTGCTCGAGGATGTTGCGGCCGTTGTAAATGATCTTGCCCTCGGCGCGCTGGCCGGGATACAGGTCGTACATGCGGTTCAGCGTGCGCAGCAGCGTCGACTTGCCGCAGCCTGAAGGGCCGATGAAGGCAGTGACCTTCTTGTCGAAGATGTCGAGGTTGATCTGTTTCAGACCCTGGAAGGCACCGTAGTAAAAGTTCAGGTCTTTTACCTGAATGGTAGTAGCGAGTTGGCTGGCAGTCGCGGAGGCGTCCATCACGGCAGCGTTCATGGTGAATCCTGTCAATTGGTCTTGGTGCCGCGCACCAGGGTGCGCGAGAGAATGTTCAGTGCCAGCACGCTGGCGGTGATCAGCAGTGCGCCGCCCCATGCCAGGTCGCGCCAGTTGTCATACGGGCTCATCGCGAACTGGAAGATCACGACCGGCAGGTTGGCCATCGGCGCGTTCATGTCGGCGTTGAAGAACTGGTTGTTCAGCGCGGTGAACAGCAGCGGCGCGGTCTCGCCGGAAATGCGGGCCACGGCGAGCAGCACACCGGTCACCACGCCCGCCTTCACTGCGCGCAGGCGGACCATGGTCGCCACCTTCCAGCGCGGCGCGCCGAGTGCGAACGCAGCCTCGCGCAGGCTGGCCGGCACCAGCTGCAGCATGTTGTCGGTAGTCCGGACCACCACGGGGATCGCGATCAGCGAGATGGCGATGCTGCCGGCCCACCCGGAGAAGTGCTTTACGTTGGCGACATAGATCGCGTACACGAACAGGCCGATCACGATCGATGGCGCCGACAGCATGATGTCGGTGACGAATCGGGTCGCCTGCGCGAACTTGCTCTCGAGGCCGTATTCGGCCAGGTAGATGCCGGCGAGGATGCCGACCGGCGTGCTGACCAGGGTGGCGAAGCCGACCATCAGCACGCTGCCGACGATCGCATTGCGCAGGCCGCCGCCATCGCTGACCGGCGCCGGCGTGTCCTGCGTGAACATCGCGAGATCGATGGCAGACAGGCCATTGATCACCAGCACCGCCAGGATCCAGAGAAGGAAGGTGATGCCGAAAGCCATCGACAGGATCGACAGCGTAATGCCGACACGATGCTTGAGCAGCCGCTGGCGGTAAATGGGATTGTCCGACTTGATCGGGTCACCGTATTTCATTTGCTTCCCTCGGCTTTGGACATACGCACCAGCATCACTTTGGCAAGCGCCAGAACGATGAAGGTAATCACGAACAGGATCAGGCCGAGCGCGAACAGCGAGGACATGTGCAGTCCGGCTTCAGCTTCGGCGAATTCATTGGCCAGCGTCGATGCGATCGAGTTGCCTGCGCCGAACAGCGACCACGACAACTTGTGCGCATTGCCGATCACGAAGGTGACGGCCATCGTCTCGCCGAGCGCGCGCCCAAGGCCGAGCATCACGCCACCGACCACGCCGATGCGGGTGTACGGGAGCACGATCTTGCGCACCACTTCCCAGCGCGTGCAGCCCAGCGCGTAAGCCGACTCTTTCAGCACCGCCGGGCAGGTCTCGAACACGTCGCGCATCACCGAGGCGATGAACGGGATGATCATCACCGACAGGATAATGCCGGCGGTGAGCATGCCGATGCCCATGGTCGGGCCCTGGAACAGCTCCCCGATCACCGGGACTTCGCCCAGCGTCGATTGCAGCGCAGGCTGCACATAATCGGCAAACAGCGGCGCGAACACGAACAGACCCCACATGCCGTAGATGATGCTGGGGACGCCAGCCAGCAGTTCGACGGCGGTGCCGAGCGGGCGCTTGAGCCAGACCGGGCAAATCTCGGTCAGGAACAGCGCAATGCCGAAGCTGACCGGAAAAGCGATCAGGAGCGCAATGAACGACGTCACCACGGTGCCGGCGATCGCAATCAGCGCGCCGTACTCCTGGTTGACCGGGTCCCACTCGACGCGGGTAATGAAGCCGGGGCCGAAATGCTGGAGTGCAGGCCAAGCGTTGATCACCAGCGATCCGACGATCCCGGTCAGGATCAGCATCACCAGCGCGGCAAAGCCGAACGTGATCTTGTGAAAAATGAAATCCTGCCATTTGGCTGCGCCGGAATTGACGGTCGAGCCTGGACGGGTGGCCGCAACGGGTGCGGCTGTCGTTACGGGGGTGCTCATGGAGGGCAGGGCCTCGGGGGTCGGAGATGATTACGATGTATTCACGGACGCCAATGTAGCCGGCGTTTGTGACGCGCATGTTACAAGGCTCTCCCCGGCGTCACAAGTCAATTTGCCTAATTGGCAAACGCGAACAGCGATACCGAATGCAATAGCACCCCGACCAGGCCCCCGACCAGTGTGCCGTTGATCCGGATGAATTGCAGGTCGCGGCCGACGTGGGCCTCGATCCGGGCTGCCAGCGTCTGCGCATCCCAGCCGAGAATCACGCGACGTACCAGGTCGACCACTTGCGCCCGGCGGCGCAGCGCCAGCACGATGGCCTGGCGCTGCAGCCAGCGGTTGAGCCGGTCGCGCGCCTGTCCGTGCTGCGCGAGGCGGGCGGCCAGGCTGGCCAGCTCGGCGTCCAGCCGGCCGGCGAGCAGGCCGTCCTGTACCGCGACATCGAGCTGGTGGCGGATCTGTTCGTCATAATCGCCGGCGGCAAGGTGCGCGATCTGTGCGCGCAGCGCCTGCTCGACATAGGCTCGCGCGTTGCTGTCGGGCTCCAGCATCTGCTCGAGCAATTCGGCCACGCCCTCCATCAGCCTCCGGTAGAACTCGTCATTGAAACGGCGCGGCATCCAGCGCGGACTTTTCTCGCTGACCTTCTGGTAGATCTCCGCATGGTGCTCGTCCAGCAGCGCCAGCGCCCGCGACACCGCGCGGTCGAACAGTTGCTGATGTTTCTGTTGTGCCAGCATCACCGACAGCCATTCCGCCAGCAGAGGTCCCAGCTTCAGCTCGCTGCCGAGCGCGGCGGCGGCCCGTCCGGCCAGCCACTGCCGGCGTGCCGGATCGGCCAGCCAGTCGGCTGCCAGTCCGGCGAGGTCATATCGCCCGATCTCGGCAGCCAGCACCCGGCGGGTCAGGAAGTTATGCAAAAGGAAATCGGCCACGCTGTCGGCCAGCCGGTCCCGGTTGCTCGGCAGGATGGCGGTATGCGGAATCGGCAGGCCGAGCGGATGGCGGAACAGCGCGGTGACGGCAAACCAGTCGGCAAGGCCGCCGACCAGCGCCGCCTCGGCAAATGCGCGCACGAAGCCCAGCAGCGGATGAATCGGCTCCAGCCAGCGGGCCGCAATAAATACGCACGCCATCGCCAGCAGCAGGCCGGTGGCCTGCCGCCTTGCTCTGGTCAAAGGCGAAGCGTGCGCGCTCACGCACCCCGCCGGCAGCTTGCCGAGATCCGGTCCATGTCATTTCGATAGCGGACGAGGCTTGGAGTTCGGCAAGGGCGAGCGCTTGATCTGACCTAAACGCGGACGGCGGGCGCAGTGGCAGACTGACAGTTTGCTCACGAGCCGGCGACCCGATCCATGAACAGCGATGGCGCAGCGCGCCGCCTGCAGGCTTTTCGATGGCTGTGCGCAGGACTGCTCTGGCTGGCAGGCAGTGGCGCACTGGCCGCGCCGGCGCAGGTGCTGAACGTGCGACTGGATGGCGCAGTCACCCCGGCGGCCGCAGAGCACCTGGCAGCAGCACTCGACAGCGCGGCGCGCGAGCAGGTCAGCCTCGTGGTACTCAGCCTTGATACGCCGGGCGGCCTGGAGTCGTCGATGCGCACCATGATCAAGGCCATCCTGGCATCGCCGGTGCCGGTGGCGTGTTTCGTATCGCCGGCCGGCGCACGCGCTGCGAGCGCCGGCACATTCCTGCTTTACGCATGCCATGTCGCGGCGATGTCGCCGGGCACGAATGTCGGCGCTGCCACACCGGTGGCCATCGGCGGAGGCAGTGAGCAGGCAGGCAACGCCGGCAAGGAGAAGGCCATCAATGACGCGGCCGCCTATATGCGCTCGCTGGCCGGCCTGCGCGGGCGCAATGCCGATTGGGGCGAGCGCGCGGTGAGGAAAGCGGCCAGCCTCGACGCCAAAGCGGCGTTGAAGCAGAACGTGATCGACCTGGTCGCGCGCGACCTGCCGGAACTGCTGCAGAAGCTGGAGGGACGCCGGGTGCAGGTCGGCCAGCGCGAGCTGCAGCTTCAGCTTGCCGGCGCCGTGGTGCGCGACTATCCGCAGGGCTGGCGGCTGCGGGTGCTGAGTGTGCTGTCGGATCCCGGCATCGCGGTGCTGCTGGTCATGCTCGGGCTGGCCGGGCTGTTCCTCGAGTTTTCCAACCCGGGCCTGCTGGTGCCGGGCATGCTGGGCACGATTTCGCTGCTACTGGGGATGTACGCGCTGCAGATGCTGCCGCTGAATTTTGCCGCCGTCGCGCTGCTGGTGCTCGGGGTCGCGCTGATCGTCGCCGAGATCTTTGTGCCCAGCGGACTGCTCGCGGGCGGCGGTGCGCTCGCGCTGGTGGCCGCAGCGGTGATGCTGATGGACAGCGAACTGCCCGCCACCCGGGTACCGCCGGTGCTTGCGGTCGGACTGACGGCACTGCTGGCCGCCGGTGCAGCGGCGGCAGTAACGCTGGCCATGCGCAGCCGACGGCAGCCGGTGCGCGATCCGTCGGCGCTGATCGGCGCGACCGCCGTCGTCGTCGACCCGACCCCGGGCCAGACGTGGGTGCAGGTACAGGGCGAGAACTGGCGCGGCGCATCCGCCAGCACGCTGATCAAGGGACAAGCGGTGCGCGTGGTCGCACGCGACGGACTCATACTTCAGGTGGCGCCGGCCGCCGCTGCACCAGACGGAGAGAGCAAATGATCGAACTTCAATTCGGCTTCATGAGCCTGTTACTGCTGCTGGCACTGCTGCTGGCTGCGATGGTCCGGATACTCCGTGAATATCAGCGCGGCGTGGTGTTCCAGCTCGGCCGCTTCTGGAAGGTCAAGGGCCCGGGCCTGGTAATCCTGGTGCCGGGCATACAGCAAATGGTGAAGGTTGACCTGCGCACCGTGACGCTGGACGTGCCGACCCAGGACGTGATCTCGCGCGACAACGTATCGGTCAAGGTGAATGCGGTGATCTACTTCCGCGTGGTCGACCCCGCGCGCGCGATCATCCAGGTCGAGAACTATTTCGAGGCCACCAGCCAGCTGGCGCAGACCACACTGCGCTCGGTACTCGGCAAGCATGAGCTGGATGACATGCTGGCAGAGCGCGAACAGCTGAACCTCGACATCCAGCGCGTGCTCGACATTGCCACAGACGCCTGGGGAATCAAGGTCTCAAACGTCGAGATCAAGCACGTCGACCTCGATGAATCGATGGTGCGGGCGATCGCACGGCAGGCAGAAGCCGAACGCGAGCGGCGCGCCAAGATCATCCATGCGGAAGGCGAATTGCAGGCGTCGGAAAAACTTCAGCAGGCCGCCGGGATCCTCGCCCAGCAGCCGGCCGCGATACAGTTGCGCTACCTGCAGACCCTGTCGGGCATTGCGAGCGACCGCTCGTCGCTGATTGTGTTTCCTCTGCCGGTCGAACTACTCAACGCGCTGAGTTCGCGCGGGAATGGCGGCGCCCGCGGCCCGGAGGAACCGGCCCCGCGCGCCTGACCCGGCTCAGCTGTTTCGCCGCGGATAGCCTTGCGCGAGTATGCGCTGCCAGACCTCTTCCTTCTGCTCGTCACTCATGAACACCCATTCGGCGACCTCGGCGACAGTGCGGCCGCAGCCGCGGCACACCTCGTCGAAGGTGGTCGAGCATACTGCCACGCAGGGGGTGTCCGGACGGACGGATCGGTCGTTCATGGCGTAAAAAAATGACGGCCAGGTGGTGGGGACACCTGGCCGCGAAGCAGTGAAACGGAAACCGGATTATACGATGCGTTGCGTCGGGTCAAGCAGGCAGGCATCGGGGCTTGCGTCCAGGCTGGCCGCCTCTTTCGCCTTGCCGACTTGCATGACCTCCGGCAGTTGCACGCCATTCTTCACTGCCGTCATCTCGGCCAGAATGGAGATCGCGATCTCCGACGGCGTCTTGCTGCCGATGTAGATGCCGATCGGGCCGTGCAGCTTCGCCAGCTGCTCCGGCGTCAGGTCGAAATCGAGCAGGCGCTCCCGGCGCTTGCGGTCGTTCGAGCGCGAGCCGATCGCGCCGACATAGAAGGCATCGGACTTCAGCGCTTCCATCAGCGCGAGGTCGTCGAGTTTCGGGTCGTGGGTGAGCGCGACCACCGCGCAGCGGCTGTCGAGCCGCATCTCCATCACCAGGTCATCCGGCATCGCATGTACCACCTGCACGCCGTCCACTGACCAGCCGTCGCGATACTCTTCGCGCGGATCACAGACAGTGACTGCGTAATCCATGCCCACTGCAATCTGCGCGAGGAAACGCGACAGCTGCCCGGCACCGATGATCAGCAGCCGCCAGCGCGGTCCGTGAATGGTTGTCAGCGCAGCCTCGGATACCTGCAGGCTCATGCCGGGGCCTGCCGGGCCGAGCGTCACGTCGCCGCTCTGCAGGTCGACCCGGCGTGCGACCAGTTCGCCCTGCGCCAGCCGCTCGATCAGTTCGGGCAGCTGGCTCTTCGCCGACAGCGGCTCGATCGCCAGCTGTATCGTGCCGCCGCACGGCAGGCCGAAGCGATGCGCTTCGTCGGCAGTGATGCCATAGGTGACGACCTCGGGACGGGTGCGGGTAATCCCCTGCTTGTGCGCACGGTCGATCAGATCGTCTTCAATGCAGCCGCCCGACACCGAGCCCACGACGCGGCCGTCTTCGCAAATACCGAGCGTCGCACCTTCAGGCCGCGGGCTCGAGCCCCAGGTCTTGATCACGGTGACGAGTTCGCACTTCTTGCCGGCGGCGATCCAGTCGCTGCAGGTCTTCAGGACTTCGAGGTCGATGCTGTCCATGGCTTGTATTCTGTGTTGAGTCTCCATCGCAGCCCGCTGCCAATGTTGCGCAACGGGCTGCGATCGAAGCTCAAAAAAAAATGCTCCCTGACCTTGCGGGCAGGGAGCACTCCTGAGACTAGCTCATCAGGCCGACTTCAGGCCTTCGACGAGCGGCATGCTGCGCACGCGCTTGCCGGTGGCGTTGAAGATCGCGTTGGCAACAGCCGGTGCGATCACCGAGGTCGACGGCTCGCCGACACCGCCCGGCTTCTCGGTGCTCTGGACCAGATGCACGTCGATGACCGGCGATTCGTTCTGGCGAATCACGCGGAAGTCGTTGAAGTTGCCCTGCTGGACAACGCCGTCCTTGACGGTGATGTTGCCGTACAGTGCACCCGACAGGCCGTAGATGATGCCCGACTCGAGCTGCTGGCGAACGATCTCCGGGTTGACCATGCGGCCGCAGTCGCAAGCGACGGTGACCTTGTGCACCTTGACGTCGCCGCCAGCGACCGAGACTTCAGCCACTTGCGCCATGTAGGTGCCATAGCCTTCCATCAGTGCGACGCCCAGCGCGCGGCCCTTCGGCAGCTTGCGGCCGTAGCCTGCCTTCTCGGCAGCCAGCTTCAGCACGTTGGCGAAGCGCGGCTCGCTGGCCAGCAGGTCCATACGGTACTGGACCGGATCCTTGCCTGCAGCGTGTGCCAGCTCGTCGATGAACGACTCGTTGGCGAACGCGTTCATCGTGTGCGACACGGCGCGCAGGTAACCGACGCGGAAGCCGGTGTCATGGATGATGACGTCGTGCGAGGTGTTCGCCACGGCGTACGGCGGGACAGCCGCTTCGACCATGAACGGATCCAGCGTGTTCTTCGGCAAGCCGAAGGCGCGCTGGGTGATCGACTGCGAGGTCAGCTGGAACGACATGCCGACCGGCTTGCCCGACGCGTCGAGGCCAGCCTGGATGCGGTTGAGGCCCATCGGACGATAGAAGTCATGCTTCATGTCGTCTTCGCGGCTCCAGAGCACCATCACCGGCTTGCCGACGGCCTTCGAGACCTGGACAGCCTGCGAGATGAAGTCGAGCTCGATACGACGACCGAAACCGCCACCCAGGAAGGTGGTCTGCACGGTGACGTTCTCGGGCTTGATGCCCAGCACTGCAGCAGCAGTACCCTGCGCGCCCTGCGGGAACTGGGTCGGTCCGATCAGTTCGCAGCTGTCGCCCTTGACGATGGCGACCATGTTCATCGGCTCCAGCGGCTGGTGCGCGATCAGCTGGGTACGATACTCGGCCTTGACGACCTTCTTCGCACCGGCGATTGCACCTGCTGCGTCACCGACGTCCGGACGGATCTTGATCGGCTTGATTTCCTTGTCTGCGTCGGCGATCGCCTTCCACATGCCGGCGGTCGACAGGCCGCGCATTTCGCCCGGCTGGAATTCGACCTTCAGGCCCTTCTTGCGTGCGTTGAATGCGTGCCAGTAGGTGTCGGCCACGACGGCCACGCCGTCGGTGGTCTGCACCACGTCGATCACGCCCGGCATGCTCTTGGCCTTCGATGCGTCGAACTTGACCGGCTTGCCGTCGATGACCGGGGTCTGCTCGATCGATGCGTAGACCATGCCCGGAACGCGGACGTCGATACCGAACTGCGCGGTGCCGTTGACCTTGGACGGGGTGTCGATACGCACGAGCGGCTTGCCGATCAGGCGGAACTCGGACGGATCCTTCAGCTTGACTTCTTTCGGCACCGGCACCGAAGCGGCAGCCGAAGCCAGTTCACCGTAGGTGGCGCGCTTGCCGCCGCCGGACACGATGCCGTTTTCGGCCTTCAGGGTCGACGCGTCGACGCCCCACTTGTTGGCTGCAGCCTGGACCAGCATCTCGCGCACTTGCGCGCCGCCGATACGCAGCTTTTCCCATGCGTCACGGATCGCGGTGGAGCCACCGGTGATCTGCGCGCCGAGCAGGCCGTTCACGTAGGCCGGGTTGGCCGGTGCGGTCGCGACCTTGACGGTGCTGAGGTCGACGTTCAGTTCCTCGGCGATGAGCATCGGCAGCGAGGTGAAAACGCCCTGGCCCATCTCCGACATGTAGGAGATCAGGGTGATGGTATTGTCGTCAGCGATGTGCACCCAGGCATTCAGGGTGTGCACCGAATCGGCGGCCTTGGCTTCTTGGCCGCCGAGGCCCGGCAGGTACATGCCGAGCACGGCTGCGCCCGACGCGAAGGCGGACGACTTCAGGAATTCACGACGTGTGGTGGTCATTTCTTGTCTCTCCTCTACCTTAGGCCTTGCGCATTTCTGCGGCGGCATCCTTGATCGCGGCGCGAATGCGGTTGTAGGTACTGCAACGGCACAGGTTGCCGCTCATCGCGTTGTCGATATCGGCGTCGCTCGGGTTCTTGTTCTTCGACAGCAGCGCAGCGGCGCTCATCAGCTGGCCCGACTGGCAGTAGCCGCACTGCGGCACCTGGTGCTTGATCCAGGCTTTCTGCAGCGGGTGGGAATTGTCTGCGGAGAGCGATTCGACGGTCGCAACGTTCTTGCCTGCGACGGACGACACCGGCGTCTGGCACGAACGGATCGGGGTGCCGTTCAGGTGCACGGTGCAGGCACCGCACAGTGCTGCGCCGCAGCCGAACTTGGTGCCGGTCAGACCGATCTCATCACGAATCACCCACAGCAGGGGGGTGTCCGGCTCGGCCTGGACGGAGACCGTCGAGCCGTTCAGATTGAAACTGATTGCCATGGTTTTACTCTCCTCTTTCTTGGTTTCACTGCAAGTTAAGCCAATGATCACTCATTAGTTCTTCTCGCCCGGCTCTTACTGCCTGCCGGGTTGTCAGCGCAATCGCACGGTCTTCTGGGTTGCCGCGTCGTTGCCCTGCTCTACTCCCGCCTTTGTGCTCTCGGCCTGACTTTCATTGAAAAGTCAGGCCATTTTTCCAAAGCTGTGACTGTATAACATCGTTATTTCACAAAATCAAGGAAACGAATAAGAGCTATCACCGCTAGCATCCACTCGGCTTGACGCGTGAAATTATTTCATTTTTTTTCGCCGATTGCACCGCTCTTGAGAGCAAATTCAATCCGTGTCACTCGGTCATCTTTTCAAGCCCCAGTCCGGTGCGTACATCGGGCTGCTGCGGGGGCACGAAAGTGAGTTTTACCGACTGCGCCGCCTTCTCGATCTCGCCGCGCTGCAGCAGTTTTCCGATCGCGCCGTTCACTTCTGAAAGCAGTCCGGCGTGCGCCTCGGTCGTCACGAAACCAAGATTGAAGCCCACCGGCACTACCAGTCCGGACGCGCGCAACGAGGTCTGGGGATGCTCGGCACGGTACAGGTCGAAACGATGCTGCTCAGTGATGGTGGCGTCGTAGTCGCCCTTCTCCACTGCTTCCAGCGGCTCGACGTTGATGTCGACGTGGGCCGTGTTTTTCAGCAGGAGGCCCTTCTTGTAGGCCATCGCAATCAAATCGCCGGAACTGGCCGGCCGGTGCGCGAGCTTGTACGGCAGCAGATCGTCCAGGGCGGCCACGCTACCGCTCACCTGCGGCCCCAGGATGGGCGTCACGCCCGCGAAGTGATAGCCGCGGCTCGCCACCAGCTGGCTGCCCTTGATGGGCTTCTTGCGGCTGTCTTCCGACATGCCGTCCACGGGAGGCAGGGTGGTCTCTTCACCGCCGCCCGGACGCTCGAGCGAGGACTGGACCAGAGGGAATCCGCCGACCAGGTCGCACACGCCAGCATTGACCAGAACACTGGTCTTCACGGAGATCGCGCCGCGCCGGCGGCGCTCTTTCTCATACCAGCGAACTTCGAGCGGACGATTCAGCTCGCGCGCCACCGCGCGCGCCACTGCCAGGTCGAAACCATTCTCCTGGCCATTCTTCGAATACGAGAACGGCTCGTTGTCCTTGTTCAGGCAGACAGTCAGCGGCTTGGAATGGGCGTCAGCCGCGCCGGCGGTCCCGGACGCAAGGCACAGGACCGAAGCTGCCAGCAGGGCGGACGCGCGAATCATAGTTTGCCGCCGCGCGTGCCGACATACGACCAGAGGATGGTGATCTGCTCTTCGGTCAGGATGTCCTTCAGGGCCGGCATCGCGCGCTTGCCATTTTTCACGGAATTGAAGAAGCGTGCCTTGTCATCGAGCGGGAACTTGCGCAGGTCAAATGCGTTGTTGCCACCGACCATCTCGGGACCATGGCAGCGAAGGCACATCTGCTTGTACAGCACCCGTCCCTTTTCAATGTTTTCGGCGGTGAATTCTGCAGGCCGCTCACCCGGCGGCAGGGCGTCTTGCGCTTGCACAGGCGCGAGCAGCGCGAAAGAAGCCGACAACATCAGGGTGGACAGCAGGGAGGGGAGAGTGCGGATAGTCATGGTCATACGATGTGGTTCTGAATGGAGAGGCTCTGAAAAAATGAACGCGGTTCGCCGGGCATTCCGAGGGCGTCCGCGACATTTTTCGAGAGGCTCTGGAAAACAGGCATTGGCGCCGTCGACGCCAATGCCTGTCTTGTTACATCAACTCAGTCTTTGGATCAGTTCGGCAGTGCGAACGTCCACAGCGAGGAGCCGGTCGGCACGTTCTTCAG
>VFQO010000374.1_pt1 | contig 50332 bp, 51 predicted proteins | sample 3512331 | NCBI WGS metagenome assembly VFQO01 (sample SAMN10412371, study PRJNA504923) | tailings metagenome | isolation source: Replicate 3 from Balatoc abandoned mine | place: Philippines: Itogon, Benguet | collected 2017-08-28 | reverse complement strand
GCAGGGCATCACCATCGATGTCGCCTATCGCTTCTTCACCACAGAGAAGCGCAAGTTCATCGTCGCGGATACCCCGGGGCATGAACAATATACCCGCAACATGGTGACCGGGGCTTCGACAGCCGATCTGGCGGTGATCCTCGTCGATGCGCGCAAGGGCGTGCTGCAGCAGACCCGCCGCCATTCGTGGCTCGTCCACCTGATCGGCATCCGCCACGTGGTGCTGGCGGTGAACAAGATGGATCTGGTGGGCTACGATCAGGCCACCTTCGACGCCATCGTCGCCGACTACCGCGCCTTTGCCGAGGGCATCGGCATCACGGAATTCACCGCAATCCCGATTTCGGGCTTCAAGGGCGACAACATCACGCCAAGAGACGATGGCGCCCCTTCGGCCAATACCCCGTGGTATGACGGCCCGGCGCTGATCCAGCACCTCGAGGCGGTCGATGTCGATGATGCCGCGGCGCAGGCGCAGCCGTTCCGCATGCCCGTGCAGTGGGTCAACCGCCCCAATCTCGACTTCCGCGGCTTTGCCGGCCTGATCGCCAGCGGCACAGTGCGGGTCGGTGATGCGGTGCGGATCGTGCCTTCGGGCAAGACCAGCACGGTCAAGGCCATCACGACCTTTGACGGCGAGCTTGACGAAGCCGTCGCCGGGCAGTCGGTCACCATCAGCCTTACTGACGAGGTCGACTGCAGCCGCGGCGATGTGATCGCCGCCGCGGGAGATCCGCCGCAGGCGTCCGACCAGTTCTCCGCCACCTTCGTGTGGATGGACGAGGAAGCGCTCAAGCCCGGCCGCGGTTACTGGCTGAAGCTCGGCACGCAGACTGTCACCGCCACAATCCAGCCGCCCAAATACGAGATCGACGTCAACAGCCGCGAGCACCTCGCCGCCAAGACGTTGGGGCTCAATTCAATCGGCGTCGCGGAATTCGCCACCGACCGGCCGATCACTTTCGAGCCTTACGGGGCAAACCGCCAGCTCGGCGGGTTCATCCTGATCGACAAATACACCAACGCAACTGTTGCGGCCGGGATGATCCAGTTCAGCCTGCGCCGCGCCGACAACGTCCATTGGCAGCCGACCGCGATCACGCGTGACGATCATGCCGTGATGAAGAACCAGACCCCGCGGGTGCTGTGGTTCACCGGCCTGTCGGGCAGCGGCAAATCGACCATCGCCAACGAGGTCGAAAAGCAGCTGTTCCTGATGAACCGCCACACCTTCCTGCTGGACGGAGACAATGTCCGCCACGGGCTCAACCGCGACCTCGGCTTCACCGAGGCCGACCGGATCGAGAACATCCGCCGGGTTGGCGAAGTCGCCAAGCTGATGGCGGATGCAGGCCTGATCGTGCTCACCGCCTTCATCTCGCCGTTCCGTGCCGAGCGGCAGATGGTGCGCGAGATGCTGCCGGAAGGCGAGTTCATCGAGATCTTCGTCGACACCCCGCTCGAAGTTGCCGAAGAGCGCGATGTGAAGGGCCTGTACAAGAAGGCGCGTTCGGGCCAGCTCAGGAACTTCACCGGGATCGACAGCCCCTATGAAGCGCCCGAGAACCCGGAAATCCGCGTCAATACGGTGGACATGACCCCCGAACAGGCGGCACGCTACATCATCGACCGGATCATGCCGCTCAAATGAAACTCGCCGCCCTTGATGACGCCACGCTCGCCGCAAAACTCGCGCTTGAAGCAGGGCGCCTGCTGACGGTCGTGCGCGAACAATCGGGTCTGGCCGGCAAGGCGCTGGGCGAGCAGGGCGACCGCGATGCCAACCGCTTCCTGTGCGAAGCGATCCGCGCTGCGCGGCCCGACGACGGGCTGCTCTCCGAAGAGGAGAAGGACAATCCCGCGCGCCTCGCCAAATCGCGGGTGTGGATCATCGATCCGGTCGACGGCACGCGCGAATACAGCGAGGGACGCAGCGACTGGGCGGTACACGTCGCCCTCGCGGTGGACGGGGTGCCGGCGCATGGCGCGGTGGCGCTGCCGGGTCTGCCCGGAGAGGTCGTTCTGCGCTCGGATTGGGTGCGGCCCCTGCCCCCGATGGCCCAGCGCCCGCGTTTCCTCATCAGCCGCACCCGCCCCGCCGCCGAGGCCGAAGCGGTTGCCGCAGCGCTAGGCGGCGAGCTGGTGGCAATGGGCAGCGCCGGGGCCAAGGCGATGGCCGTGGTCCGGGGCGAGGCCGAGGTCTATCTCCATTCCGGCGGGCAATATGAATGGGACAGTTGCGCACCGGTCGCGGTCGCCGCGGCGCATGGCCTGCACTGCTCGCGCATCGACGGCAGTCCGCTGATCTACAACCGCGCCGACACCTACATGCCCGATCTGCTGATCTGCCGCGCCGAGTGGGCCACGCCTGTGCTGGCCGAAGTCGCGCGGCTGGCGCAGGGTGATTGACAGCGCTGCCCGCTTGTTCATAGGCCCCGGCCCACGCGATTGTGCGGCGCAACAAGCAGGACTTCGCTCGGGATGGTCAAAGACAGCATCAGAGTGCTTGCCGTTGCCTCGGGTGGCGGTCACTGGGAACAGCTGATGCTGCTGCGCCCGACGCTGGCGCAATATGATGTCCGCTTTGCCACGACCGAACCGGCGGTGGCGGTACAGCACGGAGTGGCGGGCGCGGAAAGCTTGCCCGACTGCAACCAGAACATGCCGTTGCGCTCGGCCCTTTGTGCGCTTGTCGCGCTGTGGGTGGTGCTGAAACATCGGCCCAAGGTGATCCTCTCCACCGGTGCGGCGCCGGGGTTCTTCTGCATCCTCGCCGGCCGGTTGCTCGGCGCGCGCACGCTCTGGATCGATTCCGTCGCCAATGGCGAGGAACTGTCGATGTGCGGCAAGCTCTCGCGCCGCTTCGCACACCAGTGCTGGACCCAGTGGGAGCACCTCGCGCAAGGGGATCGTCCGCGCTATTTCGGGGCGGTGCTGTGATCATCGTCACGGTCGGGATGCAGCTCGGCTTCGATCGCCTGATCGCGGCGATGGACACGCTGGCGCCCGAGCTTGGCATGCCGGTGATCGCGCAGACCGGCAAGGGCGCCTACCAGCCGCGCAATATGGAAGCGCGGGGAAAGATCGCTCCATCGGAGTTCGAGGCGCTGGTAGGAGAAGCGCGGCTGATCGTCAGTCATGCCGGGATCGGCACAGTGCTGACTGCGGCCCGCTGCCAGAAGCCGATCCTGCTGATGCCGCGCCGCGCCGATTTCGGCGAACATCGCAACGATCACCAGCTGGCAACCGTGGGCAAGCTCGCCGGAAGGCCCGGCATTCTGGTCGCCGCCGATGAAAGCGAACTGGCCCCGCGCATTGCGGAAGGCCTTGCCCTGACCGACTGGTCGGCCGTGCAATCGGCCACCGCGCGCCAGCTCCATGCGGCGCTGGCGGCCTTCATCGAGAACCGGCCGCTTTGACGCCGCCGCCGCTTTCGCGTGGTAAAGAGCTGGCAAGCCTAACGCGATTTTAAGTGCTTTGCGGCCATGGTCCCGCTCGCAAACGCGGGACCGTGATATCATGAATGCACCTTTCAAGACCGCCGCCGCGCTCGGCATCGAGGGCGATGCGCGCCCGGCGCCGGACCATCAGGTCGCGGTGATCGGGCTCGGCTATATCGGCCTGCCGACCGCCGCGCTGCTCGCCAGCTATGGCTGGAATGTTTGCGGGGTCGATGTTTCCGAACGCGTGGTCGAAACCGTCAATGCCGGCGGCGTGCATATCGAGGAGCGCGATCTCGACAAGCTGGTGCATGATGCCATCACCGCGAAAACGCTGGTCGCCTCCACCGAAGTCCCGACCGCCAGTTTCTACATGATCGCCGTCCCCACTCCGCTCGGCGACAACAATGCCCCCGACATCTCCTATGTCGAAGCTGCTGCCCGCGCGATCGCGCCCAAGATCCTGCCGGGTGCTTGCGTGATCGTCGAGAGCACCTCGCCGGTCGGCACCACCGAGCGGGTGGCCGAAATCATCGCCGATGCGCGCCCCGATCTGGTGGTGCCGCGCGACGGTTCGAACGAAGAAGCCGACATTGCGCTGGCCTATTGCCCCGAACGCGTGCTGCCGGGCCGGATCGTCAACGAGCTGGTGCACAATGACCGCGTGATCGGCGGCGTCACATCGGCCTGCGCCGAACGCGCGGCGGTGCTCTACACCAGCTTCGTCAAGGGCGACTGCCTTTACACCACCGCCCGCGTTGCCGAGACCGTCAAGCTGGTCGAAAACTCCTTCCGCGACGTCAATATCGCCTTTGCCAATGAGCTTTCGATGATTGCCGACGTGATCGGGGTGGACGTGTGGGACGTGATCCGGCTCGCCAATCGCCACCCGCGCGTCAACATCCTGCAACCCGGCCCCGGCGTGGGCGGACATTGCATCGCGGTCGATCCGTGGTTCCTCGTCTCCGGCGCCCCGCAAGCGGCACGGCTGGTGCGCACTGCACGCGAGGTCAATGATCACAAGGCGGTGCACACCGAAGCAAAGATCCGTGCGCTGCTCGAGGCCGCACCCGAGGGCAAGGTCGCGCTGCTGGGTCTCGCCTTCAAGCCCGACATCGACGACTTCCGCGAAAGCCCCGCGCTCGAAATCGCCGAGGCCTTGGCGCATACCCACGGCGACCGCATCCTCGTGGTCGAACCTTTCACGGAAGATATGCCGGCCTGCCTTGCAGATACCGGAGCGCAGCTGGTGACGCTTGACGCAGCCCTGCGCAAGGCGGAGATTGTCGTGGTGCTGGTCGATCACACTGCCTTCAAGCATCTCGGTCCCGAAGATCTCTCGGGCAAGCTGGTATTCGACACACGGGGCATGCTGCGGCGATGAGCGCCGGCGGCGGGAAACCCCGCATCCTCGTCACCTTCGGCACCCGTCCCGAAGCGATCAAGATGTTCCCGGTGGTCTTCGCGCTGCGCGAAACCGGGCAATTCGACGTGCGCGTCGCGGTGACCGCGCAGCACCGCGAGATGCTCGATTCCGTGCTGGCAATGGCAGGCATCGAACCTGACATCGATCTCGATCTGATGCAGCCGGGACAGAGCCTCGATGCCCTGTCGGCGCGGATCGTGACGCGTTTCGGCGAAGCGCTCGATGCGATGAGGCCCGATCGGGTGCTGGTCCACGGCGACACGCTAACCACCATGATGGCAACGCTGGCCTGCTATTTCCGCCGGATTCCGGTGGGGCATGTCGAGGCAGGGCTCAGAAGCGGCGACATCTATTCGCCCTGGCCGGAGGAAGTGAACCGCAAGGTAACGGGAGCTGTGGCCGATCTCCATTTCGCCCCGACCGAGACTGCGGCCGCCGCGCTCAGGGCCGAGAACGTGTCCGCACACGCAATCCACATCACCGGCAACACCGTGATTGACGCGCTGATGTTCGCGCAAGGGCGGGTCGCTGTCGATCCCTCCCTCGCCCCGGTAGTCGGCCCTCTTCAGGCGCGCTTCACAGGCAAGCGGATCATCGCTGTCACCGCCCACCGGCGCGAGAATTTCGGGGCCGGGATGCAGGAAATCGCTGCCGCCCTCAATACCATTGCCGCGCGCGAGGATGTGGCGATCATCTACCCGCTCCACCCCAACCCCAATGTCGCCGACGTGATGCGTCCGGCGCTCGCTGGCCGCGATAACATCGCGCTGATTGAACCGCTCGACTATCTCGATTTCGTGGCGATGATGGCGGCGTGCGATATCGTGCTGACCGATTCCGGCGGGATCCAGGAGGAAGCCCCGAGCCTCGGCAAGCCGGTCCTGGTGATGCGCGACACGACCGAACGGCCCGAGGGCGTTGCGGCTGGAACCGCCAGACTGGTCGGAGCGCAGGCCGAGCGGATCGTCGCCGAAACCACTCGCCTGCTCGATAGCAGCGCCGCCTATCAAGCAATGGCCCGCGCACACAATCCCTATGGCGATGGCACCGCCAGCCGAAAGATCGCCGAACTCCTCGTCGCAGCCGGTTGAGCAGGCTTCGCCGGTGACTCAGGGGCGCTCGCGCACCAGCTTGACGTAATAGACCGCCGCGCCGAGCACCGTCAGGCTGGCGCCGATGTCGATGATCCAGTTGAGTTTGAGCGGGCCGTACAGCAGCGCATCGACAGCGTGCAGTGAGGCCAGCCGCAGTGCGATCAGCAGGAGCATCGTCAGCCCCGCGACAACCGCAACCACCCGCGCCACATTCCGCCGTCCGCGGATCAACCGGGACCAGCGGTAAAGCAGCGCAAAGGCAGCCGCAGCGGCGATCACCAGCAATAGCGCGACGAGCGGGGCCTGCACTGCCCGGCGGGTGCGATAGGTGCCCTCGGCCCTGAAATAGTCGCGCATGCCGTCTCTGGCGAGTTCTTCGAAATTGGTGAGCCGGAGCAGCGCGAAAACAGCGAACAGCGCGGCGACCATCGCCCAAACCTGCCAATGGGCCGAAAGCTGCCGCCCGCGCACGGCGATGGCCGCAGCGATCAGACAGGCCAGCACGACAAGAAGATATAGGCCGCTCCCAAGCAGGCTCAACACGGATGGACCGGCCGACATCTCTTTCCTCTCAAACAAGTCACAGGCAGGTAGGGTGCGCCTGACCGGCAGTGATGCTGCCCTTGCGAACGACACCCCCGGCAACCGGGTGAGCCCTAGCCCCTTTTCGATCCGGGTGGAATCACCCGGCGGCTTCAAGGACCGACAATACCAGCGAAAGCGCGGAGGGTGGCACCAGGCTTCCGCTCGCTTTGTCACCCCGGCGCGGCCTGCATCGAGCATTTTGCCTTGCAGGCGTCTCTTTGTGGTGCAGCGCAACAAAGGCCCCGCTCGCGGGCTGCATTGGTATTGCACCGCGAAATTCCTGCGTCTAAGCATTTCTACGTGCCCAAGGAGACTGCTGTGACTTCACCGAAATCGAACGCCGTGCGGAGAGCCTCAGTGATCGCCATCGCGATGGCCGTTCTGGCCGGCTGTGCATCGACTCCGGAGCCGAACATCGGCGCGAGCGTCACCCAGCCGCGGACGGACCTCGGCCAGGCCGATTATTCGTTCCAGCGCCCGACCACCTATCTGCTGCGTCCGGCGGACCGCATTTCGGTGAGCGTCTTCCGCGAGCCGGAATTCTCGCTCAACGCCGTGCAGATCGGCGTCGAGGGCAATGTGTCCCTGCCGATGCTGGGCTCTATCCCGGCAGCAGGCATGACAGCCAAGCAGTTCGAACAGGACGTCACCCGCCGCCTTGCCGCCGTCGGCCTCAAGACGCCGATGGTGAGCGTAAACATCGCCGAATATGCCTCGCACCTCGTCACGGTCGAAGGCGCGGTCGATCAGCCCGGGGTCTACACCTTCCAGCCTGGCGCACGCCTTTCATCGGCGATTGCGCTGGCCAGGGGGCCAAAGCGCACCGCCGATACCAAGCAGGTGGCAGTGTTCCGCGAAAGCCCGCAGGGCATCATGGTTGCCAAGTTCGACTATCAGCAGGTGAGTCAGGGCACGATGCTCGATCCGGTGCTCCAGCCCGGTGATCGCGTGGTGATGGGAACCGACGGCCTGTCGGTATTCTGGGAAGATCTGCTGAAGGCTCTGCCTGCGTTCGGTGTGTTTGCCGTCGCCGGCCTCAACAGCAACTGATCCCATGAACGAAAGATCGATCGTCCAGGCCCCCGACGCCGGCCGCCAAGGCGCGTGGCTTGATGCCTACATGCCCGAAGGCCCGCTTGGCCCGCCCCAGCCCCAGGCTCCGCTGGTCAATTTCGCGACGATCCGCGGGATCATCTACCGTCAGCGCTGGCTTGTTGCGGCGGCCATCGTAGTGGCGCTACTGGGCGGGCTGATCGTCTCTCTGTTGACGACCCCGATGTACGAGGCCTCCGCGAAGGTCAGCGTCAAGCCCTACGGGCAGTATGTCGTCGAAGGGCAGGACACCGACCCGGGTTTCAGCCCGGTTCAGATCTATGATTACCTCGCCACGCAGGTTGAGGTCATCAAGAGCCGTAGTCTCGCGCAGTCGGTCGTGCAGGATCTCGGCCTCGCCGAACGCACCGATCTGCTGGGTCAGGACATCGACGAGCGGCGCACGCCCGGCATGACTGACGAACAGTGGCTCAAGGCGAAGACGGAACTCGCGACTTCCATCCTTACCGGCGGGGTCGTGGCCGAGGTGCCCAGCAAGAACTGGGTTCTCACCATCGGCTTCCGGTCGGACAAGCCAACCCTGGCTGCCGAGATCGCCAATGCCTACGCCGATGCCTTTGTTCGCACCGGATCGAGCAACACGCTCGAAAGCAACGCATATGCGATCGAATACCTCAAGAGCCAGATCGATGAAACGCGCGCCCGGCTGGCGGAGGCCGAGCAGGCCGCCAACGGCTATGCCCGCAACAGCGGGATCATCATCCAGCCGTCAGGCGAGGAAGAAGGAGGCGCTTCCACCACTCTGACGGCCAGCAACCTCGCCAGCATCAATGCCCGGGTTGCCAATGCACGGGCTGCCCGGATCGAGGCCGAGCAGCGCTGGCGCGCGATCCAGTCGCTGCCCGCATCGCAGCTGCCCGAAGTTCAGAACAACCCGGCGCTGCAGAGCATCATCACCGAACGCACCGCCAAGATGGCCCAGCTGGTCGAGCTGCGTCAGCGTTACAATGACGACTTCCCGCAGATCCAGAACCTGCTGGCGCAGGTGAAGCTGCTCGACACCCAGATCGAGCGCAGCAGCGGCGACATCAAGGCCTCCGTCCGCAACCAGTTCCTGGTCGCGCAGCGTCAGGAGCAGGCACTTGAGGCCGAGCTCGCTTCATTGACAGGCGAGCGGCTGGTCGAACAGGATCAGCAAGTCGAACTGAGCGTGCTCGATCGCGAGGCACAAGCCCTGCGCGATCAGCTCAAGTCGCTGCTCGATCGCTACAACCAGATCAACAGCGCCGCCTCGCTCGATCCGGGTACCATCACCAAGATCGATGCCGCGATGGTTCCGACCTCGCCCTTCGCGCCGAACATCTTCAAGAACCTTGCGATGGCGCTGGTCCTGGGAGTTGCCGTCGGAGCGGGTCTGGCAGTGCTGCGCGAAACCCTCGACGACCGCATCCGGTCGCTGGACGACATCGAAGAGAAGCTCGGCCTTGCGCTGCTGGGCCACACCCCGCACGTCGAGAACAGCGATATCGAAGCGCTTGGCACCAATCGCTTCAGCGCGCTGATGGAGGCCTATTCCTCGATCCGGGCGGCGATCGACTTCACCATGCCGCGCAACCGCAACGTTATCCAGCTGACCAGCAGTCAGGCCGGCGAAGGAAAGAGCACCACGGCGGTCATCCTCGCCGAGCTGTTTGCCGCGCTGGGCCGCAAGACCCTGCTTATCGATGCGGACCTGCGCCGCCCGTCGGTTGCGAGCCTGCTCGACATCGAGCGGCCGAAGGTCGGTCTCGTCGAAGTCGTGCTCGGCCATGTCGAGCTCGAAGCCGCGGTGGTGAAGGGCGTCCACGAGAACCTCGAAATTCTGCCGGTCGGCGAGGTTCCGCCCAACCCGACCGAGATCCTGGCATCGCGCGAGATGCGCGATTTCATCGAGAAGTATCGCAACGAGTATTCGCTGATCATCTTCGATTCATGCCCGGTGCTGGGTCTGGCTGATGCGCCTACGCTGGCACATCTGGTGGACGGCACCGTGTTCGTTCTGGAAGCCAACAAGCTTCCGTTCGGTCAGGCCCGTTCAGCCGTGCGGCGGCTCGCGGTGGCGGGCGGTAACCTGATCGGCGTGGTGCTGACCAAGTATCGTGCGATCGAAGCGGGCCAGTCCTATGGCTACCAGTACGGCTATTACGAGTACGGCCGGGACAAATAGCCCCTAAAGATGATGGGCCGTCCGCGTTCCCGCGAAACAGCGTTCCGTTTGCACGAACCAGGCTTGTTTCACCCTCGATGACAGCTGGCATGAACGGTTAAGGACAGGCCGCAGGCGATGCTCGACACTGCTCCCTTCACGGTGATCATCCCGGCGCACAACGAGGAGGCAGTGATCGCGCGGTGCCTGCGCACTATCCTGCACGGCGCGCCCGCAGGCGCCATGCAGGTGATCGTGGCCGCCAATGGCTGCACTGATCGCACCGTCACCATAGCTCGCGAGACTTGCCCGGCTGCATTGGTGCTTGATCTGCCAGTGGGTTCCAAGACAGCGGCCATCAACGCCGCCAACCGCCAAGCCGAGCACTTCCCGCGCATCTATCTCGATGCCGATGTCGAATGCGGCTTCCCCTCACTCGCCGCGCTTGCACGCGTGCTGCGGGAGCCGGGGGTGATGACCGCGGCTCCCGCGATCCGCATGGATCTGGCGCGCTGCAACGTCCTGATGAGGGCCTATTACCGCGCCTGGTCGCGCCAGCCCTATGCCCGTGCGGGCAAGGGCGGCGCCGGGTGCTACGGGCTATCCGATGCCGCTCTGGCCATGGTCGGCGAATTCCCGCCGATCATCGGAGACGACATCTGGATCCACACGCGCTTTCCCGACGATCAGAAACGCTACCTCGCAGAGGACAGCGCCGGTGATCCGGTGTTTTCGGTGGTCTACCCTCCACGCACGGTACGCGAACAGATCAAGGTGGAAGCGCGCCGCCAGAACGGGAATGGCGAAGTACGCCGCCTTTACCCCAGCCCCTACTTTGCCAACGCCAATAATGGCGGCGGGCTGTCGGCCGCCTTGCGGAGCGGGACGCATCCGGTGGACCTGCTGATCTTCTTCGCCATCAAGTTTGCCGCGCGCACCCTTGCCCGCTGGAACCGCCAGCGCGGACAGGGCAAGGCCTGGGCGCGCGATCTTTCAACGCGTCAGGCTTAACGGAGCGCGCAGACCGGACATGACCTTGCCAACCCCGCCCGATGTCAGCATCCTGATCGTTGCCTACAACTCGGCCGCGGTAATTTCGGCCTGCCTCGCCTCGATCCCGCAGGGCTGCTCGCGGCATTCCTACGAAGTGCTGCTGGTCGACAATGGCGATGGCTCGAGCGAGGCCTTGGTCGCGGCATCCTTCCCCGAGGTGCGGATTGTTGCGAGCAAGGGAAATGTCGGGTTTGCAGCCGGGAACAACCTGCTCGCCGATCAGGCGCGCGGTCGACACCTGTTGCTGCTCAATCCCGACGTCGAGTTGAAGCCCGAGGCGGTCGACCGGTTGATGGAGGCGGCGCAAAAATACCCGAAGGCTGCGGCATGGGGCGGTGTCACGCTGGACCGCAATGATCGGCCCGATCTCGGCAACACGGTGCATGTTCCTTCACTGCGAGAAATGGCAAGCCGGACGCTCGGCCGCTCGATTGCGGGCCGGAACGGAGTATCGGCAACCACCACTGACATGCAGGTCGAGGCGCTCAGCGGCAGCTTTGTGATGTTTGGCAGGAGCGCATGGGACGAAGTTGGCGGCCTGGATGAACGTTACTTCCTGTATTGCGAGGAGATCGATCTATTCTATCGACTGGCTCAACGGGGCTACTGTTTCTGGAAGATTGCATCCTCGCAGGCCTATCACGATATTGGACATGGACAAGCGAGCTCGCCGCAGCGTGAATTGTACCTCAATGCGGGCGTAATGCAGTTTACCATTCTGCACTGGGGCAAAACGAAATCCTGGCTCGCCTTTCTTCTGATATGGCTCTCGGCACTGCAGCGCTACATCGCAGGCAAAATGCTCGGCCGCTTAAGCCCTGGCCTTGGCAAAACCGCTGAAAAGCAGCGACTGGTCGCATTGCGGCCGAATTTTTGGCGGTATGGTTATGACCCGGTTCGGGGGCTGTTGAGCAAGCTAGGGCGCTGACGTCCACTGCCGGCTGAAGTCGCCGGTTCTACCATCGAATTGCACAATCAAGTTGCACGGTGACGGTCAGGAGCGACGCGATATCGCACTGCTCTGGCACTCCCAATCGGCGGCGCAGTGGCAGATCCGAGACTGACGGCGATGCCAAGCAACATGAAATACCACGCCAAGGCCGACATCCACAGCGAAACCGAATTCACGCCAAGCGCGAACACGGCAAGAGAGATCGCCACGCCGCGCAGCAGGCGGCCATCAATGACTGGCAACAATCGGGAACGGGAGGCCAGCAGCGCGATGGCGAGGATTGTTGCAGCCAGCAGGAACAGCGTTTCGGCAATCCCCCAACGCAGCGCCATGATCAGCCAGAAATGATCGAACGAGCCGGAATGCATCCAGTCGGGCCGATCCCAGTCCCCGTAACCGATGCCGAACCACGGACTACGCGCGATGTTCTCGGTGCCGAAATTCCATATCAGGATCCGGTTATAGGCCGATCCGGTGTTGAGCGACGCATAACGCACGAGCAATGCGTAGAAGCCGGAATTGCTCGTGTTTTCGACGCCAATGTAGAGGATGCCTGTGAAAAGCAGGAAGAGACGCCAGGTCAGGTTGGCAATCCGCTCGGTCAGCCAGTCATAGATCCGCAGGGCCCCTCCCACCACGATGCTGAGCATGGCGGCGGAACTCATCGAGAAAAACCCGCCAAGCGAGGCACCGACGCCGAGCCATTTGGGCCAGCCGCGCAAGCCCGACAGGAGATAGAGCGGCAAGAAGCTTCCAAGGACGATCCCCGCATGGATGGGATGCGCAAACGGGCCAACACCGCGCAGCAATCCCATCCGCACTTCCCAACGCAAACGGTTGGGAAGACCGGTGAGGGACGACGCCAGCGGCTGCAGGATGAGGGTCTGAGTGAGGGATTCGATCACCACAATCGCTGACATGAACGCGATACCGGGGGCAATCAGGATCAGCAGAAGCCGGAAATCCGCCGGCTTGCGGATCGTCATACGCGCCAGAAAATAGGATAGCGTGATATCAACCGTATGCGATCCCCCCATGATCACGGCCGTGTCGAGCGAACCACTTGTCATGTAGGCCGCCAGCCAAATCCAGGCCGACCCGAGCGTCATCAGCAGGTCTGCCCAGTTGAATCTGAAATCGCGCCTCAAGGCACCGGACAGCAGATATAGGGTGGCACCGATAAGGAACAGGCGAAAGGGCGACAGATATATGCCCCCGATCGTCGGGTTGAACTGCTCGGGAAGCAGCAACGTATAGACAAAGGCGGCGGCGAGGACGACGGGAATCCTGCTTTCGCGCGCGGCAAAGGCTGACCTGGTCGGAGGACGCATGGAAGCCGGCAACTGGTTGTAAGCGGATCCCATCACACTATCCCCGAAACTCTGATTGACAGAGAGGCATGCTGCCCACCCTTGCGTTTCATGAGCCTGCCCTTGCTGTGCTGCTGGCGCCATTGCGGTGTTGCCTGCGGCCGGAATTCGCCGCATTCCCGCAAGGGCACAGGCGAGGTCGCTAGCACCCATCCGGCCATCTTTCCAGACCGGCTCCGCTCGGCGCGCAACCTTAAACGATGTGCACGATCATTGAACCTCGGGAAGCGGAGCAATAGCGGTTTCGCTCGCACTTGCGGGGGAAATACGCCAAGCAGCAGGCCATGACGTCCGAGCACAATTCCGAGACTGAAGCACTTGGCCTTCCGGGAATGATCCAAAACCGCCTCGTCGAATTGCTGGTCCGGCACCGCACGCTGTTCGGTGCCTTTGCCTTGCGCGGGGTCGGCATTCTGGCGGGCTTTGCTCTGACTTTCATGCTCGGGCGTTTTTTTGGCGCATCGGGCACCGGAACCTATGCGCTGGTAACCCAGACGACCTCCTTCTTCGCCGCGATCGGGTTGCTTGGCCTCGACATCAGCGTCGTGCGGCACTTCTCGCGAGCCGATGCTGACCGCAAGCCGATTGCCACCTTGATGCTAGCGAAGATCCTTGGGACCGGATTGGCCATGCTTGGCGCGATAACGCTGGTCATCGCTTTCGGCGGTGAGTTTGTCTGGCAAGGCCTGTTCGGCAACATTCTGGGCACCGAATTCATGCTGGTCGCCTGCCTGACCCTGATACTCCGCGGCGTACTGCAATTGCTGGGCGGAGTACTTCGGTCGCAACACCGGATTACGCTGGGAATCATCATCGGAATGGTGATCATTCCGGTAGTTCCGGCAATCGCGCTCGTGCTGGGAATTGCATCGACGGTACATCAAGTCCTTTGGGCGACAGCGATAGGTGCAGTCGCGGCTTCGCTGGTGGGGATGGCTGCCCTGCTGGATCATGTGAGCACCAGCAAAGACGCGCTCAAGGTTCCGATGCGTGCGATTATGACATCGGCCCTACCCCTTTGGGGGGCCAGCCTGGGTATTGTATTCGGGGAATGGTATGCACTGGCTGTGGTCGCCCGAACACTCAGCATCAGTGATGCGGGCATTTTTCGCGTTGCAGCACAGATCACCGGTACGTTGATGATCGTCACGACGACCATTTCGATGGTCTACATGACGCAGATCAGCAGCGCATTTCATGCGCACGACAGGGTCGGGGTTGCCCGTCTCGCACGGACGGCGGTCAGGTTGAGTCTCTTGCTGGCGGCACCGCTCGCCCTCGCAATCATCGGTGCATCCTATTTTCTCCTGCCGCTCATAGGGCCCGAGTTTGTGGCGGCCATGCCGCTTGTCGTCGTGATGGTCACGGGCCAGGTGCTGATTGCGCTATTCGGACCAGCTGGGCTGGTGCTGTCTATGTCGGGCAATGAGCGCGTCAACCTTGCCATCTCGATTGCAGGAACATTGGCGCTGCTGGTTCTTGCTCCTGTGGCCGCGATCGAGGGCGGGACCATCGGTATCGCCAGCTGTGTTTCAGCGATTCTGGTCAGCCGGAACCTGACCGCATTTATCTTCGTCCGTTACCGGCTAGGCATCCGGATCTGGGCCGGGCGGATTGCGAATTAGGGCTCGAAAGTGAAGGATCCGGCTCTGCCAAATCGAGAATCGGCAAATTTCGCTGGAACGAAAATACCCCTTTCCTACATATAACCAATATGGTTTCTATCGATCTGACGCTTTGCCAAAGAGGTTTATCATGTCAGACGATTTTGCCGCTTTCTCATCTTCTCCTGCAACCCCGAGCGAAGATGCCTACTCGGTAACCCCCAATGATGTCGCTGCCTTGCCCGCGGTTCCGAAATATCTCTATGTCGGTCGAGGCGGCAACGTAACATTGCGCGCCAAGGATTCCGCGATCGACGTGGTGTTCGAGAATGTCCCGGCAGGCTCCTACCTGTTCGTGCGCGCGAGCCATGTCCGCGCCAACGGAACCACCGCATCTGCAATTGTTGCCTGCGCATGATGCTCGGGTTGATGATCGCCGCACGCCATCACTCCTCGTCGCAGGAGCTGGCGGGAGATGCCGACTACACCGTCAACAGCGTGTCGGAATGGAACGCGGTTTTCGCCAACAGCGCCGCGACCCTGGCGAACAAGATCGTCGAGGTAGCAGCGCCGATCCCCGATCCAGTGGCGATCAGCAACAGGGACTTCACGGCGGCGGGCGGGCCTGTCACCATCCGCAGCGCCAATGCCGGTTCCTATCTCGGCCACCTCGACCTGTTCACGCTGGTGCGCGGGGTGGACTTTTCGGGCCTCAACTTCCAGTTGCAGGGCTGGCCGAAGGCGGAGCTTGCCTGCGTCGAGTTCAACACCGGCACCTTCGACAATCTGCGGTTCAACAAGGGCACCACCTTCCGGCACGGCTATGGGGCGAGCCTGCTCGATGTGGACACCGACGCCGATCTTCCGGAATACGAGCGCGTCAACAATGTGCAGACCGCGACCACGACCAGCGCGACCTATGCGCTGACGTGGAAGGACCCGACCGCGACCGGGGGGATGATCGAGTTCTTCAACCGGGGCGCGCAGACCGTTTACGTCAAGGTGGGCGGCGCGGGCGTGACAGCGACGACCGGCGACACGGCCTGTGCGGCAGGGGCGCGGGTGCGACTGACGGGCCTCAATCCCACGACCGACACGCACTTTGCCATCCTCGCCGCGAGCGGGACCAGCGAGGTCAACGCCCGCACGGAAATCGGGCTGCTCTACTACATGGGCCGCGCCTTCTTTGCGAGTGGCAGCGCGGTCATCCAGGACATCGAAATCCGCAACTGCATCTTCCGCGATCTTGGCGACGGGGTGAAGGGCATTGGCACGCCCACCAGCCTGATCGTCATGGATAACGACTTCGACCGCATCTATGGCGATCTGGTCTCGGCGGCTCCGGCTGTGGGCGGCTCGGCCCGCATCATGCGCAACATCTACAGCGTCCAGTTCAGCCGCTCGGGCATTGCCGAGAACCTCAACGGCGATGCAGGCGATCCGCATGGCGACGTGTATCAGGCGTTCGGCACGGGCGCTGGCACGATCAGCAACATCAGGGTGGCAGGCAACCGGATGCGCGTCGGCCCGCTGCGCGCTGGCGTGACCCATCAGGGCATCTTCATTTCCGACAACGACATTCTCCCGTCCTACAGCGATGTGTTCGTCGTTTCGGAGACGCTGGTGGGCGGCTCGGCCCCGCAGATCGCAACCGGCGAGGGCGCAACCTACCCTGTCCGCGACTATCTGATCTATGGGGCGACCATTGCCGATTACTCGAATGTCGCCAATGCCAGCCCGCGCATCAGCGTTGCCACCGATCAGGGCGGTTCGGTCTATATCGGCACGAGCGTGTTCCCGAGCCTGCTGTTCGATCCGGAAGAACCGCAACAGGACGGCAACGTGCTGTGGAGCGGCATGGCAAGCCCGGCGGCGGTGTTCCCGAACTTCGCCAATCTGGCGACAGCGACCACCCGCGCACAGATCGAGACGGCCCTGACGACCGCAGCCGAAGGGGCTGGCGTCGGCGCGGCTGCCACGGCCAACGCCATCGACTGGACGACCACCGATCCCGAAGCCGTGATCCTGTGGGAGAACGTGCCGAGCGGGGCGCACTGGAACGCGCTGACGAACCAAGCAGCGAGCACACTTATCACCTTGCCGCTGCGCAAAATCCTCAACAAGCGCGCCAATCAGGCGGTGAGCGTCGGCGCGGGGACGGAGTGGCAGAGCGTCGATACCGATGGCGTCACGGTCATTCAGGCATGGACGACTGCGAGCGGGACGATCCAGCCCGGCCAGTTCATCCAGATCAGGCGCACCAGTTCCGGCACTTCGAGCGGCATTGTCACGGCTTCGGTCACGATCAACGGCTTCACGCAAGGCGTGAATATCACCACTGCGGCAACCCCGTCCGCCTATCTGGTTCAGGGCGCGACCCCCGGCTACTTTGTCGATCCGGTCAACGTGCCGAGCGGGACAAGCCGCATTACCTTCCGCTGCAAGCTGTGGCTCCCCACCGGATACGGCCTTGCCAACCTGTTCACGCAGGAAAGCACCGGCTGCGACTTGCAGGTGCGCAACTCTGCCGGTTCGCTCAACGCCACGGTCGAGGATAGCACGACCGCGAAGATGCTGGCCGATACGGCAGTGGCTCCGGCCCCGAACACGCTCGCTGCCCAAACGTGGTATGAGATCGAGTTCGACGTGAACCAAGTGACGCAAGAAGTGATCTGCACGGTCAACGGCGTGTCGAAGACGACCGCCTTCGCCGCAGCCAGCACTGGCCTGTTCCAGACGGGGCGCGAGGTCAGCTTCCTTGCCAACACTGTCGGGACTTCGCCGATCCCCGCTGGCGCTCGCATCGCCGATATGTCGGTGGACTTCAACGGGGTGCGGCACAAGACCCTGCCGAACGATGCGGCTAGCGCCAACGCCGATCCGTGGAAGCGCGGCGGCAACTTCACTGGCTGAGGCGGAGGCTGGCCCGGCGCCTGTTACTGGCCGATCCTTGTGGCCCGTGGCAGGGCCGGGCGCATGTCAGATTTGGCTGCCTGGCGCTCTCACAAGGCGCCGCAAGGTGCCGAGCATGCTGCGGGCAGCCTCCTTGAGGCCGAGAGCGCGGGTGTTCCGCGCCAACTCAAGATCTCTAAACCGCGGCCAGCGCCGCCCCACTATCGCCATCGCGGCCAGACGTGGGAGCACCATGCCTTTGCGGCGCGCCTGAAACGGCTGCATATGGCGCACAGCTGCCAGAGACACAGGCTCGCACTCGAGCATGCCCGAAGCCTCTGCCCGCTGGATCAGCGCCTCACCGCGCGCAGTGCGCGAGAGCACAACGCTTCGTCCATCCTGCTCATCGAAAAGCGGGTTGCCCTGATCGTCGCAATGCCACCCATCGGCGCATACGATGTCGGCGAATTCCCCGATACCATCGGGGCAGATCTTGCAGCGAAACTGCAGATGGCGGTTCAGTATCCCGCCCCAGCTCGTCTCGTAATCCATCGTGAAGCGCGTCCCGTCAGCGAGTTCGGCCGTGGCGTAGCCAGGCCACCCGTCGCCGCGGAAGCGGAACGAAACCACAGCGCTTTCGTCCTCCACACCCATCGCCTTCAGCAGAGCAGACGTTCCGCGGTAGCTCGGCACGCCGGCACACATGAAGGCCAGCATGTAAGCGACCTTTTGGTCTACCCGGGGATCGATCCGGGCGAGCTGCCGCAGGCCGGCCACGTCACAGGGCTTACCGACAAATGCGAAGCGTCCGGGGCGATCTAGGCATTCGGCAAGATTCTCAAGCGGCGACGACGGGGCATAGCGTGAACCGGCCGCATGGAAGACCTCGTCGGCGCGGGTGCTGATCACACGGACGTTCCTGACCGGGGATTTGTCCGAGACTGCCGTTTGCACCACATAGTCGATCTCGCCGCTGTCGAGCAGATACGTCAGCACTGCGGAGAGCGCTCCCCCCGAGGAGGCATTGCGGCGCAACTCGCGATCCGCGCCCCAGCCCAGCCGCGCGGCGACAACGGGGCCCCACACCGGGTGGTAATCAGCTTCAAGCCGGGCCGGGTCGTGCCGGATATTGGCGCCCGGGCAAACCGCGTCAATCAGCGTGGCAAGTTCTGCCGGAACCGGAGCCACCACCTCGGGACGGCGATAGCCCTCGGCGGAATCACGCATGATGATCGGGGCGTCAGCACCACCGGCAAGACCTGCGCACAACCCGCATCCCGAACACAGGCCGTTCGCCTTGATCGTCTCGATATCAAGCATGGCGGCCAACGACCCTCGCGATCGCGGTGTCGAGGAAGCCGGTGTATTTCTGCAAGCGCCGCTGCGCCTCGGCATTGGCGGCGACCGCCTCCTCGCGGACGGCAGCGACATCGGCGAGCGCGGCTTCGAACTTCTGCAGTGCGATGTCGTTGCCCTCCTGAACCAAATCGACGTTGCGCTGGTAACCGATCGAACCGAACAGGCCGGAGAACTTGCGGCTATAGCCCAGCGGTACCACCGCGGTTCCGGACGAGATGGCCGCGATGGTGGCATGCATCCGGCTACCCGCGAACAGATCAAGGCCTGCGATATAGCTTTTCGCTTCAACCGGGCTGGCGAACCTGGGTGCGACAATCGCGCCGGGATAGAGCGCCTGAAGCTCGCGGGCGAGCGAATAGTCGTCTTCATAATGTCCTTCGGCAGGATCGGCCGGATCATTGGCAGCGATCACGTGGCCGACCAGATGCAGCTCGATCGCGGGGTCCTTGGCCAGCCGCTCCATCAGCGAACGGATCAGGGTCGGGTAATCGGCCGCCAGACGGATCTTGCTGTGCGGCGACCTGTGCAGGCGATAGAGCAGGGCCGAGACGTTGAGGCCGACCTTGAGCGGTGCTCCGGCATCAGCGGCAGGCCTTTCCGGCTGGCGGAACGGCAAGGCAAAGGCAACGTCGCACGACAAGGATGACTTGCTGTCGAAGCCGAGTTCGTCAAGCACTGCACGGGACAGCTCGTCACGCGCAAAAACGTGATCGGCCAGCTGCAGCACATGCACTGCGGCCCGGCGTGCGATAGTCGTGTGAAACGGACCAATCGTTTGCGGACTGAAGACCAGCGGCGCACCGGCAGCGACAGCGGCCATCTTGGAAAGGATCATCATCCAGTAGCGCTTGCCCGAATAGATGTCCGAAAAGCTGTCCCCCCCGCCAATGTCGAAGACGATATCGCACTGTCTGAAGGTGCGGTGCAGACCGGACAGGGGATTGAACAGCGCCTTCATCCCGACATTGGTGAAGTCGTATTCGTGGTTCAACTCGTGGCCATAATCGAACCGGCCGCGCGCGCCGATCAGATGCAGCACCGGACGATAACCCGCCCGCTCCACGGCCGCCGCCACAAGCGCGGCGTTGGCGATGGAAAGCGCGCCGACCCCGAGATTTTCGTTGTAGACAGTGTGCCACAGCAGTCCGACGTGCAGTGGCTTGATCGCCGCCACGGCACCATCAGAACCGGAATCCATCGGCTGCAAGGGTGCTGGTGCGCCCGATCCGATCTGCGTTGACATTATGCGTATTCCGTTCGTGCTAAAAATATCCGGAGGGTAAGGCGCGTCATGCAGGCTTGCCCAGCCGCAAGGCAATCTGTCGCCGCGCAAGTAGCGCCAAAAGTCGCGGACGAGCGAGCACGAACAGGGCGTAGCGCAACCATTGGCCGTCATGCCGATATTCGCGCGCCACGTTTGAAGCGTGCACCAACAGCAGATCGCGCTCGCGTTCTGCCATCGCGCGATCGATTGCGGGCGTGATCCGGTCAGCATAGGCATCGCGCAGCGCAAGGCTGATCTGGTGGAGAAGGTCGAAGCGCGCGTTGCTGTGCGACTTGTCGGACTTCTTGCGGCTCGCTTCCCCGATCCGCTGCGTGTAGACGTAGCCTGGCCGGCTTGAAAGAATAGCCGTAGCGCCGCGGAAGAGCATATCGGCATAAAGCTTGAAGTCTTCGCCGTAACGGATGGCTTCGTCGTACTTCAGTCCCTCCCGCTCCAGGAAGGCTCGGCGCATATACGGCTTGAGCGCAGCGTAATTGAAGCGACCGACGGTGACGAGGTCATTGAGGAACAGGGACTCGTTCGAAATCGGAATGACCGATCCGTCGTCCTTGAAGGCGTGGCGCGTGACGACCTGCAGCCAACCATCGTAAAGCAGCAGGTTGTCGGCCACAAAATCGGCATCGTGGTCGGCAATCAGCTTGGCGAAATGTTCGTTTCGGCCCGGATCCCAAGCATCGTCAGCGTCGAGCAAGGCGATGTAGTCCCCCGTTGCCGCCGCCATGCCAACATTCCGCGCGCGCGAGGGTCCGCCGTTTTCCGGCGTCTCAAGGATGATGACCTGCGGATAGCCGGCGTACCGTTCCTCAAGATAGGCCTTGGTGCCATCACGGGACCGATCATCGATCAGGATGATTTCGTCGATGGGGCGGGTCTGCGCCAGAAGGCTCTCCACCGCCCGGTCAACAAAATCACGGCTATTAAAGGTCGGAATGAGGACCGATACCTTCATTACTTAAGCTCCCATTTTCGGCTCAAAGCCATTCGCCGGTCGGCCGGCGTCGAATTAACCGCGGCATCCCCACGGCGCCCAAAAAGGCAATTCTTGCGACAAGGGCCCGCCGCACCTTGGCTAAACTTGCTCACAAATCGCTCTGATCGTCTGAGCCCAGACATCCCAATTCAGCCGATTGTGGCTGTCTTCGATCGCGTTTCGGGAGAACGCTTCATATTTGGACGCATCCGAAACGAGTTGCTGGATGGCGGCGGCAAAATCATCGGCTGTCGAACCTGGCGGCAGAAGCAGGCCCGTTTCTGCGTCCTTGACCACGGTCGTGACACCGCCGGTGGCGAACGAGATCGATGGCAGACCAACCGCCGCAGCCTCGGCAAAGACCATTCCAAGAGCCTCGGCTTTGGTCGGCAACAGGAATAGATGCGCTGCATCAAAAAGCGAATGCAACAACGCCAGTTCACTCGGCTCAGCCTTGTTCAGGCGACCGTGAAACTTGACGTAGTCGGGCGGGCTATCCTTCAGTACGGAGCTGTCGACCCCTACCACGTCAAGGCGGCCAGCAACGCCGCGCTGGCGAAGACGTTGCGCCGTCTGGAGAGCAATTTCACCACCCTTGCGTTTCCAGTCGACCCCAACGAACAACAATCGCAGTTCGCCGGACACACATGTCCGCGGTTCGGTCCGAACGGGAAGAGTGCCATTCGGTCCCCAGGGCACCACCGCGACCTTTTCAGGCGCGACGCCAAAATCATTCAGCGCGGATTGCTGGGCCCAGCGCGAAGGATAGGTCAGCACCTTGGCCCGGCGCATCGCCTCGCGCTCCATGGCCTCGTAACCCAAGCGGCACGGTTGCCAGAGATTCTGGAGGTTGGGGTAGTAAGGCGCGATCGCAATGCTGGTGGCATCGGACACAAGGATCTGCTTCAGATCATCATCAAGCATGCTGGCCATACCCGATGCGGCAAAGGAGATGTATACATCCGCATTCGCTCGGCGCAGCCTTCTGCGTGCTGCGACGGATGCAATTCGCACGCACAACGGAAGCATCCGAATGTCAATTCTGTTGCCGCTTATCTTTCTGATTATCTTTGATATTGTATCAAACGACCGAGGGAAGGGCTGCGTCTCCACATAGGCAACGTGGGCATGCTTTTCCAATGCCTGAAGGGCGTGAAACGGGGTGCCTGACCAGAGCTGAATGTCCCTCGGGTTACCGCCTGCAAAAACGGCTACCTTGGGAGGGCGCGGCTTACTCACAGCTACTGGGTGGTTGCTAACGGCATTCATGTTTCCATCCGGTTCGGCAGTTTGGCGGCGGCGGGGTCGCTTGATCGGATGCGGCGCTCGGTCTCGTCGGCCTCGATGAAGCGGCCATAGGGACCCACTTCGATGTCGCTGCGGATCACTTTGCCCGGATTGCCGGCCACGATCGAGCGCGGCGGCACGTCCCTCGTCACCACGCTGCCCGCCCCGATCACGCAATTGTCGCCGATCGTGATGCCGGGCAGGATGATGCTCTCCCCGCCGATGAAGCAGTTCTTGCCGATCCGAGTGTGGGTGTAGAGACCGCGGGTGCGATCATGCGTCAGGATCCGCGCGTTGAACGCGACATAGGTGTACGCGTCGATATGCACGCCCTCCGGAAAAGTCAGATCAGGTTTGGCGCTGAGCGACATTTCGACCGTGGGATGAATATCCATCCTGAACACGCTGCGCATCACCCACAGCCGGATTGCGATCAGCAGCTTGCGCAGGAATGCCAGCCGGGCGAGGCTCACCGCGTTTCTCCGTGATCGGCGTTGCAGGGGTCAGCGCGGCGGCTTGACCCAAATCGCCCGCAGGCGCAATCCCCGCCAGGTGTCGACCCGGACGAGACCGATGACCCCCGCCAAGGCAAGTCTAATGGCCAGCGCTGCGCTAGCGCTCGGGGCGATTGCCGCGTTGTGGCAGGAGGTGCCGCAATGGCGGTTCGGCGGGACGCGCAGCATGGCGACATCATCGGTCACCTACAGGCCAGTCTCGCTCGCCTGTCCGACTGGCGACAAAACGATTACGGTGATCGGTGACAGTCACGTTACGGGCGGCCGCATGGGCGGAGCAGGCGCGCCTTTCGCGACGGTGCTCGAACAGGCGCTCGGCGCCCGCGTAACGGTAGAGCGCCGCGGTGTCGGCGGACAGACGGCGGCCATGGGCGAGGCCACGTGGCGCGCGCGGGGGCTGCCCGATGCTGATCTTGCGATCATCGCCTATGGCACCAATGATGCAGCGCCGCGCGGCTGGCTGCGCGACAAGGTGCCGGTCGCGCCTGCCGCCTACAAGGCTTCGCTCACTCGCCAGATCGCGGCGTGGCGTGCACGCGGTGCGCAGGTTGTCCTGCTCGCCCCGCCGCCGGGGGGCAGCGCCGCCATCGCCGCGCGTCTCTCCCCTTATCGCGACGCCACACGCGCTGTCGGTCAGGCCTCGCGCGTGACGGTGCTCGACCCGGCAGAGGGCTTTGCAACCTGCGCAGGGTCCGAGCCGCTGCTGGCATTTGATGCGCTGCACATGAACCCGGCTGGCCATCAATGCCTCGGGCAATGGCTGGCCCGCCAGCTGTGTTCGCCCGCCCGCTGACGCCGCGACCGGTCGGCAGGCCGTCATAGCGCCGCCTCGGAGCCGACTTTGCCACGACGCAGGATGCGGCTCTCGATCCAGCCGGCGATCGGCTCGATCATGTCCAGCGCTCGCCGCTCGATGAAGAACCACGAAAGCGCCGCGAGCACGAGAGTGATCGGAAGCGCGGCGAGGATGTTCTCCAGCGGGCTCATCCCGGGCGCCAGATGCACCAGCAACTGCTGCAAAGGGAAGGCATAGATATAAAGGCCGTACGAATAGTCGCCGATCCGGTTGTAGGCGAGGAGCGGGCCTTTGACGGCGAACCCGAACCAGATGGTCGAATAGCCCAGCGCCACCATGATCGCAGGCAACACCAGCAGCCCGGTCCCGAACGCCGCCAGTGGCAGCAACCACAAGGCTGCGGCGATGCGACCGTCGGTCGGAAGCTGGTCGCGCCAGACATAGGCGAGCACCCCCAGTCCAAAGGGGAACGCGAGGTGGGCCAGCAAGTCGAGGCGATAGGCAATTCCCGAGGCCGGTTCCCAGTCCAGGCTGAACAGAAACGCTGCGGCGAGCCCGGCGAACACCACGGAAAACATGCCGCGGCGCCGCAGCAATCCCAGCACGCCGAGGACAAACACGCCGCCATAGCAGACCACCTCGTAGAACAGCGTCCACAAGCTGCCGTTGATGGCGGGCCCATTGGGGTTGTCGGCAAATACTCCGGGGAGAGAATATTGCAGGAAAAACAGGCTGAGATTGCCCGGCACGTAGCGCATCGTCGCAGGGTCCGTCAGATAGGCGGACATGGTGCTGGTCGTGAGCATGGCCCCGGCCAGCACGGTCAGCACCAGCACGACGACCAGCCCCGGGAACAGGCGCATCACGCGGGCGGTGACGAACCGGATGCGGCTGCTGGCGCGATCGAAACTGCGCGCGATCAGCAGGCCAGACAAGACGAAGAACACCGCGACCGCATGCCCTCCGAGCGACAGGCCGGTCAGCTCTTCCAGTGGCTCTGCGGCTCCTGCGCCCAGTGCAATCGGGAAAGCATGCGAAACGAGCACCGCCGCAGCCGCGATCAGTCTGATCAGATTGAGATTGTTGTCCCGGCCCGACAAGAGCTGCGACAGAGCGGCTGGCTGGCCGCTCGCGCCCGTCACTGCTGCCCTCGTGCGATCAGCGGATGCCACCAGGCTTCGTTATCGAGATACCAGCGCATGGTCTGGCGCAGGCCTTCCTCGAAGCTGTGGCGGGGCGTATAGCCGAGTTCGGCACGGGCCTTCGTTTCGTCAATGGCGTAGCGGCGGTCGTGCCCGGCGCGATCGGTGACGAAGGTCTTGAGGCTATTGGTCGGCTGGCCTTTCGCCGCCGGCGCGTTGGGGTAGCGCGCGGCGAGCCCGACCACTTCGGCAAAGGCGCGGTCGACTTCGGCGCAGATGGTGTCGATCACCGCCATGTTGGGCAGCTCCGCCCCGCCGCCGATATTGTAGGTTTCACCCGCTTGGCCGTTGACAAGGCAGGCCTCGATCCCGCGGCAGTGATCCTCCACATGCAGCCAGTCGCGCACGTTCATCCCGTCGCCGTAGATCGGCAGGTTGCGCCCGTGCAGCGCGTTGAGGAGGAACAGCGGGATGAGCTTTTCGGGATACTGGTACGGCCCGTAATTGTTCGAGCAATTGCTGGTCGTCACTTCCAACCCGAAGGTGTGGTGATAGGCGCGCACCAGATGGTCGGAGGCCGCCTTCGATGCCGAATAGGGCGAGTTGGGCGCGTAGGGCGTGGTCTCGGAGAAGGCCGGATCATTCGGGCCGAGCGATCCGAACACCTCGTCGGTCGAGATGTGGTGGAAGCGGTGGGGCGTCCCGCTGCCCGAAAGCCATACAGCCCGTGCCGCCTTCAGGAGGCTGTTGGTGCCGAGGATGTTCGTGTCGATGAAGGCATCCGGCCCGCTGATCGAGCGGTCGACATGGCTTTCGGCGGCAAAATGCACCAGCGTGTCGATGGCATGATCGCGAAGCAGCCGTTCGACCAGCGCCGTGTCGCGGATGTCGCCCTCGACCAGTTCTGCATTGCTGCCCTCGAGCGTCGAGCGGTTGCCCGCATATGTCAGCGCGTCGAGCACGACCACCCGGTCTTCGGGGTGGTGCGCGTTCCAGTAATGCACGAAATTGCCGCCGATGAATCCGGCGCCGCCGGTAACGAGCAGATTAGCCAAGCTTCGCTTCCTCTTTGAGCATCAGGCGCAGATTGTCGCGCCAGGCCACAGGCGCATCGCCGAGGAAGGCGCGGGTCTTGCTGCAATCAAGCAGCGAGTAGGCCGGGCGGCGCGCGGGAGTCGGGTATTCGGCGGAGGTGATGGCGTGGATCTGCGGGATCTTTGCAATCAGGCCCAGCGCCTGAGCTTCTTCCGCAATGGCGACAGCAAATTCATGCCACGTCGCCACACCGTCGTCACAGTGATGGAACGTGCCGGTCGCCTGCCGTTCGACCAGCGCCCAGATGGTGCGTGCAAGTCCTGTGGCCCAGGTCGGCGCGCCCACCTGATCGGCGACCACGCGCAATTCATCGCGCTCCATCATCAGGCGGATCATGGTGCGCACGAAATTCGCCCCGCCGGCCTCGTAGACCCAGGCGGTGCGCACCAGCAGGTCTTGCGCGCGCAGGCAATCCTCACCCTCGGCCTTGGTGCGCCCATAGGCCGATTGCGGACTGCGCGGTGCGTCGGGTGCATAGGGGGCGCAGGCCGTGCCGTCGAAAACGTAGTCGGTCGATACGTGGACGATCTTGCCGCCTGTCTCGGCCATTGCCTCGACCATCGCGGCGACCGCTTCGGCATTGATCGCGCGCGCCAGTTCCTCGTCGCTCTCGGCCTTGTCGACAGCGGTATAGGCGGCCGCATTGATGATCAGATCGGGGGCTTCCACCGCCAGCCGCGCGCGCAGCATCGGCACGTCGGTAAGGTCACAATCGTCAACGTCGATGGCATTGATCTCGGCCCACGACGGCGCAAGTCGCTGCAGCGCACCGCCAAGCTGGCCGTTCGCACCGGTAATCAGCACTCTCATGCAAACACCGGCACTTGCGCCAGCGAGAGCCCGCGCGCGTCCTTTTCGGAAATGATCGGTTCAAGGCCTTCCAGCGGCCAGTCGATACCCACCGCCGGATCGTTCCACGCCAGCGTGTACTCGCTCTGCGGCGCGTAAGGTGCGGTGCATTTGTAGAGGAAGTCGGTGTCGTCTTCGAGCGTCAGGAAGCCATGGGCGAACCCTTCCGGCACCCAGAACATGCGCTTGTTCGCGGCGCTCAGTTCAACCCCGACCCATTGGCCGAAAGTCGGCGATGACTGCCGCAGGTCCACCGCGACATCGAACACCGCACCATTCGTCACCCGCACCAGCTTGCCCTGGGCTCCCGGATTCTGGAAATGCAGCCCCCTCAGCACGCCCTTCTGCGAGCGGCTGTGATTGTCCTGCACGAAGGCAAGATCGAGCCCGGCATCGGCGAAGGTCGCAGCGTTCCAGGTTTCCATGAAGAAGCCACGGCTGTCGCCAAACACCCGTGGTTCGATGATCAGCACACCGGGGATGGCGGTTTCGATTACCTTCACGGCAGCGCCGGATTTTCAAGCAGTTTCAGAAGGTACTCGCCGTAGCCCGACTTGCGCAGCGGCTCGGCAATTTCGCGCAGGCGTTCAGCGGTGATGAAGCCTTGCCGCCAGGCAATCTCTTCCGGGCAGGCGATCTTCAACCCCTGCCGCTCCTCGGTGATACGCACATAGGTTGCCGCATCGAGCAGCGAAGCATGCGTCCCCGTATCGAGCCACGCGAACCCGCGCCCCATGATCTCGACCGACATCGCGCCTTCATCGAGATACAGCCGGTTGAGATCGGTGATCTCCAGCTCGCCGCGCGCCGAAGGCTTGAGGTCGCGGGCGCGGTCGGCCACGGTTTCGTCGTAGAAATAGAGGCCGGTCACGGCATAGTTCGATTTCGGGACGCGCGGCTTTTCCTCGATCGAGACAGCCCTGCCCTGTGCATCGAATTCAACCACCCCGAAGGCCTGCGGATCATTGACGCGGTAAGCGAACACCGTCGCCCCGCTGGCGCGGGCATTGGCGCTGCGCAGCAGATCAGGCAGGCCATGGCCGTAGAAGATGTTGTCACCGAGGATCAACGCGCTTGGTCCCCCGCGCACGAAATCCGCACCGATATGGAATGCCTGCGCCAACCCCTCGGGCCTTGGCTGCACGGCGTAGGAAAGCGACACCCCGAAATCCGAGCCGTCGCCCAGCACGCGCTGGAACTGGACTGAATCCTCGGGCGTGGTGATGATCAGGACTTCGCGGATCCCCGCCAGCATCAGCGTGCTCAGCGGATAGTAGATCATCGGCTTGTCGAAGATCGGCATCAGCTGCTTGGAGACGCCGCGAGTGAGCGGATAGAGCCGCGTGCCGGAGCCGCCGGCCAGGATGATCCCCCGCCTGGTCGCATCATTTGCCATAGCGAATGCACGCCCCCTTGAGTCGAACCCGGCACGACCGTGCGCTGCATTGCAGCATGGCTCCTACGGGTCAATCGCAAAGTGTCCGTCCGGCTTGCAGTGAAACTAAATTGGCTTATCGCGTCACTTCGCCCGTAGGCGGGCCAGGTTGCTTCCGGTTAACCGCTGTTTGTGCAGGTGCGGAAGACCGGACAAGGGAGTGATGTGCCGGATAGTGTCGCCATGAACAGCGCCGCGGTTGACGCCAGTCTTGCCCGCACGCTTGCCGCGATCCTGCGGCGCGAGCCACCCGCCCTATGGCCGGCCGGGCTTGACGGCGACGCAGGGCAGATTGCGCAGCGCATCGCCTTTCATGGCATTGCCCTGCTGATCGCACAAACCCCCGAAGCTCTGGACAGCTGGCCGCCCGCACTCGTCCGGGCGTTACGCGAACAGGCCGGCATCCAGACCTTCTGGGAGACCAGCCACCGGGCGGCGATCGCGCCGTTGATCGAAGCCCTTGCCGCTGCCGGCATTCCCGCGATCATCACCAAAGGTACGGCATTGGCCTATTCGGTCTATCCCGATCCGGCAGCGCGGCGGCGCGGCGATACGGATATTCTGGTGCAAGGCGCAAGCCGCAGACAGGTGCGGCTGGTGCTGCGCGCGTGCGGCTTCGCGGAAGTATCGGACGTGAAGGCGCTGCAGGAAAGCTGGCAGCGCGATACGGCCATCGGCTTTGCTCCGGCGGTCGATGTTCACTGGCGGATCAGCGCCAGCGCCGCGGTTTCGCAGATGCTCGAGCGCGGCTTGCGGTTCGATAGAAGCATCCCGCTCGATCGCCTGTCTCCCAATGCGCGCGGGGTCGACCCGGTCGACAATCTGATCCTCATCGCGATCAATCGCGGCGCGCACGCGGTGTTCGGCTACAATGTCGGGGCGGAGCAGGTGTTCGAGGCTGACAGGTTGATCTGGGCGCTCGATGTGCACTTGCTCACAGGGCAGTTCGTCGCCGGGGACTGGGACGATCTCGTCGAGCGGGCGTCGCTGACGGGGGCCGCAGGGATGGTCCGCGCCAGCCTCGCCTTTGCCCAGCGCACGCTTGGAACGATAGTGCCCGAAGGCGTCGATGCGGCGCTGGCGCGGGTTCCTGCCGATCACGGCCTTGGCGCCTATTTCCGGCTGTCCTCGCATGTCCACCGCCTGCAGCGCGATCTTGCCGCCTGTGGCAGCATCGGCGAAAAAGCCCGTGTGCTGCGCTACGTCGCCTTTCCCAGCGCGGACTTCCTCCAGAGCCGTTTTCCGGGTGCGGAAGGCTGGCCTCGCCCGATCCTGCACCTGCGCCGCTGGATCGAGGGTGCCGGTCGGCTGTTGAGCGGAAAGGCCTGAAAATGCGCCTTGCTTTCCTGTGGCACTGGATCAAGCAGTTCCGGGCCGAACTCGCGTTGATCGGGGGACTGTCGCTGGCGAGTTCAACCGTGACGCTGGCACTGCCGTGGCTGATCGCGCGGTTGGCGGGCAGTGTTGTGGGCGAAACCGCGATCAATCTCGAACAGACGCTGATCCTGCTGGCCATAGCGTTAACCGGACTGGCGGCGACCACGGTGCTCGTCACCATCCTGTCGGAAAAGGCCGCAGGGCAGATCCTCGCCAGCCTGCGCAAGGAGACCCACCAGCGCCTGATCGCCATGTCGATCGCCTTCCACGACCGCAGTCGCAGCGGCGATCTGCTGGCGCTGATGAGCTACGAGGTCGAAAATCTCAGCACTTTCCTCACCGCCACGCTGGCGCGGGTGCCTTCGATGGTGATCACGGCGGCAGGCGCCTTCGCGATCCTGCTGGCGATCGATCCGGTGCTGACCTTGATGATCCCGGCTCTGATCCCGCTGTTCTTCATGGGGATGAAGTGGCTCGGACGGCGGCTCAGAGTGCTGGGCCGGCAAGTCCGCAAGGCCGAAGTCGATCTTGTATGGATGGCCGAGAGCGACCTGGAAATGCTTCCGGCAATCAAGGCCTTCGCGGTCGAGGATGAGCATCGCACGCGTTATGACACCGCGATAGAGAGAGCGCGGCTGCTGAAACTCCGCCAGACGCGGATCACCGCCTTCATCGGCCCCGCAGTCGCGCTTCTGGCGGCCATGGCTGCAATTGCGATCCTCGTGATCGGTAGCGGTTCGCTGCAGGACGGCACCCGCAGCCCGAGCGAACTGTTCGCCTTCCTGCTCTATGCCGCACTGTTGACCCGCCCGGTAGGGAGTCTGGCAGACACCTATGGCAGCTTCCAGACGGCCCAGGGCACACTCGGGCGGCTGGAGGCGGTGTTCGCCCGCAAGCCCGAGCCCGGCTATGCTGTCACCGGCAATCTCCCACGTGCGGCGGGCGCGCTGGCGTTCGAGGGTGTCAGCTTTGCCTATCCCGGCCGCCCGCCGGTGCTGCACGGTGCCAATCTCGTGATCAGAGCGGGCGAGACGGTGGCGCTGACGGGCGACAACGGCGTGGGCAAGTCGACCCTCGTCAACCTCGTCATGCGGTTCTACCAGCCCGAAAGCGGCCGCATCACGCTGGACGGCACCGACATCGCTGCTTTGCAGGTGCAGGAGCTACGGCGGCAGTTCGGCTATGTGCCGCAGCGCCCCCTGCTGATGCATGGCACGATTGCCGAGAATATCGCATTCGGGATCGCCAATCCCGATCCGGATGCGATCGAGCGTGCCGCCCGGCTGGCTCAGGTATGGGATTTCATCCAGCGCCTGCCGCGCGGCCTCGCCACCGAAATCGGCGATGGAGGCGTGCGCCTTTCCGGGGGTCAACGTCAGCGGCTCGCTCTCGCCCGTGCGCTTTATCGCGATCCACCGATCTTCATCTTCGACGAGGCGACCAGCATGTTCGATCTCGACGGGGAAACCGCCTTCATCGAATCCTGCACCCGGCTGCTGGCCGAGCGCACGGTGATCATCATCACTCACCGACCCGCCAGCCTCGCCCTTGCCGACCGGGTCATCCACATGACCGCTCAAGGCTTCCAGGTGGTCAGCGAGCGACATCCCGCCGCCAGCGCAGACAGGCAGGCATGAGCGGGATCTGCGGCGTTCTGCACGGCGATGGCAGGCCGGCGACCGGCGAAGAACTGTCCGCAATGCTTGCGCAGTTGGCAGCACGCGGCCCCGACGACAGTGCCGTCTGGCAAGAAGGGCCCTTGGCGCTCGGCCATACAATGCTCGCGACCACGCCCGAAGCCATGGTGGAGCGCATGCCGCATCGCCATGGCCAAAGCGGCTGTGTGATCACCGGCGACATCCGGATCGATAATCGCGGCGAATTGCTTGCCGCCCTCGATCTCGACACAGCGGGACGCACCATCGGCGACGGGGAAGTGGTGCTGCATGGCTACCTCAAATGGGGTCCGGACTGCCTCGACCACTTGCTCGGCGATTATGCCTTTGCAATCTGGGATCCGTCGCGCCAGCGGCTGCTGTGCGCGCGCGATCAGGCCGGGATGCGGCAGCTGATCTATCATCACACCCCCGGCCGTCTGTTTGCCTTCGCCACCGATGCGGCGGCGCTGGTCGCGCATCCGCAGGTGTCCGACGCGATCAACGAAGGCCGGATCGCCGATTTCCTCGAGGATCTCGAGGCCTGCGACCTCACCTCAACCTTCTACGCCGATTGCCAGCGCCTGCCACCTGCCCATGCGCTGATGATCGAGAGGGGCGAATTGCGGACCTGGCGGTATTGGACCCCGGCCCTGCCCCCCACGCTGCGGCTCGCATCGGACGAGGCCTATGCCGAGGCCTTCCGCGACGTGTTCACCGAGGCGGTCCGCGTCCGCCTGCGCGCGCCGCCGGGCAAGCTCGGCGCGATGCTGTCGGGCGGGATGGACTCAGGCTCGGTCGCGGCGGTGGCGTCCCGCCTGCTGCAGCAATCCGGCGCCCCGCCTCTGCCGACATTTTCCGCCACCAGCGCCGCAGACGACTGTGTCGAGACCCGCGCCATCCGCGCCGCACAGACCATGGGGCACCTCGCGCCGCATGACATTCCGCTGGAGGATTTCACCGCTTACGCCGAGGACCTGACGCGGCTGACACAGGCGAGCGGCGAGCCGTTCGACGGCCATATGGCGATGCTGCGCGCAGTCTATCTCGCCGCGCATCGGGCCGGGATCACTGTGATGCTCGACGGCGCGGCTGGCGATACCACGCTGATGGCCGACGACATGGTGGCATGGCGCCTGCGGCGCGGCGATCTTGCCGGGGCGTGGCGCGAGGCGGAAGGCGGCGAGCGGTTCTGGGGCAAGGAGTTGCCCGCCTTCAAATCTTTCGTCACCGGCGCACGGCATGTGCTCGTCCCCGACTGGCTGCGAGCGCTGCGCCGTCCGGCCCGCGAGGCTGCCGAGGCGCGCAGGAAGGCCCGCATCAGCCCGCTTGCCCCCGCCTTCGCCGCCGCAGTCGACATGCCCGCCCGGCGCGCAGCGCACTCCCGGCATGTCGCGCTCATCTTCGATGGCCGATGCGAGGATCGCCGCGGCTTTGTCACCCACCCCTATGTCACGGTCGCGCGCGAGCGCTATGATCGCGTCGCCGCCCCGCTCGGGATCGAACCGCGGGATCCCTTCCTCGATCGGCGACTGCTGGAGTTCTGCCTGTCGCTGCCCGCCGACCAGATCGAGCGAGACGGCTGGCCCAAGATCATCCTGCGCCGGGCCATGGCGGGATTGCTGCCGGACGCGGTGCGCTGGCGCGTGGGCAAGCAGCATCACGGATGGCGCTTCCAAGAGGCCTTGGTCACGTATTGGTTTGGCGGTGCTCCGCCGGGATGGGAAACGGAACTGGCGCGATTTGTCAGACCGGCCTTGCTCGCGCCCGACCATTTGCACGCCTCGCACGAAATTGCGGTTGCAGCCCGGATGTCATTCCTTTGTCTGCGTCCGTGGGTCGTTGAAGCCAGATAAGCTGGGAATTCTCGGCAAGGATAGCTGTGAATGATCGCACTGATGATGCGTTTGCGGCAACCACGTTGGGGTTCGTTTCACCATGCGGCTTCGTTAGCCCGCCTGACTAACAGGAGGAAACGCGCCCCCATCAGGGTTACTTAGCGGTTGCAACAAAAATACCTATGGGCTAACCCTTAGTCCGACAGCCCCATGGGGGGATCAAGTGCATTCACGGAGTTTAGTCTTGGCGCAGCGCAACGCATCCTCGGACAGCAAGGCCCGCTATTCGAAGCCGAAGCTTTTGATTTATGGGGAATTCGCGCATCTCACCGCAGGTGGTGTTGGCTCGGTCGTTGAAGCCGGCAATCACGGTTCGAAGCGTAAGCCGTAACCTCGCTGGACGATCGAGAGACTAGTCGCAATCGATCCGTCTCATATGCCTGATGAAATTTCTGAGCGGGACCCGTTCGTAACGGGCCCCCTCTCCGTTTGGCGCTATATCGATTGCGGCAGCGCCATTCCGGCAAGGATCACGCTCCCCGACCTTCCCGAACTCGGCGATGATGACGAAACGCCCCCGCCGCTTGTCGAGCGCGACGGGGCGACAGTTACCATGCATTTCCATGGCGTCGCCCGTTTCCGGATCGATTTTGCCGATCACACCATCACCGGCTTCGACATCGCTCCGGAGAGCGATGACGGCGTCATCGTCCATATTCTCCACGATCACATCGCTCCACGCCTGCTGGCGGAGCTGGGCGAGCTGGTGCTCCACGCCAGTACCGTGCAGTTCGGAGACCGGGTGGCGCTGTTTCTGGGCGAGACAGGAGCAGGCAAATCGACGCTGGCGACCAGCCTGCATCAGGCCGGTCACCAACTGCTTGGTGATGACGCGGTGATCGTGACCCGTGGACCCGAAGGCTATCTCGCGCAGCCCGTCTATCCTAGCTTGCGGCTCTACCCCGAAGCCATCGAGAGCCTGCTGGGCGGCGATACCCCCACCTCGCCGATGGCGGATTATTCCGACAAGCAGCACGTTCATCTGCCTGCCCTCGCCGATGTGGCCGACACGCCAGTTGCGCTGGCGGCGCTGTTCTTTCTCGCCGGGCCGGGCGATGCCGCAGAGCCGACCGCTAAGCCGCTCGCGAGCACGTGGACCTGCATCAAGCTCGTCGAACAGAGCTTCACGCTGGATGCGAGGGACCGGCGCTGCGCCGCCCGCAGGCTCGACGCCTTGTCGCAACTGGCGCTCGCCGTTCCGGCCTACCAGCTATGCTATCCACATGATTTCGCCCGGATCGGCGATGTCCACGCTGTCATCGAAGCGATTATCGACAACCCCGGCCCGGATGCGCCGGCACAACATCTCGGGAGCCTTGCCCAATGATCCGCGCATCGGGATATGATGTGGCCAGCTACGGCGAGATGATCGACTGCGAACCGCGCATGGGCGTCTACGTCGAAGCGCTGCGCCGTGCGGTCACCCCCGGGGGCCACAGTGATCGATCTCGGCGCGGGGTTCGGGATATTTGCCATTCTCGCCGCTAAGTTCGGCGCGGGTGACGTGATCGCGATCGAGCCCGATCCGAGCATCGGTTTGCTGATGCCCATGGCGCAGGCCAACTGCTGTGCCGATCGCATCACGATAGTGCGTGATCTTTCGACCCGCTACACGCCCGAGCGCAAGGCGGACGTGATCGTGTCCGACTTCCGCGGAACCGTGTCGCTCTACGAGCACCATATCGCCACGATCGTCGATGCCCGCGAGCGATTACTGAAACCCGGCGGCACGCTGATGCCAATGCGCGATACGCTGCGGGTGGCGCTGGCGCATTCCCCCAAGGCCTATCGCCAGTGCCACTACCCGTGGCGCTCGAACCGCTATGGCCTCGATCTTTCGGCCGCCCAGAGCTTTGCGGCCAACACCGAAGCCAAGGCCTATCTCAAACCGCGCGCACTCGTGTCCGAGCCGCAGGATCTGGCCGTGATCGACTATCGCACCGTGACCGAGCAAAACCTTGATGCCACGGTCGAACTGGTGGCGAACAAGGACAGCATCGCCCATGGCTTGCTGGTGTGGTTCGACGCCGAGATTGTTGAAGGCCTCGGCTATTCCAACGCTCCCGGTCAGCCGGAACTGGTCTACGGCCAGATGTTCCTGCCACTCGCCAATCCGCCGCGGCTCAAGGCAGGCGATCGTGTCAGCGCCCGCGTCAGAGGAAACCTGATCGACAACCACTATGCCTGGACATGGGACGGTCATGTCATCGATGCGGCAAGCGGCGCGATCGGAAATCCGTTCCGCCAATCGACCTTCCTGAGCCGGGTCATCGCCAAGGATGCCGCCAAGGCCGGAGCCAACACCACCGTGCCTCAACGCTCGATGCGGATGCAGATCGACGCCGACTGCCTCGCGATGGTCGATGGCGGAACCGATCAGGACGCGATTGCTAAGGCATTGATGCAGCGGTACCCGGAAGATCTTCCCACCTATCGCGCTGCACTGGACCATGTGGTGTCGCTGATGCTGCGATATGGTAACGACTGACAAGGATTGATCGGGGACGGATCGGCAGATTGCCAAGCCGGTATCGATCGCGCGCGATTTGGAGTTTGCAAGTGACTGATATTCTTAACGCCCGGTGGCAAATCAGCGATCAGGCGATTGCCAATACCGTCGGCGACGAGATGGTGGTCCTGCACCTTGCCAACGGGACCTATTTCGGTCTCGATCCGGTCGGAGCACTCTTGTGGGAATCGCTTTCGCACGGCGAGTTGCCGAGCCACGCCTGCGAGGTGATCCTGTCGCGCTACGAGATCGACCGCGAAACGGTCGAGAACGATCTGCGCGAATTCCTCGGCGAACTGGCCGAAGGCGATCTGATCGTCCAGGCCTGATGCAGGGGCCGATGCGTCAGGAATACTCTCTGCCGCACTTGCTGCTGAAGGCCCTGCGCGCGACTGTGGCATTGGCCAGAGCGCGGCTCGAACTCGGCCGGATCACGCCTCAGGATATTCTTGTGCGCAACTGCGCGATTGCCGCGCAGGTCGCACGCCGCATGCCCCTATCGGCACCGGCCAGCATCGACAGGGCAGCGGATGAAGCGGCATTCTTCATCAACCGCATGGCGGCACGCGTGCCGTGGCGCTCCGACTGTCTGGTGCAGGCCCTTGCCGGACAGCGCTGGCTGGCACAGCGAGGGATTGTCAGCGAGATCGTGGTCGGCACCGCCAAGCGCGCAGGCGGAGCCTTAGAATCCCACGCCTGGCTGCGTCAGGAAGGGCGCGTCGTGCTGGGCGGAGACATCAGCACTTACCAGCCGTTGCTGGATCCCGAGACCCTGCGCTCGCGCAATCGCTGATCAGGCGAACCCGTCGACATCGTTGCGCTGAAACAGGTCGCACAGCGCCTCAAGCTCGGGGATAGCGAAATGCGCGGCCCATTGCCGCGGCTCGACCAGACTGCCGCACCCGGCCGGAACATAGTGGAAGAACAGCAGATTGCAGAACCCGCCGGGGGTGATGGGCTCGCGGTAGTGCCACCGCGAACTGCCGTTGAACAGCAGCGCCTGATTGGGGCGCAGCGTGTACGAAGTGAATTCGAGCTCCGGGTTATGCTGGATCGTCGCAAGGTCGAGCGAGCCGACGGTCTCGCGGGTCGGCCATTCGACCGCCTTGCTGAGATAGATCGGCCATTCGTGACTCTGCTCGATGCAATAGTCGAAGGTGAACATCGAATCGGGGCGGTCCATATGCGGCGCGCAGACTCCGGCCCCGTGATAGCGGCTGAGGAAGTTGTAACTCGATTCCAGTTCGCAACCGATCAATTGTTCGAGCAAAGGCCGGACCTGTTCCTGCAACTGGCAGAAAAACAGCTCATCCCACACCACATCCCGCCCAAACTGGCTGTTCTCGAAGGCCTGGAATGCGCGATCGGAAGGAGCGGTCGCAGCGATGGTCTCGATGATCCGCGCCATCGTGGCAGCGTCGAACACATCGTCGAGAACATGAACCGGGAGGCCGGGATCCGGCCGCAGCGGCGCGAACCCTTCCATGAAGGCTGCAAGCTTTTCGGGACTGACTTTCGCAAGAAAGGACTTGGCGATCTCGTAGCGGCGCAAGAATTGCGAATCATACCAATCGAACCGGGAAACCTCGCGGATCGCCATCGCGGCCTGCAGATGCAAAGCGAAATAGTCGGGGTTACGCAACTTGGCCTTGGTAGCGGGATCGAGGATGGTTGCGGTCATTGCCCGCGTTCATCGCCGCATCCCGAGGCAGTGACAAGTGCCATCCATTTACCATTTTTGGCTATCCGGCTGTTGCCAAGCATGCTGCATTGCACTAGGTATTTTCCCGGAGAAAGCTTCAAGAGGGCTGAACGATGATGAAGACTGCCACCCGCATGATCATGGCCGCTGCTGCGGCGAGCATGGCCGTGCTGCCTGTTGCCGCTCAGGCCAACACGCGCGCCGGTGACAGTGGCACTGTCTATTCGTCTGCCCAGCCCGGCCTCGGGCGTGCCGCAGAGGGTGAATCGGTCGCCAGCGGCCTCAGCATCATCATCGCGCTGTTTTCCAGCGCGCTGATCATCGGCGGCATCATTTTCGCCACCGAATCGGACGATGAAGGCCAGTCGCCCGGCACCTGAAGTCGCTCGACATTACGGAGCTTCAGGCTTCTTCATGAAATGAGCCCGGTACCCTGTGCCGGGCTTTTTTCTTGCCGGTCTGACCACCGGCCTTTCGGTCGCACAACTCCATCGGGACGATAGAAGTTGAACACCAGTGTGACACGACAGGTTTCCTTTTTCGGCTTGATCGCGCTGCTGGTGCTGGCCTTTGCCGTGGGTGGCGGCGGCAGCCGCGCAGGGCTGGCCAATCTGCTGGTCCAGCTCGGGGCGATCGCTGTGCTCATGCTGCACCGCGACGCATTCGTGCGGTTTTGGTTCGAATCGCCGCTCGCACTTCGGACACTGATCGGCGTTTCCCTGCTGCTTCCACTGATCCAGATCATCCCGCTGCCGCCGGCGATGTGGAGCGCGCTTCCGGGCCGGGAGTTGGTGACGCGCTCGCTCGAAACGGTCGGCGCGGGGAGCAGCTGGATGGCGTTCAGCCTCTACCCGCAACGCTCGCTGCTGGCTTTGACCGCGCTTGTTACTCCGCTTGCCGTGCTGATCGCGGGCTGGACGCTGCCGCGCCACCAATTGCTCGATATTGGCTGGGTGGTTGTCGGGCTCGGGCTGCTGACGACGCTGCTCGGCCTCGCTCAGCTTGGCGCGACCGGGGATGACGGCACGCTGTTCGGTGCGCGCAATCCGGGCACGATCCTGCTCGGCACCTTTGCAAACCGCAACTCGACCGGGCTGTTCCTCGGCTTTGCGCTCGCGCTGGCGGCGCTGCTGCCAGCCCCTAAGCCGCATCCCGCCATGCTGCTGATACGATTTGCCGTGTGCGGCGTGCTGTTGATCACGATCGTCCTTACAAAGTCGCGGACAGCCATGGCGCTGGCGATGCTCCCGGTCGCGCTTGCGGGGATCAAGCTGTTGTGGTGGGGCCTGCGCAGCCGCATCGAAGCGGGCGGCGCAGCGAAGCGGCCATTTGCGGTCGCGCTCGGTGCCATGGCGCTGTTCGCTGTTGGCGGGAGTGCGCTGATCGTCGCTGCTCCGGGTCCGATTGGATCGGCGCTCGCGCGGTTCGAGGCGAAGGACGATCCGCGCCGATACATCTGGGACGACGCGGCCTACACTGCGACGCGTTACTGGCCTGTGGGCGCTGGCATGGGCACGTTCGACGAAGTTTTCCAAATCAACGAGTCGCTTGAAAATCTCACCAAGCGCACCGCCGGACGGGCGCATAACGACTGGCTCGAACTGGCGATCGAAGCGGGATTGCCGGGTCTCACGCTCGCCCTGCTGTGGGTGGGACTGATCGGCTGGCTGACCTGGCGCGCACGCCAATCCTCCCAGCGCTGGGTCGCATGGAGTGGGAGCGCGTTCCTGCTGGCCATCGCGCTGCAATCGATCACCGACTATCCGCTCCGCAACCAGACGATCCTCGCCTTTGCCGGTTTTGCCCTGCTGCTGCTGACCCGCATCGCCTCGGAGCAGGGAAGAGCGCGGTCATGATCGGTCGAATCGTCTGGCTGGCCAGCCTGTCGGCGCTGGCGGTCCTGATCACCTTCCTCCAGCTTGATCGCCAGTCGGCCGCCAACCCTGTGCTTGCCAACATGGTGCCCGGGCCGCTGCGAGGCTATGCCCAGACAGCGATTGCCGGCACAGCCACCGAAGGCGATGATGCGGCATTGGCTCTTGCAGAAACGCAGCGACTGGTTCGCCGCCGCCCGGTTCCGGGAGAGCATCTCACGCTGCTGGCGATTGCGCAGGCGAAGGCCGGTGCAGCCGAGCAGGCCAGCCTGACGATCCAGTTCGCCGGCCAGCGCGGCTGGCGTGAACCGCTCGCGCAGGAGGCGGTACTGCGCCTGGCGCTCGCGGCCGGGGACAAGCCCGAGGCTGCGCGGCGCTTTGCCGCACTGTTTCTGCGTGCCTCCACCTCGGACGAGTTGCTGCGCGAACTTGCGCCTGCCGTGCTCGGTGAAGCCGACGGCGCAGGACGTCGCACTCTTGTCGACATCATCAGCACGACCGACCGCTGGAACGGAGCCTTTCTGCGGCGCGGGGTGCAGGTGATGCCACCCGCAGCCTTCGCCGAGATTGCAGGAGCCAGCATGGAACGCGGGACGCAGTTCGACTGCAACGTCCTCGCGCAGGTGCTCAAGGCATTGAAGCAGCGCGACGCAGTGGCGGCCGAAAGGCTCCGAGCTTCGGCGCACAGCCAATGCCCGCAAGCGGGCGGCTTAGCGCGGTATGCCTGATCAAAGCGTGCGGATGATGCCCGAGAAATCGGTCGCCGCGTTGTCCTTGGCGAAGGCTTCGTAGATCGCGCGGGCGTGTTCGCCCAGCTCGACCTTGGCACCCGCGCTGGCCGCCGCCTCCATCGCCAGGCGCAGATCCTTGAGCATCAACCCGGCCGCAAAGCCGCCTTGATAGTCATTGTCCGCCGGTGTGACAGGGCCGACGCCGGGGACCGGACAATAGGAAGTCATCGACCAGTTCTGCCCCGAAGAGACGCTGGAAATGTCGTAAAAGGTCTGCGGATCGAGCCCCAGCTTCTGCGCCATCGCAAAGGCCTCGCAAGTCCCGATCATGTGGATCGCCAGCAGCATGTTGTTGCAGATCTTCGCCGCTTGCCCGGTGCCAGGGCCGCCCGCATGAATCACCGCCTTGCCCATCGCATCGAGGATCGGCTTGGCACGGGCAAAGGCTTCATCCGAACCGCCGACCATGAAGGTGAGCGTGCCGCCCGCTGCCGCCGCGATCCCGCCCGAGACCGGGGCATCGACCATCTGGTAGCCGTGCTGCTCTGTGACCGAAATCACCTCGCGTGCGGTGGCGACGTCAATGGTCGAGCAATCGAGCAGGATCGCGCCTTCAGGCGCATGGCCGATCACATCGTCCCAGTAGACTTGGCGAACGATCGCGCCATTGGGCAGCATCGAGACGACCGCCTCGGCGCCCGCGCAGGCTTCCTTTGCGGTTGCGAAGGTGGTACATCCGGCGTCACGCGCCGCGGCCAGTGCGGGTTCGCTGAGATCGAAGGCGCGAACTTCGTGGCCAGCCTTGACCAGATTGGCAGCCATCCCGCCGCCCATATTGCCGAGGCCGATAAAGGCGATTTTCATGTCACTCTCCGTGTCAGCTCGCTGTATTCACAAGGCCGAACATAAGGAAACCAAGCGCGCCGATCGCACACATCCCGAAGGTGCCATGGGTCGCTAACCGCACCCAAAAATCCGGGCGATCTGGAGTCGTCAGTCTCGCATTGGCCCAAGTTCGCCAAGGCCTAAGAACGTAGATCAAAGCAATCAGGCCGATCACTGCCCAAATTGCGGGGATCACCGCCCCTTCCACTGCCCTTCGCGCTTCTCGATGAACGCCGCCATTCCTTCGGCCTTGTCCTCACTCGCGGTGAGAATCTGGAAGATCCGACGCTCGACGATCAGCCCCTGATCGAGCGTCATTTCGAAGGCAGAGTTGATCATTTCCTTGTTGGCGATGGTCGCCATCGGCGGCATGGCGGCGATGGTGGCGGCGGTCTTGAGGCACTCGGCGATCAGGTCCTCATGCGGCACCACGCGGGCGACGAGGTTGCTGCGCTCGGCCTCGACCGCGTCCATCATCCGGCCGGTGAGACACATTTCCATCGACTTCGACTTGCCGATCGCGCGGGTCAGGCGCTGCGAGCCGCCCATGCCTGGGGCAACGCCAAGCTTGATTTCGGGCTGTCCGAACTTCGCCTTGTCCGATGCGATGATGAAGTCCGCCATCATCGCCAGTTCGCACCCGCCGCCCAGCGCAAAGCCGTTGACGGCGGCAATCCACGGCTTGCGGGTCTTCTTGACGATCTCGCTGGTCCACGGCCCGAAGAAATCGTCGAGGTAGAAATCGGCCGCAGGCTTGTCGGCCATCTCCTTGATGTCGGCGCCGGCCGCAAAGGCCTTGTCGCCGCTGCCGGTGAGGATTGCGCAGAGCTGCGAGCTATCAGCCTGATAGGCGGCGAAAGCGTCGATCAGCTCGGCCAGCACCTGCGAATTGAGCGCGTTCAGCGCCTGCGGGCGGTTGATGGTGAGTAGCGTGACGCCTTTGGTGCCGCGGGCATCGGTTTCGACGGTGATGGTTTCGTATGTGGCCATTGGCCTTCCTCCGTTTCGTCACCCTAGACTTGTTCCAGGGTCCATTCCTCGATCCGCACCGGCTTCGCTATTGGCGAAATGGATGCTGAAACGCATTCAGCATAACGGTGCGGGAAAAGTCAGGCGAGCGGCGCCCACTCCTCGCCTTCCGGCAGAGGCGCGAAGATCGCGTCGAGCAGTTCCTCGGTCACGCCTTCGGGGGTCGCGGGGTTCCACTTGGGATCGTTGGTCTTGTCGACGATTACGGCGCGCACCCCTTCGGCAAAGTCGGGGCGAGTGAGCACGCGCGACGCGATGCGGTATTCCATCCGCATGTTATCGGCGAAGTCGGAAAGCGCTGCGCTTTCCGCCAGCTGGCGCAGGGCAACCTTGCAGGTCTGCGGGCTCTTGGTGCCAAGCGTGTCGCGCTCCTTCATCGCCCAGTCGTCGCCGGCATCGGCTGCGGCTTCGAGGCTGGCGAGGATGTCTTCATAAGCGTCGGAGGCGAAATGCTTGGCGATCTTGTCGGCATTGGCCTCGATCCGCGCTTTGGGCGGGGTGCCGACCGGCTCGCTGAGGATGCCCGCGATCCGGTCTGGGTGATCGTGGATACGGGCCTTCAGATCCTCGAGCATTTCGTGGGGGACATAATGCGTGGCGAGGCCTGTCCACAGGCACTCCGCCCCGTCGAGCCGCGCGCCGGTCAGCGCGAGGAACTGGCCCAGCCTGCGCCCCAGCCGCGAAAGATACCAGCCGCCGCCGACATCGGGGAACAGGCCGATGCCGGTTTCGGGCATGGCGAAACGGGTGTTCTCGGTCGCCACTCGGAACTTGGCGGGCTGCGAAATGCCCACGCCGCCGCCCATCGTGATACCATCCATGAAAGCGACGATCGGCTTGGCATAGGTGAACATCTGGTGGTTCAATTGATATTCGTCGTGGAAGAACCGGCGGCCCGACACGCCGCCATCGTTCAGTGCCGAATCCCTCAGAAAGGCGATGTCCCCGCCCGCGCAGAATCCCCGGCCTTCGGCATGATCGAGGATCACCGCCTTGATAGCATCATCCGCAGCCCATGCGGTGAGCGCGGCGCTCATCGCGTGGCACATCGGCAAGGAGAGGGCGTGGATCGCCTTGGGGCGGTTAAGGCTGATATGGCCGATAGGGCCATTGGTGCGGATCAGAACGTCGTCAGTCATTGCCCCGGTTCTTTCGGTTCGATCAGGTCCCAGCGATTGCCGAATGGATCGCTGAACACGGCCACACTGCCATAGCTTTCGCGGCGTGGTTGTTCTTCAAATTTCGCCCCCGCCGCGACGAGGCGTGCATAGGTGCCCGTGAAATCGTCGGTGTGCGCGAAAAACCCGACCCGCCCGCCGGTCTGGTTCCCGATCGCGGCGGTCTGCGCCTCATTGGCGGCCTTGGCAAGCAGCAGCCTGCCGCCATCCTCGCCGCCGACCACCACCCAGCGTTTGCCGCCGCCCATATCGCTGTCCTCGATCAGAGCGAAGCCCAGCGCATCAACGCAAAAAGCGATCCCCGCGTCATAATCGGGCACCACCAGCGTTGTAAGGGCAAGCCTGGTGGCCATCACTGGCGCAACAGGTCCCGGCCCACGACCATGCGCATCACCTGGTTGGTCCCTTCGAGGATCGAATGGACGCGCAGATCACGCCAGAAACGTTCGATGGGATAGTCCTGCAAGTAGCCATAGCCGCCGAACAGTTGGAGCGCGCGGTCGACGATGGCGCTGCCGTTGTCGGTCGCCAGCCGCTTCGCCATCGCCGAGAAGCGCGTCTTGTCAGGCGCGTTGTCGGTCACCTTGGCCGCCGCGAGATAGAGCAGCGCACGCGCCGCTTCCAGATCGGTCGCCATGTCGGCGAGCATGAACTGGGTGTTTTGGAAATCGGCCACGGCCTGACCGAACTGCTTGCGGTCCTTGGTATAGTTGATCGCCTCGTCAAGGCACCGCTGCGCGCCGCCCAGCGAGCAGGCACCGATGTTCAGGCGCCCGCCGTCGAGCCCCATCATCGCGATGCGGAAGCCCTCGCCCTCGGCGCCGACCAGGTTCTCCGCCGGCACGCGCACATCTTCGAGGATCAGCTGCGCGGTCGGCTGCGAATGCCAGCCCAGCTTCTTTTCCTGCGCACCGAAGCTGACGCCGGGCATGTCCTTTTCGATCACGATGCAGGAAATACCCTTGGGGCCGTCCTCGCCGGTGCGCACCATCGCCACGTAGATCTCGTTCGCGCCTGCGCCCGAGATGAACTGCTTGGTGCCGTTCAGGACATAGTGGTCGCCATCGCGGCGCGCCGTGGTTTTTAGGGCCGCTGCGTCCGAGCCCGAGCCAGGCTCGGTCAGGCAGTAGCTGGCGATCTTGTCCATGGTAACGAGGCTGGGGAGATATTTCGCCTTGACTGCCTCCCCGCCGAAGCGGTCGATCATCCACGCGGCCATGTTGTGGATCGAAATGAACGCGCTGGTCGACGGGCAGCCATAGGCCATCGCCTCCATGATCAGCGCCGCCTCAAGCCGGCCTAGGCCGATGCCGCCCGATTCTTCGGAAACGTAGATCGCCCCGAAGCCCAGTTCGGCGCTGCGCTGGATCACGTCGCGCGGGAAGATGTGCTTCTCGTCCCATTCGGCGGCGTGAGGCGTGATGTTGTCGGCGGTGAAACGCTGCGCGACCTCGCGGATCGCAAGCTGGTCGTCGGTGAGTTGAAACTGTCTTTGCATGGGCAGGTGCTCTAACGGGGTTTGCCGGGTTGGAAAAGGCTGCCGCGCGCCCCGACCTTGCGGAAATTTGCTAGGCCGCGCGCGTCAGGCGCCGACGGGCGCACCGATCCGGCCCTGCCATTCGAGCCGGCAGCGATCCGCCTTGCCTGCAGCGGTCGCGGCAGCAAAACGCTCCGCATCGGGCGCGAGGCGACGCACCAAAATCACGCCCTTGGCGGTGGGGCTGACGATGGCCCCCTCTGCGGCCGTGCTTCCCGGTGGCAACAGCCGCACCGCCACCTCGCGCCCGGTGCCGCGGATGGTCGCAAAATTGTCGGTCTGCGCGGCAAAGAACGAGAGCGACTGGTAGTCCGGCCAGGCCCCCATCCGCACGCTTACCTGCGTGCCCGGATTGCTGAGATCATAGCGGCACAGCGCATAGTAGAGATCGGGCGAGGAACGCACCACGCTCTGGGTTTGCGGCGTAACGCGCTCGGGGGTGGTGAAGCGGTGCAGCGCCACGCCCCGGGCCGCGAGCATGTCCATCGCCCGCGCCATGATCACGCCGGGCGCGAAATGCAGCGTGGCGGCGTGGGCCGCCGCCACAAAGACGAGCAATACGCCAAGCGGGCCAAGCCAGCGTCTCATGCATCCGCTCCGCAGGAAAGCCGTTCAATGCGCGGAGGGACCAGCGCTTTGTCCGGTTCGGAAAGCAAAGGAGGCTCGGGAATGTAAAGCCGCAAGGTAAGGTCAAAGGCCCCGGCGTTGCGGCTTGAAATCCAGTGCTGTGCACCAGCTGGCTCGGCCGGCGCGATGATCGCTTGCCAATCGCCGGTTCCGGCGCGCCCGGCATCGATGCTGAGCGCGCTGTCAGTGTTGGCGGGCAGCATGCTCGCCTGATCGTAGAGCGTGACTGACCACCAGCCAGCCGGCACCGGCCCACCCGACAAGCGATAGGTGCATGCCGCGCTGAGCGGTCGCCCGTCATCGTCGCTGTTGCGGGTGAAATAGACCGCCTCGGTCTTGGCGAGCGCCAGCAGGCCATGCCGCGCCACCCGCGCCCTAGTGTAAGGATCGGCGGCCTCCGAACCGATCGCGAAGTCGCTGCGCCAGCCGGCAACATCGACATTGCCGAACGCCAGCGTGTCGGTGCCGGGCAGTAGGCCCGCCAGCCACAGCGCGCTACCCAGCCCGATCGCCGTTCCCGCGACGACGGCGGCAAGATAGGCAAAAAACCGCCGCATCACTCAGTGACCACCGCTTCGGCCTCGATCTCCACCCGCCATTCCGGGCGGCAAAGCCAGGCGACACCCGCCATGGTCGCAGCCGGACGGGCCGCGCCAAAAAAGCGCGCATGGACTGCGCCGACCGCCTCCTGATCCTCCGGGTGGGTGAGCAACATCCGGGTACGCACCACCTCGGCCGCGCTGCCACCGAGTTCCTCGATCGCAGCCACGATGATCGCGCAGCACCGCGTCGCCTGCTCGGTCGCTCCGCCGGGCGTCGTCGAGCCATCTGGTTCGACCGGGCCGGTCCCGGCAACAATGATACGCTCGCCAACCCTCACCGCGCGGGCAAAGCCGAATGTCGTCTCGAACGGCGAGCCCGACGTCGTTCGCTGGCGCAGTCTCATCCGCAGGTGATCTTCACGATCTTCATTTTTTCGTCGTACTGCACGTTCACGCGGTCCTGACGGTAGTCCATGGTCCAGGCCGCGTTGGGCGGCCCCCAGCGCAGCGTCCGCGCACCGCTATCCTTCATGATCGCCGCGCCCATCGCCTGCGTCGCGTCATGGCCGACATGATACTGCGCCGGACCGGCATTGCACATCATGGGCGCTGGCTGCGAGGCCGCCTGATCGGGACCGGCATCGCTGCCCGTGCTTGCGCAGCCGACCAGCCCGATGGCGGCCAGCGCGATGATTGCATGTTTCATCGGATCCTCCCTCCCCTGCGCCAACCGGTCTCGGCGCGGGTCACAAGGTATCAGGCAACGACCGCGCGTCTAGTCCTTGTGCTTTTCGAGCTCGTCGCCGGAAACCGTGACAACATGCAGCAGATTGGTCGCCCCGGGCGTTCCGAACGGCACACCCGCGAGCACGATCAACTTGGCACCGCCCTGCGCGAAGCCATGGCGCAGCGCCATGCGCTTGCCCTTGCCGATCATCTCCTCGAAGCTGCCGATGTCCTTGGTCGCCACCGCGTGCGCGCCCCACAGCAGCGCCATCCGGCGCGCCGTGCGGATCGAGGGGGTGAGCACCAGCACCGGAGTCGCAGGCCGCTCGCGCGCCACCCGCCGCGCCGTGGAACCGGACGCGGTAAACACCGTGATCGCGCTGATCGGTACTGTGTCGGCGATGGTCATGCAGGCATGGGCCAACGCGTCGGAGGTGGTGGCATCGGGCGGGGTGTCGAGGAAGCGGACGCGTTCCTTGTAGCCCTCGTCGCGCTCCACCTGCACCGCGATGCGGTCCATCATCGCGACTGATTCCTCGGGCCATGCGCCCGCCGCGCTTTCGGCCGACAGCATCACTGCGTCAGCCCCGTCATAGACGGCGTTGGCGACGTCTGAAACTTCGGCGCGGGTCGGGGTCGGGGCCTCGATCATCGACTCAAGCATCTGAGTCGCGACGATCACCGGCTTGCCCCCCCGGCGCGCCACGTTGACGATCTTCTTCTGGAGCGGCGGCACCTCGAAGGGTTCGAGCTCCACGCCGAGATCCCCGCGCGCGACCATGATGCCGTCAGCCAGTTCGATGATCTCCTCGAGCCGGTGAACGGCCTGGGGCTTTTCGATCTTGGCGCACAGCGCCGTGCCGCGGCCGCCGATCAGCTTGCGCGCCTCGGCGATGTCCTCGGGCCGCTGGACGAAGCTCAAGGCGATCCAGTCCGCGCCATGTTCCGTGGCGAAGGCAAGATCGCGGCGGTCCTTGGCGGTGAGCGCCGGGATCGGCACTTCGGCATCGGGCACGTTGACGCCCTTGCGGTCGGAGATCACTCCGCCGACTTCGGCGCTGCACAGGATGCGGCTGTCGTCGGCTTCGAGCACCTTGAGGCGGATCTTCCCGTCGTTGATCAGCAGCCGCTGCCCGCGCTCCATGATCCCGAACAGTTCGGGGTGCGGCAGGCAGACGCGGGCTTCATCGCCCGGGGTCTCGTCGCGGTCGAGCACGAAGTGGCCCGAGTGGCGGATTACCGCCTGCCCTTCCTTGAAGGTGCCGACACGCAGCTTCGGCCCCTGAAGATCGGCGAGGATCGCGATCGGCTTTGCATATTGCTTTTCGAGCGCGCGGATCGCGGTGATCGCAGCTTCGTGATCGGCGTGATCGCCGTGGCTCATGTTGAGGCGGAAGGCATCCGCGCCGGCCCGCACCAGCCTTTCGAGCATCTCTGGCGAGCGGCTGGCCGGGCCGATGGTGGCGAGTATCTTGACCTTGCGGCCGCGCGGGTCGATCCGTGACTGATCGCGTCGTGACATTTTTGGCTATCCCTCTTGGGAATGCCCTATGGCACAGGCGTTTTTCAACTCAAGGAAAAGCCGCGATGAATAGCAATGCCGATCCGCTCGATGCCCTCGATGACGCGCAGGCCGCCGCCGCCTTCCGCCGGCTGGTGCGCCATCTCAGGCACCGCCACGATGCCCAGAACATCGAATTGATGGGGCTGGCGGGCTTCTGCCGCAACTGCCTCGCCGACTGGATCCGCGAGGCGGGCTATCCCGGCGACAAGGAAGAAGCCCGCACGCTGATCCACGGCATGCCGGGCGCCGAGTGGAAGGACCGCTTCCAGTCCCCGGCGACCGCCGAGCAGCTGGCGCGGATGGAAGCGAGTATCGCGAAGAACGCACAGGAATAATTTTCCCGGGCGGTTCAATCGGCGCGGGCGTCTGGCTATCGCCCCTGCCAACCGATTCTCAAATCCTGATGGAGACCCCCATGGCCGACGCCACCGACGACCGCCTGCGCCTGCTGATCGAGCGCATCGAACGCCTCGAGGAAGAAAAGAAGGGCATCGCCGACGACATCCGCGACGTCTACATGGAAGCCAAGGCGGTTGGCTACGATCCCAAGATCATGCGCCAGATCGTGCGCCTGCGGAAGATGAAGCCCGACGATCGCAGCGAGCAGGAAATGGTGCTCGAAACCTACAAGGCCGCGCTCGGCATGGCGTGATCGGGTGTCGCAGCGCGTCTGTCATTGAAGTTCCATCCTGCTGTGTTATGTATATAAGACAGCAGGCAAAGGAGAATTCCCATGGCTTCCCCCTGGAAAGACGCGCGCGGCATCATCGTCACCACCACGCCCACCATCGAAGGCCGCCCGATCCAGGACTACCTCGGCATCGTCACCGGCGAAGTCATCGTCGGTGCGAACCTGTTCCGCGACCTGTTCGCCAATATCCGCGATATCGTCGGCGGGCGCTCGGGTTCCTATGAGCGCATTCTGGCCGATGCACGCAATCAGGCGATCGAGGAATTGCAGGCAGAAGCGGCTTCGCTCGGCGGTAATGCCGTGGTCGCGATCGACCTTGATTACGAGGTGATCGGCCCCAACGGCTCGATGCTGATGGTCTCGGCCAGCGGCACGGCGGTAAGAATCTGAGCCTTCCTCATCACCAGCCGTAATCGCTGGCGAGAAACAGCGCGTTATAGGCCGCATGGTGCACCATCGCCGCGCGCAGCCCCAGCCGGGTGCGGGTGTAGGCGAGCAACAGTCCGCCGATGGTCTGCGGGAGCACCACCAGCACGCCCAGCGGGTGGGTCAGCGGCGCGTAATTGCCAAGGTGCGTCAACCCGAACAGGACGGCGCTGCCCCACACCAGCCAATGGAAATGGCGCGTGAACCACGCGGGCACCGCCGTGTCCCGCTCGCGTGTAGCAAGCCAATGCAGCAGTCCTGCAAACACCAGTCCGGCCGCCCCTAGTCCCAGCAAGCGTCCCGCCGCCTCGTCGGCGAACAGCGCGGCCACGAACAGCCCTTGGGCGGCAAAGCCGTAGGCCGCAAAGCGCAGCGCCGCTTTGCGGCCGGTCAGCCAGCCGCGATAGGCCAGTTCCTCGAGCACCGGGGCAAGCAGCAGAAAGCCGATCAGGTCTTCTGCCAGTGTGGCTTCATCCTCAACCGAGTCAGGGAGGAAAGGCAGAGCGCGATCAGCCAGCGCCGTCAGTTCGACCGCCAGCGAATCGAGCGCGAGATCGAAGGCGAATACCACCACCAGCGCCAGCAGCAGCGCGCGGCCCCATGGCAAGGGCACCGCACACGGGGTTGGCCGCGCCATGAAACGCGCCGCATCCGCAATCCGCGAGCGCAGCGACATGATCTGCGCCACGTGCGGCCTTGCGTGAGCGTCCGCCATCGGAGTAAGGCGCGCGCTCAAATCTCCAACATTCCGGTGAAGTTCGTCCAATGGCAGGCCATTCCAAGTTCAAGAACATCATGCACCGCAAGGGTGCGCAGGACAAGAAACGCGCGGCGATGTTCTCGAAGCTCTCCCGCGAGATCACCGTGGCGGCCAAGATGGGCCTGCCCGATCCCGACATGAACCCGCGCCTGCGCCTCGCGGTCAACGCCGCGCGCGCCCAGTCGATGCCCAAGGACAACATCCAGCGCGCGATCGACAAGGCCGGGCAGGCCG
>VFQO010000373.1_pt1 | contig 50459 bp, 41 predicted proteins | sample 3512331 | NCBI WGS metagenome assembly VFQO01 (sample SAMN10412371, study PRJNA504923) | tailings metagenome | isolation source: Replicate 3 from Balatoc abandoned mine | place: Philippines: Itogon, Benguet | collected 2017-08-28 | reverse complement strand
GCCTGGCCATGTACCTGCAGGGCGTGGACAACGTCTACAACCTGGTGTGGACCGACGGCCTGACCTACGGCGACGTCTACAAGCAGAACGAGGTCGAGCAATCGACCTACAACTTCGAGCACAGCGATGCCGACTTCCTGTTCACCGCCTTCGCCGCGCACGAGAAGCAGGCGAAGCATCTGATGGAGCAGCAACTCGCGCTGCCGGCCTACGAGCAGGTGCTCAAGTGCGCGCACAGCTTCAACCTGCTGGATGCGCGCGGCGCCATCAGCGTGACCGAGCGCGCCGCCTACATCGGCCGCATCCGAAACCTTGCGCGCAGCGTGGCCCAGAGCTACCACGAGAGCCGCGAGCGGCTGGGCTTCCCCCTGGCCCCGCGTGAGTGGGTGGCGCAGATCGAGAAGAAAGCTGCTTGAGCAGAGAAGAACAATGACCGCACAGAACCTGCTTGTCGAACTCTTCGTTGAGGAACTGCCGCCCAAGGCGCTCAAGAAACTTGGCGAGGCTTTCGCCACCGTCCTGGCCAATAGCCTGAAGGCCCAGGGCCTTGCCCCGGCAGACGCTGCCGTGACCGCCTACGCATCGCCGCGCCGCCTGGGCGCGCATGTGGTGGGTGTGCTCGCACGCGCGGCCGACAAACCCGTCTCGCAGAAACTCATGCCCGTTGCCGTGGGCCTGGACGCCAACGGCCAGCCCACGCCGGCGCTGCTCAAGCGCCTGGCGGGTCTGGGCGCTGACGCGTCCGCCGTGGCCAGCCTGCGCCGCGCCATGGACGGCAAGGCCGAGGCGCTGTTCTTCGACAGCGTCGCGCCCGGCGCCGAACTCGCCGCTGGCCTGCAGAAGGCGCTGGACGAGGCCATCGCGCAGTTGCCGATCCCCAAGGTCATGACCTACCAGCTCGAGTCGGGCTGCGCGCTGCCTGGCTGGGACAGCGTGCAGTTCGTGCGGCCGGCGCACGGCCTGGTGGCTTTGCACGGCAGCACTGTCGTGCCGGTGAAGGCGCTCGGCCTTGCGGCCGGCAACGCCACGCACGGCCACCGCTTCGAAGCGAAGGTGGATCCGGTCGTGATCCCGAACGCAGACGCTTACGCCGAAGTGATGCAAAAGGAAGGCGCCGTCCTTGCCTCGTTTGCCGAACGCCGCGCCGCGATCGCGCGCCAGCTCCAGGCAAAGGCTGCTGAAGTGGGCGGCGGCTGCCGGCCCATCGAGGACGATGCCTTGCTCGACGAAGTGACCGCGCTGGTCGAGCGCCCCAACGTGCTCGTCTGCGAGTTCGAGAAGCAGTTCCTCGACGTGCCGCAGGAATGCCTCATCCTCACGATGAAGGCCAACCAGAAGTACTTTCCGCTGCTCGATGCGCAGGGCCGGCTCACGAACAAGTTCCTGGTGGTCAGCAACATCAGCCCCGCCGACGCCAGCGCCGTGATCGGTGGCAACGAGCGCGTGGTGCGCCCGCGCCTGGCCGACGCCAAGTTCTTCTTCGACCAGGACCGCAAGAAGACGCTCGAATCGCGTGTCGAAGGCCTGGGCAAAGTGGTCTATCACAACCAGCTGGGCACGCAGGGCGAGCGGCAGCAGCGGGTATCGGCCATTGCCCAGCAGATCGTTCAGTTGTGGGCCAAGGCTGAGCCGCAGCGCATGCAGTTGATGAACGACGTACTCACGGCGGCTCAACTGGCCAAGACCGACCTGCTCACCGACATGGTGGGCGAGTTCCCGGAACTGCAGGGCATCATGGGCGGCTACTACGCGCGCCATCAAGGCCTCTCCGAAGACATCGCCTTCGCCATCGAAGACCACTACAAGCCGCGCTTCGCCGGCGACGCGCTGCCGCGCAACGCGGTGGGCACGGTGGTCGCGCTGGCGGACAAGCTGGAGACGCTGGCCGGCATGTTCGGCATCGGCAATCTGCCCACGGGCGACAAGGACCCGTTCGCATTGCGCCGGCACGCGTTGGGCGTGGCCCGCATGCTGATCGAAGGCGGCTTGCCCCTGCAGTTTCATGAACTCACGCGCCTCGCGTTCTCGGTGTTTGCCAACGGAAAGCTGCAGGACACCGTGGTTCAGCTCGACGAGTTCCTCATCGAGCGCCTCAAGGGCTACCTCAAGGACAGTGGATACTCGGTGCCCGAGGTGGACGCTGCGCTGTATGCGCGCCAGCTCGGTTTCTGGTCCACCGTGCCGCGCCGCCTGGCCGCGGTGCGCGAATTCCAGGCCCTGCCCGAGGCACCCGCCCTCGCCGCCGCCAACAAGCGCATCGGCAACATCCTCAAGAAGTCCGAGGGCGTTGGTGACTCGGTGAATGCCGCGCTGTTGAAGGAGCCCGCCGAACAGGCCCTGTTTGCCGCCATGCAGGCCACCGTGCCCGGCGCCGACGCGAAGTTCGAGGCCGGCGACTTCACCGCCAGCCTGCAGGCCCTGGCTGCGCTGCGCGCACCGGTGGACGCCTTCTTCGACGGCGTGATGGTCAACGCCGACGACCCCGCGCTCAAGGCCAACCGTCTGGCCTTGCTGCAGCAACTGCACCGCGCGATGAACCGCGTGGCCGATCTGGCCCGCCTCGCGGCATGATCGCGGCATGAAGCTGCTCATCCTCGACCGCGACGGCACCCTCAACCGCAGCCGCGACGACAAGGTGGCGTCGCCGGACGAGTGGGAGCCCTTGCCCGGCGCGCTCGAGGCGGTGGCGCGGCTCAACCACGGTGGCTGGCGCGTGGTGCTGGCGACCAACCAGTCGGGCATTGGCCGCGGCCTGTTCGACATGGCCTCCCTCAACGCCATCCACGCCAAGATGCAGCGCCAGCTGGCGGCCGCGGGCGCACGCGTGGAAGCCATCTTCATTTGCCCCCACACCCCCGAGGACGGCTGCGATTGCCGCAAGCCCGCGCCGGGCCTGTTCCGCCAGATCGGCGCGCGCTTCGGCTTTGCGCTGGGCGAGGCGCCTGCCGTGGGCAACTCGCTGCGCCACGTGCAGGCCGGGGCCGCGGCGGGTTGCCCGCCGCACCTGCTGCTCACTGGGCTGTCGGCGGTGTACGCGGCGCTCGCACCCAGTGCCATTCCCGACTTGCCACCCGGCACCCGCGTGCACACCGACCTGGGCGCCTTCGCCGACTGGTTGCTCGCCCAACCCGCCCCCGCCCCCAAGACCAACGCATGATCGTCATCCACTTCCTGCGCTCGCTGCTGCACATCCTTGTGATGGTGGTCACCGTGATCCCTTGGGGGTTGGCGGTGGTCATCGTCTCGCCCTTCGTGAGCAGCGCCACGCTGTACTGGATGTGCGTCGGCTGGCTGCGGGTGGCGGTGCACAGCGGCACCTTCATCCTCGGCATCCGCAACCGCATCACGGGCTGGGAGAACCTGCCCGTGGGCAGCACGGCGCCGGCCATCCTGCTGCTCAAGCACCAGTCCACCTGGGAAACCTTTGCCATGCCCACGTTGATGCCGCACCCGCTGGCCTACGTGTTCAAGAAAGAGCTGCTCTATGTGCCCTTCTTCGGCTGGGCCATGGGCCGGCTCGACATGATCCACATCGACCGCAGCAAGCGCGCGCAGGCCTTCAACAAGGTGGTCGAGCAAGGGCAGCGCCTGCTCGACCAGGGCACCTGGGTCATCATGTTTCCCGAGGGCACGCGCATTCCGCGCGGCCAGCAGGGTCAGTACAAGACCGGTGGCACGCGCCTGGCCGTGGCCACCGGCGCGCCAGTGATTCCCATAGCCGTGAGCTCGGCGAAATGCTGGCCGCGCAAGGCCTTCATCAAGCGTCCGGGTGTCGTCGATTTCGTCATCGGCAAACCCATTCCCAGCCAGGGCCGCGAAGCCGACGAGTTGATGCGCGAAGTCGAGACCTGGATCGAGACCGAGATGCGCCGCATCGACCCCGAGGCCTATCGCTGAGGGTTTCATGCAGCGCTTCGTGCAGCTCGCGCTCGACCTGTTCGGTGACCCGCCACGCGAGCCGCCGCCCGAGCTACAGCGTGCCGCTGCGCCCGCTCCCCCGGCACTGCCGATGGCCGAGGTGTTTCAGCCCGGCACCTGGCACCACCCCCGCGCCAACCGCCTGGTGCGCCTGCGCGGCTGTGAGGTGGGTTACGAATTCCAGCGCGGCAAGCGCCGCACCATCGGCCTGAGCGTGGGCGCAGAGGGCCTGAGCGTGCGCGCGCCGCGCTGGAGCACTTTCGGCGAGATCGAGGCGGTGCTGCACGAGAAGGCCGCTTGGGTGATCGACAAGCTGGTGGAGGCGCGCGAACGCGCCGAGCGGCAGGCGCGCTCACGCGTGCGCTGGGCCGACGGTGCCGAGTTGCCCTTGCTGGGCGAGCCGGTGCGGCTGCAACTCGATCCGGCGCATGGCTTCTCAGGCCGCGGTGCTGCCCTCGATGCGGTCACGCGCACCCTGCGCATCGGCCTGCCGCACCACGCCAGCGAAAGCCAGATCCGCGATGCCGCGCAGGCCTGGCTGATGCGCCACGCGCGCAGCGTGTTCACCGAACGGCTCGACCACTTTGCGCCGCAACTGGGTGTGCGCTGGACGCGGCTGTCGCTCTCCAACGCCGACACGCGCTGGGGCAGCGCCAGCGCCGACGGTCGCATCCGCCTGAACTGGCGGCTGGTGCATCTCTCGATGGAGATGGTGGATTACGTCGTGGTGCACGAGCTCAGCCACCTGCGCCACATGGACCACAGCCCGCGCTTCTGGGACGTGGTGGCCAGCGTCATGCCCGATCACGCCGAGCGCCGCCGCGCGCTCAAGGAATCGGCGCTGCCGCTCGGCGAGGGCTGAAATCGCTCATCCGGCGCTGAAGCGCCACACGCCGTCGTCGCCTTTGGTTCGCGCCAGCGTGCCCGCGTGCCACAGGCGGTTCAGGTGGGCCACGGCCTCACCCATGGCAAAGGTGGTCTGGTGCAGATCCAGCGTGCGTGGAAACAGCACCGGCAGCACATCGGTGGCGCTGCAGGGCTTCTCGCGGCAGGCCTGCACCACCTCGCCCAGGCGTTCTTCGTGGTGCGCGTGCAGTTGCGCGATGCGCTCGTGCAGACCGGTGAAGGGCCGCCCGTGCGAGGGCAGCACCAGCGTGTTCGCCGGCAGCGCACGGAACCTGTCGATCGAGTCGAGGAACAGCCGCAAGGAATCGGCCTCGGGCTCCTGGTCGTACACGCTCACGTTGGTGGAGATGCGCGGCAGGATCATGTCCCCGCTGATCAGCACGCCCAGCGCCTCGCACCACAGGGCGATGTGTTCGGGCGAGTGGCCGTAGCCACTGATGCAGCGCCAGGCGTGGTCGCCGATCGTGACGTCCAGTCCGTCGATCAGGCGGCGGTACTGCGCCGGCACGGCCGGCACCAGACCCGGGTAGTAGCTGGCGCGTGCCTTGATCTTCTGCACACGCTCGGGGTCGACCAGGCCGTGGCTGGCAAAGAAGGCCGCGGCGGCCTCGCCGCCGAAGCCGGTGGTGCTCTGCGAGCCGATGCGCGCCATCGCGAAGTCGGTCGCACTGATCCACAGCCGGCAGTGCCATCGCTCGCACAGCCAGTGCGCCAGGCCGATGTGGTCGGGGTGCATGTGCGTCACGATCACGCGCAGCACCGGCAGCCCTTCGAGTTCGTTCGCAAACACCTGCTCCCACTGCGCCTTCGCCTCGTCGCGCGCGATGCAGCAGTCCACGACCGTCCAGCCCTCGCGGCCGTCCAGCGTGTCGCGCAGCAGCCAGAGGTTGATGTGGTCGAGCGCGAAGGGCAGGGTCATGCGCACCCACTTCACGCCGGGCGCCACCGCCAACGCGTGCCCTGGATCGGGCAGGGCCTGACCCCGGGGGTAGTGCAGCCGGGCCTCGAGTTGATCGCGTGTGGGGGTCATGAGGGCGGAATTCAGTAAGATGCGCGCGCGTTGACGTTGACGTAAACGTCAAGAAAAAGGCATTCTACGGAGCATCCCGGGCGATCCCTGTCTGCCACCCGACACCCCACATGGCCACCACCTTCACCATCGGCGACCTCGCGCGCGAGTTCGACCTCACCACCCGCGCCATCCGCTTCTACGAGGACATGGGCCTGCTGCAACCCCAGCGCGAAGGGCCGGGCGGTCGCAACCGGGTCTACAGCGCGCGCGACCGCACGCGCCTGAAGCTCACGTTGCGCGCCAAGCGGCTGGGCCTTTCGCTCACCGAGGCCCGGGACATCATCGACATGTACGACAGCCCGCGCGACACCGGGCCGCAACTGCGCAAGTTCCTCGCCGTGCTGGCCGACCACCGGCGCCAGCTGGAGGAGCAGATGGCCGATCTGCAGGCCAACCTCGACGAGGTGAAGGTGCACGAAAAGGAAGCCCGCGCGCTGCTCAACAAGGTCGAGCGCAAGGCGGGTTGAGCGGTCGTCTCGAATTGACGTTTACGTAAACGTCAACATAAAATCCCTGTTTCGCGCTCGCCCCGCCCCGCCCCGCCCCGCCCGCCCCCCATGACCGCCCCCTTGCAGCCCCCGGACCCGGATTACGCCGAGCGCGTGCGCGCCAGCTTCGCGCGCCAGGCCGCCATGACCACCATCGGCGCCACGCTGGCCGAGGTGCAGCCGGGCCGCGTGGTGATCACCATGCCCTGGGCGGCGCACCTCACGCAGCAGCACGGCTTCCTGCACGCGGGCATGGTGTCCACCGCGCTCGATTCGGCCTGCGGCTATGCGGGCTTCACGCTCATGCCGGCCGATGCGGCGGTGCTGACGATCGAATTCAAGATCAACCTGCTGGCGCCCGCACAGGGCGACAGCTTCCGCATGGTCGGCACGGTCATCAAGGCCGGGCGCACCGTGACGGTGGCCGAAGGCCATGCCTACGCCGTGCACAACGGCCAGGAAAAACTCGTTGCCACCATGGGCTGCACGCTCATGGCAGTGCTGGGCCGCAATAACGTGCGCGGCTGAACCCACACCCCTTCGGAGACTTCCCATGACCCAGCTTCCCGGCCTGAACTTCCAGCTCGGCGACGACATCGATGCCCTGCGCGACGCCGTGCGCGACTTCGCGCAGGCCGAGATCGCACCGCGCGCGGCCGAGATCGACCGCAGCGACCAGTTTCCGATGGATCTGTGGCGCAAGATGGGCGAGCTCGGCGTGCTCGGCATCACCGTGCCCGAAACCTATGGCGGCGCCAACATGGGCTACCTCGCGCACATGGTGGCCATGGAAGAGATCAGCCGCGCCAGCGCCAGCGTGGGCCTCTCCTACGGCGCGCACTCCAACCTGTGCGTCAACCAGATCAAGCGCAATGGCAACGACGCGCAGCGCCAGAAGTACCTGCCCAAACTCATCAGCGGCGAGCACGTGGGAGCGCTCGCCATGAGCGAGCCCGGCGCGGGCTCCGACGTCATCAGCATGAAGCTGAAGGCCGAGGACAAGGGTGGCTACTACCTGCTCAACGGCAGCAAGATGTGGATCACCAACGGCCCCGATGCCGACACCCTGGTGGTCTATGCCAAGACCGAACCCGAACTGGGTGCGCGCGGCGTCACGGCCTTCCTCATCGAAAAGGGCATGAAGGGCTTTTCCATCGCGCAGAAGCTCGACAAGCTCGGTATGCGCGGCAGCCACACCGGCGAGCTGGTGTTCCAGAACGTGGAGGTGCCGGCCGAGAACATCCTGGGTGGCCTCAACAACGGCGCCAGGGTGCTGATGAGCGGCCTCGACTACGAGCGCGCCGTGCTCTCCGGCGGTCCGCTGGGCATCATGCAGGCGGTCATGGACAACGTGATCCCCTACATCCACGACCGCAAGCAGTTCGGCCAGAGCATCGGCGAGTTCCAGCTCATCCAGGGCAAGGTGGCCGACATGTACACCGTGCTGCAGGCCGCGCGCAGCTTTGCGTACACGGTGGCCAAGAACCTCGACCTGCTGGGTGTCGAACACGTGCGTCAGGTGCGCAAGGACTGCGCCTCCGTCATTCTGTGGACGGCCGAGAAGGCCACCTGGATGGCCGGAGAGGGCGTGCAGATTTTCGGCGGCAATGGCTACATCAACGAATACCCGCTGGGCCGCCTGTGGCGCGACGCCAAGCTCTACGAGATCGGCGCCGGCACGAGCGAGATCCGCCGCATGCTGATCGGGCGTGAGCTGTTCGCCGAGACCATGTGATCGCCATCGACGAGCGCTGCGCGGACAATGCCTGCCCATGAGTGACAACCTTCAAAATCTGCTGGACCACAACCGGCGCTGGGCGGCGCAGGTCGAAGCCGAGCGGCCTGGCTTCTTCACGAAACTCTCGCAGCAGCAAAGCCCGCGCTACATGTGGATCGGCTGCTCGGACAGCCGCGTGCCCGCGAACCAGATCACCGGCCTCGACCCCGGCGAGGTCTTCGTGCACCGCAACGTGGCCAACGTGGTCGTGCCCACCGACCTCAACTGCCTGTCCACCGTGCAGTACGCGGTCGACGTGCTCAAGGTCGAGCACCTGATGGTGGTGGGGCACTACGGCTGCGGCGGCGTCGCGGCCGCGCTGCGGGACACCCGCGTCGGCCTGGCGGACAACTGGTTGCGCCACATCAAGGACGTGCGCGACAAGCACGCGGCGCTGCTGGGCTCGCTGCCCGAGATGCACCGGCTCGACGCCCTGTGCGAACTCAATGTGATCGAGCAGGTGATGAACACGGTGCAGACCACCGTGCTGCGCGACGCCTGGGAGCGCGGCCAGGCCCTCACCCTGCATGGCTGGGTCTATGGCCTCAAGGACGGCCTGCTGCAGGATTTGCACATGACCCTGCGCGGCCTGGCCGAGGCCGATCAAGCCTACCGCAAGGCGGTGGCCGAGGTCGGCATGCGCCTGCGCTGAACCCCGCACGGGGCCTGCCATGTTCCCCCAGCGCCTCGACTCCACGGTGGCCTACGGCATTGCCAAGGCGATGATGGACGGCTTCAACCGCCACTACCGCCTGTTCCGCCAGGAGTCGGCGCGCGCCAAACACCGCTACGAGACACGCGACTGGCGTGGCCAGCAACGCGCGCAACGCGAGCGCATCGAGTTCTACGACCTGCGCGTCAAGGAATGTCTGACGCGGCTGGTGAAGGAGTTCAAGGCCGACGAGCAGCCGATGGCGGTGTGGGAACAGGTCAAGCTTCACTACATCGGGCTGCTGGTGAACCACCACCAGCCCGAACTGGCCGAGACCTTTTTCAATTCGGTCACCACCAAGATCCTCAAGCGCGCCTACTTCCAGAACGATTTCATCTTCGTGCGGCCCGCGGTGTCCACCGAGTACATCGAGAACGAGGAACCCACGGCCAGCCCGACCTACCGCTGCTACTACCCCACGGCCGAGTCCCTGCCGGCCGAGGTGCTGCGCCTGCTGCACGACTTCGACCTGCGCGTGCCGTTCGACGACATCGATCGTGACGCCGCGCTGGTGCTGGAGGCGATGAAGCGCCGCTTCGACCACAGCCGCCTGCGGGCCAACTTCCAGCTGCAGGTGCTCTCGGGCCTGTTCTTTCGCAACAAGGGCGCCTACGTGGTGGGCAAGATCATCAACGGCTTCCAGGAGGTGCCGTTCGCGCTGGCCATCCTGCACAACCGCGAAGGCCGGCTGGTGGTGGACGCGGCCCTGTTCGGCGAGGACGACCTGCTGCTGCTGTTCAGCTTTGCGCGCGCCTACTTCATGGTCGACATGGAGGTGCCGAGCGCCTACGTGCAGTTCCTGCGCAGCCTCATGCCGCGCAAGCCGCGCGCCGAGTTCTACAACGCGCTCGGTCTGGCCAAGCAGGGCAAGACGCTGTTCTACCGCGATTTCCTGTTCCACATGCGGCACAGCTCGGACCGGTTCCGCATCGCACCCGGCATCAAGGGCATGGTGATGCTGGTGTTCGACCTGCCGAGCTTTCCCTTCGTGTTCAAGGTGATCCGCGACTTCTACCCGCCGCAGAAGGACACCTCGCGCGAACAGATCCGCGGCAAGTACCAGCTCGTCAAGCAGCACGACCGCGTGGGCCGCATGGCCGACACGCTGGAGTTCTCCGAGGTGGGTTTCCCGCGCGCGCGCTTCACCGACGAACTCATCGCCGAGATCCAGAAGTACGCGCCCAGCCAGCTCGAGATCAGCGACCGCGACGGCGACGGCACCACCGAGGTGGTCTTGCGGCACGTCTACATCGAGCGCCGCATGATCCCGCTCAACCTGTACCTGCAGGAGCTGTTCGACACGCTGCAGGCCAGGCCCGACGATGCCACCGCACGCGCCCAGCTGCGCCATGCCGTCATCGAGTACGGCAACGCGATCAAGGACCTCGTGGCCGCCAACATCTTCCCCGGCGACATGCTCTGGAAGAACTTTGGCATCACGCGCCACGGCAAGGTGGTGTTTTACGACTACGACGAGATCGAGTACCTCACCGACTGCAACTTCCGCCACGTGCCCACCGCGCGCAACGAAGAGGACGAGCTCTCGGGCGAGGTGTGGTACCCGGTGGCGAAGAACGACGTCTTCCCCGAGACCTTCGGGCCCTTCCTGCTGGGCAACCCGATGGTGCGCGACGTCTTTCTCGAACACCACGCCGACCTGCTCGACCCTGAATTCTGGCAATCGCACAAGGAACGCATCCTTGCGGGCCACGTGCACGACGTTTTCCCTTACGAACGCGAGCGCCGCCTGCGCGCGCTCGCTTCGGCCTGATCCCATCCACACAAGGAGCACACCATGTCCGATCCCATCGTCATCCTCGGCGCCGCGCGCACGCCCATGGGCGCCTTTCAGGGCGACTTTTCTGCACTCGCCGCCCACGATCTGGGTGGCGCCGCCATCAAGGCCGCGGTCGAGCGCAGCGGTGTCGACCCCAAGGCCGTCGATGAGGTGCTGTTCGGCAACTGCCTGATGGCCGGCCAGGGCCAGGCGCCCGCGCGCCAGGCCGCGCTCAAGGGCGGGCTGCCGCTGTCCACCGGCGCGGTCACGCTCTCCAAGATGTGCGGCTCGGGCATGAAGGCCACCATGCTGGCGCACGACATGCTCATGGCCGGCAGCGCCAAGGTGATGGTCTCGGGCGGCATGGAGAGCATGACCAACGCGCCCTACCTGCTGCAAAAGGGCCGCGGCGGCTACCGCATGGGCCACGACCGCATCTTCGACCACATGATGCTCGACGGTCTGGAAGACGCCTACGAACCCGGCCGCAGCATGGGCACCTTCGGCGAGGACTGCGCCGCGAAGTACGCCTTCACGCGTGAGCAGCAGGACGCCTTCGCCACCGCCTCCGTCTCGCGCGCCAAGGCCGCCACCGACAACGGCGCGTTCGCCAAAGAAATCACCCCCGTCACCGTGAAGGACCGCAGCGGCGAGCGCGTGGTCTCCATCGACGAGGGCCCGGGCAAGATCAAGCTCGACAAGATCCCGGCGCTCAAGCCCGCCTTCAAGAAGGACGGCACCATCACCGCGGCTTCCAGCTCCTCCATCAACGACGGCGCCGCCGCGCTGGTGCTGGCCAAGTCCTCCACCGCGCAGGCACTCAGCGCCAAAGCCATCGCGCGCATCGTCGGTCACACCACGCACGCGCAGGAACCCAACTGGTTCACCACCGCGCCGGTGTACGCCACGCAAAAGCTGCTGGCCAACATCGGCTGGAGCGTGGCCGATGTGGACCTGTGGGAAGTCAACGAGGCCTTTGCCGTGGTGCCGATGGCGCTGATGGCCGAGCTCAAGGTCTCGCACGACAAGCTCAACGTCAACGGCGGCGCCTGTGCGCTGGGCCACCCCATCGGCGCCAGCGGTGCGCGCATCCTGGTCACGCTCATCCACGCGCTGCAGGCGCGCGGCGGCAAGCGCGGCGTGGCCACGCTGTGCATCGGCGGCGGCGAAGCCACTGCGATGGCGATCGAGCTGATCTGATCGGACGCCGATGGCCACGGTCCTCATCCTCGGCGCCTCGCGCGGCATCGGCTTCGAGTTCGCGGGCCAGTACCGCGAGGCCGGTGACCGCGTGATCGCCACCGCGCGCGACGACGCCGGTCTGGCGCGCCTGCGCGACATCGGTGCCGAGGCGCTGCGTGTCGACGTGGCCGACCCGGCCAGCGTGAGCGGCCTGGCCTGGCAGCTCGACGGGGTGGAGATCGATGTCGCGCTCTACGTCGCCGGCGTGATGGACCGCGCCGGCGCGCACACCCCGCCCACGCGCGAGGCCTTCGACCGCGTGATGCATGCCAACGTGCTTGGCGCCATGCAGGCCATGCCGCAAGTGATGCCCGGCGTGCAGGCCGCGGGCGGCGTGTTCGGCGTGCTCTCCAGTGCCATGAGCCAGATCGGTGCCGTGGCGGCCGACAACGCGTGGCTCTATCGCGTGAGCAAGGCCGCGCTCAACATGATGGTGGCCAGCGCACGCCACGCCTGGCCCGGGGCGCGTTGCGTCGCGCTCGATCCCGGCTGGGTGCAGACCGACATGGGCGGCGCCAGCGCGCCGCTCACCATCGAAGCCAGCGTGGCCGGCCTGCGCCACGTCATCGCCACCCTCACCGATGAGGACAACGGCCACCTCATCCACCACGACGGTCGACGCGCCGCGACCTGGTGAACCCACGAGAAGAAGACATCTCATGCTGCTCACGCAAGACCAACTCATGATTCGCGACGCCGTGCGCGCTTTCGCACAGGAACAACTCTGGCCCCACGCCGCGAAGTGGGACAAGGAGCATCACTTCCCCAAGGAAGCCCACCGCGGCCTGGCCGAACTCGGCGCCTACGGCATCTGCGTGCCCGAAGCCCTGGGCGGCGCCGGGCTCGACTACGTGACGCTGGCCATCGTGCTCGAAGAGATCGCCGCGGGCGATGGCGGCACCAGCACCGCCATCAGCGTCACCAACTGCCCGGTCAACGCCATCCTCATGCGCTATGGCAACGCACAACAGCAGGAGCGCTGGTTGCGCCCGCTGGCGGCCGGGCAGATGCTCGGCGCGTTCTGCCTCACCGAGCCGCACGTGGGCTCGGACGCCTCTGCGCTTCGCACCACAGCGGTCAAGCAGGGCAGTGAGTACGTGCTCAATGGGGTCAAGCAGTTCATTACCAGCGGTCAGCACGGCCATGTGGCCATCGTCATCGCGGTCACCGACAAGGCGGCGGGCAAGCGCGGCATGAGCGCGTTCATCGTGCCCACCGACTCCCCGGGCTACGTGGTGGCCCGGCTGGAAGACAAGGTGGGCCAGCACAGCAGCGACACCGCGCAGATCAACTTCGAGAACTGCCGCATCCCGGCGGAAAACCTGATCGGCGCCGAGGGCGAGGGCTACAAGATCGCGCTGTCGGCGCTGGAGGGCGGGCGCATCGGCATCGCCGCGCAGAGCATCGGCATGGCGCGCAGCGCGCTGGAGTGTGCGCTGACCTACGCCAAACAGCGCGAAAGTTTCGGCCAACCCATCTTCAACCACCAGGCGGTGGGCTTCAAGCTGGCCGAGATGGCGACGCAGATCGAAGCGGCGCGAGCGCTCACCCACCACGCGGCCGCGCTGCGCGACGCGGGCCAGCCGTGCCTGAAGGAAGCCGCCATGGCCAAGCTGTTTGCCAGCGAAATGGCCGAGCGCGTCTGCAGCGACGCGATCCAGGTGCACGGCGGCTACGGCTACGTGAGCGATTTCCCGGTGGAGCGCATCTGGCGCGACGTGCGCGTGTGCCAGATCTACGAAGGCACGTCGGACGTGCAAAAGATCTTGATCCAGCGCGCGCTGGCCTGATCTCCCTGGTTTGCCGGTCAAGCCGGCTGGCGGTGGCCGGCGCGTGAAACGTATGATGGCGCCGCTATGAACATCATCATCCTCGGCGCCGGCCGGGTCGGCGAAAGCGTCGCCGAGAGTCTGGTCTCCGAGCAGAACGACATCACCGTCGTCGACATGGACCCGGCCCGCCTGCGCGCGCTGGAAGACAAGCTCGACCTGCGCGGTGTGGTGGGCAACGGCATCCAGCCCTCGGTGCTGCGCAACGCCGGCGCCAAGGACGCGGACATGGTGATCGCCTGCGCCGCGCAGGACGAAACCAACCTCGTGGTCTGCAAGGTGGCGCACGACGTCTTCAACGTGCCCACCACCATCGCGCGGCTGCGCTCGCCCGAGTTCACCGAGGGCGAAGACGACGAACTGCTCTCGCGCAGCAGCTTCTCGGTCAGCCAGGTGATCTGCCCGGAAGAATCTGTCACGCGCTACATCCACCAGCTCATCAGCTACCCCGAGGCGCTGCAGGTGCTGGAATTCGCCGACGGCCGCGCCAGCCTGATCGCGGTGCGCGCCAGCCACGGCGGCGCGCTGGTCGGCCACACCATCGGCGAGTTCCGCGAGCGCTTCACGCGCTGCGAGATGCGCGTGGTCGCGCTCTACCGGCTCGACACCGAGATGGAGGCCAAGCCATCGACCCGCATCCTTGCCGGCGACGAGGTCTTCGTGCTCGCCGACACCGACAAGATCCGCGACGTGCTGGCCGCCATCCACAACATCGACCAGCCGGTGCAGCGCGTCATGATCGCTGGTGGCGGCAAGGTCGGCCTGCGGCTGGCGCGCAGCCTCGCGGGGCAGTGCGAGGTGAAGATCCTCGAGCGCGACAAGAAGCGTTGCGAATACCTGGCCAGCCAGTTGCCATCGAGCATGCTCATCCTGCAGGGCGACGGCGCCGACGAGGACCTGCTCGAAGAAGAGAACGTGGGCCAGATGGACATGTTCCTCGCGCTCACCAGCGACGACGAGGACAACATCATGTCGGCCATGCTGGCCAAGCGGCTCGGCGCCAAGCGCGTGATGTCGCTCATCAACCGCCGCGCCTACGCCGACATGATGCAGGGCAGCACGATCGACATCGCGATCTCGCCCTCGCAGGCCGTCATCGGCGAGCTGCTCGCGCACATCCGCCGCGGCGACGTGGCGGCCGTGCACAGCCTGCGCCGCGGTGCGGCCGAGGCGCTGGAAGGCATTGCGCGCGGTGACGTGAAGACCAGCAAGCTGGTGGGCCGGCGCATCGAGGAGGTGAAGCTGCCCAAGGGCACGCGCTTCGGCGCCATCGTGCGCGGCGAAGGCAGGAACTCCGTGGTCCTCATGCCGCACCACGACCTGCTGATCGAGGACGGCGACCACATCATCATCTTCATCCCGAACAAGCGCCTGGTGCGCGAGGTCGAGCGCCTGTTCCAGGTGAGCGCCACCTTCTTCGGCTGACGGTTCCTGCGGCATGCAATCGCTCTGGCTGCCCGTCCTTCTGGTGTTCTCGCGCGTGCTGCTCGCGTTCGCGCCGGCCTTCCTGGTGCCCATGGCCTGGGCCTGGTTCCTCGACAAGGACCACCACGTGCTGGTCTGGGCCTACGGCTTTGCGGCCACCGTGGTCAGCGGCTGGGTGCTGTGGCTGCTCACACGCCAACACCGCCGCGAGCTGTTGCCGCGCGACGGCTTCCTGCTGGTGAACCTGGTCTGGCTGGTGTTGCCGGCCTACGCGGCGGCGCCGCTGTACTTCACCGTGCCCGACCTGAGCCTGAGCAAGGCCTATTTCGAGGCCATGAGCGCGCTCACCGCCACCGGCTCGACCGCCATCTCCGGGCTGGATCACCTGCCGGTATCGATCAACGTGTGGCGCTGCTTCCTGCAATTGCTCGGCGGCCTGGGCATCATGCTGCTGGTGGTAGCCATCCTGCCGCTGCTGGGCCTGGGTGGCATGCAGCTCTACAAGGCCGAGACGCCCGGCCCCATGAAGGACACCAAGTTCACCCCGCGCATCAGTGAAACCGCGCGCGGCCTGTGGAGTGTGTACGCGGTGTTCTCCGTTGCCTGCATGCTCGCGTACCGCTGGGCCGGCATGGACTGGGCCGACGCCTTCATGCACATGTGCACCACCATGGGCCTGGGCGGCTTCTCACCCTACGACGCCAGCATCGGTCACTTCGATTCAGCGCGCGTGGAATGGGTGTCCGTGGTCTTCATGACCATGGCTGGCATCAGCTTCCTGCGCTACTTCGTGGTGTTGCGCTCACTGTCGCTGCGCCCGATCACCGGGGACCGCGAGATCCGCACCTACCTCGCGGTGCTGGCGGTGTCGGTGGCGGTGGTGATGGTGCTGTTGCTGGTTCACGGCGTGACGAGCGAGCCGCTGGAGGCCCTGCGCGCCAGCGCCTTTCACGTCGTGTCACTGGCCACCACCACCGGCTACGCCTCGGGCGACTACGCGCAATGGCCGGTGTTCATTCCGGTGCTGCTGATGTTTCTGGGCTGCTTCGCCTCGTGTGCGGGTTCCACCGGGGGCGGCATCAAGATGGTTCGCATGGTGTTGCTGGTCAAGCAGGCGCGGCGCGAACTGGTGCGCATCATCCACCCGCGCGTGGTCAACCCGGTCACGCTGGGCGGCAACGTGGTACCGCCGCAGGTGATGAACGCGGTGCTGGGCTACATGCTGATCTACGGCGCGGCCACCATGGGCCTGACCATGCTGCTGCTGCTCACCGGGTTGGACATCGTCACTGCGTTCTCGGCCGTGGTCGCCACGGTCAACAACATCGGCCCCGGCCTGGGTCTGGTGGGGCCGGCCAGCAACTACAGCGTGCTCAACGACTTCCAGATCGTGGTGCTGAGCTTTGCGATGCTGCTCGGGCGCCTGGAGCTGTTGACCGTGCTGGTTCTCTTCACCGGCCACTTCTGGCGAAAGTAGCGCTCAGTTCCTGGCGGGGATGTTCAGGCCACGTTGCACCGCGGGCCTCGCCACGAAGGCATCGAGCACGCGCTGCACCTCGGGGAAGTCGCCGAACCCCACCAGCTCGCCCGCGCCGTAGAAGCCCACGAGGTTGCGCACCCAGGGGAACACGGCGATGTCGGCGATGCTGTAGTCCTTGCCCATGATCCAGCCGCGGCCCTGCAGGCGCTCGTTCAGCACGCCGAGCAGGCGCTTCGTCTCGGCCACGTAGCGGTCGCGCGGTCGCTTGTCCTCGTAGTCCTTGCCGGCGAACTTGTGGAAGAAGCCGAGCTGGCCGAACATGGGCCCGACGCCGCCCATCTGGAACATCAGCCACTGCAAGGTCTCGTAGCGCGCGGCGTCGTCCGTGGGCATCAGCTTGCCGGTCTTGCCTGCGAGGTAGACCAGGATCGCGCCCGATTCCCACAGCGCCAGCGGTTTCCCGCCCGGGCCGTGCGGGTCGAGGATGGCGGGGATCTTGTTGTTCGGGTTGAGCGACAGGAATTCGGGCGAGAACTGGTCGTTGGTGTCGAAGCGCACCAGGTGTGCTTCGTAGGGGAGACCGGTCTCCTCCAGCATGATGGAGGCCTTCACGCCGTTGGGTGTGGGCAGCGAATACAGCTGCAGACGATCGGGGTGCCGCGCGGGCCACTTCTTCGTGATGGGGAAGGCATCAAGGGTGCTCATGGTTGCTCCGGGGGTCTGGTGTGCGGGCGGCCATTGTGTCGCCCGTCCCGCCATGCCCCCGGGCTTGCAGGGGCTTCGATAATGCGTTCTCACCCCATGACCCAGCCGACCCCTTCCCGCGACGCCTGCCCCTGCGGCCGTGGCCCCGATTACCCCGCCTGCTGCGGCCGCTTCAGCGGCACTGCCACGCCAGCGCCCGATGCCGAATCCCTGATGCGATCGCGCTACAGCGCTTTTGTGCGCGGCGACGCGGCGCACCTGCTGGCCACCTGGCACGCCAGCACGCGGCCGGCCACGCTCGAGCTGGAGTCGGGCGTGAAATGGCTGGGACTTGAGGTGCGCGCCCACCGCGCCATCGACGCCGACCACGCCGAGGTCGAATTCGTCGCGCGCTCCCGCCTGGCGGGGCGCGCCAGCCGCCTGCACGAACGCAGCCGCTTCGTGCGCGAGGGCGGGCAGTGGTACTACGTGGACGGCGATCTCTTCACGAAAGACAGGGCATGAACTTCGAGGCGGTTCTGTTCGACTGCGACGGCGTGCTCGTCGACAGCGAACCCATCACCAACGGCGTGCTGCGCCAGGTGCTCAACGAATCGGGCTGGGCCATCACGCGCGAGGAGTGCGAGGCGCTGTTCCTCGGCCACGCGGTGCGCGACCGGCGCGAGCGCATCGAGGCCGAGACCGGCCGCCCGCTCACGGACGAATGGATGCAGGCCTTCTACGAGCGCCGCAACGCGCGCCTGCGCGCCGAACTCAAGGCCATCGAAGGCGTGCACGAAGCGGTGGCGCACTTGCACGGCGCGGTCGGTGGGCGCATCGCCTGCGCCTCGGGGGCCGATCGGCCCAAGGTGGTGATGCAGCTCGAACAGGTGGGTCTGGCGCGCTGGTTCGGCGACGCCATCTTCAGCGGACACGACCTGCCGCGCTCCAAGCCGCATCCCGACGTCTACCTGGCCGCGGCCGCGCACCTGGGGGTCGACCCGAAGCGCTGCCTCGTCATCGAGGACACCGCACCGGGCGCGAAGGCCGGGTTGGCCGCGGGCGCCACGGTGTGGGGCTTCTGCACCCAGGGCCACGGCCGTGCGTTCGACGGCTTGCCGGTGGCTCGCGTGTTTCACCACATGCGCGAACTGCGGCTGTGAGCGCGTGAGCACGCGCTGAGGCTCAGGCACCCCGGAACTCGCCCGGCGACTGGCCGGTCCACGCGCGAAACGCGCGGATGAAGCTTTTCTCGTTGCGAAAACCGGCGGCTTCGGCCACCTGCTTGATCGGCCGCCTGGTGCGCAGCAGCAGCTGCATGGCCCGCTCGCGGCGCACCGCGTCCTTCAGCGCCTGCAGCGTCGCGCCTTCTTCCTTCAATTGCCGGTGCAGCGTGCGCGCCGAGGTGTTGAGCAGTGCGGCCAGATCGTGCGCGTTGTGCGTGGCCAGTGGCTGGCTGGCCAGCAACTGCCGCACGCGCTGCACCAGCAGGCGGTCGCGCCGGTAGGAGCGCACGGTGAGCGGCAGTGCGCGCTGCAGCAACTGGTGCATGGCCGCCTCGTCGCGGCGGATCGGCAGCGCCAGGTAGCGCGCGTCGAAGGCGATGGCGGCGGCGTCGGTGCCGAAGCGCGCGGGCGCGTCGAACAGCACCCCGTAGGCCGCTACATGCGGCGGCGCGGGGTAAGGGAAGCGCGCCTCCAGCAGCGGGATGCGCGAATCCACGAACCAGGCCGCCAGGCCGTGGATGTTGCGCAGCACCGAGACCACGCTGAGTTCGGCCATGGGGCCCGGGTCGGTGCGCAGATGCAGCACGATCTCGGCGCGCTCGCCCAGCACCTGCACCGACAACGCGATGGCCTGCGCCAGCAGGCCGTGGTGGCGGCACCAGCGCTTGAGCGCCACACCCAGCGACGGCGCCGACAGCGAGGCGCGCGCGAGCAGGCCGTAGCTGCCCCAGGGCAGCGCGCGCTCGAAGCAGCCCAGTGCCTCGTCATCGAGCTCGCGCATCGCCGCGTAGGACACGGCCTCCATTTGCTCGGCCGTGATGCGTGCCCGCGGGTCGTTGAGTTTGTGTGGCGGAATTTGTGCCTGCGCCAGCGCCGCGGAAGGATCCATGCCGCGCGCCCGGTAGGCGAGCGTCATGGCCTTCACCAGGGCGACGGGCGTGAGCGCCGGGCCGTGCAGCAGATCGGGGGTGTCGGTGGCCATGGCCAGAGTCTGCCAGCAACGGTCTGTCGTGGCGCGATTTGCAACCCGCCTGGCGACCGGAGGCATGCCCGTCGGGTGTACCCTCGGGCCCCGGTTCGCTCACGAGACACAGGCCACGCCATGCCCATCCTGGAGACCAAGCTCAACCCCCGATCGGCCGAATTCCAGGCCAACGCCGAGGCCATGCGCGCCCAGGTGGAGGACCTGAAGGTCCAGCTCGCCAAGTCCGCGCAGGGCGGTGGCGAGGCCGCCCGCGCCAAGCACACCGCGCGCGGCAAGCTGCTGCCGCGCGAGCGCGTGCAGATGCTTCTCGACCCCGGCACACCCTTCCTCGAGCTTGCACCGCTGGCCGCGCACGGCATGTACCACGGCGACGCGCCCTGCGCGGGCCTGATCGCCGGCATCGGCCGCGTGAGCGGGGTCGACTGCCTGATCGTCTGCAACGACGCCACCGTCAAGGGCGGCACTTACTACCCGATGACGGTGAAGAAGCACCTGCGGGCGCAGGAAGTGGCGATGCAGAACAACCTGCCCTGCATCTACCTGGTGGACTCGGGCGGCGCCAACCTGCCCAACCAGGACGACGTGTTCCCCGACCGCGAGCACTTCGGCCGCATCTTCTACAACCAGGCCAACATGAGCGCGCAGGGCATCGCGCAGATCGCGGTGGTGATGGGCTCGTGCACCGCCGGCGGCGCCTACGTGCCCGCCATGAGCGACGAGACCATCATCGTCAAGAACCAGGGAACGATCTTTCTGGGCGGCCCGCCGCTGGTGAAGGCCGCCATCGGCGAGATCGTGAGCGCCGAAGACCTGGGCGGCGGTGACGTGCACACCCGCCTCTCGGGCGTGGCCGACCACCTGGCCCAGAACGACGCGCACGCCATCGCGCTGGCGCGCCAGGCGGTGGCCACGCTCAACCACCGCAAAGTGGTTGCACAGGCACTGATCGAGCCGCGCGCGCCGAAGTACGCGGCCGAAGAGATATACGGCGTCATTCCCACCGACGTGCGCAAGCCCTACGACGTGCGCGAGATCATCGCGCGCATCGTCGACGGCTCCGAGTTCCACGAGTTCAAGGCCCGTTTCGGCAGCACGCTGGTGTGCGGCTTCGCGCACATCGAGGGCATGCCCATCGGCATCGTGGCCAACAACGGTGTGCTGTTCTCCGAAAGCGCACAGAAGGGCGCGCACTTCATCGAACTGTGCGGCCAGCGCAAGGTGCCGCTCTTGTTCCTGCAGAACATCACCGGTTTCATGGTCGGGCGCAAGTACGAGAGCGAAGGCATTGCGCGCCACGGCGCCAAGATGGTCACGGCCGTGGCCACCGTCAACGTGCCCAAGTTCACCATCATCATCGGCGGCAGCTACGGCGCGGGCAACTACGGCATGTGCGGCCGCGCCTACAGCCCGCGCTTCCTCTGGATGTGGCCCAACGCGCGCATCAGCGTGATGGGTGGCGAGCAGGCCGCCAGCGTGCTCGCCACCGTCAAGCGCGACGGCATCGAGGCCAAGGGCGGCAGCTGGAGCGCGGAGGAGGAAGCGAAGTTCAAGCAACCGTTGCTCGATCAGTTCGCCCACCAGTCGCACCCCTACTACGCCAGCGCCCGCCTGTGGGACGACGGCGTGATCGACCCTGCCGACACACGCCGCATCCTGGCGCTGGCGATGTCGGCCACGCTCAACGCTCCCATTCCCGAACCGAAGTTCGGTGTGTTCCGTATGTGAGAGCGGCATGGACGCACGTGCCCACTACCTCACGCTCGCGCGCTACCACGCATGGGCCACGCAACGCCTGCTCGACGCGGTGGCGCCACTGGGCGACGAGGCCTACCGGCGCGATGTCGGGCTGTTCTTCAAGAGCGTGCACGGCACCTTGAACCACCTGCTGGTGGGTGAATGTCTGCTGTGGCAGCAGCGGTTCGCTCGCGGTGAATCGCCGCGCGTGGCGCTGGACACGGAGGCCGAGCCTGATCGCGCGCGCCTGGCGCAGGCCGTGCTGGGTGGCGCGCGCGTGTGGGAGCGGCTGGTGGCCGAATGGCCGGCCGACCGCTTCGAGGGCACGCTGTCGTACACGAACATGCGTGGCCAGGCCATGATGCTGCCCTTTGCGCTCACGCTGGCCCACGTGTTCAACCACGCCACGCACCATCGCGGCCAGATCACGGCGGCGCTCACCCTGCTGGGCCAGCCTGGGCCCGAGCTCGATCTCGTGTATTTCCTGCAAGCGCAACAAGCACCCATGTCGATCGGCTGAAGCCGGCGCCCGCACCCCTCACCGAGGAGACAAGCCTTTGGAACCGACGATCTACGACACGCCCGAGCACGCCACGCTGCGCGAGCAGGTGGCACGCTTTCTGGCGCGCGAAGTGGAGCCGCACGCCGATGCCTGGGAGCAGCAGGGCTTCGTGCCGCGCGACGTGCTGCGCCGCATGGGCCAGGCCGGGTTGCTGGGCATCGCGTTCGAGAGCGAACACGGGGGTGCCGACGCCGATGCGCTGACCAACCTGGTGTTTGCCGAGGCGCTGTCGCAAAGCACGTTTGCCGGCTTCATCATCACCGTGCTCGTGCACACCGACATGGCCGGCCCGCACCTGCACCACGCGGGCAATGCGGCGCAGAAGGCAAAGCACCTGCCGAAGGTGTGCGCGGGTGAATCGATCTGCGCGGTCGCCATCACCGAGCCCGGCGCGGGCTCCGACGTCGCTGGCATCCGCACCAACGCCAGGCGCGACGGTGACCATTGGGTGATCAACGGCACCAAGATGTTCATCACCAACGGCGTGCACGCCGACCTGTACTTCGTCGCGGCCAAGACCGGCCCTGGCAAGCGCGAGGTCTCGATGTTCATCGTCGAGAAAGGCACGCCAGGCTTCAGCGTCGGTCGCGCGCTCAAGAAGACCGGCTGGCTCAGCTCCGACACCGCCGAACTCGTGTTCGACAACGTGCGCGTGCCCGCGGCCAACCTGCTGGGGGAGGAGGGCAAGGGCTTCTATGCCGTGATGCAGAACTTCCAGACCGAGCGCATCGCGCTGGGCGCCATGGCGGTGGGCCACTGCCAGCGCGCGCTGGAACTCACCCTCGATCACGTGCGCCAGCGCCAGGCCTTCGGTGGCCCGCTGTGGGAGCAGCAAACCATCCGCCAGCGCCTGTCCATGCTCGACGCCAAGGTGCGCGCGGCGCGCCAGTTCATGTACCACTGCGCGTGGTCGGTCACGCAGGGTAAGGACATCGTGCAGCAGGTGTCGATGCTGAAGGCCTTGACGGGCGAGTTGGTCAACGAGGTGGTGCAGACCTGCCAGCAGTTTCACGGCGGCATGGGCTTCATCCGCGAAACGGCCATTGAACGCCTGTGGCGCGATGCGCGCGTGCTGGCCATCGGTGGCGGCGCCACCGAGGTGATGCTGGAAGAAGTGGCCAAACGGTATTGAGGGTATTGAAGATGAGTGATGTGCTTGACGTCTCCCGCCCCAGCGCCCACGTGGCGCGCGTGTGGCTCAACCGACCGGACGTGCGCAACGCCTTCAATGACGAGGTGATCGCCGCGCTCACGCGTACCTTCGAAAGCCTCTCGAAAGACACGGACCTTCGTGTCGTGGTGCTCGGCGCGCACGGCAAGGCCTTCTGCGCTGGCGCCGACCTGAACTGGATGAAGGCCATGGCCGGCTACAGCTGGGAAGAGAACCGCGCCGACGCCCAGCGCCTGGCCGACATGCTCTGGACCCTGGACCAATGCCCGGTGCCCGTCGTCGGCCGCGTGCAGGGCGACTGCTACGCCGGTGGCATGGGACTGGCGGCCATCTGCGACGTGCTGGTGGCGGTGGAGGGCGCGACCTTCTGCCTCTCCGAGGCGCGCCTGGGCCTGCTGCCGGCCACCATCAGCCCCTACGTGGTGCGCGCCATGGGCACGCAGGCGGCGCGCCGCTACATGGCAACGGCCGAGCGCTTCAGCGCCGTGCAGGCGCATGCCCTGGGCACGGTGCACGAGCTCGCCACGCCCGAGACGCTGGACGCGAAGGTCGACGAGATCGTGGCTACCTTGGTCAACAACGGCCCGGCCGCCACGCGCGCCTGCAAGGCGCTGGTGCGCGATGTCGCCGGCCAGCCCATCACGGCCGACCTGCGCGCCGAGACCGCGCGCCGCATCGCCGACATCCGCGCCAGCGACGAAGGTCGCGAAGGCCTGGCGTCGTTCCTGAACAAGCGCACGCCGGCCTGGCTGCCGCCGCAAGGCTGACCCGCCATGACCGAGGCGCTGCAATCCCTGGGCACCCCCGAGCTGCTGGCGCTGGCCGCCGCGCTGGGTTGGGCCAGCGGGTTGCGCCTGTACCTTGCGGTCTTCGCCACCGGCCTGGCGGGCTGGCTCGGCTGGTTCGAACTCCCGCCCGGCCTGCAGATGCTGCAGCACCCCGCGGTGCTCGGCGTGAGCGGCTTTCTGCTGTTTGTGGAGTTCTTCGCCGACAAGATTCCCTATGTCGATTCGCTGTGGGATCTCGCGAACAGCGTGCTGCGCGTTCCCGCGGGCGCAGCGCTGGCGGCCGGTGCGCTGGGCGCCGACAGCGCCACCATGGCGGTGCTGGCCGCGCTGCTTGGCGGCACGCTGGCCGCCACCAGTCAGGCCGCCAAGACCAGCACGCGCGCGGCCGTCAACGCCTCGCCGGAGCCCTTCAGCAACGTGGGCGTGAGCCTGCTCGAAGACGGCTTGGTGGTGGGCGCGCTGTGGCTCGCCACGCAGCATCCGCTGGTGTTCGCCGTGCTGCTGGTCATTGCGGTGCTGGCCATGTGGGCCCTCACCTGGTTCCTGTTCCGTTTCCTGCGCGCGGCCTGGCGCCGCGTGTTCGTCGCCCTTCCGAAGGAAAGCTGAGATGTTCACCAAGATCCTCATCGCCAACCGCGGCGAGATCGCCTGCCGCGTGGCTGCCACCGCGCGCCGCCTGGGCGTCAAGACCGTGGCCGTGTACTCCGACGCCGACGCGCGCGCCAAGCACGTGGCGGCGTGTGACGAGGCGGTGCACATTGGCGGCTCCGCGCCGCGCGAGAGCTACCTGCAGTGGGAGCGCATCATCGCGGCCGCACAGGCCACGGGGGCGCAGGCCATCCACCCCGGCTACGGTTTCCTGAGTGAGAACGAGGCGTTTGCCGACGCCTGCGCGAAAGCAGGTCTCGTGTTCATCGGGCCACCCTCGTCGGCCATCGAGGCCATGGGTCTGAAGGCCGAATCGAAACGCCTGATGGAGAAGGCGGGCGTGCCGCTGGTGCCCGGTTACCACGGGGCCGACCAGGACCCGACGCTGCTGCAGCGCGAGGCCGATCGCATCGGTTACCCGGCCCTCATCAAGGCCAGCGCCGGTGGTGGTGGCAAAGGCATGCGGGTGGTCGAGAAGAGCGAGGACTTCGCCGCCGCGCTGGCCAGCTGCCAGCGCGAAGCGCGCAACAGCTTCGGCAGCGATGCGGTGCTGATCGAGAAGTACGTGCAGCGCCCGCGCCACATCGAGATCCAGGTGTTCGGCGACACGCAGGGCCACTGCGTCTACCTGTTCGAGCGCGATTGTTCCGTGCAGCGCCGCCACCAGAAGGTGCTGGAAGAAGCCCCCGCGCCCGGCATGACGCCCGCGCTGCGTCAGCAGATGGGCGAAGCCGCGGTGGCCGCCGCGAAAGCGGTGAACTACGTGGGGGCGGGCACGGTGGAGTTCATCGTCGAGCAGCCGCAGGGTTACGACCACCCCGAGGCGATGCGCTTCTATTTCATGGAGATGAACACCCGGCTGCAGGTGGAGCACCCGGTGACCGAAGCCATCACCGGCCTGGACCTGGTGGAGTGGCAGCTGCGCGTGGCCGCTGGCGAACCGTTGCCGCTGCAGCAGCACGAGCTGCGCATGCAGGGCCACGCGATCGAGGCGCGCATCTGCGCCGAGAACCCCGACAACCAGTTCCTGCCCGCCACCGGCACGCTGCAGGTCTATCGCAAGCCGGCGCACGCGGCGTTTGCCCGCGGTGACGTCCGCTTCGACGACGGCGTGCGCGAAGGCGATGCCATCAGCCCGTTTTATGACTCGATGGTCGCCAAGCTCATCGTGCACGCCGACACGCGCGAGCAGGCGCTGGCAAGGCTGGATGCGGCACTGGCCGAGACGCGCATCGTCGGCCTGGCCACCAACGTGCAGTTCCTGCGTCACGTCGTCGCCAGCGAGTCGTTCGCGAAGGCGCGTCTGGACACCGCGCTCATCCCGCGAGAGGCCAGTGTGTTGTTCAACCAGGATCGCGTGGGTACCCCCACGGCCGTGGCCGCCGCGGTGGCGCAGACGCTGCTGGCCGAGCGCGCGCTCGAAGGCGGCGATCCCTTTTCGCGTCGCGATGGCTTCCGCTCGCATGGGCTCACCACCCGCCGGTTCGATGTCGACGTGGCGGGCGATCGTCTGCAGGCCACGCTGACCTATGGCCGGGACGAACTCACGCTGGCGCTTGGCGACGTGCAGGGGCCGCTGGCGTTCGAGGCCTTGCCCGACGGCCGCTTCGACCTGCGGTTCGCTGGCCGCCGCGACACCGTGCAGACCTGGACCACCGGCGAGACCGTGCACGTGTTCTGCGCGCGCGGCGCCACCAGCCTCGTCGAGATCGACCTGCTGGCCCACGCGGGCGAAGGCGAGGGCGAGGGCGGCCGCCTCACCGCGCCGATGCCGGGCAAGGTCGTGTCCTTCGCGGTGAAGGCCGGCGATGCCGTGAAGAAAGGCCAGCCGCTGGCGGTGATGGAGGCGATGAAGATGGAGCACACCATCGCCGCGCCGGTCGACGGCACGGTGGCCGAGTTGCTCTATGCGCCCGGCGACCAGGTGGCCGAGGGCGCGGAGCTGCTCAAGCTCGCGGTTGCGTGATGCAATCGGTTCGATGGGGCGGCTCGACGCAACGGCTTGATGGCCCCGGCGTGACAGGAGCGCCGAATTCGTCCGCGTAAGCTTGGGCCATGCACATCACCGTCTGCGTCAGCCAACAGAAGCCCGAGCCCTGGCAACAGGGCTTGCAAGCCGCTCTGCCCGAAGCCACCGTGAGCGTGTGGCAGCCCGGCGCGCCCGCCGCAGACTTCGCCGTGGTCTGGGCGCCGCCCCAGACTTTCTTCGACGAGCAAGCCGGCTTGAAGGCCGCGTTCAACACCGGTGCTGGCGTGGATGCGCTGCTCAAGCTGCGCATCGCGCCCACCACCCGCATCGTGCGCCTCGACGACGCCGGCATGTCAGTGCAGATGGCCGAGTTCGCCTGCCACGCCGTCATCCGCCATTTCCGCGAGCTCGACGGCTACGAGGCCGATGTGCGCGCGGGCCGCTGGAGCTACCGCAAGCCGCGCGCGCGCGCCGACTACCCGGTGGGTGTGATGGGCCTGGGCGTCCTGGGCGAGCGCGTGGCGCGCGCGCTCACGGTGTTCGAGTTCCCGGTGCACGGCTGGAGCCGCTCGCCCAAGGCGATCGACGGCGTGCGGTGCCACGCGGGCGAGGCGCAGTTCGACGCCTTCCTGTCGAGCTGCCGGGTGCTCATCAACCTGCTGCCGCTCACGCCCGAGACCGAGAACATCCTGAACCGGCGCACGCTCGGGCTGCTCAAGCCCGGCGGCTACGTGGTCAACCTGGCCCGCGGCGGGCACGTGGTCGACGATGACCTGATTGCGCTGCTCGACGAAGGTCACCTGGCCGGCGCCACGCTCGATGTTTTCCGCACCGAGCCGCTGCCCCCCGAGCATGGTTTCTGGAAGCACCCGAAAATCACGGTCACGCCACACACCTCGGCGCGCACCCTGCGCGAGGAAAGCATCGCGCAGATCGCCGGCAAGATCGCCGCGCTGCAACGCGGTGAGGCCGTGGTGGGCGAGGTGGACCGCCTGCGCGGTTATTGAACAAGGACACGCCATGAACAAGCTCCCCACTCGCGTGAAGATCATCGACGTCGGCCCGCGCGACGGCCTGCAGAACGAGAAGCAGCCCGTGCCCGCGGCGGTCAAGATCGAACTCGTGCACCGTCTGCAGGCCGCCGGCCTGAAGGAGATCGAGGTCACCAGCTATGTGAGCCCCAAGTGGGTGCCGCAGATGGCCGACAACCACGACGTGATGCAGGGCGTGAAGCGCCAGCCCGGTGTGCGCTACTCGGTGCTCACGCCCAACCTGAAGGGCTTCGAGGCCGCGCTGGCCGATGCGCCCGACGAGATCGTGGTGTTCGGCGCGGCCAGCGAGGCCTTCAGCCAGAAGAACATCAACTGCAGCATCGCCGAGAGCATCGAGCGCTTTGCGCCGGTGGTCGCGGCCGCCAAGGCCAAGGGCATAGCGGTGCGTGGCGCCATGAGCTGCACCGTGGGTTGCCCGTACGAAGGCGAGGTGCCGCCATCGCGCGTGGATTACCTGGCCGGGCTCATGAAGGGCATCGGCGTGGAGCATGTGGGCGTGGCCGACACCATTGGCGTCGGCACGCCGAAGAAGGTGCAGGCCGCCATCGAGGCCACGCTCAAGCACTTCGACATCGACCACGTCTCGGGCCACTTCCACGACACCTACGGCCAGGCCGTAGCCAACACGCTGGCCGCGCTGGAGATGGGCGTATGGCACCACGACACGTCCGTGGCCGGCCTGGGCGGATGCCCTTATGCCAAGGGCGCCACCGGCAACGTGGCCACCGAGGACGTGGTCTACCTGCTGCACGGCATGGGCATCGACACCGGCATCGACCTCGACGCGTTGGTGGACACCGGCGCCTGGATCAGCGAGCAGTTCGGCCGCTCCACCAACTCGCGCGTGGCGCGCGCGCTGATCGCCAAACGCAAGGGCTGATCAACCGGCGCGCGCGAAAAGCTGCTGCAGCAACGCGCGCATCCACTGCTGCGCCGGGTCGCGTTCGGTGCTGGCGTGCCAGACCAGCCGCACCTCGTAGAAGGGCGCGTTCGGCAGGCGCCAGACGCGCAACGGGTTTCGCTTGCGCAGGTTCTCCGCATACATCGTGGGCACGATGGCCAGCAGGTCGGTGTTGAGCGCGAGGTCGGGCAGGGCGCCGAAGTGCCGCGCACGCAGCACGATGCGCTCCACCAGTTTCATGCGCGCGAGCATCTGCTCCACGCTGCTGTGGAAGGTGGCGGTGGGCGATGCCACCACCAGCGCGGCCTGCGACAGTTGCTCGGTGCTGAGGACGTTGCCGCTGCGCCCGCTGGCTGGCCGCCATTGTGGTGACGAGATCGCCACGTACTGCTCGCGAAACAGCAGTTCGGCGCGGATGCTGCGGTGGCGCGGCTGCAGGATGCCGATGGCGCAGTCGATCTCGCGCGATTCGAGGGCGCTCGCCACGTCCGCTGCCGCCACCGAGATGTTCGAGAGGTGCGTGTGCGGCGCCTGTTCGCGCAGTGCGCCGGCCAGCGGCGGCAGGAACATCATCTCGCCCAGGTCGGACAGCGAGAGCTTCCAGTGCATGTCGCTGGTGGCGGGGTCGAATTCCTCCTGACCCATTACCGCGGTTTCCAGCTCACGCAGTTGCGCCACCACCGCGGGGGCCACGCTTTCGCACAGGCGCGTGGGCTGCAGGCCGGTGGGTGACCGCACGAACAGCTCGTCGTTGAAGAAGTGGCGCAGCCGCGCCAGCGCGTTGCTGGTGGCCGACTGCGAGAGCGACAGCGCGCGACCGGCGGCGGTGACGGAGCGTGTGCGGTGAATGGCCGCGAGCACGCGCAACAGGTTGAGGTCGAGCTGGCGGAAGTTCATGGATCGTTTGAATCAGGGTTGACCCTAATTATTCACGCGATCGATGGGGTGCATGCGAACAATCCATTCGCCAGAAGGGTGGCGGCTGCGTACATTGCGGCGGCTCTGCACTCCACGACACCATGGCCGAACGATCCTTTGCCACCGAAGTCACCAAGCTGCGCCTGGGCGAGGGCGAGGAGTTCCGCGGCGAGGGCATCCTCGCCGTCACCAAGGCGCTGCTGCAGTCGGGCGTCTCCTACGTGGCGGGCTACCAGGGCGCACCCATCTCGCACCTCATGGATGTGCTCACCGATGCCAACGACATCCTGCGCGAACTCGGGGTGCACTTCGAGCACAGCGCGAGCGAGGCCACGGCCGCCGCCACGCTGGCCGCCTCGGTGAACTACCCGCTGCGCGGCGCGGTCACCTTCAAGTCAACGGTCGGCACCAACGTCGCGTCCGACGCGCTGGCCAACCTGGCCTCGGGCGGCGTCACCGGCGGCGCGCTCATCATCGTGGGCGAGGACTACGGCGAAGGCTCCAGCATCATGCAGGAGCGATCGCACGCCTTCGCCATGAAGTCGCAGATCTGGCTGCTCGATCCGCGGCCCAACCTGCCGAGCATCGTGCAGGCGGTGGAGCAAGGCTTCGAGTTGTCGGAAGCCAGCCACACGCCGGTGATGCTGGAGCTGCGCATCCGCGCTTGCCACGTGCACGGCGCCTTCACCACCAAGGCCAACCGCCGGCCTGCCTTCACGCTCAAGGACGCCATCGAGCGCCCGGTGCGCGACGTCAACCGTATCGTGCTGCCGCCCGCGAGCTACCTGCACGAACAGGAAAAGCTGGCGCAGCGCTGGCCGGCCGCGGTGCGCTTCATCGAGGAACGCGGCCTCAACGAGTTCTTCGGCGACGGCACGGCCGACGTCGGTATTGCGCTGCAAGGCGGCATGTACAACGCCGTGCTGCGCGCGCTCGAACTGCTGGGCCTGGCTGACGCCTTCGGCAACACGCAGGTGCCGCTGTACGTGCTCAACGTCACCTACCCGCTGGTGGACGCGCAGTTCACGCGTTTCTGTGCTGGCAAGCGTGCGGTGCTGATCGTCGAAGAGGGTCAGCCCGATTTCATCGAGCAGGCGGTGAACGCCATCCTGCGCCGCGCGGGCGTGGACACCGCGCTGCACGGCAAGGATCTGTTGCCGCCCGGTGGCGAATACACCGGCGGCGCGGTGCTCAAGGGGCTGGCGCGGTTCGTGGAACGCTACCTGCCCGAGCGCCTGGCCGAACACTTCGCTGGGCGCGACCTGCCGCTGGCCGCGCGCGCCCAGGCTGCGCCCTTGCTGCCGGCGGTGGCCGCCGCCGCCGCGCAGGTGCAGCCGCGCCCGCCTTCGTTCTGCACCGGCTGCCCCGAGCGGCCCATCTTCACCGCGATGAAGTTGCTCGAGCGCGAGATCGGCCCGAGCCACGTGAGCTGCGACATCGGCTGCCACCTGTTTTCCATCCTGCCGCCCTTCAACATCGGCGCGACCACCATGGGCTACGGCCTGGGCTGGGCCGGCGCCTCGGCCTTCAACACCGAAGAGACCAGCAAGCGCACGATCTCCATGATGGGCGACGGCGGCTTCTGGCACAACGGTCTCACCAGCGGCGTCGGTAACGCGGTCTTCAACCAGAGCGACAACGTGCTGCTGGTGATCGACAACGGCTACTCCGCCGCCACCGGTGGGCAGGACGTGCTCTCGTCGCAGGCGCCGAACCCGATCCGCAGCACCAACAACCCGATCGAGACCGCGGTGCGCGGCGTGGGCGTGCAGTGGGTGCGCAGCGTCAACCACACCTACAGCCTGCAGCAGATGAAGGCGGCGCTGCGCGAGGCCATGACCACGCGCGAAAAGGGCCCCAAGGTCATCGTGGCGCAGAGCGAGTGCATGCTCAACAAGCAGCGCCGCGTGAAGCCGAAGATGCGCCAGGCCATCGCCGACGGCCAGCGCGTGGTGCGCGAGCGCTTCGGCGTTGACCCCGACACCTGCACCGGCGACCACTCGTGCATCCGCCTCTCGGGTTGCCCTTCGCTCACCATCGCACCCAACCCCGACCCGTTGCGCCGCGACCCGGTGGCCGCGGTCATCGACAGTTGCGTGGGTTGCGGTCTGTGTGGCGAGGTCTCGCACGCCGCGGTGTTGTGCCCGTCGTTCTACCGCGCCGGCATCGTCAACAACCCCACCCGCTGGGACCGCATCCGCCAGCGCGTGCGCGGTGCGGTCATCGGCTGGCTGCAGAACCGCATCGAACGCCGCCTGCACGGCCTTGCCGCATGAACCCGTCGACTTCACCCCGTGCCTTGACCATCGCCATCCTCGCCATGGGCGGCGAGGGCGGCGGCGTGCTGGCCGACTGGCTGGTGGACCTGGCCGAGCAGAACGGCTTCGTCGCGCAGACCACCTCGGTGCCCGGCGTGGCGCAGCGCACCGGCGCCACCATCTACTACCTCGAACTGTTCCCCGCCGATGCGGCCGGCCGGCAACCCGTGCTCGCGCTCAGCCCGGTGCCGGGCGAGGTGGACGTGGTGATCGCGTCCGAACTGATGGAAGCCGGGCGTGCGGTACAGCGCGGCCTGGTCACGCCCGATCGCACCACGCTGGTGGCCTCCACCCACCGCGTGTACTCGATGACCGAGCGCACAGCGATGGGTGATGGCCGCGTCGATGCACAGGCCCTCATCGAGGGCGCACGCGCCGCCGCGCGGCGCCTGGTGAGCGCCGATTTCGGTGCGCTTGCCGAGCGCACCGGCAGCCTGATCTCGCCCGTGCTGTGTGGCGCACTGGCTGCGTCGGGCGCGCTGCCCTTCAGCCGGGCGCAGTTCGAGGCCACCATCGAACGCGGGGGTGTGGGCGTCGCGTCCAGCCTGAAGGCGTTCGCTGCGGGTTTCGACGCGGCCAGCAAGGCGCAAGCAGCCGACGCGCGAGAGTCGCGCCCCGCCGCTCCCACCGTGGGCCCCCGCCTGGCGCCGCTGGCGCAGCGCGCGGCTGCGGAGTTTCCCGTGGCGGTGCAGCCCACCTTGCAGGCGGCGCTGCTGCGCCTGGCCGACTACCAGGATCTGGCCTACGCCAGCGAGTACCTTGATCTGTTGCTGCCCCTGCGCGCCGCTCGCAATGACGTGCTCGAGGAGACCGCGCGCCACCTGGCGCTGTGGATGAGCTACGAGGACACCGTGCGCGTGGCCGACCTCAAGACCCGCCGCAGCCGCTTCGAACGTGTGGCGCGCGAGGTCCGCCTGAGCGATGCTCAACAACTGGACATCCATGAGTTCCTGCACCCCCGCGTGGAGGAGATCGCCGACACCCTGCCCGCCGCGCTGGGCCGCTGGCTGCTGCGCACCGGCTGGGCGCGCGCGCTGGTCGGGCGCTTCACACAGCAGGGTCGCAAGGTGCAGACCAGTTCCCTGCGCGGTTACCTGCTGCTCTATGGCATCGCTGCGCTGCGTGGCCTGCGCCGCCGTTCGCTGCGTTATCAAGTCGAGCACCAGCGCATCCGCGCCTGGCTGGGCACGGTGGTCGAGCTTGCGCCCGATGCGCCGGCCCTGGCGCTTGAAGTGGCGCGCACACAGCGCCTCGTCAAGGGCTACGGCGACACCCATGCGCGCGGCTGGCGCAACCATCAACGCGTGATGGCCGTGCTGCCCCAGCTGCGCGACGCGCCCGACGGGCCACAACGATTGAAGCATCTGAGCCAGGCGGCGCTGGCCGATGACACGGGGGCGGCGCTGGACGCGTTGCTGCCGCGTGCCGCAACATGACGCCGCATCCACCCACCACCACGACGAGGAGAGAGACAATGAACAAGCGGGCATTCATGAAGACGGCCACCGCGTTGGCGCTGGGCCTGGGCCTGGCCTCGCAGGCCACGGCGCAGGAGGTCACGCTGCGGCTGGTGAGCGCGTTCGCCGAGAACGGCATCTATGTGCAGCGCCTGCTGCCCTGGGTGCAGAAGGTCAATGCCGAGGGCAAGGGCGTGCTGCAGATCAACTTCATTGGTGGCCCGAAAGCGATTCCGACCTTCGAGGTCGGCAACGCGGTCAAGACCGGTGTGGTCGACATGGCGCTGTCCACCGGCGCCTTCTACACCAACGTCATGCCCGAGGCGGACTTCCTCAAGCTCACGCAGATCTCCGTGGCCGAGCAGCGCAAGAACGGCGCCTTCGACGCCATCAACAAGGTCTGGAACGAGAAGGGCAACATGCAGTACCTCGCCCGCATGGTCGAGAACCAGCCCTTCCACATCTACACCAACAAGCCGGTCGACAAGCCCGACTTCACCGGCCAGAAGATCCGCATCACGCCGGTGTACCGGGAGTTCTTCCAGGCGCTCAACGCCAACGTCATCACCACGCCGCCGGGCGAGGTCTACACGGCGCTGGAGCGCGGGGTGGTGGACGGCTACGGTTGGCCTATCGGCGGCATCTTCGACCTCAACTGGCACGAGAAGACCAAGTTCCGCGTCGACCCCGGCTTCTACGACGCCGAGGTCTCGCTGATCATGAACCTGCCCGCGTACAAGAAGCTCACCGACGCCCAGCGCAACTACCTGCAGAAGCAACTGCTGGCGCTGGAAGCCGAGAACACCTTCTGGACCAAGTACGCGGCCGATGAGACCGCGCGCCAGGCCCAGGCCGGCATCAAGACCATCGCCTTCGACGCGGCCACCGCCAAGGCCTTCCGCGACAAGGCCTACGAGATCGGCTGGGCCGCGGCCACCAAGCAGAGCCCGGAGATCGCCGGTCGCTTCAAGCCGCTGTTCGCCAAGTGATCGCCGCGCTGTCCGCCGCCTACGGGCGGCTGCTTGCGGCACTGGCGTGGCTGGGGTGTGTGCTGCTGCTGGTCATGATGCTGGTCATCGTGGCCGATGTGGCCCTGCGCAACCTGGCCATTGCCGGGCTGCCGCGCGGTCTGGCCTGGAGCAACGAGGTCTCGGAGTTCCTGCTCTACCTCATCACCATGTGCGTGGCGCCCTGGCTGTTGCGCCAGGGCCAGCACATCCGCGTCGACATCGTGCTGCAAGGCCTGCCCAGGCCCGTGGCCTACGCACTGGAGTGGGTGGGCGACGCCATCGGCCTGGTCTGCTGCCTGTTCATCGCCTGGTACAGCGCGCGCGCCGCGCTCGACAGCCATGCCGCGGGCTCGCTCAACATCAAGACACTGGTGACGCCCGAGTGGTGGAGCCTGGCGCCGCTGCCGGTGGTGTTCGTGCTGCTGTCCATCGAGATGCTGTTTCGCATGCACCGGTTGGCGCACGCCGAACGCGGCCCGCGCCACGATGCGGTGAGCGCGGCATGACGAACCCGACGAACCCCGGAGACCCCGCGTGACCGACTGGACCACCGCTGCCTGGCTCATGCTGGGCGGCTCCACCGTGCTGCTGTTCATCGGCATGCCGGTGGCGCTTACCTTCATCACCGTCAACCTCATCGGTGCCTGGCTCTACATGGGCGGCGAGCCCGGTCTCATGCAGCTCGCGCGCAGCAGCGTGAGCTCGGTCACCGCGTTCTCGCTCACGCCCATCCCGCTGTTCGTGCTGATGGGCGAGGTGCTGTTTCACACCGGCCTGGCGCACAAGGTCATCGAGGGCGTGGAGCGTCTCATCCACCGCGTGCCGGGCCGCCTGGCGGTGGTGGCGGTGGTGGCCGGCACGGTGTTCTCGGCCATCTCGGGCTCCACCATCGCCACCACGGCCATGCTGGGTTCGCTCATGCTGCCGGTCATGCTCTCGCGCGGCTACCACCCCAAGATGGCCACCGGCCCCATCATGGCCATCGGCGCGGTCGACATGCTGATCCCGCCCTCGGCGCTCACCGTGTTGCTGGGTTCGCTCTCGGGCATTTCCATCAGCAAGCTGCTGGTGGGCGGTGTGCTGCCGGGCGTCATCCTGTCGGTCGCCTTCGTGCTGTGGATCGTGGTGCGCGTGCGCATCAGCCCGCACCTGGCGCCGCCCGACGATGACGACGCGCCGCAGCACCGGGGCTGGGCGCGCTGGCAACCGTTCTTCGCTTATGTGCTGCCCACGCTGTCGATCTTCGGCGTGGTGGTGGGCGCGCTGGCCTACGGCTGGGCCACGCCCACCGAGTGCGCGGCACTCGGTGCCTTCGCCACCCTGGTGCTGGCCGCGCTGTACCGCTCGCTGTCGGTGGACGCGGTGATGAAGTCGCTCAAGGGCACGGCCGCCATCTCGGGAATGATCCTCTTCATCATCCTCGGCGCCACCACCTTCGCGCAGATCCTGTCTTTCTCGGGTGCGAGCAACGGCCTGGTGCAGACCATCACCGGCCACGGCCTGTCCACCGAGATGATCGTGGTCGGCATGATGCTGATGCTGATCTTCCTCGGCATCTTCGTCGACCAGATCAGCATGATGATGATCACGCTGCCGATCTTCATGCCCATCGTGCAGGCGCTGGGCATCGACCCGGTGTGGTTCGGCGTCATGTTCCTGATCTGCATGCAGCTTGGCCTGCTGCTGCCGCCGCACGGCCTGCTGCTCATGACGATGCGCGGCGTGGCCCCGCCCAGCGTGACCATGGGCGACATCTTCAAGGCCGTGGTGCCTTACGTGGTGATGAGCCTGTTGCTGCTCACGGCCGTGTTCTTCCTGCCGGGCATCGCCACCTGGCTGCCGGGGCGCATCGGCTGATGGGCAGCGGGGTCATGGGCGCGGGGCTAACATCCGGGTCCATGAGTTCGTTTCCCGCTTACCCATCGCCCGCCATCCAGCGCGTGGCCGATCGCCTGGCCGCCCTCGGCCACGCGCACGCGCCCGTGATGCTCGACGACGCCGCGCGCACCGCGCAGCAGGCGGCGGACGCGCTGGGCGTGGCACTGGGCCAGATTGCGAAGAGCATCATCTTTCGCCGCAAGAGCGACGAGCGCGCCGTGCTGGTCATCACCTCGGGCGATCGCCGCGTGGACGAGAAGCGCGTGCAGGCGCTGGTCTGTGGTGCGGGTGAAAAGCTCGGTCGCGCCGATGCCGAGTTCGTGAAGGCGCAGACCGGCTTCTCCATCGGCGGCGTGGCACCGCTCGCCCACGCGAACGAGCCCGTCACGCTGATCGACCGCGAGCTGTTCCGCTTCGACGTGGTCTGGGCGGCGGCGGGGCATCCGCACGCGGTGTTCCCCCTGACGCCGCAAGAGCTGGAGCGCTACACCGGTGCACCGGTGCACGACGTTGTGCAGGCCACCGACGCATGAGCACGCCCGAACGCCCCGACCTCAAGCGCGCGCGCCTGCGCCAGCCCGGCGTCAGCGTGCCTTCGCCTTGCATCAACGTCTGCCGGCTCGACGAGCGCAGTGGCCGCTGCGTGGGCTGCCTGCGCACGCTGGCCGAAATCGGCGCCTGGAGCCGCCTGAGCGACGCCGACAAGCTTGCGGTGTGGGCGCAGCTCGAAACGCGCGAGACGATTGCCGAATGAAAGACGTCCAGTTCTTCTACGACCCGATCTCGCCCTACGCCCACCTCGCCTTCGCGGCGTTGCCGCAGGCGCTGATGGGCCACAGCGTGATGGTCCGTTACCGCCCGGTGCTGTTCGCCGCGCTGCTCAAGGCGAATGGCCAGCTCGGCCCGGCCGAGATCGCCGCCAAGCGCGACTGGACCTACCGCCAGGTGCAGTGGCTCGCGCACACGCACGGCATCCGGCTCGACCTGCCGGCCGCACACCCCTTCAACCCCTTGCCGCTGCTGCGCCTGGGCCTGGCCACCGCGGTCGACGAGGCGTCCGGCGAGACCAGCCGCTACGTCACCGAGCGTTTGTTCGAACACGTGTGGCACGGCGGCGCCGATGCGGCCGACCCCGCGCGAATCGCCGCGCTGCAGGCGCACCTGCAGGACCACATGGCCCAACGCGGCCGGCCCTGGCTGGCACCCGACAGCGACACCGTGAAGCAGCGCCTGCGGGCCAACACCGACGAGGCGCTCGCGCTCGGCCTCTTCGGCGTGCCCGCCATGGTGGTGGACGGGCGCGTGTTCTGGGGCTTCGATGCCTTGCCCATGCTCAAGGCCTGGCTGGCCGGCGACGCGTGGTTCGAGGGGGGCGCCTGGGAACGCGCGGCCAGCACCGCGGTGGGCGTGCAGCGCCGCTGACGTCACCTCACGTGCCGAAAGCCTCGGCCAGCGTGAGCACCTGCCCGGTCTGCGCCGCCTCGTAGCCCTTGAGGGCCGCCACGCGCGCGCGAAACGCCGGTGAGCGCAGCACCGAGAGCACCGGGCGCAGCGTGTCGCTATGCAGCGCGCCGGCCGGCGCCGCGAAGAAGTAGCGCTCGCGCAGCAAGGGAATGAAGTGCAGCCCGAAGCGTTGCGCCGCGGTCTGCACGCCGATGCCGACATCGGCCATGCCGCTGGCCACGTAGGCGGCCACCGCGGCGTGGGTGAGTTCGGTGTTGTCCCACCCGTTCACCGCGCGCGCGGCGATCCCCTCGCGCTGCAGCAGCAGTTCGGTGAGCACGCGCGTGCCTGAGCCTTCGGGCCGGTTCACGAAGCGCAGCCCGTTGCGCGGGAGGTCGCGCAGGCCGGCAATGCGCAGCGGGTTGCCCGGTGCCACGAACAGCCCCTGCGTGCGCACCGCCAGGTGCACCAGGCGGTGCTGGTCGGGCCGCAGCCAGGCCAGGTAGCGTTGCGCGGCCGCGGCCTCGAACGCGCCCAGCGGCACGTGAAAGCCCGCCAGCTCGCACTCGCCGTGCGCGAGCGCGGCCACCGCTTCCAGGCTGTTGCGGTAACGCACCTCGGCCACCACCTGGCGCGCGGCCAGTTGTTCGCGCAGCGCCGCCACCGCAAAGCCATGGCTCGCGTGCAGGCGCGGCACGCTGCGCGCGCGCGGCTGCGTGCGTCCGAGCTCTCCCTCGAGCTCCGAGGCCAGCGATTCCAGCAGCGGCTGCAAGCGCGCGCCGATCCGTGCGTCGGCCCACACGAGTTTCTCGCCCAGCGCGGTGAGTGCCGAGCCACGCCCGCGGCCGCGCAGCAGCAGTGGCTGGCCGAACAGCGCTTCGGCTTGCCGCAACAGGCCCCACGCGTGGCGGTAGGACAGGCCCAGCTCGCGCCCGGCCTGCGCGATGCTGCCTGTGCCCTGCACCGTGGCCAGCAGGTCGAGCAGGGCGGTCGCGTCCAGCGCGTCGTCACCACCGCGGCCCAGCCGCCAGTGGGGCCGAAGGCTCACGCGCAGGTGGTCGAGCGGTGGACGATGGGGCATGGCCCGGCCATTATGTGCAAACGGGAACATATTGAGACGGCCGCCCGGTGCTACCGTTCTGCGCAGCATGAAGCCACCATCCGATTCCGCCGTGATCATTCCCATTCACCCGCTCGAACCGCATGCCAGGGGCACGGCGCGTTCCACCCCCAAGGGCCGCCAGGTGGCGCCCGAGGCGCGCGAGCGCGTGGCGGTGTTGTGCGAAGGTCTGGCGCCGCGCGCCGACCTGCTGATCGAACACCTGCACCGCCTCAACGACGCCGAGGGCGCGCTGCGCCGTGGTCACCTCGCTGCGCTCGCCGAACGGCTGCGCCTGAGCCAGGTCGAGGTCTACGAAGTCGCGAGCTTCTATCACCACTTCCAGGTCGTCGAAGACGACGCTGCCGTGCCCGCGACCACCGTGCGCGTGTGCACCAGCCTCGCGTGCGCCATGGCCGGCGGCGAAGAGCTGTTGGCATACACACGCCAGGCGCTCGCCGGGCGCAGCGACGTGGCCGTGGCGTCGGCGTCCTGCATCGGCCTGTGCCACCAGGCGCCGGCTGCCTGTGTCGGGCAGCGTCAGTTGCCACACGCCTCGCCCGGTGACATCGCGACGCGGGTGGTCCGCGGCGAGACCACGCCGCGCGCGCTGCCTGCACCCGCGCCCAACGGGCTTGCGCAATTGCAGCGCCTGCTGGCCGGCGAACTCACGGCCGAGGCGGTGATCGACGAACTCAAGGCCGCCGACCTGCGTGGCCTCGGCGGTGCGGGCTTCCCTGCCTGGCGCAAGTGGCAGACCGTGCGCGCACAGCCCGGTGAGCGGTATGGCATCGTCAACATCGACGAGGGCGAGGTCGGTACCTTCAAGGACTGGCAGGTGCTCACCAGCGGTGCGCCTCAGGTGCTGGAGGGCGTGCTGATCGCGGCGCACGTGGTGGGCCTGCAGCAGGTGTGGCTGTACTTGCGCGACGAGTACCACGACGCGCGCGTTCTGCTCGAAGCCGAACTGACCGCGCTGCTGCCACGGCTGGACGCCCTGCGCGCGCGCTACCCGCATTACGCGCCACCCGTGCTCGAACTGCGCCGCGGTGCCGGCGCCTACATCTGCGGCGAGGAGTCGGCGCTGATCGAATCGATCGAAGGCCGGCGGGGCCTGCCGCGCCTGAAGCCACCCATCGTGGCACTGCATGGTGTGTTCGGGCGCCCCACGCTGGCCCACAACCTCGAGACCCTGTGGTGGGTGCCCGCGTTGCTGGAACAGGGTGGCGCCGCATGGGCCGCCCTGGGGCGGCGCGGCCGTCACGGCCTGCGGCGCTTCTCGGTGTCGGGCCGCGTGCAAAAGCCCGGCGTGCACCTGGCTCCCGCCGGCATCACCCTGCGCGAGCTCATCGACGAGTTTGCGGGCGGTATGGCCGAGGGCCACACGCTGCACGCCTTCCTGCCAGGCGGCGCGTCTGGCGGCATCCTGCCCGCGTCGCTGGCCGATGTGCCGCTGGACTTCGACACCCTCGCCGAACACGGGGCCTTCGTGGGCTCGATGGCGGTCGTGGTGCTGGGCCAGCACGACGCGGCGCGCGACGCCGCGCTCAACCTCATGCGTTTCTTTGAACACGAGTCGTGCGGCCAATGCACGCCTTGCCGTGCCGGCACCGGGCAACTGGTGAGGCTGATGCAGGCGCCGCAATGGGACGCCGACCGCATGGGCGAACTCTCGGCCGTGATGCGCGAGGCCAGCATCTGCGGCCTGGGCCAGGCCGCGCCCAACCCGGTGGACAGCGTGTTGCGCTTCTTCCCGCAGGACGTGGGCCGATGAAGAGCGACGACCTGCCGCGAGACGCCGCCCCCATTGCCTTCATGCTGAACGGTCTTGCGGTGGAGGCTGCCCCGGGCGAGACGCTGCTGAGTGCCGCCGAACGTGCGGGGGTGGTATTGCCTCGCTTGTGCGCGAGCGACGGCCTGCGCCCCGCGGGCAACTGCCGCGCCTGCGTGGTGGAGATCGAGGGCGAGCGCGTGCTCGCGCCCTCGTGCTGCCGCGCACCGACGTCGGGCATGGTGGTCAAGACCGACACGCCGCGCGCCGTGAACGCACGCCGCACCGTGGTGGAATTGCTGATGGCCGACGCGCCCGACACCGCGGCGCTCAAGCACGACAGCGAACTCGCGCGCTGGGCGCGCGAGGCCGGTGCGCGCGAAGGCCGCTTCGCGCCTCGCACCGGCGTGGGCTGCGACACATCGCATCCTGCGATGGCAGTGAACCGCGACGCCTGCATCCAGTGCACGCGCTGCATCCGCGCCTGCCGCGAGACGCAGGGCAACGACGTGCTGGGTCTGGCGTTTCGCGGAGGTCACGCCCAGATCGTGTTCGATCAGAACGACCTCATGGGTGCGAGCACCTGCGTGGCCTGTGGCGAGTGCGTGCAGGCCTGCCCCACGGGCGCCATCGCGCCGGCCAACGGCGCCTTTGCCAAGCCGTCGTTCAAGCAGGTCGATTCGGTCTGCCCGTTTTGCGGTGTGGGCTGCCAGCTGCGCTACCACGTCGATGAAGGCGACCGCATCGTGCACGTCGAAGGCATTGCCGGCCCGGCCAACGAAGGGCGGCTGTGTGTCAAGGGCCGCTTCGGCTTCGACTACGCGCACAGCCCCGAGCGCCTCACGCGCCCGCTGATCCGCCGCGACGGCGTGGCGAAGGACCCGCTTGCGGTCGGCCAGCGCCTCACACCCGACGAGATCCGTGCGATGTACCGCGAAGCCAGTTGGGACGAGGCGCTTGACGTGGCGGCCGCCGGCTTCCAGCGCACGTTGCAGGCCAAGGCTGCGCGCGGCCGGGCGAGCCCGGTGGCGGGCTTTGGTTCGGCCAAGGGCACCAACGAAGAGGCCTACCTGTTCCAGAAGCTGGTGCGCAGCGCCTTCGGCACCCACAACGTGGACCATTGCACCCGCCTGTGCCACGCCTCCAGCGTGGCCGCGCTGATGGAAGGCCTGGGCTCGGCCGTGGTCACCAACCCGCTGCGCGACGTGGCCCACGCCGACGTCGTGCTGCTGATCGGCGCCAACCCGGCGCAGAACCACCCGGTGGGCGCCACCTGGATCAAGAACGCGATCAAACAGGGCACACGCCTGGTGCTGGCCGACCCGCGCCGCACCGAGCTCGCACGCCATGCGTGGAAGCATCTGGGCTTCACGCCCGGCAGCGACGTGGCCTTGCTCAACGCCATGCTGCACGTCATCGTGCACGAAGGCCTCACCGATGCAACCTACATCGCCGAACACACGCGCGACTTCGAGTTGATCCGCGCGCACGTGGCCGGCTTCACGCCCGAGGCCATGGCGCCGGTCTGCGGCATCGACGCAACGACCATTCGAGAGGTCGCGCGTGCCTACGCCACGGCGAAGAACGCCATGATCCTCTGGGGCATGGGCATCAGCCAGCACACACACGGCACCGACAACGCGCGCTGCCTCATTGCGCTCGCGCTGGTCACGGGGCAGATCGGTCGCCCCGGCACCGGTCTGCATCCGCTGCGTGGCCAGAACAACGTGCAGGGCGCGAGCGACGCGGGGCTCATCCCGATGGTGCTGCCCGACTACGCCCGCGTGGGCGATGCCGGTGCGCGCCACAAGGCCGAGGCCTTGTGGGGCCTGCCGCCCGGCGCGCTGGGCACCGAACCCGGCCTCACGGTGGTCGAAATCATCGACGCCGCGCACCGCGGCGAGATCACCGCCATGCTGATCCAGGGCGAGAACCCGGCGATGAGCGACCCCGACGCGAACCACGCGCGCGAAGCACTCGCGGGGTTGCAGCACCTGGTGGTGATCGACATCTTCCTGACCGAGACCGCCACGCTGGCCGACGTGGTGCTGCCCGCCACCGCCTGGCCCGAGAAGACCGGCAGCGTCACCAACACCGACCGCTGCGTGCAGCTTGGCCGCAAGGCCGTGACGTCGCCCGGCGATGCACGCGCCGATGCGTGGATCACCGAGCAACTGGCGAGGCGCCTCGGCCTGGGCTGGCGCTACGGCGTGGCGAGCGACGGCAGCGGCAGCGCCGACACCACGCAGGGCATCGGTGCGGTGTACGAGGAGATGCGCGCGCTCATGCCCAGCATTGCGGGCCTGGCTTGGCCGCGCCTGTGGCGTGAAGGCGCCGTCACCTACCCGGTGGCGGATGACAACGATCCGGGCCAGCCGGTGGTCTTCACGCACGGCTTTCCCACGGCCGACGGCCGCGCGCGCCTGGTACCTGCCGCACTCACGCCGCCCGCCGAAACCCCGGATGCGCAGTTCCCGCTGGTGCTCATCACCGGCCGCCAGCTTGAGCACTGGCACACCGGCAGCATGACGCGCCGCAGCGCCGTGCTCGATGCCATCGAGCCCGGCCCGGTGCTGAGCCTGCACCCGCGCACGGCCGCACGCCTGCAACTGGGTGCGGGCAGCGCGGCGCGTGTGGCCTCGCGGCGCGGTGCCATCACGCTGCCGGTGCGGCTCGATGACGGGCTGCCCGCCGACACGGCCTTCATTCCCTTCGCCTACGCCGAGGCTGCGGCCAACCTGCTCACCAACCCCGCGCTCGACCCGCTGGGCAAGATCGCCGAGCTGAAGTACTGTGCGGTGGACGTGCGGCCCGCGGCTTGATCGAGGTCAAGCGCCGGGCCGTGGCCCCGGCCCACAATGGGCCGTTCCGTTCTGAACCCAAGGAGGCCCGCATGTTCAAGAAGATCCTCGTCCCCACTGACGGCTCCGACGTGGGCGCAAAGGCCGCCAGCGTGGCCGCCGAAATGGCCAAGGCCGCGGGTGGTCAGGTGGTCGGCGTCTACGTGATCGACCCGTTCCCCTACATCGGCATCGGTGACGCGTCGGCCGTGGGCCTGCAGAGCTACCTGAGCGACGCCAAGCGCGTGGCCGGCGCTGCGCTGGAGCAGGTGGCCAGCGCCTGCCGCGCCCAGGGCGTGCCTTTCGCGGGCGACACCATCGAACGCAACCTGGTGTGGGAGGGGATCCTGGAAACCGCCAAGGCCGAAGGCTGCGATCTCGTCGCCATGGGTTCACACGGCCGTCAGGGCGTCAAGGCGCTGATCCTGGGTAGCGTGGCACAGAAGGTGCTCACGCATGCCCAGGTGCCGGTGCTGATCGTCAAGGGGTGACACCACCCGGCGCGTCTTCAGCGCCGGAAACGTCCGCTGGCGTCGATGATGGAGAGATCCGCGAAGTCCAGCCCGGTGTGATTGGTGGGGCTGTAGCTCACGGTGAGTCCACCGAGGTCGTAGCGCGTCATGCCCTCCAGCGCGTCGCGCAGTTTCTGTGGCGTGGGGTTGGGCCCGGCGCGGCGCAGCCCTTCGGTGAGCACCTTGGCCGCGGCGAAGCCCTCCATCATGGCGGGTGACACGCCGGGCAGGCCCTTGGCGCGCGCCAGGTCCTGCGCTTCCTTGATCAGACCGTAGCTCACCGAGCGTTCGTTCGGGAACACCTGGGTCACGATCACGCCATGCGCGTGCTCGCCCAGCAGCTTGATGAACCCTTCCGACGCGTTGTTCGACAGCGTGACCACCTGCGCCCGCGAGCCCGCAGCGCGCAGGGCCTTCACCGCGCTCGCGGTGTTGCCCGCCGAGGCGATCACCATCACCGCGTGCGCCTGCAGTTTTGCGACCTCGGCGGCCACGGCGCTGTAGTCGGGTTTGTCGCGCGGCGTCTTCTGGCGCAGCACGGGTTCGAGCTTCACCTTCGCAAAACCCTGCATGGCACCGGCGGCGCTGTCGGCACCGAAGGAGTCGTCGGTTTCGATGATGGCGATGCGGTTCTGGCCGATGCTGGCCAGGTGCTCGATGGCGCGGGCCGCCTCGCGCTGGTAGGTGGCGCGCACGTTGAACACCCAGGGGTTGACGGGTTCGTGCAGCAGCATGGCCCCGGTGCTGGGGCCCACCAGTGGCACCTTTTGCTCGGCCAGTAGCGGCAGCAGGGCCTGCGAGTGCGGCGTGCCGCGGTTCAGGAACAGCGCCAGCACTTTGCGGTCGGTGATCAATTCGCGCGATACCTTCACCGTCAGCTTCGGGTCGAATTTGTCGTCCACCGAAATCAGCTCGATCGGCTGGCCGTTGACGCCGCCGCGCGCGTTCACCGCGTCGAAATAGAGCCGGGCGCCGTCGGTGTTCTCTTTCACGCCTGCAGCCACCGAACCGGTGAAGCCAGAGGTTTGCCCGATGCGCAACTGCGCGTGGGCGCTGCTCAAGGCAAGGGCCAAGGCCCCCAACGCCATCCATTGTTTGATCATGTTTTCCACTCCAGTGGGAACGTCGGTGTCATTGATCGGTCATGTCGCCGATCAGGCTGGCGGTATTGAACAGAGCTTGCGGCGAACACGCCAGTGTGGAATTGACGTAGGGCCGGACACGGTGTCTCAGTGGTCTCTAGAATCTCCCGCTCTTCAATCCGGAGCGCTACATGTCCGATGAGCATCGCCCTTCCGATCTAGTCAGGGCGGAGACCAAAACCGCAATGGAGGTCGACCGAATGGCCGAGGGCCTCATCCGCATCCGCGGGGCGCGCCAGCACAACCTCAAGGGGCTCGACCTCGATATCCGCACCGGCGAACTCACCGTGGTGACCGGGCCCAGCGGTTCGGGCAAATCCAGCCTGGTGTTCGACACCTTGTTTGCCGAAGGCCAGCGCCGCTATGTCGAGACCTTCAGCGCGTACGCACGGCAGTTCCTGGACCGCATGGACAAACCCGCGGTGGACCGCGTGGAAGGTGTGCCGCCCGCGATCGCGATCGACCAGACGAATCCGGTGCGCTCGTCGCGCTCCACCGTGGGCACGATGACCGAGCTCAATGACCACCTCAAGCTGCTGTTCGCGCGCGGTGCCGAGCTGTTCGACCGCGAGACCGCGCTGCCGGTGCGACACGACTCGCCCGAGACCATCCATGCCGAGCTGCAGCGGCGCAGCGCCGCGCAAGGTGACCCGCGGCTGGTGCTGACCTTCCCGGTCGAGCTGCCGGCCAACACCACCGCCGACGAGGTGGAGCAGTGGCTCTCGGCCAGCGGCTACACCCGTGTGCAGGCCGAGCGCACGGTGCAGCGCGAGTTGAAGGAAGAAGCGCCCGCCAAGGGCAAGAAGGCCAAGCCCGCGATCGAGGCCGTGAAGGTGCTCGACGTGGTGGCCGACCGTTTCCGCCTGGCCGGTGCCGACACGGCCCGCGTGATGGAAGCCATCGAGGTCGGTTTGAAGCGCGGCGGCGGGCGCCTGACGGTGTACGCGGTGAAGGACGAGGGCGAGCCTGACATCTGGAAGTTTTCCACCGGACTGCACTGCCCCGAGAGCGACATCCGCTACACCGAGCCCACGCCCTCGATGTTCTCGTTCAACTCGCCCGTGGGCGCGTGCGACAGCTGCCGCGGCTTCGGCCGCGTCATCGGCGTCGACTACGGCCTGGTGATTCCGAACGACAAGCTCACGCTGCGCAACGGCGCCATCAAGGTCTTTCAGACGCCCGCGTGGAAGGAGTGTCAGGACGATCTGATGCGCCACGCCGAGGCCGCGGGCATCCCGCGCGACACGCCCTGGGCCAAGCTCACGCCCGAGCAGCAGGCCTGGGTGAAGAACGGCTCGCCGCAGTGGAACGGCAAATGGAACCAGCAGTGGTACGGCGTGGGCCGCTTCTTCGAATATCTGGAGAGCAAGGCCTACAAGATGCACATCCGCGTCCTCTTGTCCAAGTACCGCAGCTACACCGAGTGCCCGGTGTGCCGCGGCGCACGCTTGAAGACCGACAGCCTGCTCTGGCGCATCGGCACGAAGGCGCAGGCCGACGCGGTGCTTCCCCCGGCGCAGCGCTACCTGCCCGCGGGTGTGCGCTGGTCGCGTGCGCAACTGGAGGCGCTGCCCGGCCTGTGTCTGCACGACCTCATGCTCATGCCGCTCACCAGTCTGCGGCGCTTCTTCGATTCCATCGCGCCGGCGCAGGCCGGCAGTGCGGGCGAGCAGCAGGCGCTCAAGCTGTTGCTGGAAGAAATCAACACCCGCATCCGCTACCTGTGCGAGGTCGGCATCGGCTACCTCACGCTGGACCGGCAGAGCCGCACGCTCAGCGGCGGCGAGGTGCAGCGCATCAACCTCACCACCGCGCTCGGCACCTCGCTCGTGAACACACTGTTCGTGCTGGACGAGCCCAGCATCGGCCTGCACCCGCGCGACATGGCGCGCATCGTGGATGCGATGAAACGCCTGCGCGACGCCGGCAACACGCTGGTGGTGGTGGAGCACGACCCGGCCGTCATGCTCGCGGCCGACCGCCTGATCGACATGGGCCCGGGCCCCGGCGAGCGTGGCGGGCAGATCGTGTTCGACGGCACACCCGAGCAGATCCGCGCGGCCGACACGCTCACCGGTGCCTACCTCGGCGCGCGCAAGACCATCGGCATGGGCTTCAAGCGCGCGGTGACCGACAGCACCCCGCGCCTGATTCTGGAAGGCGCGCGAGAGCACAACCTGCGCAACCTGTCGGTGGAGTTCCCGCTGCAGCGCCTCGTGGTGGTCACCGGCGTCTCGGGATCCGGCAAGTCCACACTCATCCAGGACGTGCTCGCGCCCGCGCTCATGCGCCACTTCGGCCAGAGCACCGAGTCGCCTGGCGCGCACGACCGCCTGCTGGGCGCCGAGCAACTGGCCGACGTGGTCTTCGTCGACCAGTCGCCCATCGGCAAGACGGCGCGCTCCAACCCGGTGAGCTACGTTGGCGCCTGGGACGCGATCCGCGCGTTGTTTGCCGACGCGCCGCTGGCGCGCCAGCGCAGCTACACGCCAGCCAAGTTCAGCTTCAACAGTGGCGACGGCCGCTGCCCCACCTGCGGCGGCTCGGGCTTCGAGCACGTGGAGATGCAGTTCCTCTCCGACGTGTACCTGCGCTGCCCCGACTGCGACGGCAAGCGCTACCGGCCCGAGATCCTGGAAGTGAAGATCGAACGCGGCGGTCGAATGCTCAACGTGGCCGACGTGCTCGAACTCACCGTCAACGAGGCCGCCCACCTCTTCTCGCACGACCGTGAGGTCATCCGTGCCCTGCAGCCCATCGTCGACGTCGGCCTGGAGTACGTGAAGCTCGGCCAGCCCGTGCCCACGCTCTCGGGCGGCGAGGCGCAGCGTTTGAAGCTCGCGGGCTTCCTGGCCGAGGCCGCCAAGACCGCGAGCGCGAGCCGCCAGCCGCTGTCGCGCAAGGGCACGCTGTTCCTGTTCGACGAGCCCACCACCGGCCTGCACTTCGACGACATCGCCAAGCTCATGCGCTCGCTGCGCAAGCTCATCGACGCCGGCCACTCGCTGGTCGTCATCGAGCACAACCTCGACGTGATCCGCGCCGCCGACTGGCTGATCGACCTCGGGCCCGAGGGTGGATCGGGGGGCGGCGCCGTGGTGGCTGAGGGCACGCCCGAGTCGGTGCGCGAACACCCCACGAGCCACACCGCGCGCGCCCTGCGCGAGTACGCGCAGGCGATGGATCGCGTGGTCGCGGTGAACGAGGCGACGGCCATCCCGTACGCGGGCAGGCCGGCCTCACCCGCCGCCGCGGGCGGCAACGCCATCCGCATCGTCAACGCGAAAGAGCACAACCTCAAGCACCTCAGCGTCGACATCCCGCGCGGCAAGTTCAATGTCATCTCGGGCGTCAGCGGTTCCGGCAAGAGCACGCTGGCCTTCGACATCCTGTTCAACGAAGGCCAGCGGCGCTACCTGGAAAGCCTCAATGCCTACGCGCGCAGCATCGTGCAGCCCGCGGGCCGGCCCGAGGTGGATGCGGTGTACGGCATTCCACCCACGGTGGCGATCGAGCAGCGCCTCTCGCGCGGTGGGCGCAAGAGCACCGTGGGCACCACCACCGAGGTCTGGCACTTCCTGCGCCTGCTGTATGTGAAGCTGGGCACGCAGCACTGCGTGCACGACGGCGCGGCCGTGAAGCCGCAAAGCGCCGACAGCATCGCGGCCACGTTGTTGCGCAAGCACGCCGACCGCCACGTCGGTCTGCTCGCGCCGCTGGTGGTCAATCGCAAGGGTGTTTACACCGAACTGGCCGACTGGGCGCGCCCGCGCGGCCACAGCCACCTGCGGGTGGACGGTGAGTTCCTGCCCACCACGGGCTTTCCGCGCATCGACCGCTTCAAGGAGCACACCATCGAACTGCCGGTGGCCGATTTCGTGATCGACCCGGCCGACGAGGCGAACCTGCGCGCGCAGCTCGCGAAGACGCTGGAGGTGGGCAAGGGCACACTGCACCTGCTGCACCCGCTGGACGGCTTGAAAGAGGCCATCGCCGACGGCCGCTCCACGCGCGACATCGGCGCTGTGGAAGTGTTCAGCACCGCACGCGCCTGCCCGGTGTGCAGCACCAGCTACCCCGAGCTCGACCCGCGCCTGTTTTCGTACAACAGCAAGCACGGCTGGTGCCCCGACTGCGTGGGCACGGGGGTGAAGCTCTCGCGCGAGCAGCGCAAGGCGCTTGACGATTCGGTGCGTGACGACAACGAGAAAGGCCGCGAGCAGAGCTTTGCCGAGCCCGAGGTGGAGGGCGTGGGTGACGAGGCCTGCCCCAGTTGCGAAGGCACGCGCCTCAATGCGCAGGCGCGCGCAGTGCGCTTCAATGGCGTGGCCATCACCGACATCGCGCGGCTGTCGGTCAGCGAGGTGCGTCAATGGGTTCGTGGCTTGATGACCGGTGATGGCCTGGCCGGGCGCGAAGCCGACATCGCGCGCGACCTGTTGCCCGAGATCGAAAGCCGCCTCGCCTTCCTGGAGCAGGTGGGTCTGAACTACCTCACGCTCGACCGCGGCGCGCCCACGCTCAGCGGTGGCGAGGCGCAACGCATCCGCCTGGCCGCGCAGCTCGGCAGCCACCTGCAGGGCGTGTGCTACGTGCTCGACGAGCCCACCATCGGCCTGCACCCGCGCGACAACCAGATCCTGCTCGACGCGCTGCACCAGCTCGGCGCGCAGGGCAACACCCTGGTGGTGGTGGAGCACGACGAAGACACCATCCGCCGCGCCGACCACGTGATCGACATCGGCCCCAGCGCGGGCAAGCGCGGCGGGCGTGTGGTGGCGCAGGGCACCGTGGCCGATCTGTCGGCCACCGCAGACTCACTGACCGGCCGCTACCTGCTGCACGCCATGAAGCACCCGCTGCAGCCGCGGCGCGTGGTGAAGACCGCGGACGATGCGCTGGGGCTGCGCGGCGCCGCGCTGCACAACCTGCAAAAGCTTGATGTGACCGTGCCGCTCAAGCGCCTGGTGGTGGTCACCGGCGTCAGCGGCTCGGGAAAGAGCACGCTGGCGCGCGACGTGCTGCTCACGAACGTGGCGGCCGCGGTGCAGATGCGCAGCACGGCGGCCGGCAAGAAGGCGTGGGAGAAGGGCGATCGCCCGGCGTGGAGCGGTTGCGACAAACTGCTTGGCAGCGAACCGGTGGACCGCGTGCTCGAGGTCGACCAGACGCCGATCGGCAAGACGCCGCGCTCCTGCCCGGCCACCTACATCGGTTTCTGGGACACGGTGCGCAAGCTGTTCGCCGACACGCTGGAGGCCAAGGCGCGCGGTTACGGCCCGGGCCGCTTCAGCTTCAACACCGGCGAAGGCCGCTGCCCCACCTGCGAAGGGCAGGGCATGCGCACCATCGAGATGAGCTTCCTGCCCGACGTGAAGGTGCCGTGCGAAACCTGCCACGGCGCGCGCTTCAACCCCGAGACGCTGGCCGTCACCTGGAAGGGCAAGAGCATCGGCGACGTGCTGCAGATGGAGGTGGACGAGGCGGTGGACTTCTTTGCCTCCATGCCCGCCATCAGCCACCCGCTGCAACTGCTCAAGGACGTGGGCCTGGGCTACCTCACGCTGGGCCAGCCCTCGCCCACCTTGAGCGGCGGCGAGGCGCAGCGCATCAAGCTCGTCACCGAACTCAGCAAGGTGCGCGACGACGTGGGGCGACGCGGACAGAAGGCGCCGCACACCCTCTACGTGCTCGACGAACCCACCGTGGGCCTGCACATGGCCGA
>VFQO010000372.1_pt1 | contig 50717 bp, 48 predicted proteins | sample 3512331 | NCBI WGS metagenome assembly VFQO01 (sample SAMN10412371, study PRJNA504923) | tailings metagenome | isolation source: Replicate 3 from Balatoc abandoned mine | place: Philippines: Itogon, Benguet | collected 2017-08-28 | reverse complement strand
ATTAACTACTAAGTTACAAATTTTAGTAGCTGTCCAGTTTAAAGGAAGTATTTCAATATTTATGTTAAATTAAAATCAATTTTTGTGATAAAAAACATATTTTGATCTAATTTTTCCTTTTTAAAGTAGGCTTAACCCTATTAAATAGGTCATTTTGATCCATTGTTTTAACTGAATCTGTCTAGTCCCTTAAACTACATACCTAAGGTTTATCCCTGCGTTTAGTTGTCCTTAACCGTTGAATTAGGTCTTTTATTCAAGTAGAAGACCTGATTTTTTTATAAATTGGAGTAATTTGGTTGGTAATTGATAATCTAAAAGTCATTTCATTCCAAAAAAAAGGGGTAATGGAGAATTTGGTATTTCGAATAAGAATCCGGCCGTATCGTTTTATTTTGCTCTACGGGTTTATTGTGCTTGGAATTTTTGTGGGAGCTGGATTGGCCATGACGAAGGAATCTTTTATTTTGTCGGTGATCTTGGGCCTTACCTTCATTATCTTTTTTCTTCTCGTAAAACGTACTGAGGTCCAAATGGACCAGTCGTTTTTGCGTTACCGGCATCTTGGATTTATTCGAGGAGAGATACCCATTCAGTCCATTCGTTCTATTAGGATTGGGGGGTATTTATGGGCTGGATTAAGGTTAGCGTTTGGGAATAAAGGTCTTTTAATACAGTATGGTCGGTATGATGAAATTTTAATCGATCCGGAGCCTGCGTCCGAGTTCATTGAGGAGTTGGTCAAACGGAATCCCTCCATTCAGATCATAAGGTAGTTATTTCTTATTTTTCGAGTCGATCACCAAGGTTACGGGTCCGTCGTTGGTAAGGGAGACCTTCATATCGGCGCCAAAAATTCCGGTTTGAATTTCCTTTTGGGTCAGTTCTTGCAGTGCTTGGACCATGGCTTCATATAGCGGGATGGCTACTTCCGGTCGGGCTGCCTCAATGAAAGAAGGGCGATTCCCTTTTTTGGTCAGGGCATGTAAGGTAAATTGACTGATGAGCAGGATATTTCCATCGACGGAAGTTAAGTTTTCATTCATTTTTCCTTCCGTATCTGAAAACACGCGTAGAGCTACGATTTTTTGAGCTAACCACTGGACATCCTCAGAGGTGTCCTCGTGGGTGATACCGAGTAAAACCATGAAACCAACTCCGATTTGTCCGACCACTTCCGAGTTGACGACCACCTGCGCTTCCGAAACACGTTGAATGACTGCTATCATAAGTTTAATAAAAGTTGGGCAATACCAAAATACGCTCCAATGCCAACGAGGTCATTGGCGGTCGTTATGAATGGGCCAGAGGCGATGGCTGGATTGATCCCAATTTTATCCAGTATCAAAGGAGTTAAAGTTCCCATGCAAGAGGCCAGGATCACGACGGAAAGAAGTGACATGCAAACTACCCAAAATAAGGAGGGTTCTCCGATTAGGTACACATAGCTTCCGGCTAGCGCACCGATCACAAAGCCGTTAATGAGGGCAACAAGCAGGATTTTCGATAATCTCTTCCCCAAACTGATTTCCAAGCCTGATTTTTCAGCTAGGCTCTGAACGATCAAGGAGGAAGTTTGGATTCCCACATTTCCACCCGTGGAACCCATAATTGGGATGAACATCGCGAGGGCGGAGATCCGGGCTAATCCTTCTTCAAAGGCATGAATGACGGTAGCAGCCAAAAGAGAACCAACCACTCCTACAATTAACCAGGGTAATCGGGCTCTGGCCAGAACCCAAATGCTATCATCTTCCTCTGCTTCTCCTGTAATACCGGCCATGACTTGGATGTCCTCCTCCGCCTTGTCTGTAATAAAGTCGACGACGTCATCGATGGTAATTCGTCCCAAAAGACGCCCCAGTGTATTGACTACCGGGATGGCTTCTAGGTCATATCGTTGCATGATTTCGGCTACTTCTTCCCCCGATCGAGTGGTTTCCACATAGACGATATCTTGTTCGAGAATATTTTCAATTTTGGTATTTTTTCGGGCAAGTACGATTTGTTTGAGGGAGACAATGCCCTGAAGTTTTTGATCGTCGTCTACAACGTAAACAGCATAGACCTTATCGACGTTTTCAGCTTGTTGCCGAATGATTTCAACACATTCAGAAACTGTTTGATTGGATTTGACCTTGACCAACTCTTTTTGCATTAGTCCACCGGCAACATCCTCCGGGTAGTGCATTAGGTCGATGATGAAACGAGCTTGCTCACGATCTTCCAGTAAGGCAATAACTTCCTCTCGAATTTGAATGGGTTGTTCATTGAGAAGGTCGGCGGCATCATCTGAATCAAATAGATTGACATATTTAGCAATTTCTTCGACGGTAAATTGTTCACGGATGAACTTTTTGCGGTCGTCCGAATCAATATTGGATAGAATTTCAGCACCTGTCTCGGTATCCACCAATTGCAGCACATAATGAGCTTGTTCTCCATTAATTTCATAGAGAATGGAGGCAATATCGGCAGCGAAGAGTTGTTCCAGTTCTTGACGAAGGAAATCTTCATTGCGGGCTTCGATGGCTGATTCTATTTGTTCTACATACTCTTTGCTTAGTTCAAATGTCGCCATGGCAAGTGGGGGTTAATCGGTTTTTCGGGAGTCCTCAATCAACCGGGTGAGTTCAAAAAAGTCTTCAACAGACAATTGTTCAGCTCGTTTTTCGAGTAAAGGATGATCGAATTGCACCCCGAGTGATTTCAACGGATTTCGCAGCTTTTTTCGTCTTTGATTGAAACCAACTTTCACTACTTGTGTGAACAGCTTTTCATTGCAGGGTAATGAGGTACGGCTATTTCGACGCAATCGAATGATACCGGAATCAACCTTGGGTGGCGGGATAAAAGCCCCGGGTAAGACAGTGAATACGTATTCGATGTCATAAAAGGCTTGCAAAAAAACACTCAATATGCCATAGTCTTTATTTCCTTCAGGGGAAGCGATGCGTTGCGCTACCTCTTTCTGTAGCATGCAAACGATTTCGGTCACTTGTTGGCGAAATTCTAAGGCATGAAAGAAGATCTGAGTCGAAATATTATAAGGGAAATTACCAATGATCGCCATTTTTTCATCGGGACCCAACGAAAGTACCTCTTCCAAATTCATTTTAAGGAAATCTTGGCTATGAATTCGGGGTGACAGATCCGGGTAGTGTTTTTGAAGGTAATTCACCGATTCGGTGTCGATTTCCACCACATGGGTTTCGAATTTTCCTTGTGGAAGCAAGTATTGGGTCAAGACTCCCATGCCAGGGCCAATCTCCAATACTTTATGATATCCTCCATGACCGGAAAGCAGGGAAACGATGCGTTCGGCGGCTTTTAAATCGCGTAAAAAGTGTTGTCCTAGGTGTTTTTTTGCTTTAACCGCTTCCATCTCGCTACTTCTTCTTAAATTCTGTCAAAATTACCCATTTCTACCTACGAAAACCTATTTTTTTCAGGTAAATTTACCTTATTAGACTATTTGATACCGTATGGAATCGCTCCCTCGCATTCAATCTTTGGAAGAAGAAATAGTACACTTACGTAGTCAGGTTGATTACCTGTCACGGCAAAAAAGCTCACATCAGCTACAGGATTTGGTGGATAACACATCCGAGTTAATCCTATTGCTTTCCCCAGACTTCTCATTTCAATACGTGAATCGTGCTTTTCAGGAGGCATTGGGGTATTCGGAGCGGGAATTGAATGATCTGACATTCTTTGATATTGTCCATCCTAGTGTGCAAGATAAGATTCGAGAGGCTTTCGGTCGAATCAGCCAGGGGGTACATTATCATGATTTGGAGGTGTTAGTTCGCAGCCGGGATGCCAAACGGGTTTATTTATCTGGTGATGTCAATTGCCGAGTGGAGGACGGAGCACCGGTGGCCTTCCGGTGTTTATTTCGGGATATCAGTCAGCGTCATCGAGCTGAAAAGGCACAAAACCTATATCATTCGATTGCACAATCGAATCTGAGAACACGGGAATTGCACGAGTTTTTGCATCAGGTGCATATGGAGCTTCAAAAGAATTTGTACGCAAATAATTTCTTTGTGGCCGTGTATGAGCCAGATGAGGGGGCCATTTATTTTCCTTATCACGTGGATGAACAGTATGAAACCGAGCAAAATTACCTTCGCCGCAAGATGGGGAATGGCATTGTGGAGTATTCGATTGTTCAGAATAAACCCTTATTTCTAAGCAAATCGGATATTGAAGCACTGGTAGAGCATCAAAAAATATTCATATATGGCCAAGTTTTGCCTGAAATCATGGTTTGTGTGCCGTTGAAGGTGAATGGTAAAACCACCGGTGTGATTGGGATCAAATCCTACAGCGATGCCAACAAGTTTTCGAATCGTGACTTGGAGTTATTGGAGTTTGTGTCTGGGCAAGTCGCTCTTGCTTTGCTCAGAAAACAAAATGAGGCTGATTTGATGCGCCAAACGGCTCGACTCAACGCTGTATTTGATAGTTCGTCTCATATCATCTGGACCGCGAATCAAAAGCGATTACTCAGCTCCTTCAATAAGAACTACGAGGCACTTCTTTACACCGTATTGGGGGTCAAGCCTGCGATTCATTCTTCATTGGAGAAAATGGGTTGGCGATTGATTGCCCCCGAGGATCGCCCGATATTGCGAGAAAAATACAATTTGGCATTTGCTGGCAGGCCTCAGTATTTCCAGATGAATTGGGGAGCATTAGATGGTGGAAATGACTGGTATGAATTTTATTTGAATCCCATTCTTTCGTCAGAAAGTGGAGAAATTGAGGAGGTTTCGGGTATTGCTCGAAATATCACCGAGCAAAAAAATGCCATGCTTTCTTTGCAACGAAGCGAGGAAAAGTTTCGGAACATCATCGAATCATTTATTGATATATATTATAGAACAGACCTGAATGGTCGTATAACCATGATTTCCCCCTCGGTGGAAACGCACACTGGGTATGTAGTCGCTGAGGTTATGGGGAATAAAGTGGACAAATTCTTTGAAAATGCGCTTGATTCTTCCCAACATATTAAGTCGCTGCTTAAAGGCGGAGCTTTGACCAATTTTGAAGTGAACGTCAAGCGAAAAAATGGAGAACTGCGGCAATTTATGTTGAATATCCGGATGATTAAGGATAGCCGGGGAATTCCGATTGAAGTGGAAGGGGTTGCTCGGGATATTTCGGAGTTGAAGCGGAATGCCGAGGAATTATTGGTGGCCAAAGAGCAAGCAGAACATTCATTGAAGGTCAAAGAGCGGTTTTTAGCCAATATGAGTCATGAAATTCGCACGCCAATGAATGGCATCATTGGGATGATTGATGTATTGAATGACACGTCGTTAGCACCTGATCAAAAAGAATACGTTCAGACAATCAAGAAGTCGTCTGAGACACTCTTGACCATTTTAAATGATATTCTAGACCTGTCCAAAATTGAGGCGGGTAAAATGGAATTACATCCGGCTCCCTTTATTTTCAAGGAGTTATTGGATCGACTGGTTACTTTGTTTGCGCAACGTGCGCGTGAAAAGTCGAATTCTTTGGATTATGCCATTGCGCCGGAAGTGCCACCTTTTTGGATTGGGGATGCGACGCGGCTCTTGCAGATTTTTTCAAATTTAACCTCCAATGCTTTAAAGTTTACGGAGCATGGACGGGTGCATATTTCGGTGACCCAGGTTGCTCAACAAGGGAAAAAACATACGATTCGTGTGGAGGTACAAGATACGGGGATCGGTATTTCACCACAAAATCAAGCATTGTTGTTTTCGGCTTTTCAGCAAATCGATAATTCGACGAAGAAGTCCTTTGGAGGTACAGGCCTAGGCTTGGCGATCTCACGGGAGCTTTGCCGGCACATGAACGGAGATATGGGGGTCCAATCGGTGGAAGGCAAAGGAAGTACGTTTTGGTTTACTGTACAAATTAAATCAACCGCGATCGAGCCAATTTCGGAGGCACAACACCAACAAGAAGCCAAGTTGGCGGACTATTTCGTTGATTATTCTCCTTTTGTTCTTTTAGTGGACGACAACCAGATTAACCGAAAGGTGGCGACTGAGATCATGACAAAAGCCAATTGTCGAGTGATTTCGGCAGATAGCGGCCACCGAGCTATTGAGCTTGTGGCTGAGCATCCAGATTTTGATGTCATTCTGATGGATATTCAGATGCCCGAAATGGATGGAATTGAAACCACCCAAAAATTACGTGCCTTGTATGGTGACCGACTCCCCAAGGTAGTTGCCATGACAGCCTATTCGATGCAACAGGATCGGGAACGTTTCCTTAGTTTAGGCATGGACGATTACCTACCTAAGCCCATTCGTGCTCAAGGACTTTTGCAAAAGATTCATGAAATTTTGCAATGGAATTCCCCCCGGTTGTCGTCTCCGAAACAGGTAAACACAGGAGTGAATCGAGTATCAACCGAGGTGGTTGACTTACAGGATATCCCTGCGCTAGATCGGGAAGTGTATCTTGGTTTATTGGACATGGTAGGTGCTGAAACACTTTTGGGTGTATATGATGATTTTCGACAAGAAGCAGAGGAGCAAATACATTTGACTGGCGAGGCATTTCCTACAGGGGATGTAGCCATCATTCAGCGTGAGTTACATACACTCAAGGGAAATTCGGGTACCATTGGCCTGATGCGCATTCATGAAGTGGCCAAGGCGCTTGAAGTTCCGGCTAAATCAGGCGACTTGTCGGGGTTTGAGCCCAAATTTAATCAACTTCAGGCCGAGTTTAGGTATTTTTTAGAGAACCTACTACCTTCCATCCGGTCAGGATCAATTGATTAATTTCGGGAGATACCCGGGAAAACCAAATGAGTATCAGAAAGAGAATCCCGATGATCCCGGATTGAAAAATAAGCTGCAGAAGGGCCCAACTGGAAATGGTTGGGATCCAATAACCTGCCAACATGCAAAGAATGAAAATACCTAGCACAACGAGTTGTTGCATTCCGAAGGGATGAATGCGGAGGAAATACCAAATCAAACCTGTTCTGATGGAATTGTAATACAAAACTGCTAAAAAAGCGGCATACGTGGCCCCTTCAATTCCATAGGCGGGGATTAACCAGTGATTCAGACCAAATAACAGAATAACAAAGCTGATCACCAAAAAAGAGTCCAACTTATAATATTTGGAATTGGAGAGGATTAATCCGTTGATTCCGTGTCCAAGGTCTAGGAGTTTACCAAAACCTATCCAGAGCAGGGCATATTTTGCTTTGGCGTATTCGGGTTTGATGAATGAAAATAATTCATCCACACTAACCCAAACCGTCGCAAGTAATAGACAGCCTACGACTAAAAGATTGATCGAACTCTTTTTAAAGATGGTTTCAACATCTTGGAGGCGATTTTCTTGGAGTCCATCAATGACAATCGCAGAGGAGGCTTTGATCACGGTATTATAGGACATACCCATGACAGAGGCAAATAAAAAAACAGTATTGTAGATACCCGTATCGCTCAATCCAAGGTAGGTATACACCATGAGCTTGTCAAGGTGAAGAATAATCATGGAAGATAATCCGGTGAGGATGGAAAATCCGGCAAATTGAACAAATCCTTTGGCATGCGGGCTTAGAAAGAAATCAAAGGAAGGGCGGAGGGAGAAATTTCCTAGGCGATAGGCTCGATAAATCATTAAAAAGGAGGGCAGAATGATCGCAAATGCCCATAGTGGCATAAATTGGGGGAATGATATCCAACCCGCTACGACAGCCAGCACCGCCATGAGAACAAATAATCGTTGAAGTACTTGGCTATAGAAAGTTCCGTACACCGAATCGTACAGACCTTTGGCGTAGTTATCAAAGAGATTGAATAGTAGGGTAGCCCCAGCCAATGGGATGAGATACCAATAGTAAGTCTCGAACAAGGCATTTTTTTCTCCTTCTGAGGCTATGATCCAAGGTTTAGCAGCCAAATAGAGGAGTGAGGCAAGGGAAAATCCGATGGTCTGAATCAGTAAGCCAGAGAATAAGTAGCCACGATGATTTTCTGTAGGATTTCGGAAAAATGTAAAGTATTTTGTTCCGGCTGAATTAAATCCAAGACTGGCGATCTGGCAAAAAATATACATGTTGGAAAGGAGCAACGCCATGATACCATTCTCTTGTGTAGAAAAGAAATTAGGTATAAAAAACGCTTGGGTGGCGGTTCCGATCAGAACGCCAACATACGAAGAAATGGTGCCTTGAATGGTTTGCTTTCGAATAATCCCTGCCATATTAATATGAACGAAAAGCCACGTTTGACAAAACGTGGCTTTTTTAAATTGACGTGTATTTTATTGATTGCTTTGTGCGTCTGCAACCGCAATGGCGACCATATCGACGATTTCACGAACAGATGCACCCAATTGAAGAACGTGAACGGGTTTTTTCAAGCCCATGACGATCGGTCCAATCTTCTCGATTCCGGCTACCTCTTTCACAAGGTTATACGCAATGTTAGAAGAGGAAAGATTGGGGAAAATTAGGGTATTTGCTCGTCCATCTACGAGATCAGAGAACGGATGGTTTTGCTTGAGCAACTCGTTGTCGAAAGCCAAGTGTGCTTGCATTTCCCCATCAACCACCATATTTGGGTGTTTTTGTTTCAGGATCTCGACAGCCTTCCGCATTTTGATCGCTGCGGGGCCATCAGGAACGGACCCAAAGTTGGAGTATGTCAGCATGGCGATTCGAGGTTTGATATTGAATTTCTCTACCTCTTTTGCGGCTAGCTCGGTGATTTCGACAAGTTCTTCAACCGTCGGATCAAAATTAATGGTGGTGTCGGCTAGAAATAAGGGGCCGAAACGACTCATGAGCATGTACATTCCGGATACCTTTTTAATGCCCTCTTGTCGACCAATGATTTGGAGGGCAGGCCGGATGGTATCGGGGTACGAGCGCGTCAATCCCCCGATCATGGCATCTGCCAGACCGGTTTCAATCATCATAGAGCCATAATAATTGCGTCGGCGCATGATGTCATGAGCTTCGGGAAGGGTAAATCCTTTTCGTTTCCGTTTATCAAAGAAAAGATTTCCGTATTCATGCAAGCGATTTTCTTCTTCTGGATTGGCCGGATTCATGGGATCAATAACCAATATATCCTCCGGTAACTCGATGCGGTTTTCGAGTAAAAGCGCTTGAATTTTTGCTTTGTTTCCAAGTAAAATTGGGAATGCGATGCCTTCTTCGATAACGAGCTGTGCGGCCTTCAACACGGAGACATTTTCTGCGTCGGCAAAAACGACCCGTTTTGGATTTTTCTTGGCTTTGGTGATTACCACCCGGGTTAGGGTATTATCTAGGCCAAGACGTTTGGAAAGTTGCTGTTCGTAGGCATCCCAATCGGTAATAGGCGACTTGGCGACACCTGTTTCCATGGCAGCACGGGCTACAGCCGGTGCCACTGTGGTGAGAAGCCGAGGGTCTACCGGTTTTGGAATGATATAATTTCGACCATACACAAGATTGGCTTCTCCATAGGCTAGGTTCACGATGTCCGGTACGGGTTTTTTCGCCAAATCGGCTAGGGCTCGGACAGCTCCTAATTTCATTTCCTCATTGATAACTTTGGACCGGACATCCAAGGCTCCTCTAAAAATATAGGGAAATCCTAGAACATTATTTACCTGATTTGGATAGTCTGAGCGCCCTGTCGCCATGATGATGTCCTCCCGAGCGGCTACGGCTTCTTCGTAGGAGATTTCGGGGGTAGGGTTGGCCATAGCAAAAACAATGCAATCTTTTGCCATGGATTTGACCATATCTTGGCTGAGAATATTCCCTTTGGAAAGACCAATGAAGACATCTGCCCCTACAAGTGCCTCGGCCAAGGTTGTCTCGGCAGGGAGGTGGTCGTTGGCAAATTCGCTTTTCTTGCCATCTAGGTTAGTGCGTGAAGGATGAATGAGCCCCTTGGAGTCAAACATAAAGATGTTTTTCTTTTGTGCACCCAAAGAGTGATAAAGACGGGTACACGATATGGCGGATGCACCGGCACCATTGATGATGATTCGGATGTTGGCTATATCCTTTTCCACGAGTTCAATTGCATTCAACAACGCAGCGGCGGAGATAATGGCGGTACCATGCTGGTCATCGTGCATGACGGGGATGTTCAGTTCCTTTTTAAGACGCTCTTCGATCTCAAAACATTCTGGAGCGGAAATATCCTCCAAATTGACGCCTCCAAACGTAGGCTCCAAAATCTTGACGGTCCGAACAAATTCATCAACGTCTTTGGTATCTAATTCAATATCAAAACAATCGATATCGGCGTAGATTTTAAAAAGTAAACCTTTTCCCTCCATCACGGGCTTTCCGGCTGCAGGGCCAATGTCACCCAGCCCTAGCACGGCTGTACCATTGGATATAACAGCCACTAGGTTTCCTTTTGCTGTATATTTGTAAACATCCTCTGGGTTTTCTTGAATAGCTAAACAAGGCTCTGCTACACCAGGAGAATAGGCGAGTGATAAATCGCGTTGGTTGGCATATTCTTTTGACGGGATGACCTCAATTTTACCCGGCCTTCCTTTTGCATGATAATGAAGGGCTTCTTCGCGTAAAGTTTTGTTTTTACTCATAAAGCAAGAGATGAAGTTTTGCGGTACGAAGGTAACCACAAAACGTACAGGTTACAATGATTTTAAGGAGAATACGCTATTTTGGAGATTGGGTGTGACTTTTTAACTCGTTCCAAACTTCGTAGTCGAATTCTTTTTCAAAACAAGCGATCCAAACTGTGGCGACGCCATTTCCGATAAAATTGGTGATAGCACGGGCCTCGCTCATAAATCGATCCACGCCCAGCAAAAGTGCCAATCCCTCTATTGGGATGACCTCCAGGGCGGTCAGGGTCGAGGCCAATACCACAAAACCACTACCTGTCACGCCGGCAGCCCCTTTGGACGTGATCATTAAAATACCAATGACGGTTAGTAATTGCTCAAGTCCCAACTCAACTCCATAAACTTGGGCTAAAAACACCGTGGCCATGGATAAATAAATGGTGGTTCCATCAAGATTGAACGAATACCCTGCCGGCACTACCAAGCCCACAACGGGTTTCGAACACCCCATACGCTCCAGTTTAGCCATTAATGAAGGCAAACCGGCTTCGGAAGAGGAAGTTCCTAGGACAATTAATAATTCTTCTTTGATGTACCGTAGGAAATCGCCGATTCGGATACCAAATCGGCGTAAAATAAGGTTCAAGACCACCAAGATAAATACAGCCATCGTCGCATAGACAGTAGCCATGAGTTTGGCTAATGGAATTAACGTTGCTAGTCCATACTTCCCGATGGTGTACGCCATACCCCCAAAAGCTCCAAAAGGGGCAAGGTACATCACCCAATGCAAGGCTCGAAAGACCCATTTTGATGCCCAGGATAGTCCGTTAATCACCTGTATTTTTGCTTTGAGTTTCGAGAGGATGATCCCAAAAAGTATGGAAAATACGAGTACCTGAATGGTCGTATTGTCCAAGAAAAACTGGGTCCAGGAGAACTCAGCGGCTCCTTGTTTGAAACCGTCAATTGCTTGGCCGTCTGCTTCTTGAGTGGCCATGACACCAGCCCCGGGCTTGAAAACATAGGCAATTACCAAACCAACCACGAGTGCGAAAGTTGTGACAATTTCAAAATACAACAACGCGATGCCTCCCACGCGGCCTACTTTTTTGAGATCACCCATGCCGGAAATGCCCAGTGAAATCGTCAAGAAAATGATGGGATTGATAAACAGTTTGACCAGTTCGATGAAATAGGTACCCAAGGGACGACACGCTTGAGCCATCTCGGGTGCAAAGTGCCCAAGTAAAGCACCCGAAGAAATGGCCAAAATTACCCAAAAAGTTAAATTTTGAAGAATCTTTTTCATACGTTAGGCAGTCAATGCCTTCAGGTACTGCGCATTTTTTTCAGCGGCTTGAAGGAGTGTGGTTCCATCAAAACGTTCTTGCTCCATGATAAAACGGTCTGCACCATGTGTCTTTCCAGCTTGGATTAGTTTGGGGAAATCCAATTGTCCGGTTCCGAGTAAGCAGGAAGCGTTTAAGGGAAAAGCGGGGTTGATGTCCTCGGTTTTCTTTATCTCCTCAATTTTATCCGACTTGTACATATCTTTCAAATGGAGCAATTTGAAACGCCCTGGATATTTTGCCATCCATTCCGTTGGGTCTTGCTGGGCGGCTATCACCCAATATAAATCCATTTCAAAATCCACTTTGTCGGCATCGGTTCCTTTCATCATGATATCTTGAGGATATTCGTTCTCTATTTTCATGAACGAATAATGATGATTATGATAACCATATTTCAAGCCGGCTTTCTGGGCAATTTCGCCTAAAACATTGAATTGTTCAGTTGCTTTTTTAAAGTCATCCAGGGTTTTTAAAAAGCCTAAATAAGGATTGATGACATGGGAAAGTCCTACCATTTGGGCTTCTTCCACTAATTTCTTAAAAGCATCTAGTTTCTCAGGTTTCAACGCAAATTCAGGATCTGTGTGTGAACTGATCACCTGAAGGCCAAGGTCTGAGGTGAACGATTTGAAGTCGGCGGGTGTCATTCCCCAAAAGATTCCTTCCGCTCCCTGAAAACTTTCAATTTGTTTGTATCCATAACTGGCTAATGCTTTGAGGGTACCTTTGGGATCTTTGGCCATTTCTTCCTTGACAGTCCAAAGCTGAATACCAAAATCCCCTAGAAGAGCCGATGGTCCCTCCGAATTCTGGCTTGAATTATTGTTGGATTGACACGATGCCAAATAGGATAAGGCCAACGGAGAGGCAACCAACATACCTGATTTTTGTAGGAAAAAGCGACGGTTCATTTGAATAGGGTTGAATTATGAATTATGAATTATGGTCGTTCTTGATACCAACTGGGTGCGTGACTTAGCTGACGGGTAATTCTGCAGCTGGGCCGAAAAAAATCTGACCTATAGGATGTGTGCTTTATTGAATGTTCATTCCAGGATAGACGTCAAATAAGAGTAACGTCGGATCAGGCAAGATTTGATCGATCCTTACACATTGTTAAATTATTAAAAAACACCAATAGCCAAAGCATCGCATCTTGATTTAATTTCTGAGTCGTTTCAAACCCTCCTCGGAAATGATACGGATTCTCCCTGATGTGATGTCGATGAGTTGTTCATCTTTGAAATCAGAAAGGGTTCGAATGGCGGTTTCCAAAGACGTACCGGCTAAATTCGCTAGGTCCTCGCGGCCAACACGGATTCCCTCTTTTTTGTCTTTTTCCGATAACTGGGTATGCGAAAAATACCGTAATAGCGCTTCGGCCATGCGTTTTCGAACCGAGTTGTAGGCAAGTTGCACAAGCTGATTCTCCGTGGTATCAATCTCAGCCGACAACATTTGGATGAATTTTTTAGCGACTTGGCGGTTTCGGAAGAGTAAAGAAAAGAAGTCATCCTTGGGAATAAGGCATATTTCAGTTTCTTCCAAAGCGGCGGCACTATCCAAATAGGGTGTTTCTTGTAAGAGATGGACGTGTCCAAAATAATCTCCGGCTTGGTACAACTGGGTAATCAGCTCCTTTCCATCATCATTGGTTTTATAAGTCTTGACTTTCCCCCTGATGATGAAAAATAAGTAAAGCGGAAAACTTCCTTGACGGTAGATTTCGGATTTCTTTTTGATGGTTCTGATTTCTCGTTTCTCATGCAGAAGGCGAAGCTCTGAGTCGCCACCTGCATCCCGAACCATGCTATCCAATCCCTCTAAAGTCCTTTGGTATTTCTGATGAAGTACCTTGACCTTCCGAAGCCGACTTTCGACAGCCGCCAACAGTTCCATGTCGTCAAAAGGTTTGGTAATGTAATCATCAGCCCCCATGTCCATGCCCTTGCGGAAATCTGCTCGTTCTGCTTTAGCCGTCAAGAAAATGAACGGAATATCGGCGGTTTCGGGATTTTTATTTAGGAGATGCAAGACACCATATCCATCCAAAACGGGCATCATGATATCACAAATAATTAAGTCAGGTTTTTCGGCGAGTGCCATCGTTACGCCTTCTTTGCCATTTTCTGCGACCTGAACGTCATACCCATCGAGCATGAGAATCTCGCTGGTATTTTCCCTAATCTCAGGGTTATCTTCAATGAGCAATATTTTTTTCATGGGAGGATGGTATTTGAATATAAAATGTGGTGCCAGCATTTTCTTGGCTTTCGAATCGAATGCTGCCACCTAAAAGTTGAACATATTGAAACACGATATTTAAGCCTAGGCCAGTTCCTTGAATATTGGAGGCATTGCTGGATCGATAAAAACGATTGAAGATCTCCGATTGATCTTCTTTCGGAATCCCAATGCCTTGGTCTTGTACGGCAATTGTCCATTGGTCATTTTCTTGTGCCACACGAAACCGAATGGATTGGTTTTCAGATGAAAACTTAATGGCATTGCCAAGCAAGTTCATAAGGATGGGACGAAGTATTTTAGGGTCCGACAGAATATGAGCTTGTGGCGGAAATAAAAATTCGGTGTGAATGACTTGCCCTTTCTTTAGAATGCCAACCAAATCGGCTTGAATTTCCTCCAGAAAATGAAGGAAAGGAAAGGAGTACACTTGCAATACCACTTTACCTTCCTCTACTTTGTTGACAGCCAGCATGTCATTCAACATTTCAGTCAGGTGTTTGATTGACGATTTGATGCGCTGAATATGGCGATTACGGGATTCGATCTGTTGTAAATCCGCATATTTTTCAACCAAAGACAAGGACGATAAAACAGTAGCCAGAGGAGTTCTAAATTCATGGGAGGCAATGGAAATAAACCTAGACTTCATGGTGTTCAGCTCACGCTCCCGTTTTAAAGATTGATCCAGCTCGCTTTTGGTATTCTCTAGTTTTTTTATGGCTTCTTTCAAAATCAATGTCCTTTCCTCGACTTCTTTTTCAAGTTGGGATTTATACGTGAGTAATTGAGACTCGGCCTGTTTTCGGATCGTAATATCAATTATAAAGGCGATGATATTCCTCCCTTGTGTGGATTCATACGGACTTAGCGAGACCTCTACCGGAAATTCGGATTGGTCTTTACGCATGGCATACAAATCAAAACCTAGACCCATTGCTCGTGGCTGTGGAGCGAAATTATTTCGGTGATGTACGTGGCGGTCATGGAAACGGGTGGGTATCAAGATCTCGATGGGCTTACCAACTAGCTCCTCTGACTTATACCCGAACATCCGTTCAATGCTGGGATTGACACGTAATATAAGACCTTGTGCATTCGTAATGAGAATGCCTTCGGTGGCAAATGTAAAAATTGCCTCAACTTGGTTGTTCATATCCGATGCGGCTACCGAATTAGGGTCGGTTGTATTCCATGGGTTGGATGGAGAATTTCGAAAAATAGAGGGATCGGACATAAAAAAGTATGAGATAAATCAGGAATTTACTATTCCCTTCCCCAATTTCGGAATTATTTTTTAAAACTGATATCCCTCATAGGTTCAGGTTCGTCAATTGTCCAATTTTGTTGATGTAAAATGGTTCAACTTTACCACGTAGCATCATGATTGTTTCCCCGAATATGACGGTTTTTGAGGTGATCCGAGGCTTCTCCGAGGAGTTTCCGTTTCTTCGGCTGGAGATCTATTGCCAAGGCCAAGAAGCAACCACTGTCTGGTTGGAAAAACCTTTATTCGCATTGAGTCGACTAAAAGAGCCGCTGGAGGTCTACCTCCATGCGGATATGCCAGTTTTTGAGGTTGTCGAATCCTTTTGGCAAAATATGGGCTTGCAAGTGGTCATTTTCCGACGAGTTGGAAATTCTTGGTTGGAGACTTCCTTTACCGGAAATTGGACACTAGAACATCAAAATAACATGGGCTCAGCCATGGTTTCTGTCTGGTCTTCGGGTACTTAATTGGGAATCAACCCATTTTTGCCAGGCTGAATCGACCGATAAGTCAAGCGATTTAGGTAAAAATAAGATCGGGTCGCCATTGTTTGCAAATTCCGAATGGAGACCGTTCCATGCGTAATAAAATTATTGGCATACCAAGAGGTGAGATCCAATTGGTACTCATCGACGATTCGTCCTTTATTGGTATTTTGTTGTTCTTGTTGAACTTCCAGGTCCGAAAAGGAATGGTCCTCCTCGAGTCGCATCATCCGTATGAATCGATCCTTTGGGTAGGCAACGAGGAGTTCCTCTTGGGAGGTGGTTGTAACTTGTACTTTTTTGGACAATTCGTTGCTTTCTAAGTTATTCAAAGGGAAACTGTTATTCCATTTAAGCCGACCTTGTTCATCAAATCCGCAAAGGATAGTGTGGGAATACTTAAAGTTGTTGAAGTATTCGCGACCTATTCGATAGACTTGGACGTAGCTGCCTGTGGCATTGGTGGGGGATTTATATTCAGGATAGTAAATTTCTGCGATTAAGACCCATTCATTCCCTTTTTTAACGATGTCGTGCACCAGGATTCGATGCCTAATTTTCACTTCTACCCCCCTCGATTTTTTATTTTCGAGCCTGGATTTAATTCGTTCTTGTCTTTTTTCGGGTAAGTAACTAAAGAAATTTGATAATTGAGTGAAGTCAATAAATTGGGTTTTATCTTGAATAAGGTCATGAATATAAAAACCTACACTGTAATTGGAGCAGCTTTCTGCAAAATTTCCTACCAGTACCCGGCGGTTATCGGGTAAAGAAAGAAGTTTTCCTGTGATGGGAATTTTCCGAGTTTCCCCGATGGTCCGGTTGATGACAAGTTTCCCCTCATAATCGTAGGATTTCAAATAGAAAACACATTTTTTCTCGTCGCGAACGAGAACATGGACGAGTTGATCGACCTCGTCCACCTCTATGGTATTGATTCGGAAATAATTGGCATATAAATCGGGCAGCACCTTGGCACTCTTATCAAAGAGCTGAATCATTTCGACAACGGGCCGGTCATTGTACATACCACTGATGAAGGCCTTGTTTCCTAACACCCGAAAGAAATCGATATCCATTCGAGTTAATAATTTAGCTTCCGTGAAAATGATATCTCCCGTTTTAAGATTCAGCTGGAGAAATAGCAATTCCTGGGTATCAATTTTCCGGTATATTTGCCAGAGGGACTGATCGTTCTTCCAGGTTTTCTGAAGTGCGAATTCTTCGGGAGGTGTGAATTGCCGGCTCCAGATCATCCGAAAGACTGTATCCATTTTCGAATATTGCAATGAGTTATAGCGACCATATAAATCGGATCGAGCATTGACTAATAAGACACCATCGGTATCGAGGGGGTATACATCAAATTGTTGGTCGATGAGGTCGTTGAGTGGAATTTCGAGTCGCAGATTCTCCTCTACTTGGGCTTGGGCTAGCTGGTAACCTAAGGAAAGAAGACCAAAGATCAAAAGTCGAAAATAGGTCATGAGGGATGTTTTAAAGTAGATATTCTTAGTAAACTAACTCAATCACCTCTAAGTTATGAATTTTTTGTTGATGTAATGAAAAACGAAGTAAGGTTCGTTGGGTATGAAAACCGATCTTCCCTGCCGCTCCCGGATTCAAGTAAAAAAATCGATCCTCTCGTACCACCTTCAAAATATGGGAATGGCCACAGATGAAAAGGTCCGGCTTTACATCCAGTAGTAATTTTTGGACTCGTGGGGGATATTTTCCGGGTCTTCCACCGATGTGGGTCATCAAAATGGTGAGTCCGGCACGTTGGGAAATCCAATTTTCTTCCAATTCTTGTCGGAATTCGTTTCCGTCGATATTTCCATAGACTCCGAACAAGGGTTTAAATTTTTTCAGGGCATCCCACACTTCCCAGCTTCCGATATCACCGGCATGCCAGATCTCGTCAACATCTTTGAAAAAATGGAACACTGCAGGATCCAAGTATCCGTGGGTGTCGGAGATAAGACCAACCTGGATCATGGATTAGTATTTTACCTGAATACCGTGATAAAACTCGGGTTCTTTGTAATCCTTGCGCAAGGGGTGTCCCACCCAGTCGGCAGGCATGAGAATGCGGCGGAGATCGGGATGGTTAAGAAATCGGATTCCCATCATATCAAATGCCTCTCGTTCATGCCAGTCTGCGGTTTTCCATAGGCTCGACACGGAATGGATCTTGGCATTTTCTGGGTCACGGGGAATGGTTACTTTTAAAATGATACTTTTTTCGAGTGGGAGCGACGATAGATGGTACAGAATTTCGATTGTCCCGACTTCAGGTCCATTGTCGATGGGTGAAATAAGGTGGAGGAAATCCATGAAATGCTTGGGCGACTGATGTACGTAGGACGCTATGTCGACCAATGCCTCGGGTTTAACCTCAATAAAAGGTTGTATTGCTTCCGAATTGACCGCCACAAAACAATCCGCTGGAAATTGAGCTTGCAGGTCGGCTACTTGGTTGTCGAAATCCTGAAAATGCATGATTTAACGATTTTGAGCTAATAAATAAAGAACGGCCATCCGAACGGCAACGCCATTTTCGACTTGGTCTAAGATAATGGCTTGATCCGAATCGGCGGCGTCAGATGCCAACTCAACTCCCCGATTGATGGGTCCAGGATGCATGATGACGATCGGCTTGGGTAAACGTGACAACCGTTGTTTATCGATTCCAAAAAACTGTGTGTACTCACGAAGAGATGGAAAATATTTTATCTGTTGTCGTTCCAATTGGATACGAAGTACATTGGCCACATCGCACCAAGCCAAGGCTTCATCTAGGTTGGTCATGACCTGCACTCCCAGTTCCGGTAGGTATTTTGGAATTAAGGTACTTGGGCCACAAACCCGAACTTCTGCTCCTAATTTTTGAAGGCAAAAAATATTGGAAAGAGCCACGCGGGAATGCAAAATATCACCTACAATCAGGATCTTTTTTCCTTCTAGGTTTCCAAGTTTTTCTTGCATTGAAAACGCATCGAGCAAGGCTTGGGTAGGATGTTCGTGGGTTCCATCACCGGCATTGACGATATTGGCTTGAATATGTTTTGCCAAAAAGTGAGGAGCCCCGGGGCTACTATGTCGCATGACAATCATGTCGACTTTCATCGCCAAAATATTGTTAACAGTATCCAGCAGTGTTTCCCCCTTTTTTACAGAACTTCCAGAGGCTGAAAAATTGATCACATCCGCAGACAAACGTTTTTCAGCCAATTCAAACGAAAGACGAGTTCGGGTTGAGTTTTCGAAGAAAACATTCGCAATAGTGATGTCGCGCAGGGAAGGAACTTTCTTAATTGGCCGATTGATGACCTCCTTAAACTCTTTTGCAGTATGTAAAATAAGTTGGATGTCTTGGGTAGGAAGATCCTTTATACCTAGCAGATGTTTCGTATGCATGTCGGAGAAAAGTTTGGCAAAAATACAGATTAATCCTGTTGGTTTGGTCTGTCCTTTCTGAAAAATCTGGATTATCCGGCCTCTTGAAACTCTTGCTCCACGAGCATTTCAAATACATGGTGTTTGGCACCCAACGTCTTGGCGGTTTCTCCTAGGGGAGACGTCATGACTTGCAATTGATTTTTAAAGTCTCGCAAGCAGTATTTATTTAAGGATTGTTCAATGGCCGAGGTGAGATTGCTCCCTACACTGGTGAGTAGCCCGTCAATGATGATTAGTTCTGGATTCAAAAGGTGAACGGCCATAGAAAGCCCTTTTCCTAATTCTCTCCCTAGTTCGTAGATTAGTTCGATGGTGAATTCGTCTCCTAGATGGGCAGCCTGGATCATGGTGGGAAGGGTGAGTGGGCGAGGCGCCTCCTGAAGTTTTGTTGGGGTTTTTCGATCAAGACCAAGTTGAGCCTTTCGCAATAAAGAAGCGACGGACGCCACGGTCTCCAAACAACCAATTTTACCGCAATGACATAATTCACCCCCTGGAATCACCTGAATGTGCCCGATTTCACCAGCAAATCCATTGTGGCCTTGAATGATCTCCCCATTTGACAAGACCCCTAATCCAATTCCCCAATCCAGATTTAGCAGCATGACATTTTTCTTTTCGTGGGCCAACCCAAATCGGGTTTCTCCAAGCAATGAGGCTTTTGTGTCATTGATGATAAAAGCAGGAACCTGACCAATTTTTTGCAATAGCGAAACCAAGGTTTCACCACTCGCTTGGTGATTTAAGTAGGTATGATTGGCCAGTGTATCTTGTTCAATCAACCCTGGGCTGGTAATTCCAATCCCCCATATTTCACCGATGCTCTCCATGTGATCCTGCACCCAAGGAATTAGTTGGGTAGTAAAGTCGGGCTCATTGATGGCTAGATTGATCTCTGCCACGATTTTGACCTGATTCCGTAAATCGAGTTTCTTTAAAACGCTTTGGTAAATCCCAATGTCCAGAATGAGGATGGATTTCTTTTGCGGATTGATATCAAATAAGGTGGGTTTCCGACCAAACTTTGAATTCATGGCACCTAATTCCACGACCCAATCTTCAAGAATTAATTCTTGAACCAACGAAGTGGCCGACGGAATTGAAATACGAAGTGATTTAGCCAGCGTGGCTAGTGTGGAAGCTCCTTCCGTATATAAAAATTTGACACAAGCTTGCTTCGAATGCCGCTTTTTAAGTGAAACTACGGATTCTTGAATCATATTTTCCTGTTAGTTAGGGATCGATAGGATCGAGTGTACTCCTCGAGGAACCAAAACCTTGCCATTTTGGGGAATTAATTGAGGTTTTCCGGTGGTATCTTGCCATCGCCAAAAATCTAATCCACCAACCTTTATGCCAAAATTGGCCATTTCATATTGGCCTGTTATGACATTTTTACCGGTTTTATCCCAAGTGACAGACATGGGAATGGCCCCTTCTAGTGTGATTTCGCGTTGGGTGGTGGCGTTTCCTTGACCGGTGATGGCTAGGATGGAGATCGTAGCCGATGTGGCGGGAGTTTCAGATCCTTGAACATACGATTTTTCTGCATTGGTGACCAAAGCCCACATCCCGTTCGGGTGCACCGCTAGATCGGTCGGGTTCTCTCCCAGTGTACAACGCGATAAAAGGAAATGATTTCCTTCTGCATTGAGTTTGATTACAAACAATTCGCCTTTTTCGGAAACTCGGAAATCGGCTTTCGATTTTTTGGCATCCATCACAAAAAAGTAGGATCCATCGGGAGAGAATTTCCCTTGCACCGGACTTTTACCGACCGCTAAAGTATGATCTCCTTGTTCCATTCGGATCATTTTACCGGTAGGACCATCTTTGATGGCCTTTAGTATGCCCACTGTTTTACTAGTGGCATTGATGTAGGCCACATAGTCACCGGATGGATGCCATTGCACATCCACAATTTTACCGGAAGGAAATGCCGACGGTTTGGTGATGATCCGGATGGGCCTACCGTCTTCACTAAGTTCAATGATTTCGATTTCTCTTTCGTCCTCGGTAGAGGAAATAGCCAAATAGTGGTGGTCAGGTGAAATGGAAATGCTGGTCGCATTTTTAGCGATGGGCATTTTGTATAAAGCTTTTGGTGCTTCCAAGTCGCTGAAATCCACTAGGGTAAGGAACTCACCCGCTGGTATATCCGTCATGTCGGCGGAAACACTCACTTGTGTAACCTCTTTCCCAAGCCCACCCCGGTGTTCCAATACATAGGCTAATTTTAATTCTGGGTGGATTACAACGCTTTTTCCGGTACGAATACTGGAGTTTGGGACGGGGGTTGACCGAAACACGGTTTCGAGCGGATTTTTCAATGGGAACATCAACGTGGAAAATAAATCCCGATGATTGGGGTCTCGATTCCAAGTTCCTTGACTAAAGGTAGCGGCCTGCATGTCGGCATCGTGTAACATGAGCAGTCCGGCCGCTTCAAACTGAGGGGAAGTTTGGCCTATCAGCCTTGAAGTGGCAAAAAGAGAAATACAAAACAAAGAAAGGGTTTTAGTTCGCATTGGTTGTAAACAATTCGTAGGTACCCAACAAAAATGTGGTAATGGAGGTCGCGTGGTCTCCTCCTTGAATCGGAATTAATTGAACTTGGGTGGCTCCGCGCCGTCTCATTTCCTCAGCTGCTGTTTCGCTATTATAGAAAGGCACGTAGGTATCGACGGTTCCATGGTATAATCGAGTCGGAATTTTAGGTGCCCAGTTCATCAAATCATTATCTGCTATGGCATTTAATAGTGGTGTGTCTGATCCGGAAACAACTCCTTGGATGAAGGAAGGTTGTAAAAAATTTAAGAAGGGTCCAGAAAGTTGGGTTCGAATACCCGTTTGACTGATTTGTTCGGCAAAGGGAGATCGAAAATAGGTTGTCAATGGACGATTCAATTTATACAGTCGGTCGTAGGTTTGAAGCACCCAAATATAGGATTGGTTATGGTTGATTTCACCTGCAGATGGTTCTGTGACCAATCTCCGAACGGTCAAGGACTTATTATACGCACCGGCTCCACAGGAGGAAGCAGCTAATTTGAATGGGGTTGAGGGGGTTTCTTCCAACTTCTTTTGCATGGCAAGGGTTACGTAGCCTCCTTGCGAGTATCCCGCTAGTAATAATTTACCGTTCCAGTTTACTTTTTCTTTGGTCAAATATTCTTCCACGGCCAACAAGAAGTCTACATTGGGATCCGCCGAACCTTGGCGGTGTTCATAAGGATGAAAGGAGGTTTTTGAAGCTCCGTATCCCAAGTAATCGGGCATCGCAATGATAAATCCAGCCCCGGCAAATAAGGTCCCAAACGTACTTTCTGTACCTGGTTTAAAGTAAGAGGGGGCGTCGGTCTCATCAAATAGAGTGCCATGTTGGATGCTGGCAAGGGCAAGGGGAACATTAGGAAAACCCGTCGGGATAATTAATGCGCCCGAAGCGACCACCTCTTTTCCATCCATATCTTTGGTTTTGTAGGTCAGTTTCAGCTGTTTAACCCCCGACCGAACCAACAAAGTAAAGGCAGCGCCTTGGGGCCCTAGGGCTTGGTTTAATGAGGTACGCAACGTAGCGGCATCAACATCGGATACGACATTGGCTTCCACTAAATAGGCATCAGTTTCAGGTGTCGGGGAGTCTGGGGTAGAGCAGGAGGCCAGCCATAGAATGCCCAAAAGTAGAGGGATGAACCGAATTTTCATGAAGGATTGAGTTTATGTTAGCAAGATACGGAGTTTTTCCAAAAAAAATGCCCTCCCCAGCAATGGGAGAGGGCTGTGTGTGTGGATTTAACGGGTTCGAATTACTTTGAAACTAAGTTCAAGGTAACGTTGAAATCGTCATAAATAACCTTCTCTCCAAGACCATCAAAGAAAGAAGAAGAACCAAATTTAACATCAAAATCCGAACGATCGATGGCGAAAGTAGCTTGTGCTGCAACTTTACCGTTCGCTACATTCACATATGCCGGGAAGGAAATACGCTTGGTTTTTCCTTTGATGGTTAGGTCACCAGTGATGGTATACTTGTTACCAGCTTTTACAGTAGCCGATACAATTTTGAAATTTGCTGTAGGGAATTTAGCTACACCAAAGAAATCGTCTGATTTCAAGTGACCTACCAATTTACCATTGTATTCCGCATCTTTCAAATCGTCACAAACGATGGAATTCATATCGATCACAAACGAACCTCCGACTAGTTTTGTGCCGTCAACAGTGAAAGAACCTGATTTGATACCCACGGTTCCGAAGTGCTCACCTGTGAATTTTTTACCTAACCATTTGAATGTACTTTTTGCATTGTCCAACTCCACATTGCTAGGTGGAACAGGTTTGTGAGCAATTGAAGTAAGTGTAGCTGTTAAAGCAACGAAAAGAGACAAAACAGTTTTTTTCATGATAGAAAAAGTTTAAAAGAGTGAAAAAAGATTTAGTTAGATGATCTGAATTTATCGAGTAAACGATTCAGTTCCAATAATTCATCCTCGTTGAGACCCTCAATGGAATCTTCCATTTTGGCTAGTTCTTTGCTGATTTTAGCGAGCAAAGCGACTCCCTCATCCGAGATCGATACATCACATGCCCGACGGTCGGTTTCACGGTTGGTCCGAACTACCAAGTTCTTTTGGACCAATTTATCTACCAAGCGAGAGGCGTTCGACATCTTATCCAGCATGCGATCAATGATGCCATTGATCATAATTGGCTCTGGATGATGTCCCTTCAAAATACGCAGTACATTGTATTGTTGTAAACTAATACCGAATTTCTTGAATATCCGAGTCTGACGGGTACATAGCCAGTTGTTGGTGTACATGATGTTTACCACGGCCTGCTGAGTCGGATTTCGGAAGGGTTTGGTTTGCTTGATTTCCTGGGCTAAATCCATAACTTTGGAAAATTAAGTTGATACGTTAAATGTATCGACATTAATTACATTGGTTTTGAATTTTAAACGCAAATCGATTCCGGTTTGTTTCATTTGTCTAAAAAAAAATGATAAAATTTTCTGGAGAGCTTATTTTGGCCTCTCAATCCCCCCGTCGACAAGAGATTTTAGAGAAACTCGGATTACCTTTTCAAGTACGTGCCCTCGACATAGATGAGTCTTTCTCTTCCCAACTCCCAGCGGATCAAGTTCCTGCTTATTTGGCTGAAAAAAAGGCTCGTGCTTTTGGGGATCTGGCTGCGCATCAGGTCATACTAGCGGCAGATACTGTGGTGGTTGCCCCATCGGGTGAAATCTTAAATAAGCCCTCTACTACCGAAGAGGCCTATGACATGTTGATGTCCTTGAGTGGAAAAACCCACATGGTCGTTACGGCGTTCTGCGTCCGGACGTCCCAACAAATCTCTGTGCGGTCCGATCAAGCCAAGGTCATATTCAAAGAGTTATCATCGGCCGAGATCAACCATTACATTGCCAAGTGCCGTCCTTTTGATAAAGCTGGCGGGTATGGTGTTCAGGATTTTATTGGATTGGCCGGGGTTGTGCATATAGAGGGGTCATTTTATACGATTATGGGGTTGCCAGCCCACCTAGTATATGAGGCACTTCAACCGTGGATTCAGCTCCACCCATAAAAAAAGCCCCCCAACTAAGAAGTTGAGGGGCTGAAATCACCTGATCTTAGTTACAATATTCTCGAATGACGCCATACGCTGCAGAGTAACCTAGCTCCCCTGCGCGGCTGAGGTCGTAGCAACCCGCATTGGTATCTCCCAAGGAATATTTAATGATTCCCCGTACATAGAAAGCCTCTGGGTATTTGGAATTGATTTTGATGGCATTGGAGCAATCCAACAAAGCCTCTTTCTGCAATCCAGTTGAAGAACGTACCAAGCCTCGTAGAAAATGAGCCTCTGCGTAGGTCGGATTGAGCTCAATGGAGGTATTTAGATCCAAGAGGGCTCCTTTGGGGTCATTGGCTTTGAATTTAGATAATCCTCGAATATAAAATGCTTCGGATCGATCCTCTGAAAAGGCATTGATTTTTGAATTCTCTTGTACGGCATTGCGCAAGTCATCCAAAGTTTTTCTGGTCATACTAGAGGAGTAAACCACTTTAGAGTCCATGTTGGTATTGTTTATTTCGATCGCCTTGGTGAGGTCGGCGGTGGCATTTTTCTGATTTCCGATTCGGGAATAGCAAAAGCCTCGTCCATAGTAAGCTTGAATATTACCTGCATTTAAGCCAATGGCTTTATCAAAATCCAAAATGGCTCCTTTAAAATCATCTACTTTGGTTTTGGCAAATCCACGATTCGAGAAAAGTTCGGTATCCTCAGGGTTGAGCTTGATCGCTTCATCATAATCTTTGATCGCCCCTTGGTAATCGGCAATTTTGATTCGGCTAAATCCACGGGAGGCAAAGGTCTGCGAGCGCTTGGGATTGATCTCCGCACTCCGTGAGTAATCGGCGATACTTCCTTGGAAATCGTCGAGAGCAGCCTTGCAAAAACCGCGCGAATAATAGGCTTGGTATTTAATGGCGTCGTCGGAGTTCAGTTCTACGACCTTGGTAAAGTCTTGAATAGCTTTGCGGAAATCCTGAAGTTTGATCCGGGCGAATCCCCGTTGAAGGTACGCGGAGGCATCATCATCGTTTAGTTCGATTGCCCGGTTGTAATCTTGAAGAGCAGCCCGATTGTCATCCTGTGCTGACTTGGAGACCCCACGGTACAAATAGGCAAGCGAATTTTGAGGACTTAAGTCGATGGTTCGATCAAAATCCAAAATAGCGCCTCGGTGGTCTTTTAGGATTTGTTTGGTGAGCCCACGGTTATAATAACACTGCGCATTTTCGGGGTTCATGGTGATGGCCGTGCTAAAGGCGGTGAGTGCACCAATGTAATCACCTGATTTACTTTTATTCACACCGATATCGAAATAATCGGCCGCAGTTTGTTGAGCTTGGACTTGTCCTAAAAAGAGACAAAAACAAGCTAGAAAATACATTTTCTTCATTTTAGGTTGATTTTAAGAGCGTTAGGTAAGGAGATTACTCCCAACCCAAAACTACGAACTTTTCAGGTTATGTTCTATTTTGAGGAATAAATTCCTTTAAAATCCGCCTAGCCAAAAAAGAAGAACAACTCCTAAAGTACTTAAAGACAATTGTTTAAGTAAGGGGTCTGGATTGGGTAATCGATATACCTGAAGTATATTGACAAAGAAAATCGGGTACATCAATACAAACCATGGGGTATGGTCGGGTAAGGTTTGGTGGTAGAGCCAAAGAGAGGCCATAGCCCCAACGAGCAAGACTATATGATACGCTTTGGCCTTGGTTGCACCCAGTCGTGTGGGAATCGTCCGTTTACCGGCTCGCTGATCCGATGCGATATCCCGAATATTGTTTAGGTTCAAAACGCCGGTGGCTAAAAAACCATTGGCCATGGCTGGAAGCCAAATGGTGTCGGAAAGGGTTTGTGTGAACAAAAAATAAGAACCTGCCACACCTACTAGGCCAAAAAATAAAAAGACGGATAAATCACCCAAACCGGCATAGCCATAAGGATTTTTACCGGCTGTATAAAAATAGGCGGCTGCAATCGAGGCAAGACCAACCCCGAATAACGACAGAAAGGCGGGTGAAGTAAAACTTTCGAACGCAATGAATAATAAAGTGATGCCTAATAGTAGAGACAGGCCGATCATGATCCCGATGGCCGTCTTCATTTGGGGAATGGTGATCTCTCCTGTCTGGACGGATCGGGCAGGGCCCACTCGCCCTGCTAAATCAGCCCCATTCTGTGTATCCCCGTAATCATTGGCAAAGTTAGAAAGTATTTGCAGGGAGATAGTGGTTAGGCAAGCCATGACAAATACGGGGGTTGAAAAGCGCGCATCAAACCATGCGACGATCCCTCCCATGCCGATGGAGGAGAGAGCAAGTGGAAGAGTTCGCAGTCGTGCGGCTTGGATCCATTTCTTCATAGTGGAAAACTTTGTGGGGGGGAAGATACAACAAAAAACCCTATGGCTTGGTGAATAAAAGCTTACACCATTCCATAGGGGGAGTCGATCCAAAAAATAATTAGATGCCGATGGCCTTTTTAAAGTCAGGATCCGAAGGCGTTACTTTCGAACCGAAAAAGTGAGTTAGTTCACCTTTTTCATTGATGACGTATTTACAAAAATTCCAAGTTGGCTCTTTATCATTCCAACCGTTCAATTCTTTGGTGCTTAGCCATTTAAACAGGGGGTGTTGTCCCGATCCTTTGATGACCGATACCTTGGAAAACATAGGAAAGGAAACCCCATAATTTTTTTGGCAAAATGCAGCAATGTCCTCCTCTGAACCGGGTTCTTGGCCCATAAAATCATTGGCAGGAAAGCCCAAAACCACGACTTTGTCCCGGTTTTTCTTGTAATAACTTTCCCAGTCGGCGTATTGAGGAGTGAAACCACATTTTGAGGCTACGTTCAAAATGATTACTTTTTTACCCGCATATTCTTTCAGGGCGACTTTTTTGCCATCTAAGGTGGTGGCGGAAAAATCATACAGCGAACCTTGCGCCTTGGCGGGTGCAGAGGGGGCTTCAGCTTTGATCTTTTTGTCGGAAAAAATGTTCTTTAACGTTTTGAAATTCATGGAAATAAGCGATAAGCAAATAATGATACCAAATAAAGTGATCCGCATATGGTTGTGGCGTTTACTGGTGTCAAAACCATGAATTTTATCAGAATGTTCAAAGAGAATCGCGATGTCCCAGATTTTTAAGTTGTTGGATATGGGCCTTAAGTGCTTGCCGGACACCTGGGTGATTCACATAGGTCAATCCAAATTCTTGTGCAGTTTGCGCCACGATAGCCGAGAGTTTGGGGTAATGAACGTGCGAAATATGGGGGAACAAATGGTGCTCCACTTGATAATCCAAGCCACCTACATACCATGAAAACCATGTACCCGTACCAAAAAAATTGGCCGTGGTTTGTAGTTGGTGGATGGCCCAATCGTTTTCAATTTGTCCGTTTTCTGAAAGATGAGGGTGATCAGCCCCTTCCACGATGTGGGCCATTTGAAAAATGATACTTAAAATTAAACCAGCTACTAGATGCATGGTCATAAAACCCAAGAACCATTCCCCTAGTGAATACGATGTAAACATGGCTGGGATCACTCCAATAAAAACAATATAGCCTACCTTGGAAGCTAAAAGAATCCAGATCTCCTTTTTTGGAAAGGGCTTAACAATCTTTTGCTCTGCCAACGCATTGAAAAAATAGATCTCTTTAAAGTCTTTCCATAAAAAAGATATCGTCATAAGACTATACAAAAAGAAAGCATAAATATGTTGAAATTGATGTAAGCCCTTTCTTTGATCGTGAAATGACAGGCGCAAAAGAAATTTACCCGTAATATCTTCATCGACTTCGTGAATGTTGGTGTACGTATGGTGAAGTCGATTATGCTGTACCTCCCAATTGTAGGCATTTCCTCCCAAAAAGTAGATACTGGATCCTAGAAGACGATTGATCCATTTGTGTGAGGAGAGAGAACCATGAAGAGCATCGTGCATAACACACATGCCTACGCCTGCAATACCAAAACCCATCAAAACGGTGGCCAACCAAGCTACCCAACCGGAGGGTTCCGTTATTAAAAGCCAGAAATATGGAATAAAGTACAGGCTGAGAAGAGAAATTGCTTTGATCAGATGTGGCATGCCACCTGTTTTGGCTACTTGATTTTCTTTAAAATAGGCTTCGGTACGTTGACGGAGAACAGAAAAAAACAATCCTTTGTGTGGATTTGAAAAAGACAACTTAGACATAAAACTTGGTAAAAAAAGAGTGTTTGGCCCAACAAGATACAACAAAACATTCCTTTTCCACCAAGTTTAGTGCACTAATTATTATTGATTTAACATATACCTGTTTCGATGTCGCAGGCGTTGCCCTCTACCGATGTTTGTACTTTTTCTTCTTCAAGAATTTGGGTCAGAGCTTGCACAAACGTGGTGGTGGCTTGCGCCCCACTTACCCCGTACTTATTGTTTAAAATAAAGAAAGGAACCCCCGAGATACCACCTTGTTGGAAATGTTGAATTTCTGCTTGAACGATGGATCGAATCTGGTCATCGTTCCAAATGGAGGCTGTTTTGGGAGCATCCCACCCAAACTCAAGTAAGAGGGTCTGAACTTGTTCCAACTGACTCAGATCCAAACCTTCCTCAAAATAGGCTTTGAAAAAACGCTCTTCCAGTGCGTCCTGAAATCCTTCCTGACCTGCCTGATGTAACAATTGATGCAAAGGTAAGGTCTGAATGGCCTTGGGCATTTGGTCAAACCGAAACGAAATGCCCTCTTGTTCACCTACTTGAGTTACCTGCTGAAAAATCTGTTCAAGACGACCAGAATCACCAAATTTTTTCACAAAATACGTATCACGAGGGAGTCCCTCCGTCGGAATGGTTGGATCCAGTTGGAACGGATGCCATTGAACAGAAAAAGTGCCAGCTGGGAATTGGTCCAAGGCTTTTTCAAGACGTTTCTTGCCAATGTAACACCAAGGGCATGCGACATCCGAAACGATCGAAATAGGAATTGACATGATTTTGTTGGATGATATACTGGCAAACAGTCATGGAATACGAAAAGTTTGGATAAGTCCACAAAGCCTCCGATTTGATGGGGTTTCCACTCAAATCTCAAACTTTCCTTTTACTTTTACCCTAAACCAGATAAACGAATATGAAAAAAACGATCTTTTTACTCGTTTGGTCTGTGGTAGCTTGGGCACAAGCTCCCAGTTCCAAAATAACGGTGACCGACATGACCCAAATCAAACAAGTGGCCAACTTGGTGGTGTCGCCTGATCAGAAAAAAGTAGTGTATGAACTACGAAGCATTGAGTCCGTAGAAGGCGCTTCGTGGGAATATGATTACAAAACTCATTTGTATGTATTAGATGTTGCCTCCGGTACGACTAAGCCTCTCACCCGTGGAAAAGTGTCTGCCTCTCAAGCATTCTTTGCACCGGATGGGAAGTCTGTTTATTTTGTCCGATCCGACCAAGGGAAGTCCACGTTGTATCAAATGCCATTGGACGGGGGCGAAGCACAAGCCCTTTTTAGTTCGTCAAAAGGCTTGGGTTCCCCCAAAATATCACCCGATGGTAAGCAGGTTCTTTTCTCGGTCAGTATTTCCTTCCCAGAATTACTAAAAGACTCCGTATTAAATCCGTCCAAAACCGTTCCGTCATGGTCTTTTGAAAAACCGGGTTTTGCTTCCAATGATTTCTTGAAGCCTCAGAAGGGTATAAAACCCAATCCTGATGGATCTTTGGCCGAAATTCGCGCTTTTTTACAGAAAGATGTGGAGGATAAAAAAGCCAAAGTAATCAACCGACTCAATTTTCATGGTGAAGCCACCGTGGAGCCGGATATGCGATTTTCCCATCTGATGATCGCTTCCTTGGAGGAAAATGCCAAAGCAAAACCATTAACTACCGGCTTTTGGTCCGTTGGGCAAGCCAATTGGTCGCCTGATGGTAAAACGATTTGGGCCGTCACGGGGAAGGATCAAAATGAGCATCCCGATCGAGAGCAGGAATCGATTGTGATTCGGATTGATCCTGTTACAGGGCAGAAAAATACGGTAGTAGAGGAGTCCGGTAAAAGTTTTTCTCAAGTAAGCATTTCGCCCAATGGCCAATGGATGGCTATGGTGATGAATACCCCCAATCTACTTTCGTTTGGCCAATTGGTGATTGCCAAGGTAGATGGTACACAACGGCAAGTGGTTGACTTTGATCGGGTTCCGGGTAGTTTGGACTGGGCGCCTACTTCTGAAGTTCTCTACTTTACGGCTTCTTCCAATGGTGGAATTCCATTGTTTCGATATACTTTGAAGTCGAAAAAAGTAGAACGACTCACCGATTATGAAACCGGAATCTCCGACTTCGCTCAAGTAGGCAATGGGTTGGTTTATGCCAAAACGCAAGTTTCCAATCCGTCTGAATTATATAGCAATGATTGGACATTCAAAGCCGAAAAAGTGCTTACTTCTCATAACTCAACTTGGTTGGCGGGTAAAAAACTGAGTTTGCCCGAAAAAAGAACGTATAAAAACAGCTTGGGACAGTCGGTGGAATATTGGATCATGCCTCCCACCGAACGGGTCGTTGGCCAGAAATACCCTCTTTTATTGAATATGCATGGAGGCCCGACCGCCATGTGGGGGCCTGGCGAGTTCTCCATGTGGCACGAATTCCAATTTTTCTGTGCTCAAGGGTATGGAGTGGTGTATGCCAATCCGCGTGGTTCGGGTGGGTATGGCAAAACATTTCAATTTGCCAATTACCGCGACTGGGGAACGGGTCCACAAGAGGACGTCCTAGCGGCTGCTTCCGATGCCGCTAAAGAATCTTGGGCAGATCCCGACCGGCAAGTCATCACGGGTGGGTCGTATGCAGGCTATTTGACGGCCTGGATTGTGGCACATGATCATCGATTCAAAGCGGCATTTGCCCAGCGTGGGGTTTATGAGCTAACCACCTTCATGGGCGAAGCCAATGCATGGCGTTTGGCACCCAATTATTTCGGATTGCCTTGGGAAGAGGAGTCTGTTACCAAGTTAAAAGCCAATTCTCCTTACACGTTCGTGGATAAAATTAAGACGCCTCTGTTGATCAAGCATGGCGAAAATGATTTGCGTACGGGGGTGTCACAGTCCGAAATGATGTTCCGAAGTATGAAATACCTAGGAAAAGAAGTGGAATATGTTCGAATGCCAGGAGGGACTCACGAACTTTCGCGTTCCGGAAACGTTCGGCAACGGATCGATCGAATGCTCCGGATTTATGAGTTTTTTGAACGCTATGTAGGCAATTCCAAATAAATTCGAAGGTGAATACAACATGGGACGCTCGATGATTCGGGTGTCCCATTTTTTGTTGGGTGGGATGGACTGATTTTCCTTGAAATTGTCTACATTCGGATTAAATTTAACCCAATACCCTATTCAACCCTGACCTTTTTTCCGCATGTTTGTTATTGAAACCATCATCCAGGAAATTAAAGGATTTTTCGGGCTTGATCCACTTATTCAGCTAATTCAATCGGGAAATTACCAGATTCTATTCACCCGAGAGGGAGCTGGAGCTGTTTTTGGTCCCATGATTCCGATTTTACTCATCATTGAAGTAATCCGAGCTTTTTTCTACCGGCGATTGACGTTTGTTCAATACCGAATCGCCTTTTTTACCTACGTTTTCAATCGGTTTATTTCTCGATTTATCTCCATTGGCTTGGTCGGTTATTGCATCGCCCTGTTTCAGCCGTACGCGTTGTTTACCTTGGAGTTTTCATGGTACGCTTTCCTGTATGGGTATGTGGTGTGGGAATTAGCTCATTTTGTCTACCATTACTTAGGGCATAAAGTAAGGCTTTTTTGGTGCCTACATTCGACGCACCACGCTCCCGAGTACATGAATCTGTCGGTGACTTACGCTCATTTCTTTTTGGAAGCGCCTTATGCCGATTTTATCCGAACTACCATGTGCATCCTTTTGGGGGTGGATCCCAGCACACTATTCCTCATCATGTTCATCGATGGCACGTGGGGGGCTTTCATCCATGTGGGGGAAAACCTACTTCGAGATGGCCGGCTCGGGTTTTTACAACATTATATCCTGACCCCTTCTCACCACCGGGTGCATCATGCGCGCAATCCACTGTACATGGATACCAATTTTTGCAATTTGCTTTCTATTTGGGACCGCGTTTTCGGGACGCTTCAGCATGAGGAAGTAACTACCGCCCCTGAATATGGAATCACTCGGCCGATGAAAGAAGGTGATTTTTTAGATGCTTATTTTGGGGAGATCACGGCGTTATTCCACGATGTCTACCATGCCCCAACCTGGAAGGCCAAGTGGCTGTACATCTGGATGCCTCCGGGTTGGCACCATTCTGGGGAGCATAAAACAGCCAAAGTGGTGAAAGACGCTTTCCTAAAGCAAATGAGGGAATCGTAAAATGGAGATTAGCTTATCAAAGCTGGAATGACCTATTTCCCTCAAATTGGTTCGCTTTTTTGATCCTAAAGATAATCCTCCACAAGGAAAAAAGGGCAGAAATGGGAGTACGGGCGTTAAAGCCATTAGGTAAATACGATTTTGTGAAGATAATCCCCGTCTAAATTTAGGGAAAATAATACCAAGCTACGTTCGCTTACAAGGGTGTTCCGCTTTGTGGCATGCGGTTAGGAATTGTGTAGTTTACCTAGTCTGTTTTTTTAATCCACGTAGGTTTCTCGTATGACATCTTTCACTTGTTCAATCGTTCCTTCGTCTAAAAGACCAATTGTTTTTGTTACTCGGCTCTTGTCTAGGGTACGAATTTGGTCAATCACGATCCAATTAGTCTGACCTTCCAAATCAAAACGAACCCTTGTCGGATAGTTTTTTGACTGTGAAGTAATTGGGCAAACCACAATAGTGGCTAAATGCTTGTTCATTTCGTTGGGCGAAACGATCAAACAAGGTCGTTTTTTCTTTATTTCGCTGCCCACTGTTGGGTCTAAATTGACAACAACAATTTCATATTGTGCATAGTCTGCCATGGTTAGTCCCAATTTTCTTCTTCAAAAACGCTGTCAAGTAGCAACGTATCATCCCCGTTTCGGTGCATTTCTGCAAAGGCTAATTCCCAATTTTTTCGTGGCTCAGAGATTGGTTTTAGAACAATATAGTCATTCTTCAAAATAAGTTCTATTTTGTCTGTAATATGATATTTTTCCAGAAGGGTTTTACTTAAGCGAATGCCCTTTGAATTGCCAATTTGTACTACGGAAACTTTCATTTTGGTTCAGATGCTAATAGTTGTAGTTACAACGTAATTACAAGAAGCTTAGTTTCAGTTCTTTGAAATTTCTTTATTCTGAAAGATACAACGTTTTTAGGTTGGGGGAACCAGTGGATTTTGAGGATCTAAACCAGCAGTCAGAAATAAACATAAGTCCAAAGCTTCAATTGAGCATTGGACCGTCAATTTTTTAAGTTGTCGTTATACCTTCGTGCTATTCAACTTATACTTTTCCAATAGTTGGATAAACTTTTCGGTCCCAAGAAAATCTTTCCAGTCCAGATCTGTCTCAACAAAATTCACAGTAATTTCTTGCCTTGATAGACTCAAATTTAAGTAATGTAAAGCTTGTTCTTCATTTTTTCTATGCGCATATATACAAGCCAGATTATAGCAACTACCTCCAAATTGAATGGACTTATGGAATTTGTCGAACGATTGTTGATACATTTCCTCGGCTTCGGTCCCATCTTTGGTTTTAGCCAGATTTCCTAGATATGTCCCCCAGTTGTAATAGGCCTCGTGTTTGTCGGGTTTTATCTCTGTAGCCTTACAGAATTTGTCGAACGATTGTTGATATAATTCCTCGGCTTCCGTCCCATCTTTGGTCTTGGCTAGATTCCCTAAATAATTCCCCCAGTTATTATAGGCTTCGTGGTCGTCGGGTTTTATTTCTGTAGCCTTACGGAATTTGTCGAACGATTGCTGATATAATTCCTCGCCTTCCGTCCCATCTTTGGTCTTGGCCAAATACCCTAAATAAGTTCCCCAGTTGTTAAAGGCATTATGGTCGCCGGGTTTTATTTCTATAGCCCTACGGAATTTGTCGAACGATTGTTGATACAATTCCTCGGCTTCCGTCCCATCTTTGGTTTTAGCCAGATTTCCTAGATATGTCCCCCAGTTGTAATAGGCCTCGTGTTTGTCGGGTTTTATTTCTGTAGCCTTACGGAATTTGTCAAACGATTGATTATACAATTTCTCTGCTTCCGTCCCATCTTTGATCTTGGCCAGATACCCTAAATTAGTTCCCCAGTTGAAATAAGCCTCGTGTTTGTCGGGTTTTATTTCTGTAGCCTTGCGGAATTTGTCGAACGATTGATTATACAATTCCTCGGCTTCCGTCCCTTCTTTGGTCTCGGCCAAATTTCCTAAATAATTCCCCCAGTTGTTATAGGCTTCGTGGTCGTCGGGTTTTATTTCTGTTGCCTTACGGTATTTGTCGAATGATTGCTGAAACAATTCCTCGGCTTCCGTCCCTTCTTTGGTTTTAGCCAGATTTCCTAAATATGTCCCCCAGTTGTTATAGGCCTCGTGTTTGTCGGGTTTTATTTCTGTAGCCTTACGGAATTTGTCGAACGATTGTTGATATAATTCCTCGGCTTCCGTCCCATCTTTGGTCTCGGCCAAATCCCCCAACGAAATCCCCCAATCCGAATACAATCCTGCAAGAAGGCTCTCAGCCTCTTTATCTGGATTCTCTTTGATTTTATTTTCGATTTCTAATATAACGTTTTCATCATACTTTTCAGAAATCAACAAATTGATGATTTCCTTTTTCAAGACGTCAACCTTATTATCAAAAGTATCTCTTGTGTCAACCTCTCCTTTTTCAAATTGCCTAATAGCTCCTCGTACTTGGTTTTTAGAAATTGTCAATCGTTCTTTAACCCCTTTAAAATGTAATTGATCATCAATATCAACGATCTCATTTAGCATATCCTTTAGAGCAGAAAAGGGCTTATCAACTATTATTGGTTGTTCTAATCCCAATTCACTGTTCAATTTTAACATAAAGGAATCGGAGTCATAGCCTTTGATGATAAAGGTATTTATATTAGAATGGGAAAGAAAACTCTGAATCTTTTCACTCGGGTAGCTATCATTATAAGTTACCCAATAAAGACCATTATCAAACCTGCCAAGATTTTTTACATGGTCAAATATAGGGTCTTCTCCACTATACCCGATAAAAACCCAAGGACGCTGATTCTTGATGGTGTCAAAAATTCTTGGCACCGTATTTCTGACTTTTTCCATTTCTTCAGATGTATTTAGCAGCCAAGGACCATGGTGTTGTCCATGAAGGTAAACCACTGATTTTTCTTTGAAAGTAGTTGTGGTTAAGTCCTTTAAAATTGCCATATCATAAGTGGAGGGAAATATGTTATACAATGCTAATGCCCTCAGTACTAAATTATCAAAATTTACAGTTAGGACATAATCAACAAAACCTTCACTTATCAACTGAGCTAAATAAATGTGCGTGACATTAATTTTAGCCTCGTCAATGTATTTTTTCAAAAGTTCATCTCTTTGATTTGGCAATAAACAGTTCATCAAATTAGCATATGTCCTTTTCTCTGCTGGTAATTCCTCAATACAAGGACTATCGGGATAATCCTCCAAAATCTTATTAATTATTTCTCCCGCCAGTGGAATATTTCCTGAACGCGAAGCTCCAGCCCCTAAGAAAAATATCGGTTGCGGCTTATTTTTTTCCTTTGCTTGTTTGAGTAAGTAACTTAGATGCTTAATCTTAATTTCCTTCATGTAGTATTAATTATTGAAATGAGGCATTAGATAAGAGGCTTAGCAATTCCATCCACACGCCAACCTATCCAAATGTACTTAAAATGCCTAAAAACTCCAATTGATCTAGTGGTTTTTATAAATGAAATAAGTCATCGTAGTGATAGGAGTGAAACACTTCCTCCTAACTCTCCACTACCCAAATCCCTACCTCAGTAGTCCATGATTTAACAAGGTCGGCAAAAACTCTGTCCCAGCATCTCCGCTTTTTCTTGGAAATCTACGATCCTGTGCCTGGATTAACTTATTATAAAAATTGATAAGATTCTTTAGCGATATTGGTTTTATTTATTAACTTTGTGTATTGAAATAGGATAGAACTCATTTTTTTCGATTTACCTTCGTTGTAAATTTGGAAGGAGGAGGGGCATCCTTCTCAACCTTTTGCTCATTTTTATTTTATCATATTATGGAACACAATCATTCAATGAACGGCGGGAAATGTCCTTTCACAGGAGCGACAGCCCCGTTAAAACAAGTAGCGGGTGGTGGAACCGGCAACCGGGATTGGTGGCCCAACCAATTGAAATTGAACATCCTTCGTCAGCATTCGACCTTGTCGAATCCGATGGATCCCAACTTCAACTATGCCGAGGAATTCAAATCGTTGGATTTGGCAGCGGTGAAACAAGATATTTATGATCTCATGACCAACTCACAAGATTGGTGGCCAGCCGATTACGGTCATTACGTCCGTTCTTTATCCGGATGGCTTGGCACAGCGCCGGAACGTACCGGATCCATGATGGTCGGGGAGGCGCCGGTGCTGGAACGCAACGCTTCGCACCTTTGAATAGCTGGCCTGATAACGCCAACCTAGACAAGGCTCGTTTGTTTCTATGGCCGATCAAACAAAAATATGGCAAAAAACTTTCTTGGGCCGACTTAATGGTATTGGCAGGAAATTGCGCCCTTGAGTCGATGGGCTTTAAAACCTTTGGTTTTGCCGGTGGCCGGGAAGACGTATGGGAGCCTGAAGAAGATGTCTATTGGGGTTCCGAAAAAGAATGGTTGGGAGATAATCGGTACACGGGAGACCGTGAACTCGAGAATCCATTAGCGGCCGTTCAAATGGGACTTATCTACGTGAATCCGGAAGGCCCGAACGGAAATCCAGATCCGATCGCTGCGGCACGTGATATTCGCGAAACCTTTGGCCGCATGGCTATGAATGACGAAGAAACTGTAGCTCTGATTGCGGGTGGACATACCTTCGGAAAAACGCACGGTGCGGCTGACCCTTCCAAATATGTAGAGGCTGAACCAGCCGGTGCTTCGATCGTGGAGCAAAGCTTGGGTTGGAAAAACAACTTCGGCAAAGGACACTCCGAAGATACCATTACCTCGGGTTTGGAAGGTGCTTGGACCACTACACCAACACAATGGTCCAATAACTATTTCGAAAACCTATTTGGTTATGAGTGGGAGTTGACCAAATCACCTGCGGGTGCCCACCAATGGCGTCCCAAAAATGGGGGTGGAGAAGGTACAGTACCTGATGCCCACGATCCATCTAGAAAGCACGCTCCCATGATGTTGACTACCGACATCGCCCTTCGTTTTGATCCTGCCTACGAAAAAGTATCGCGTCGATTCTACGAAAATCCGGATGAATTCGCTGATGCCTTTGCACGCGCTTGGTTCAAACTAACGCACCGTGACATGGGTCCAAAATCTCGTTATTTGGGTCCTGAAGTACCTGCTGAAGAGCTTATCTGGCAAGATCCAATTCCAGCAGCTACCTATGAAATCATTGATGCAGCTGACGTAGAAACCTTAAAGGGCCGCATTTTGGCTTCTGGCTTATCGGTCTCGGCCTTAGTTTCAACCGCTTGGGCATCTGCCTCCACTTTCCGGGGTTCCGACAAGCGAGGTGGGGCAAATGGTGGTCGTCTTCGTTTGGCTCCTCAAAAATTCTGGGCCGTCAATCAGCCAGCTCAACTTTCGGGTGTGTTGGATGTGTACGAAGGAATCCAGAAGGAGTTCAACGCCGCACAATCTTCGAAACAAGTATCCATTGCCGACTTGATCGTTCTGGGTGGAGTAGCCGGTATTGAAGAAGCTGCTCGCCGGGCAGGTGTAGAAGTAAAAGTACCGTTCACGCCAGGTCGTACCGATGCTTCGCAAGAGCAAACGGATGTTGAGTCGTTCGCCGTTCTAGAGCCAATCGCCGACGGTTTCCGTAACTACATCAAAGCAAAATACCCTGTGTCGGTGGAGGAAATGTTGATCGATAAGTCGCAACTCTTAACCCTAACCGCTCCTGAAATGACGGTATTGTTGGGAGGTATGCGGGTATTGAACACCAACTTTGATCAATCCAAGCATGGTGTATTCACCGATCGTCCAGAGACCTTAACCAACGACTTCTTTGTGAATTTGTTGGATCTTGGAACCACTTGGAAGGCCATCAACGCCGACGAGACCTTGTTTGAAGGAACAGACCGGAAAACAGGCTTGACGAAGTGGACAGCTACCCGTGCGGATCTCATCTTCGGCTCAAATTCGGAACTTCGTGGTATCGCGGAGGTCTACGGCTGCCAAGATGGCCAAGCGAAGTTCATCCAAGATTTTGTGGCGGTTTGGAACAAAGTCATGAACTTAGATCGCTTCGAATTGAACTAATCCATATCATGGGATTCATAAAAATAGCCCCGCTTGAAAAAGTGGGGCTATTTGTTTTAGTTGGGAATCCGGGCTTTTGCTTGTCGTATCTTTCGACGAATTTCCCGATTATTCTCAATGGCCTGGGCTATTTCATAATAGGATAAGGCGCGGTCTGGAACGTCCATTGCGAGTAAATCGTCACCTTGATTGATGGCATTTTCCCGAAGCATGGTTAAATCAACCGCGCGATTCAACTCCAGGTCTTGTTCCAGAGATGTGGCCAACGCAATGGCACTTTTTGTTTCCTGAAAGTTTTCCTCGTAATATGACAAATTTGCCTGTTCTAAGGTCCTTTGGTAAAACTCGAGCTTATCTTCCCTTGTGATGGGCTGACCCGACCGGGCACTTTGCCAAAGCATCCAAATGAACAGCACTAAAAAAAAGGAAAGCAATAGGCCGATGACCCACCATTTTCTTTTGCGCTTTGGTTTTGGCGAGGCAATCGTTGGTTTAGGCTGCCAAAAATCAGCTAAACCTGGAGTATTTCCGGCCGTATTGATCTCTTGACTACCTTCCCCTTGTATACGAGTGAATGCCGAGATTTTCATTTGACGAAGTGTCTCCTTATCGACCCAGTCAGTCCATTCCCCGTTTATTTTTGCTCGGTATTTCATGGTTTACGATCCAACAAAGTTTCTAATGTCAAAGAATCCAATTGTAAAGCTTGTCCATCCCGAAGAATAGCTTGGGGATACTTTTGGTTTGTATCTGCTTGAAAAAAACGGATATTCTGTAGGAGATTCTGCAGCGTATCACGTTTGGAGGCCTGAGTGAAAGTTTCATACTGCCAGGTTCGCAGTTCAGCTTTGGGATCGATGGGCTTTGGTGCTGGTTGAAAGTACAAATATCCGGCCAGTCCCCAGCCAGAAACCGCGATAACCCAAGGAAGTATTTTTAGCCATCGAGTCGGTAGGTTGGGTGGAACCTCCTCCTGGAAATCGTCCTCTTCTTCGTCTGTTTTGGATAACAAAGCCTGAACTTTGGGATGATGCTGAGCCATTTTGGGGCTTGGGGGTGGTTTCGGAAGGCCATCCATTTGTCCCCAAATGGGAAATCGATCGCGTCCCCACTTTTCTTGCATCCGAAGAAGGTGCTCGGCATCGGTGGTGGCATAAAAGCGTTCGTAGGGTTTCCCTATTCTCTCCAACTCTGCAGCCTTTCCTTTAAGGTCTGGGAACGACAGGCTCATCAGGTTTTGAGTAGGTATTTCCAAAGGCTGGGTACGTACTTTGTGGAACAAATTACCTTCCTGAAAATGGATCATACCCTCCCAAATAGCCTTCGCTTCCTGGGTGAAATTCGTTTTTTTAAATTTCTGCTGTTGAAGTACCAATTTACTAAAATTGACACGAGCTGCTTCCAGAATATCCATATTGATGGGGTCCCAAAGGAGATCTTCAGCAGAAAGTAAAGCCACGCCATAGGTGCTTCCTGCAATGCGGCTACCATCGAATGCTTGGGCGAAGGCATACACTTTCAGTAACGAATGCCATTTTCCAAATTGGTCTTTGAGGCGGTATTTCGCCCAAACGGGTGGATTATCCCGACGATCAATGGTCATTATTTTGGATTCCAAGGCTTCAAAACCAGGAAATTGACTATTGAATTCGGTGGCAAGGCCTTGGGCATCAAACGCCTCCCAAGTAAAACTTTGGGATTTCCCGAAAAATAATAGGTACATATTAATTTCCAAATAAGTTATCCCACCATGATTTTCGGATCAAATCTTTTCGAGTCGTGAGTTTGTAGAGCATTTTCCAAAGGCGTAAGGGATTTTCATAGTCAATTCGAACGATGGTCTGCATTTTGATTCCCTCGACAGAACTCTCCAAAAGTTTACCAACCGAATAATCTCCCCAAGTGACCTGTGTTTTTTTGACTAGGTTGTACAAAGAGGGTCGTTTACTTTGTATAAATGACTCAATATCTTCATTTGGATCGGGGTTTCGGTCCCATTGCGAGGCAACCACCACAAATTGGGCATTTTTGAGGATGTCTGGTTGACTCACATGGAGAAAATTCAAGAAATCATAATGAAGCGCATCCTCGCGGTCGTGGGCATCTTGTCGACTTTCATGATCTAGCCGCGCGGGTTCAAAAGGTGTAATTAATAGGAAAATGACTTCAGTTTCATCAATCTTAATTCCATTGAAGACCGCATTGATTTTGTCGGTAAAACTGGCCCCTTCGTTCACTTTGATCCGCTTGAGGTCCTCTCCTGACAAATCCAAAAAGCCAAGTTTGACAGGTGGAGATTTGGGATCATTGGGTTGGATCGTCACACCTAATAAATCCAATGTTCCCTCCTGGGTTGGATCGTATAGACTCCCTTCATCAAAATATTTGATCATTTGATTGGCGGCAATCCGACCCTTATCGAATGGGAAATCTTCTTCTTGAAATAAACGAAACGGAGTATTGGCTCCTTTCACAGCATAATACATCAAACTTGAAAGCAGGAGTGATTTTCCGGCTTGAGGAAATCCAACCGGAATGATGAGTTTCCGGCGGTCTTTGCTAAAGCTGGAAAAAACCAAAGCAATATCGTGTGGATTGAGGTCATCCAGAAATTCTCTTTTGGAGTTAGTCGTAGGTTTCGAGGGGGTTGGTTCCCCAATATTTAAGTCAAAACTCATGATTTAGAAACGATTGGGTTTGGAATTGATTCGGGCTTGCATCGGTGAGTTGGCGGCAACATCCTCATTTTGAGCGCGAAGGAGGAAGTATAAGGCCAGCGGTACCAACAAGTCGATGAACAAACAAATTAATAAAATTCCCCAGGTATCCAATTTGCCAATTCGCTCCCCAACCGACGAGAGCGTGTGGGCAATGCGACCTAAATTTCGAGTCTTGGCTTCCCCGAGAGTTGGAAAAACAGGTTTCTGAATGGCTTCGTTGATTTGGGTGGTGGCATTGTCTATCCGAGTAACGACTTCCTGCATCAATCGGATCTGGGGATGGGTTTTTACTTCATCCAATAGAACCGGGCTGTCGTCTTTGATAATTTCCTCCAGTTTGGGGGAATATTCGGTTTTCAATTTGTTTAATTCTTGCATTCCCAAGTACAAATTCATACCATTCCCTTCACCTTTTTGGGCCATTTGTTTGATCACAAAATTTTGAATCTCACTATCCAAAATCTCACTATATCGGGCCGCAATTTGGGTTCTTTCGGCATCTGTACCTCCAACCGTAACATTGGGTTTTAAACTCCCTCCAGTTATTTTATTAAACTGATTCAAATAGTCTTTAGCACGTGGTCCAAAACCAGCTTGCCCGGCGATTTCATCCAATAAGTTCTTTTTCAAAGTATACAAATCACTTACCGTTTGAACTAGTTCGGTGCCGTAGTCCATTTGGCTGGCATAGGCCTGCAACGTATCGTTTAGGGCAATGGCCTCTTCTTTGACTAGTTCTCGACCTAAATAGGAAGGATAGAAATAATTCAGGTTAAAAACAAAAAAGAAAAAGCCACAAATGACATAGAAACCCAGTGCGAGCTTTCGGCCTGCCACGGCAAAATAATAAGTCAACAACATCAGCAATAGAATGATCGCCGCTATGGCCAAACTTCCTACTTCCGAGTTGAATGGGCGCATCTCTTTAAGACCAAGATGGGCATGCCAAAAGCCTACGAGAAATACAATAAAACTGAGCAGCCAAGCACCCAGAAAAATAAAGCGAGGGGTTTCCTTCTTTTTCATTGGAGAGAACGTGATTGATAAGGTATGTTGGTTTGTCGGGTATAAAACTCGAAATGTCGACCAAGATTGTTTAAATTTAAGAAAATTTTAAGTTCTAAAGAAAATTCTCGGTCCATTGGTCAATTTCATGGATGAATGGAATTGGTTATGGGGATTTTCTTACCAAAATCCATTATTTGGTGGAACTTGACCTGAAAGGAGTTGGAGGGTGGTGAACTGATCATGATGCGGTTCATGGTTTGGGGTAGGGGGGGGATGTAATTGGAGATTATCCCAAAATAAAATCCGACCCACCTTCAAGCGTTGCGGCAAGAAAATGGGTCGGATGTAGCCATTGGGAGTATTATTTTACATCGATGTGCAGCTCCTTTAATTGTTCCGGGGAAATGGTGGAAGGGGAGTCGATCATGACGTCGCGGCCACTGTTGTTTTTGGGGAATGCGATAAAGTCACGAATGGTATCGGCACCACCAAACAAAGAGCAAAGGCGGTCAAAACCAAAGGCGATGCCGGCATGAGGAGGGGCACCGTATTCGAAGGCCTCCAGCAAGAATCCAAATTGTTTTTTAGCTTCTTCAGGCGTGAATCCCAGCACTTCAAACATTTGTTGTTGCAAACCTCGCTCAAAAATCCGGACGGATCCACCGCCCACTTCGGTACCATTGATCACCAAATCGTAGGCATTGGCCCGAACGGCCCCGGGGTTGGTGGCAAGCAGTGGGATATCTTCCGGCTTCGGGCTGGTAAACGGATGGTGCATAGCAAACCACCGGTTTTCTTCTTCCCCGTACTCCAAAAGCGGGAAGTCGACCACCCACAGTACCTCATATTTTTGGGGATCACGAAGTCCAAGGCGATTGCCCATTTCGAGGCGTAATTCGTTCAGTTGTTTCCGGGTTTTATCGGCTTCTCCTGAAAGAATAAGGAGTAAGTCGCCGGGCTGGGCGTTCATTTTTTGCGCGATGGCAGCTAAATCGTCCGGGGAATAGAATTTATCCACCGACGACTTAAACGTTCCATCCGCATTGCAACGAATGTACACAAGCCCTTTGGCTCCAATCTGAGGACGTTTGACCCAGTCTGTGAGTTCATCCACTTGTTTACGGGTGTATTCGGCACATCCTGTGGCACAAATTCCGACTACGAGCGCGGCATCATCGAAGATAGAGAACCCTTTGCCCTGTGTAACGTCGTTTAATTCGATAAACGACATCCCAAAACGTATATCCGGTTTGTCGGAACCATACAATCGCATGGCATCGGCGTAGGTCATGCGAGGTACTTTGGGGAGGTCAATTCCTTTCACTTGCAAAAACAAATGGCGGATCAATCCTTCAAAGGTAGTTAGTACATCTTCTTGCTCTACGAAGGACATCTCACAGTCGATCTGGGTGAATTCGGGTTGACGATCGGCTCGGAGATCTTCATCCCGAAAACACTTCACGATTTGATAGTAACGATCAAATCCTGACACCATCAAGAGTTGTTTGAATGTTTGTGGGGATTGCGGCAGGGCATAAAACTCACCCGGATTCATTCGGCTAGGTACCACAAAGTCGCGAGCCCCTTCGGGGGTAGACTTGATGAGCACGGGTGTTTCGACCTCAATAAACTGTTGTTGATCCAAGTATTGGCGTGTTTGCTGCGCCATGCGGTGGCGAAGCACGAGATTTTCGCGAACAGGTTCCCGGCGTAGATCCAAGTAGCGGTATTTCATGCGGAGGTCATCTCCACCGTCGGTATCGTTTTCAATTAAAAAGGGTGGAAGTTTGGCCGCATTTAGAATGGAAAGAGCTGTAATGTCGACCTCGATGGCTCCGGTGGGAAGTTGGTCATTTTTAGCCAAGCGTTCAATCACTACACCCGTGGCCTGAACAACGTACTCCCGACCTAATGAACGAACGGTTTGAATGACTTCGGGGGTGGTTTTCCCTTCTTCGAGCCGAAGTTGGGTGATCCCGTAGCGATCTCGGAGGTCGACCCAGATCATACCACCTTTGTCGCGTATACGTTGAACCCAACCTGAAAGAGTAACGGTTTGTTGTGTATGTGCTAGACGAAGTTCGCCGCAAGTATGTGTTCTTAACATGTTGAAACAGATAATACTAAATAATGGAAGGACCGCAAAGATACGGATAAATCCAAGGAAGTGAGGTTCAAGAAAGGGTTAAAAAATCGCGGATTTGTTTTTCACATTCAGCTGTGATTTCTTCGGCGGTAAAATCTTTTGGTTCAATGGGGGATAGGGTTACCCACGTCATTTGAGTGAAACTTCGAAGAGGGAACAAGCCTTTGGGATTGAACCGCCCCGTTCCGCTGATCGCCACTGGAACGACCAACGCACTTGGGGCTCTTTTGATTAAAGAAGCCAAACCACCTACCTGAAACGGTTTCAGTTGGCCGGTGCGGGAGCGTGTTCCTTCGGGGAAAATGGCGGCTGAAAAGGTATTTTCTTGAATATATTTGCCCAAACGAGCAATTTCAATGATTGCTTTTTTGCCATCTTTCCTGTCGATTAAAGCGGCACCACCCACCCGAAGGTTGTAGGAAATGCTGGGAATGCCTTTGGCTAATTCTACTTTGGATACAAAAAGAGGCGTGTAAGCACGAAGAAACCAAATCATGCCTGGGATATCAAACATACTTTGGTGATTGGCCACGAAGATGATGGGTCGATCCGTCGGAAGAGTAGTGGATGTTCGAAGTGACGCATGGGAGCCTGTTAACAACCAACCTTTTACGATAAAGAAATTCAACCAATTAACCGACGCTTGGTGGGCGGCCCGGCCAAAAAGTCGAAAACAGATCACTTGGATCACATGAAATACGAGCAGCAAGATACCGAAATACAAGAGGTAGATACTACCCAATACATAATCTAGAATTCTTTTCATCGAATCAACAACGTTGTGGGGTTTTACGCCGCAAAAATACCTAATTATTTGCCAACTGACCCTTTTTGCGAAGGTTTTTCGGTTCCCAGCGATAATCCCTTGGATTTTGTCGCCATTTCCCCTGTTTGGATTCCTTTTTCTGTATATTTGATTCTGTTTTGACTTTGACAAATTTATATCCTTATGTTCTTACCTTCCTCACGGATTGAGGTGATGAAATTCATTGGAGAAAAGATTGATTCTTTTGTTGATGAATTTTTGAAGCCCATCGATACCAATTGGCAGCCGGCGGATCTTTTGCCGGATGCAACTTCCGAAAACTTCTTTCAGGAGGTCAAATTATTACAAGAATCTTGTCGCGAGCTTCCTTATGATTATATGGCGGTTTTGGTCGGAGATACCATTACAGAAGAGGCTTTGCCCACCTACGAGTCGTGGTTGATGGGTGTGGAGGGCGTGAATCAGCAAGAAACAGCCGGCTGGAGCAAGTGGGTTCGGTGGTGGACAGCCGAGGAGAATCGGCATGGGGACTTACTGAACAAGTATTTGTATCTGTCGGGCCGAATCAACATGCGGGCGATGGAAACTTCCACCCAGTATTTAATTGCCGATGGATTTGACATCGGGACGGGTACTGACCCTTACCGAAACTTTGTCTACACCTCTTTTCAAGAATTGGCTACCAACTTATCGCACCGTCGTACGGCTACCTTGTCGAAACAATTTGGCAATACCCATTTGTCCAAGATTTGTGGATTGATTGCAGCCGACGAAATGCGCCACGCCAAGGCCTACAAAACCTTTGTTTCCCATATTTTTGAAGTGGATCCGTCTGAAATGATGTTAGCCTTGGAGGATATGATGAAAAAGAAAATCGTCATGCCGGCGCACTTCCTTCGGGAAACCGGTGTAAAAATGGGACAAACGTTTTCTCATTTCTCGGATGCTGCCCAGCGTTTGGGTGTTTATACTACCCTCGATTACATTCAAATTTTGGAAGATCTTCTGGAAGAGTGGAAAATAGAAAACATTCGAGGATTAAACGAGACCGCCGAAAAAGCCCGAGATTATTTGGTCGCACTGCCGACCCGATTGAAACGAGTGGCTGAACGCACCAAGGTGCCAGAGTTGGAGTATGAGTTCAGTTGGATTACCCGGTAATTTCTTTTTAGACTGCTTTGAAAAAAGCAGTCTTTTTTACTTTCATTAGTTATGCTATGTTAAAAGCAGTTCACCACATCGCCATTATTTGTTCCGATATTCAAAGATCCAAACATTTTTACACGCATGTGTTGGGATTGACTATCCAACAGGAAATTTACCGAGCCGAGCGGGATTCATATAAAATTGACCTGGCATTGAATGGAACCTATGTTATTGAATTGTTTTCATTCCCCTCGCCACCTGCACGTCCTTCTAGGCCAGAGGCGCTCGGTTTACGGCACTTGGCTTTTACGGTAAACCAAATAGAGGAGGCCGTGAAGCGCATAGAGGCTTTAGGGGTTCCTTGCGAACCCATCCGGGTGGATCCCCATACAGGAAAGCGATTTACTTTTTTGGAGGATCCAGATCATCTACCTATTGAATTGTATGAACTTTGATATCCGTTTTTCAGCCCATTCTCCTGTCGAAATCACCATTTAACCCAACCGTTTTGGTTGAGCGAACGGAAATGAATATCTTCGTTTTGTAAAATAATCGCCCAGTAAATTATGGCAAAAAACTCCGAAAAACCACGAGTGCATAAAGATCTCGATGGATTTGATATCGAAATTAATTCCTTTGGGGAGATTCAAATGTCGTATGATATCGATAAACTAAATTCATTTTTAAATGAGAAGGTGGACGATAAAAAATTACGTCATTTAGGAAAAGAAGGAGAGGAAACAGAAGAAGAAACCGAAACAGAATCATAAACCATGCGCAGTCACGAAATTGATTACAAGATTATTGGAGAGGACATCCAGATTGTAGAAGTTGAACTAGATCCCAACGAAACCGTCATCGCCGAGGCAGGATCTATGTTATACATGGAAGAGGGAATCGTTTTTGAAACGAAAATGGGAGATGGGACTGAAGCCAACCAAAGTATTTTGGGTAAGTTATTCTCGGCCGGCACTCGGGTGCTGACAGGTGAATCTTTGTTCATGACCCACTTTACTAATCGTGGCTATGGGAAACGGAAGGTTGCCTTTGCGGCTCCGTACCCAGGAACAATCATCCCGGTTGAATTGGGCCAAATTTACCAAAATACCTTGATCGTCCAGAAAGATGCCTTTTTGTGTGCAGCCCTCGGCACAAAAATGTCCATTCACTTTAACCAGCGAATGGGGGCGGGCTTTTTTGGTGGCGAAGGATTCATCCTTCAGAAAATTCAAGGTGATGGCAAAGCCTTTATTCACTCTGGTGGGGTTGTAGTAGAACGGCAATTAAACAATGAAACCCTGCGAGTGGATACGGGTTGTGTCGTGGCGTTTGAACCTCAAATTAGTTTTGATATCGAACGTTCAGGTTCTTTGAAATCCATGGTCTTTGGTGGTGAAGGACTTTTCTTAGCTACCTTACGAGGAACCGGAAAAGTATGGATCCAGTCGATGCCGATTTCCAAGCTTATTCAACGGCTTTCTCCAATGGGGGGCAATGCCTCCAAAGAAAGTGGATCGGTTTTGGGAGGGCTCGGAAATATTTTTGAATAATCCCATTGAACTAATTCAAAACGGCCTTGTTTTTATAACAAAGGCCGTTTTTTTATGACATTAGAAGAAGCCCAAAAACAAGTGGACACCTGGATTCAAACCATTGGTGTTCGGTATTTTAATGAGTTGACCAATACTGCCATATTAATGGAAGAGGTAGGGGAGGTCGCGCGGATCATGGCACGACGGTACGGTGAACAATCCGAAAAAGAATCCGATCGAGGAAAGGACTTGGGGGATGAATTGGCCGATGTTTTATTTGTCTTGATCTGCTTGGCGAATCAAACCGGCATTAATCTAACCGAAGCCTTAGAAAAAAATCTAGCGAAAAAAACGGACCGTGATTTACATCGACACCGAGATAATCCAAAATTGACATCATGAGCGAGGAGATCATCAATAAAGTAGCCCTGAGTGGATTGATTACACTTGATTTGGCCGAGTTTTATACCCCAGGAGAGCGAATGACTTATGACCTGGCTGACCATTTGTATATGGGTCTGATCTTGCGGGAAAAAGATTTACGTGAAGCATTAAAATCACAAGATACCTCGGTTTTTCAAGGAAAATTCATTTCGATCCATTGCTCAGCTGATGCCATTATTCCGCAGTGGGCCTACATGCTTCTGGTACTTCAAATGGCTCCGCATGCGTCATATGTTCATGTCGGATCACCCGATGAACTGGAGTTTGCTTTGTTCCAGCAAGCGTTTGATCGCCACGACTTTTCTCCTTACGAGGGCCAGCGGGTGGTGGTGAAAGGTTGTGGGGATATTGCCATTCCTTCTAGTGTGTACGGGGAAATTACGAGACGACTCCAGCCTTTGGTCAAAAGCTTGATGTTTGGTGAGCCATGTAGTACGGTGCCCTTATTCAAAAAAAAATAAAAAGTTTTCATCTTTTTTTCGCCCCTTGACGTAGGTACAGGAAATCCCAAAACAACCTGTACCGATGAATGTAAAAAAAGTAGCCAAGGTGCTCTCTGTTTCGTTAGGGGGCCTATTTTTAGCTTTTCTTGTGTATGCCAATTGGGAGGAAAAGCCCTTGTCAGCGGATGTGCCTCCTATGTCTCTCGTGATATTGTCGGCGGCGCAGCCGATTGATTCTCTTCAATTCGAGCAAGTTCAAACTTGGTTGTCGGAGCAACCTGGCGTTCGGGCCGTTGGAGGGCAAGCGGCAGATCAGCAATTGGCCATTTCCATTGATCCCAACGAAACGGCAGGTCAAAATCTGTTAGGCGCTTTACAAACCCAAGGGTATGCGTTCAAGCCTACCACCTTTGCGGCAGCAGATCCCAACACCCCTCAATGTCCTGTACCGATGGAATACATTCAGGCATTCCAAAAAATTACCTACGCATTCAATTTTCGTTAAATAAACCCAAAACAAAAATCACATGAAACGTTTCGTTGCAATTGCATTGATGGGCATGACACTATCGTTGTCGAGCTGCCAGAAAGAAGAGGAAATGGCACCTACGCTGTATGAGCGCTTGGGTGGAGTGGAGGCAATCACCTTGGTGGTGGATCAATTTATCGCTAATGTGGCGTCCAATCCCGACATGGTTCGTACGTTCCAACCCTTATTGGAGGAAGTAGGCCGGTTGGGGGCTAATTCACCTCGGTTGATTTCTTTGCGAGCAAATTTGATTGATCAGATTGGGGAGGCCTCTGGTGGTCCTCAAAAATACCGTGGAAAGGACATGGTAACAGCGCACAGAGGAATGAACATCACGGTGAATGAGTTCAACTCTTTGGCCAAGAACCTTTCAGACGCATTAGATAAATTTAATGTGCCTGCGCAAGAAAAAGGGGAGTTAATGTCGGTTATCGGAAGCTTACAGCCTCAGGTAGTAGGACAATAAGAAGGAATCATTGAAGAATAAGCAGAACGGGCTGTCTCATAAAGGCAGCTCCTTTTTTGTGTGAATAAATTATAATAAAAGTG